>ERZ1740070.93-NODE-93-length-62484-cov-6.816736_pt1 | contig 62484 bp, 70 predicted proteins | sample MGYA00581734_ERZ1740070 | MGnify/ENA primary metagenome ERZ1740070 (study PRJEB43018, sample SAMN04849744) | marine metagenome | isolation source: floating plastic debris | place: Pacific Ocean | collected 2008-09-01 | study: EMG produced TPA metagenomics assembly... | reverse complement strand
GGCACCGGTAGGGGTTGGGCGGGGCCACCATCGCAAAGGTGCCGCCTTCGGGCATGGCCATGAGCTGAGCTTTCAGCAACTCGGACTGCGACCCGGCCTTGTAGGCGTGCGGCATGGCGTTTTGCGCGCTCAGGTCCCAGCCTTCGACAGCGCCTTCAACAAAGTCGATGCCGGGCGACAGGATCAACTTGTCATACGGCACGCTGGCACCGCCCGCGAGGGACACCGTCTTGGCATCACGATCCACGCCAATGGCCCAGTCGTGCACCACATTCACGCCACCCGCCGCGAGGCCACCGTAGGTGTGACCGATATCGCCAATCTCTTTGAACCCGCCAAGGTACAGGTTCGAGAAGAAACAGGTGTAATACGTACGCGTGGGTTCGATCAGCGTAACATCAATCGCGCCTTCGCTGTCTTTGGCAATGTAACGCGCAGCGGTGGCCCCTCCTGCCCCGCCGCCAACAACGACAACACGTGGCTTGCCCTGCGCACGGACCATCGGGGCTGACAACGCGGCCGCTGCTGCGACGGTTGTTCCTAGAAATTTACGTCTGTTCAGTGTCATTGGTTCCTCCCTTGCACTGTCACTCTTCGAGTTCGGCGAAATAGGCGGCCAGCGCTGCAATCTCTTCAGCGTCCAGTCGCCCCGCCATCATTTGCATGACCGGATGCGCGCGTTGTTTGTTCTTGTAAGCGTGCATGGCCAAAACAAAGTCTTCCTGTGGCCACAGAACGATGGACGGGATGCCATCATCCCCTCCATCCGTTTGATGGCACGTTTTGCATTCGCTGCTCAGGTATTCACCGTATTCAGCGTCCCCAACAATGGCGAGGATCGCCGGATCGAGGTCGGGATCTGTTGGCGTCGCAGTTGGGTCTGCCTCAGGGATGTTTGCCGGATCATCAGAAAACGTGCGCAGATACGCGACCAGGTTCAAGCGATCTTCTTCGTCTTTGACACCGGCAAAACTCATGCGCGTGCCGCTCGCCAGCGCGCGTGGGTTTTCGACAAAGGCATTGAGCGTATCGGCATGCCATTCGAGCCCGTGGGTCCCTGCACGTTGCAGACCCTTTGAATATTTGAAACCGTCATGTGTGCCGGCTTGACGGCCGAAGATGCCATTCAAGTGCGGCCCGATACGGTGCTTAGCGCCGTCCCCAACTTGGTGACAGCGTTTGCACTGGTTGTAGACTTTCTTGCCCGCCTCTGGATCGCCAAATTCGTCAGCCGCCGCAGCGGTGCAGAACACCGCCACAACGGCCGACAGGAAGAAACGTAAAAGCCCGTTCACGCGCTAGCCTCCAAACGTTTTGAGATAGGCGGTGATTGCTTCAAGATCTTCGTCTTTCTTGAGACCCGAAAACGCCATCTTGGTGCCTTTCATGACGGCCTTCGGCTGTGCCAGGAATTCTGCGAGAGAGGCTTCGTCCCACACGCGGCCTTCGTCCAATGCCGTCTTGAAAACCTTCGAGTAATTGAACCCATCCGCCGAGCCGATGGACCGGCCAACGATGTCGTTCAAATGCGGGCCCGACTTGTTTTTCGCACCATCGCCGACTTCGTGGCAGGCCTTGCATTTCTTGAAGACCTTCTCACCGGCTTCGATTAGTTCAGAACCGTTATCGACAGCAGCCACGTCTTCGACCACGGTTTCGGCACTTGCCTCTTCAACCGGCTTCGCTGCGGCTTCCGGAATAAAAGAAGGGCCATCTGCGGTGAAAGACGGCAAGCCTTCGACGGTTGCGTGGTTCATGACAGACTCGCTCCCGCCTTCTGGTGGTGTCTCCACCAAAAAGACTGATCGCATGGTCACTTCGACCTCGTCCTTGCAGTTTTCCATGCAAGGCTCGGCCCGCCAGGCCGAGTATTCAAGTTCGGGCCGGTCATCGATGACGAAGCCTTCGGCGTTGTACATCTCAACCTCGGTGAAGTTCTCGTTGCTGAGTTCAAATTCATCATCCACAAGGTCGTTTGAGTAGAGAATGTAGGCCACGATGGCGTAGGTCTCATCCGCCGTCAGAGTGCCCGCTTCGCCAAATGGCATGGAGCGGTTCACGTAGTCCCAAACGGTCGACAGGTACGGCCAATAAGACCCAACAGTTTTGACAGGATCCTCATCCGCCAACGTATCAAAACCACCCGCCAGAACCGGCCAGTTATCGACCCCTTCAGCGAAATCGCCGTGGCAGGACGCGCATTTGTTGTAGAAGACTTCTTCGCCCGTGTAGACGTCACCCGCGCCTTCTGGCAGGCCGCGTCCGTCGGGTAGGACGTCCACATCCCAGGCGGCGATTTCTTCGGCGTGGGCCTCGCGCCCCAAACCAAACTTCGCATCCACGGCTGGCGCCGGCGCGGTCAGCGACATTGAGACCGGGCGGGCTTCCAACTCGGCGATGCGGGCTGTTGCTTCGGATTGCACAGCTTCGATCTGGGCCTGCAATTCGGTATTTGCCGCAAGTTGTTGCTCTGCTCGCTCTTGCGCGGCTTCGGCCTGAGCCATCGCCAGTTCCGCTTCTTCAGCCTTGTAGCTGCGCGTGTTCACGCCATAGGCGAGGCCAAGCATGATCCCGATACCACCCAGCGTGGGCAGCAGATAGTTAGGAGACTTCGACATTCTCGGCGATCCCTTCTGCGTTGACGTACCAGGTCTGGATACAGTTGTTGTGGTAGACGGCGTTTTCGCCCCGCTGTTCGCGAAGCTGGTCTTTGGTGGGCTGCACGTAGCCGGTGTCGTCCATCGCGCGGGCCTGCAAGAGCATCGGTGCGCCGTCCCATGCCGTGTCGAGGTAAAAGCGCGTCAGGGCCTTGGTGTCGCCCTGTTTGCCTAGCCGTGCAGTCTCCCAAGTGATGCCGCCGTCTTTGGAGACATCCACGCGCGTGATCTGACCGTGACCGGACCACGCAAGGCCCGAAATGACCAGTGGCCCTTTGCCGTGTTTGATCGGCATCTGCGGGCTGGGTGACGTGATGACGGATTTCGCATCCATGACCCACGTCCACTTGCGGGCGGTGCCATCCTCGTAAACGTCTGTGTATTTGGAGGTCTCTTCCCGGCTTTCGACTGCGCGGTCAGTGATTTCGATCCGGCGGAGCCATTTGACCCACATATTGCCTTCCCAACCGGGCACAACAAGGCGCACTGGATAGCCATGTTCCATCCGCAGCGCTTCGCCATTAGCTTTGAAGGCGACCAGCACGTCATCCAGCGCTTTTTCCATCGGGATTGAACGCCCGTTCGAGGACGCGTCGGCACCTTCGACATAGACCCATTTGTCTGGTGAGATGTCCGCGCCTGCCTCGTTGAGCAGCGTCCGCAGCGGGACACCGGTATATTCCATGTTGTGAATCATGCCGTGGGTGAACTGCACACCGTTGAGCTGTGCTCCGGCCCATTCCATTCCGGTGTTGGCGGCGCACTCACAGAAATAGACGTGGTTTTCGCGCGGGAAGCGTTCGATGTCTTCGTAGGTGAACACGAGCGGCGTATCCACAAGACCGTTGATCATCAGCCGGTAGTCTTCCTTGCGCAGTTCAATCGCGCCCGAGTGGTGGCGTTCAAACGCGCAGCCCTGCGGGGTGATTGTCCCGTCGAGCGCATGGATCGGTGTGAAGTTGATCGACGAAATCGGTGAGGCCGTCAGCCATTCGACATTGCGGCGCACCACGTGGGATTCGTAGCTGATTGGCATGCCATAAGGCGTCTCATCAACGCCTGCGCCGGTGTAAGACGCCCAGTCCTGCAATTCGGTGATCAGCGGGTCCGGACCATTGGCGGCGGCGGCACCGGCGACGGATCCGGCCGCCATTGCTGCGCTGCCTCTCAGGAAGGCTCTGCGGGACGGTTTGAAAGTCTCACCCATGTCTCGAGGTCTCCATGTGTTTCCTAAACGCCGACAACGTCGACACTGTTGTTGTCTTGAACGGTGACAGTGCCGAGCTTGCGGATGTGGTTTTCGACCACGTCCCAAATCTGCGGCCCTTCGGTGCCTTCGTTGACGCTCGCCCAACCAGCGACGACGTAATTCCGAGCCGGATCAATCGGTTCGCCGGTTTTGAGGAGCGTCATGTTCGTGATCCGCTCACCCTGCGGCTTGGACACATCGATGCGATAACCGAGCCCGCCAGTGCGCACCATGTCGCCGCCCTGCTGATAGTAGGGATCGGGGTTGAAGATGTTGTCGGCCACGTCTTCCAGCACGACCTTCAGGAATTCACCCGTCATTTCGGTACGGTATGCCTCGCCGTAGGTCATGGAGGTCACGCCAAAGATGTCCTCACGCGTGATGTCTTGGCCAGGCACCAGCGACGGCCCCCAACGCACACCCGGGCTAAGCGCGATTTCGGCGTCGCGTTCGCTGATCAGCGCGTCGCAGATCAGGTCGTCCCATGTGCCGTTGAAGTTACCCCGACGGTAGAGAAGGCTGTCGGTCTGTCCGATCACCTCTGACATCTCGGCCTCGTAGGGCGCGCGTTCGGCGTCGATGATCGCGGCCATTTCGGCATCCGGTTCAATGACGTCCGAGAAGATCGGGATAAGCTTGGTTTTGTAGCCCATCATGCGCCCGTCGCGGATGTCGAGATCGACGCGGCTGACAAATTTGCCGTTGGAGCCGGAGGGCAGGATGATCGTGTCACCCACCACGACGGGTTCCGGCAGCGCATCGTGCGTATGTCCCGACAAGATCACGTCGATGCCCGGAACGACGCTGGCCATTTTTTTGTCAACGTCAAAGCCGTTGTGGCTGAGCACGACCACGCATTCGGCCCCGGCTGCGCGGACCTCTTCCACCATGCTCGCCATGTTCTCGTCGCGGATACCGAAGGAGAATTCGGGGAACATCCAACGCGGATTCGCGATGGGCATGTAGGGGAAAGCTTGTCCGATCACGGCGATCTTCGTGCCGCCGCGTTCGAACATCTTGTAGGGTGGGAAAAGCTCTGCCGGTTCGTCCCATTCCACGTCAAAGATGTTCTGACCAAGAGCGGCGAAGGGCAGACCTTCGACAAGTTCGGCCACACGGTCGCTGCCCAGCGTGAATTCCCAGTGGAACGTCATCGCGTCTGGCGCCAACGCGTTCATGACGTTGACCATGTCCTGCCCTTCGGTCTTGAAGCAGGTGTAAGAGCCATGCCACGTGTCGCCACCGTCAAGCAGGATCGCATCAGGGCGATCCGCTCGGATGGTTTTCACAACGGTCGCAACACGGTCCATCCCGCCGACCCGCCCATAGGCTTGAGCCAAGGCCGAGAAATCGCCGAAGCTGAGCGCGTAGTGCGAAGGGGAGCCATCGGCGATGCCGTAAAGCTTGCGGAAATCCGCACCGGTGACATGCGGCACGGCCCCTTTGTTTTCGCCAACGCCGATGTTGATCGACGGCTCGCGGAAGTAGATCGGCTTCAGTTGCGCGTGGATATCCGTGATGTGGATCAGCGAGACGTTCCCGAACGTTTCGAATTGTAAAAGCTGATCTTGAGTGAGTTGTTGTTGGGCCGCCAGCCGGCTCCAGCTGCCAAACCCGGACGCGCCGACGATGGCCGATGCGGCCATGCCAACTTGAAGAAAATCGCGACGCGAGATCATCTGATATCCATTCTTAGTTACTTATTCGCATAATTGAATGTTATGCGAGAAAGAAAGGCCCAGCGCGCAAACGCTGAGCCTTCCAATTGGTTAGTTGCGGACCGAAGGTCCTTCGACGCTCAGGCCGTTGCCGCGCGAGGTCACGTACAGCTCGAGAGCGACAAACTCGGGCGAGCCGGGCGAGAAGGTCTCAGCCCGTGTGTCGCGGACACAGCCTTTGAAGCGGGCATGAACGGTGTTCAGCTTGGTGTTCTTCAAACGATATGTCGGGAAACCGTTGATCTGACCCTGGCTGAGGTGATCTGCGCGGATCATCATGCCGTAGCTGTCTTCGTGGCAATTGGCACAAGACAGTTCGAGCTGACCAGTCCGGGTGTAGTACAGCTCCTTACCAGCCTCCCAGGTCGATTGGGCCGGTCCGTCAATTGCGACGTTCACCGGCAGGCCACGCGAGACAGAAGCAATCAGACCCACCATTGCGGCCATGTCACCGCCGGTATAGCCCCACTTCTCGGCACCCATCTGGTTCTCGCGGCAATCGTTGATCTGGTGCTCAAGCGTGCGCACTTCACCGGCCGTGTCGCTCCACTTAGGATACACCGCTTTGACACCACGCATCGACTCAACGTCGTTGTGGCAGGACGAACAAGATTTCTCTGCCGTACCGTCTGCCGTCTCCCACGCCTCTGCTGCAGCCTCAACAAAGATCATCGCCGGGTTGTCGAAGTCGTCCATCTGCACCGCTTGGGTCTCGTCAGAGCGAAACCGCCAGCCCGAATAGATCGTGCTGACATATTCCATATGCTCCGGCGCTGCCGTTTCTGTGACGATCTCGATCTCTTCGTTGATCACAAGCTGGTCTTCGTCCGGTCCCGCTGTTGCGGTCACGGCTAGGCCGATCGCTGCCGCCAAAGCCGCAGCGCTTGTCAGTGTCTGGGTGTTCTTCACCTTGATTCCTCCCTTGAGCGCCGCTGTTCGTCAGCCGATCGAGATGCTTTTTGACGTCTCGTAGACTGATCCGTCATCGTCGTACCACGTGAACTTGAAGTCACCGGCTTCGGGGACGACCGCTTCGAACTGGAAATACGGGTTGGTCGAAATCGCAGGCTCAAGCGCCACATCGATCACGTTTTCGCCGTTAAAGTCAGCTGTGAAACGGTTGATGATCGAACGCGGGATGATGTTGCCATCGTCGTCTTTGCGCTGACCGCTTTCCATCTTGTGGCTGATAAGCGTCTTGATGGTGATCGTGTCACCTGCAGCGGCTGTCTTGGGGACTTTGACCCGGGGTTTTACACCAGATGCCATGGGAATTCTCCTTGTGTCTGACTACTCAGCCGCCGCAGCCGCCGATTGTGACCTTCACATTGGCCTTGGCCATCTGGAACGATCCGTCTTCCATCTTTGCAATCGCAACCACGTTCTGTGTTGTCGCGAGGCGGATGCGGGTGGACGCGCTGCGCGATGCGCTGAGCGGGCCGAACTTGAACGTGACGACGTTCGGAACTGGGTTGCCATCTGCGAACAAAGTGATTTCTGCAGCGCCCGGCGCGTCAACTTCGACCGGCACCGTGTTACCGTTCTCTGCAATCTCGGGCGCAGTGAGCGTGATTGCGCCCTCGCCCAGGTCTGCGCCGCTTGTAAACTCGGCAATTGCGTCATCCGTCAGGTTCGCAAATGCCGGGATCGCCGACAGCGTCGCCAGTGCAAACGTGCCAGAGCCCCATGCGAGCATCTTTCGCCGTGTGAGTTCCATTTTAGCCTCCAATTGGGAAGATCACTCTTCCTTCAGTGTCATAAGAAAGGCGACAACATCTTCGATCTGTTGGGCCGTCAGAAGCGGATCAACGTCGCCTTCGGGATGTGCTTTGCCGGTATACGCGTCGCCCAGACGGGTGAAGCCTTCGGTTTTGTAGAAGGACGGCATCATGCTGCCCTCAAACATGATCTTCGCGTTGGCCACGATCCCGCGTAATTCAGCTTCGGTCCAACGGTCGCCTGCCCCATCGAGCATCGGGCCGATTTCGCCATGAAATGCGAGATGGTTCAAAGCGGTGACTTCGTGGCATGCGATGCAATTGCCAGCACCTTTGTTCATGATCTCTGCGCCAACCACCGGGTCACCAGCGACACCGCTCAGAGACACTTCGATGGCGCCATCTACAAACGCCACATCCTGAGGTTTCACCATCTCTGCGAATGAAGCTGACGCAGTAAGCGTGATCGCTACCCCAAGTCCCAATGCGTATTTCATGCGGCCTCCCTTGGTCGATTCTTGCCTTGGTTGGTCAGCACACTACGGCACACCAAACGCGTTTCGCAACAACAAATTCAATTAAATGAATTTTTATATTTGTTCGCAGATGCAGAAAGTTGCGCAGTTTTATTTTGCAGTCGCAGAAACTCAGTTGCTCTGCTCCTGAAACTTTCTGGCGTGATATTTCTGAAACGGCTCCTCCCCGTCATAGCCTTTTTCAACAACCCAAGTGAGCATGTTGAGTGTCGTCCAACGTCCGAACGCTCCGGGCATGTGCGCCACCGCCGCTTGAACGGCTGTGGTATCAGAGAAAACGGTTTCCGGCAGGAAGTAGATGCTGGGCGTGAACAAGGCACCCCATCGACGAACCATGTCTTTTTCGGCCAAAGCCGTGCCGTCAAAGTCAGTCATTTCGATATCGCCGAACATGTTGATCTGGACGACAAAAAAGTTGTCTTCGATGTATTGCGCGATCTCGGGGATCGAAAACACCTCTTCATGCATCTTCTTGCAGTAGATACAGCCCCGCTGTTCGACCATGAGCATCAGACGCTTGCCCTCTGCATTTGCCTCATCAAGGTCTTCTGTCAGGTCCTTGAACGTATCGCGCATCCAAGGCGCTTTGTGCAGACCATCATCACCGATTTCGGCCCACGCCGTCGTGGCAACAAACAAAACACCCAGCAAAGCTGCAAAAAACCGATACATGGTGGCTCCTCCCCTTAAAGCTATCCGATCACGCTGAACCATGGCACATGTTCCAGCATCCATTGTGCAATGACGTTGATGGAATTGGTCGCGATCAAGACACCAAACGTGACCAGAAGCACGCCCATCAGCTTTTCGATCGTCCCAAGATGTTTTCGGAACCGCGCCATCCACGCCATGAACGGACCGATAAACAAAGCTGCCGCAATGAATGGGAGCGTCATCCCCAGCCCATATGTGAACAGAAGCGCCGCGCCCTGCCCCGCGCTGTCCTGTCCTGCGGCTGTAAACAGAATGGCCGCCAGAACTGGCCCCACACACGGCGTCCATCCAAAGGCAAACGCCAAGCCAATGACGAATGCTCCGAGCAGGCCAACATTAGATGTCGATCCTGCATCTGCGCGCAATTGCCGATACAGAATGCCGATCCGCAAGACGCCGAGAAAATGCAGCCCCATCGCGATGATGATTCCCGCCGCGATCCAACGCAGAACGTCAAAGTAGTCTCGCACCATTGTCCCAAACATGGTCGCCGTCGCACCCAGACCAACAAAAACCGTGATGACGCCCAAGGCAAAACAGCACGCCGACAGGACGGCTCTGACGCGCACGGCACGAGTGATCTCTGCGTCTGCCAAGATTTGGTTCATCCCGACCCCAGCCAGGTAGCTCAGGTAAAACGGCACAATCGGCAGAATGCAGGGTGATAAAAAAGACAGCAAACCCGCAAGCAAAGCGCCCAAAAAGGTCACGTCGAACATGAAATGCGGGTCCCTCACCTTGAGATATTCACACATTAGATTATGTTCGAACCAACTGATCAGTCAATCAAAGGCGCATTGCCGCATGCTGAAACACGTGGGATTATCGCTGGGTTTGGCGCTGCCACTGCCCGCTATGGCCGAGCCCATCTTGTTGATGGCCGAAGAGACTGGGTGTTACTGGTGTGGACGGTGGAACGAAGAGATTTCACACATCTACCCAAAAACAGCAGAAGGCCAGACTGCACAGCTACAACGGTATGATTTACATAGTGAAACACCTGACGTCGTTTTCGAAAAACGTGTACATTTCACACCAACGTTCATTCTGGTGGAAGACGGTCACGAACTGGGCCGTATCGAAGGGTACCCGGGTGAGGATTTCTTTTGGGGCCTGCTTTCCATGATGTTCGAACGAGCTGGCATCGAAGTACAAGAAGCGAGTTGAAGACACATGACACTTGACGTGACATCGACACCTGCAACGACGGATGGCATGCCATCCCGGCTTCCCGTCTTCGATAAAAATATGTGCGCCGAGGATATGGAGCGCATGATGCAAAACGCACAGGATGCGTCGAACTTCCTCAAGGCGATCAGCCACGAGGGGCGATTGATGATCTTGTGCCATCTGGCGTCTGGTGAAAAGTCTGTCACAGAGCTTGAAGACTTGTTGTCAGCGCGCCAGTCTGCCGTGTCCCAACAGCTTACCCGCTTGCGTCTTGAAGGGCTGGTCACGCCCCGCCGCGACGGTAAGGCCATCTACTACAGCTTGACAGATGACCGTCCGAGGCAAATCATGGAGGTGGTCTACGATCTGTTCTGCAGGCAAGACTGACCGGACGCCTCGCCAGCGTTCGGGAAGGGAGAAGAACCTCGAATGCTGGACGTGCTTGGAGAAGCCAACACAGTTGCGCTCATAGGATTGGTGGGAGGTATCGCTCTGGGCCTCGCAGCCCGCTTAGGGCGTTTTTGCACGCTCGGTGCGATAGAAGACTTCCTGTACGGCGACGACGACACTCGCCTTCGGATGTGGATCATCGCCATCGCAACGGCCATCATTGGCGCACACCTGGCAATTTCGTTCGGCATGCTGGACCTATCCGAAACAGCGTATTTGGATCGCGTCTGGAACCCCATTGGCACCATCGTCGGCGGTCTGATGTTCGGCTATGGCATGGCGCTTTGTGGCAACTGCGGCTACGGCGCCTTGGCACGGCTAGGCGGCGGCGACCTCAGGTCGTTTGTCATTCTTCTGGTCATGGGCCTGTCGGCCTATTTCGTTATGTCTGGCCCCCTCGCCCATGCGCGCGTTTGGCTCTTCTCGGTCGAAACCGGCGCAACCAGCCCCCAAGGTATTTCACAATTGATGGAAAATGCTGGTATCGCACCGATTGTCACCGGGCTTGTAATAGGGACCGCTTTGTTCGCTTTTGCCCTCTCGCGTGCAGAGATGCGCCGCTCGTATGAGCAAGTCTTTTGTGGTATGGTCGTCGGCCTCGCCATCGTTTCCGGCTGGCTTGGCACCTATTGGGTTGCAACCACCGGGTTTGACGCAGAACCCATCGAAACCCACTCCTTTGCAGCCCCAATCGGCGACACGATCTATTACAGCATGACCGCCTCGGGAAATGCCTTGTCCTTCAGTGTGGGGTCTGTTGTGGGTGTAATTCTCGGCGCCGCTCTTGGGTCGTACTCCAAGGGCCATTTCCGCTGGGAAGCCTGTGAAGACCCACGCGAGCTCAAACGCCAAATGCTGGGTGCCGCAATCATGGGCCCAGGTGCGATCCTAGCCGTCGGATGCAGCGTTGGCCAAGGCATTTCCGCGTTCTCGGTTTTGGCCTTCAGTGCGCCAGTTGCGTTCGTGTCAATTTTCATTGGCGCATCTATTGGGCTAAAACAATTGATCGTCGGCTTTTCGCCAGCAGAGTAATGTGCACGCGCAGTATCGCGGAACGATGCCACGATCAGATGGGCTGCCCCTCTCAAGTGCTAGCCGAACAGTAGGCAGTGGTGCCACGCTATATCGTTGCAACAAAGCTATGCATTCAGCGCATTGGTAAATTCACCCGCCTCTCCCCACGTTCATCCCAATCGTGGCATCCGCCACATTCCACGCGGCAAATTAGAATGGAGGTCCAGGACCAATGAAGACGCAAACATCAAACGCAGCTGGGCTGAAGCATATGTCGAAGGCCATGCAAGGGCTGCATCAACACCTGCTGCGCTATCAAGTGAAACAAGCCCGTTTCGACGGAAGCCCGCTGGAGCTGTTTGAAACCGCAACAAAGAGCCGCGCGTTTGAATGGCTCAAACCATTGCGCGAGACAATTGTGGCGCTTGACGAGCGCCGGGCGGAGGATGAGCCTGTCACGCACGAAGAGGCGAAAGCCTTCGGCGATCGATTTCGTAACCTGCTTGATGCAGAAACCGGCCCATTTCGCGATAGGCTGAATGCTGCTTTCCAGTCAGACCCCGATGCGATTTGGGCGGTGAATTCAGCTCGCAAATCGATCAACGCGTTAAACTGAAGCCACTGACGCCCGACAATTCAAGCCAGCCGCACGTATGATACGTCGCGGCTGGCTGTTTCGTTTTGGCTTATCATTTGCGCGACGTCCGGGCTCCAAAAACGATGCGAACAGTGCGTTGGTGATCTCTGTTCAGGACGAAAAAAACCGCCTTCCTCATGAGGGTAAGGAAGGCGGTCGCTGCTCGCTCAAACACGTGGTGTGCTTTCGGAGGCCTGTGAAAAGACAGTTTAGAACGTCTTGGTCAGAGTGAGTTTAAAGTTGCGGCCCGGCTGGTCTTTTGTGGACAGATACGGACGGTAGTTGATGTCAAAAACATTCTCGATCCCAACGCGCACTTCGAAGTCTTCAAATGCACCGGATTGCGGGATGTAGGTCGCTCGGACGTTGCTGATGTTGTACCCGTCAAATGTCTCGCCGGTGTTATCCTCTGTCTCGCCCGCGACGAGCAGTTCCCAGCTCAGATCGAGTGTTTCGTCCCACTTGCGCCCCAGCGTAAGACGCGCTGTGTTAGCTGGGGTATTGCGCCAAGTCGCGCTACCGCCACCTGATGCCTCTGCATAGAACTCCTCACCTTCGGCAAAGTTGGCATTCAGATCCATGTAGAACCCGTTTTCGAGACCGTAGGACGCCTCGATTTCAAGCCCACGGGTTTCAACATGCGACAGCGGGCTTTGCGCATCACCACCGGTGTAAGAGGTGATATCCCACGTATTGGTATCGTAAATGTTCGCACGGACCGAAAAGTTGTCACCCGGCATGAACACGCTTTCGTTGCCGTAGGCTACGCCGATTTCAAACGTCTCGGACTTCTCGTTCAGATTTATGCGGAACGGGTCGTTGACATCATCAATCGGCGGCAGGCCTTCTGTATAGGCATAGCTGCCGAAAAGAGACATGCCGTTCTCAAAATCATAAGCCAGCGCAAGACCACCCATCCAAGCGTCATTGTCAAAGTCGCCAAAAGTGTCGCTCTCGATGTTCGAGGACTCGTAGCGCAGCGCTGGCATGATCGTCCAAGGGCCGGTTGTCATCTCATTGATGGCAAAGAATGCAAATCGGTCATCTTCCCCCCCAAACGCGCTCGCCGCGGTGTTTTCATCATTCTCCGCCCGTTTGCGATTGCGGAATTCCAGCCCTAGCAACAGATCATGATCCACTGCACCGGAAGAGAACAGCGACCGGTTTTTCAAAGTAAGTGCTGTTGTTTCATAATTGTGATCAGCATTCGCAAGTGCACGTATCGTGGCACCGAAGCGAGGATCGTTTTCAAGCGACGATGATCCCTCCAGATATGTCTGCTCGATATCTTCTTCCGAATATGTCAATTCAGCAGACAGATCGATCAGATCGTTGCCAGCCGGGTTCCAGTTATACCGCAAAGAGGCTTGACGGGTGTCTCGTACGCGATCAACGCGACCGAAAAAGTCAGACACGCTTGCGAACTCGTTTTGTGGGACATCCTTTTCGTCATTGACCGAGTTGGTGAATGACAACGTGACCGAGTGATCGTTGTCCTGACCAAAGGTGAACTTGCCTTTCGCCAGCCAGGACGGCTGGTCGATGGAACTGTTGCCGATCTCCTCTCCATCCCCATTTTCAAGGTCATCGCTCCGACGGATTGTGTAGTTTGCTAGAAATTCTGCATTTTCAGTCGGCTGCCACGCAAAGATCGATGAACTTGCGATCCCTCTGCCGTTTGAACTGCCTTCCAAGGTTTGTGCGAAACGGAACCCAACTTCACCATTCGTAAAGTCCGACGCGTCCTTTGTCTCCAAACGCACAACACCGCCGACGATGCCAGACCCGTATTCAAAGCTGCCGATGGTGCCCCGGAACACCTCAACCTCGCGGTAGAGCAAAGGGTCAGTGAAAAGCTGCGTGCCCATGCGGTACAACTCTTCCGATCCAACGCGCGCACCATCCACAACAACAGCAATCTTTTGATCATTGCCGAACGTCGTGTTGGCACCCCAGCCGCGGATGTTGATACCCGAACCTTGCGGCGTGGACCCGTTCACCAGTGACACACCAGGTACGGAGTCGATCAATTGCGCAATGGTTCCCGCCTGCCGGTCTGCAATTTCAACATCATCAACCACAGTCGACGTCACCGGGGTACCGACCTGCAGGTCACGTTTTCCCAAGGTCAGAAAAAGCGTCCCAAGAAAGCCATCACTTTCCTGAGCAACGCTTTGGGTGGGCAAGACGCAGATTAAGGCAAGCGCAGTCGACCTGCGCAGCAGAGCTTTGGACATGGGACACCCTTCGTGTTTTGGCTACGATCACCTTGCTGGCCAAAAGCTCGCGGGGCGGATGAGAAACGTACATTAAAAATACGCCTTTATCTCTTCCTTGCAGGCGCTATTATATCTGATAATTACAGTCAAGAATAAACGCACCATCATTGGCGCATCTGATTCAGCAAAGACCGAGGCGCTGAAACCGGTCTAGCCAAGTGTATCAACCAACTGACAAGGTCCAGTATATGGGTGAGAACGCACAACTATCTGTAGATGATATCCGGGCGGCGCAAGCCGAGTGGCCCAAGCTCCGCGAACGCGATTTAGCGCAGAAACTTGGGATTTCAGAGTTCCAGCTCGTCTGTGCGGGCGTCGGAGATGGTGTCACCCGCATCGACGCACATCCAGACAAAATCATGCCGGCCGCGATACAACTGGGCGAAGTGATGGCCCTGACCCGCGTGGATGCCGCTGTGCACGAAAAGGTTGGTGTCTATGACGACTACCATCCTGGCCAACATGCCGCGATGGTGCTGACAGAGGATATTGACCTGCGCATATTTCCCTCACATTGGGTCCATGGCCTGATGATCGAAAAGACCTCTGACGCGGGCGTCCGCCGCTCTTTGCAGGTCTTCGACGCAGCCGGGGATGCCATACATAAAGTTTTCCTGCGGGACGGATCAGACCTTGGCGCCTGGGAAAAACTGTCAACGGAACTTCGGATCGATGATCAATCCCCGTTGCCGCAAGTAGACCCTCGCAAGCCGGTTGAAGCCGCGAAAAGCGTGCCAGACAAGGTCGATATCCTGCGAAAAGAATGGGAGCGTTTGACGGATACGCACCAATTCTTGCGACTGTGTTCAAAACTCAAGATGAACCGCCTTGGCGCATACCGGATCGCGGGCGCGCCATTTGTGCGGCAACTGGCCCCGACAGCGGTGGATCAGATGTTGCACAAGGTGCAGGACGCCGAGATCGAGATTATGCTGTTCGTCGGCAATCGGGGGTGCATTCAGATCCACACCGGCCCTGTCAAAACACTCAGACCGATGGGACCTTGGCAAAACATAATGGACCCTGGTTTCAACCTGCATCTGCGGCTCGATAAAATCGCCGAGGTTTGGGCCGTTGATAAGCCAACGCAACGAGGCGCTGCGATTTCAGTAGAGGCGTTTGACGCCGAGGGTGGTCTGATCATGCAGGTGTTCGGGCTTGGAAAAGAGGGCCGCGACAGTCGGCCTGCTTGGGGCAAAATCGTCGAAAGCCTAGACGGATTGGCGGAGGTTGCGGCATGAATTTTCAACCCAAACCAGATGGTTTCGCGGCGATGATGTCGGTCTTCATCGCGATGATCGGCGCGGCGTTTGCATGGTCGGTCAGCATTCAGAACCACGCAACGGCAAGCTCTCCCGATGCGGATGTGCTCTCCATCGGTGGGTCCGTGACCGAGATCATCTATGCCCTCGACCAACAGCACCGCCTCGTTGGACGTGACACAACATCGACTTGGCCACCCGAGGCGCAAGAGCTTCCCGATGTGGGATACATGCGCGCGCTGTCACCGGAAGGTGTTTTGTCTGTAGACCCGAAGCTGATCATTTCAGAAGACGGTGCAGGCCCGCCCGAGGCGATGGATGTGCTCAAAGCCGCATCGGTGGAAATGGTCACCGTGCCAGACAGCTACGACGCTGAGGGTATCCTCGAAAAAATCCGCATCGTAGGTGACGCGCTGGACGTGGAAGACCGCGCTGCGGCCTTGATCGCCGAGGTCGACGCCGCTTTGCAAGCTGCGCAATCCGTTGCGATGCAGAACGGCGGCACCAACAAACGTGTTATGTTTGTGCTCAGCACAGAGGGCGGGCGCATCATGGCCTCGGGCACCGGGACGGCGGCAGACGGTGTCATTGCCATGGCAGGCGGCCAAAACGCGATCACCGAATTCGAAGGGTACAAGCAAGTGTCTGACGAGGCCGTCGCGGCGGCAGCGCCCGACGTGATCCTGATGATGGATCGTGGCGGAAACCACGGCGCGGCAACCGAAGATCTGTTGGCGATGCCCGCAATCTCCGTCACGCCGGCAGCAGAAGCCAAAGCGGTGGTCCGAATGAATGGTCTCTTGTTGCTAGGCTTCGGTCCGCGCACGGCAGAGGCAGTGCGCAAGCTCTCCGCAGCTTTGCGCGAAAGCTAGGCAATGGTTGCGATCCCGGATACCGGTCGCGCTGTACCGCTGGACCGTCTCGCTTTTGCGCGGCGAATGCATGTGGTGCTGTTCCTGTTTCTTGTGTTCGTATCGCTTCTCAGCCTGACGGTAGGCGCAACTGGGATTACGCCGTGGGATATGGCATTCGCTTTGCTGCGCGGCGAAGCACCAGAAGCGATGGCGTCTGTGGTCTTGTTCGACATCCGCCTGCCCCGCCTGATCATGGGCATTGTGGTCGGGGCCGCTTTGGCGGTGTCAGGTGCTGTCATGCAGGGCCTTTTTCGTAACCCGTTGGCTGACCCCGGCATCATCGGCGTGAGTGCTGGCGCAGGCCTGGGCGCTGTTGCTGCGATTGTGCTCGGCGCAATGCTGCCGTTCGGACTTTTCGATATCTTCGGGGCATACCTCGTCCCAATCGCGGCGTTCTTTGGGGGTTGGGTTTCAACTATCCTGCTTTACCGGGTCGCAACGCGCGGCGGTGTGACCTCGGTCGCAACCATGCTTCTTGCGGGGATCGCGCTTGCAGCATTGGCCGGGGCGGTCTCGGGGCTTTTGATCTACGCGGCAGATGATCGCCAATTGCGCGACCTGACGTTCTGGGGGCTCGGATCCATCGCCGGCGCAAGTTGGGCAAAGGTTATGGTCGCAGGCCCACTTATCGCAATCGCCGTGTTGCTGGCCTTCGCACTGGCACGGGGCCTCAATGGATTGGCTTTGGGTGAGGCCGCCGCTGCCCATATTGGTATTCCCGTTCAAAAGATGAAAAACCGAGCCATTCTGACAGTTGCCGCCGCAACCGGCGCTGCCGTTGCCGTATCCGGCGGGATCGGTTTTATCGGCATCGTTGTTCCTCACCTTCTGCGAATTGCGACCGGCCCGGACCACCGCGCGCTGTTGATCAACTCGGCTTTGCTGGGCGCATCGCTCCTGCTGCTTGCCGACGTGATATCCCGCGTGATCATCGCACCCGCAGAGATGCCCATCGGCATTGTCACAGCTGTTCTGGGCGCACCGGTGTTCCTTTGGATTTTGTTGCGCAACCGCGGCGCCATGGGGTTCTGAACGATGCTGCTGATCGATGACCTAAATGTGTATTTCGGATCAGCGCATGTCCTGAAAGATGTTTCCCTTACTGCCATGCCCGGTGCTGTGACCTGTATCGTTGGCCCGAACGGATCAGGCAAAACCACCACCCTACGCGCAGCGACCGGAGACATCGCTTACGAAGGCAGCATCACGCTGAACGGGCACAGCCTTAAGCGCCTGGAGAATTGGGAGGCTGCAAGGCTGCGCGCTGTCTTGCCCCAAGCCTCCACTCTTGCGTTCCCCTTCACCGTCATTGAGGTCGTTCGCATTGGCTTGCAAACCGGTGAAGCCGGGGATCAGGACAACATCGCCATCGAAGCACTGGCGAAAGTTGACCTGGCCACTTACGCAAACCGTTCTTATCACGAGCTGTCGGGAGGTGAGCAGCAACGCGTCCAACTCGCACGCGTCCTCGCACAAATCCCCGACGCGAAACCGGACGACGATCCGCGCTGGCTATTTCTGGACGAACCAGTGGCAAGCCTCGACATCGCGCATCAGCTCGAGGTCATGACCATTGCGCGCAACTTTGCCGATGCAGGTGGCGGCGTAGTGGCAGTGATGCACGACCTGAACCTGACAGCGATGTTTGCCGACCAAATTGTTTTGATGTCCGAAGGCAAGGTTCTTGCAGATGGCCGACCGGATGCCGTGATGACCGATGACACGCTCAGCCGCGCCTATCGCTGCGACCTGCGCGTCTCTTGCCCACCATCTGACAATCAGCCATTTCTTCTACCGCATGCAGCACGCGCGGCTGCCGAATAACCCGTAGCACGGAGAGACCCAATGTTTATCGCCATGAACCGCTTTACCGTCACGCTTGAGAATGCGGCTGATTTCGAAGCCCTTTGGCTGGGCCGCGAAAGCCACCTGCACGAGATGGACGGGTTTGTGGAATTCCACATGCTCAAGGGCCCCGAGGAAGACGGCAAGATCCTCTACGCCTCGCACACCGTCTGGGCCAGCCAAGATGCGTTCAAAGCTTGGACAACCAGTGAACAATTCCGCGCCGCCCATGCCGGTGCGCGCGACACAGCCAAACTACACGAAGGCAGCCCCCGTTTCGAAGGATTCAACACAATCCAGCATATCGCTGCTCAATGAAACCTGCGCATATCAAAACCGCTCCAGTCTTTCGGATGTTTGATGTGGACAAGGCCAAGGCGTTCTATGTCGATTGGCTCGGGTTTTCCTGGGATTGGGAACATCGCCATGCAGACGACTTCCCGCTTTTCGCGGGACTGTCACTTGGTGACATGCACCTGCATCTGACAGAACACCATGGTGATTGCGCACCTGGCGGTCTTGCGATGTTTTTCATCCACGGCATCGCAGAGTATCACGCGGAACTGATGGCCAAAGGATATGCATTCAACCGACCCGGGCTAGAGGATATGCCCTGGGGCCAACAGGTTTGCGCCATCGATCCATTCCACAACAAGGTTCACTTTATCGAACCAAAAGGGTCCGAAGGTGACGCATGACAAAAACAGGTGGCATCGGCTGGCTTGATCTGACGGTTCCAAATGCCGACAACGTGCGAGACTTCTACGCGTCAGTCTGCGACTGGTCGCCTGTCGAGGTCAGCATGGGCGACTACGCGGATTATACTATGGCCCAAGCTGACGGCACGTCCGTTGCAGGGATCTGCCACGCGCGCGGGGTCAACGCAGACCTGCCAAACGTCTGGCTCCCCTATTTTGTGGTTGAAGACCTTGAAGTCGCTGCCGCGAAAATCTCAGCCTCTGGTGGGCACATCATAGAGACACGCCATCACGAGGGTAAAGCGGTGTTCTGCGTTGCAAAAGACCCGTCTGGCGCGCCTTTTGCGGTCACCCTTCCAGTGCCTGAATAGCTCTTAGCTGACCGCGCGCAACATCGGGGCATCTTGGCGTTTTGCGCGTGTGTTGTGATCCAGCCTTCCCGCCAATGACAGAGCGGATTTCACGACAGAAGCCGGCACCTGCCCATGGCACAACTCAAGCATCACATTACGGGCGTTTGCCGTGTCTTGCCGTCGCATAAATCCAAGCATCAGCAAAAGCAGATGTTCATGTGTGGTGACGCTGTCGCGTTGATCCATGTCGAGCGGGTCATTCACCTCCGGCGTGACATCCTTGCCCAGAAAGGACGTGATAAGCTCAACTGTGGCATGTGCCAGGGCCAAACCCCGCGCTTCCCCCCAACGCTCTGCCGCCGTGGAATAGGCAAGCCGCCAGGACTGCCCTTCCGGACAGGTAAATGCGCGCACGGCATGGCGCAGCACAGGCAGCAAGGCCTGATCAACAGGATCGGTCAAATCTGTGGTATTCATCCCGTTTCCTTTCGAACATCAGAGGTGTCCGGGACAAACCGCGTCACATTCTGCGGCAGCGGAGTGCCCTCTTGCAGTGTTGTGATCGGCCCGGCTGACACGGTTCGAAAGCGCAACTCGGCTTCAATGGCCGCACGCAATTTTGGTTTCAAACCACAGCCATGTGCTTGTGCAAGGTCGTCAATGGCGATCAAACTGCGATAGATATCAGACATAACGCACAGCCCCTTCCGAAGCATCGAGTGGCGTGATGTGCTCAATACGATCTGGCAAAAGCTCGACCAGCTTTTGCAATTCGACCATCATGTCCTCGCACCCATTTCCTTCGCACAGCATCATGACTTCCGCTTGCGTACGACCGATACGACCGCGGCGATAATTTGCCAAAGCCTGAAACAGACGACGCTCGACTTCGGTCAAGATCACAGCACAGTCAGGACAGGACGGATTACTAAATTGAAACGTCGACTGCCGCGTGCGGCGCATCACCTGAAGGACGCAAAGCAGCGCATATGCATAGCGAGGTCCGTCGCTGCGACCAAAGAAATCCTCTGCCTCGACAAAGGCCCGCACCCAAGCCGTTCCAGGAGAGGCATAACTCGTAAAGAACCAACGCGCGATTTGCAGCAGCTGAAATTCTGTCTGATCCAACCCAACTGCCGTGACGTGCAGTTCTTTCGGTCGAAGCGGTCGATGACCACATGGGTGTTTGGGTGGATGAGACATAATCGATCCTTTCGCGCGGTGGCATCAGAGCAAACCAGGTGCTGCGTCGAATCGAAAAGATCGCGGGGCGGTCAGGTCTTATCCAGTACCTGACAGAAATAATCAGAAATTGCCAGCATTTTTGACAACACGTGAGGATGCGGACCTAGCACTCTGAAATCAGGTCACTGAGGTGGTAGTGATCGGTCCAAGCTAAGGATGGCTCATAAAACACAGATTTAGTGACAAACAGATCATAGCTATGATCAAGGAATACGAGGCAGACGTGAAAGCGCAGGATCCTTGCCGGAGTCGGAGTGTATAACAATCGATCCAGTGAATCGATTGAAGCAAACAACGCGATCAACGATGCAACGTTCTACTAGAACAAAGCTGAGATTGTCGGGGGCAATGTGTATGATGCCAAGAAGCTGCGAGCGCTTGAGGACGAGACCTGCCGGCTGAAGCGCATGCTTGCCGATGCGGTACGGGACAACGCTGCGTTTAAAGATCTCGCCACAAAAATTACTGACAGCTGACGTGACGCGCAAAGCCGTGTCGGATGTGATGGACCGGCACGGCCAGTCTGAACGTCGGGCGTGTGAACTGGCTGGTCTTCACAGGTCAGTTTTCCAATACCAAAAACAAGATCAGGGCAATGAGGCCTTGCGTAAGCGGCTGCGCGAATTGGCGAATGAGCGTCGCCGGTTCGACGAAATGGTCAGATTGGCGCATCGCGTGGCTGAAGGGCGGGCAGAGCTGCAGCTCTACACGCTATCTAAAGCGCTCCAATACTTGACTTGTCCTTGCACACACTTCCATGTGGTGAACGTCACCAACTATCTATGTGTTCGGCTTTCTCGCGCCATGAGCGCGGAAACATTGGTTCTTTGGCGGCATGAGTGGCAAGCTGAAAAACAAATGGTCGTCCCTTCGAACACCGGTGACAAACAACTGAGACGCCATTGCAGGTTGCGGAACCTTACTTACTATATCGTGCATGCCTAACCACCAAAATATGCGCACAGTCCTCTGGCGCGCCGCAGCACTCGGGGCATTTGTTGGTCTTCTATGGATCATACATTTGGTGAACTGGGTCTTTGGATACGACCTAAACATATCCTTCGGCTTGATCCCACGGGATATCAGCGGACTGGATGGGATCGTCGCCATGCCGCTCTTGCATGGGAGCTTCGCGCACCTTATCGCTAACACTCCGCCGCTTCTGATCATGGGCGGCCTTCTCGTCGTTACCGCCACACGAGCTTTGGTGGCCGTAAACGCTGTCGTGATTGGACTCGGCGGATTTCTCGTGTGGCTTTTCGGGAGCGCTGCGATCCATATCGGCGCATCCGGGGTAATCTTTGGCTGGTTCGGTTTCCTGGTCGCACGCGGATTAATAGATCGATCACCCATCACACTGGCTGTCGCGCTGCTTGTCGCCGTTGTCTATGGCTCCCTGCTTTGGGGCGTATTACCGGGGCAGCCTGGCGTGTCGTGGGAAGCGCATCTTTTCGGAGCCATAGCGGGTGTGACAGCGGCCGTTCTTGTGCGGACGCATGTCCACGCGCCGCGCCTGCAATACGTCAATCAGCGATGACAGTGCACAGACTTGCTCAATCCAGACACAAGGCGCGCGCCTATGTCTTATGATGGCGGTTGCGCGTGCGGTGAGGTTCAATATCAGATTACCGGATCGCCCTTTTCTGCGGTTCACTGCCATTGTGTCAGTTGCCGCAAGGCGACTGGATCCCCCCTAACCAGCTACTTTGGCGTTGGTCGAGGACAGGTTACCTGGCAAGGCACACGAAGCTATCACACCTCATCACCCGGCGTCACCCGCGGGTACTGCAGCCAATGCGGAACACCCCTGCACTACATGACAACGCGATGGCCCGGCGAGATTTACTTACATGCCGCCACGCTACACGATCCGACGGTTTACCGACCAACCGCCCACGTGCATTGGGCAGAGCGTCTGCCCTGGTTGACCATCCACGACAGCCTGCCGAAACACGAGGGCCGTTCACCATGACGCCCTCGCTGAGAGCCGATGGCGGAAAGCATTAAGCAGATTTTGGGTAAACTATTCCGGTTTTGTAGTTTGTTCGGTTGTTTTTATGCCCTTCGCGAACAAAATCTGAAGCACGAGCCAAAGGTCACTCGCTAAGGTCACGGCCCGTTTGCAGGCAATCAAGATCAGTGGTCGTACAGCCACCTGCGGCCTATGTTGGAAGCTAATTGCTGGCAAATGTGACTGCGAACCTGATCCCGTTTGCCGGCGAAGACTTATAATTCAAGGCCAGTGCTCCGACCATTCTTCGTTTGGGCAGATGACTAATACTTCAACAACGATTTTCTTTTCCAAGAGGTGACTCATGGCCCTCGATTTATCAAACCGTCCCCTGCCCGCCGGAGTGAGCAGTCCTGAGATGCCGCTTGGGCTCTGGGGAAGCTACCGGGCTGCACGCCGCAATGTACTCGAACTGATCCCGGCAGCCGCTTACCGTGAACCCGTCATCGCTGACACAAAACGCGGGCGATGGATCATGCTCATGGATCCTACCGGGATCGAGCGCGTCTTACGCCATCGCGAACAGGACTACCCAAAGTCGGCCATCCTCAAACGCCTGATGACCCCCCGCGAGGGGGACAACCTTATTATCACCGAAGGGGATGTTTGGAAGCGTCAGCGTCAGGCCCTGTCGACCCCGTTCCGCCCGCGCGCCTTGAATGTTGCCGCCCCAATTATCAATGACGCAGCACGCCGGATCACCCACACTTTGGGCAGCACATCAGGCTCGGTGGATGTCTTTCCTTTCATGACAGAGGCGAGCTGCGATGTGATGGTCGACCTCGCACTTGGTGGCCGCGATGCGATTGATCGCGACGCCCTCGCAAGGTCAGTGGATGCCTATGTGACCGGTCTTGGCCGCATCTCGCTGTTCGACATTCTAGGCGTGCCGAACTGGGTGCCACGCCCCGCAGCGCTCTTCGATCAAAGCCGCAAGGTGATGGACGACCTTGCCGACGAGATCATTGCAAAACGGGCGTCCCGTGGACCATCGCCCGAACCGGATTTGCTCGACCTTCTGATCGAGGCACACTCTGAGGGCACACTCGATGCGCTTGAGGTGCGTAACAACCTGCTTGGTTTTCTGTTCGCCGGACATGAGACAACTGCTCTGACACTGACATGGGCGCTCTACTTGCTTGCACTTCATCCCGAGATTCAGGCGGCAGCGCGCGAGGAATGTCTTGCTGTCTTTGGGCAAGACGATCCCGACATGGAAAGCTTGGCTCAACTTAAACTCGTGCGTCAGATCATTGATGAGACCCTACGGCTCTATCCACCTGCGGGCTTTTTGACCCGCACTGTCCGCAAAGACGACACGTTGTCAGGTGTGGAGGTCAAGCGTGGCGCAACGGTGATTTTGCCGGTCTATGCCCTCCATCGACATGAACGCTGGTGGAAAGACCCATTGTACTTCGACCCCACACGGTTTGATCCCCAGCCGTCCGACAAACACCCGCGCGGCGCGTATCTTCCGTTTGGCGATGGCCCCCGGATTTGCATTGGGACCTCGATGGCCATTACCGAAGCCGTGCTCATTCTGGCGACACTGGTGCGATCGTTGCATTTCTCGCTACCTGAAGGACGCTCGCCCAAGCCCGTCATGTGGTTCACGCTCAGGCCGGAGGGTGGCTTGCACCTTGACGTGACACAAGCCGCTTCCGGTCACTCGCGCGGGTCCACTGTGCCAAAGCGCGCGTGAGGTATTGACTGGCACACCGGCAATTCTTTGTGTCTGTATGAGCCACTTCGCATTCCGCCGCGCCATTCAGGGCGTATGGCCGCCATTCGAACAGTGTCGCATCGCTTAGTTTCTTTTCATCTGTCGTTTGTTGTAGACGCGCCGTTCGTCGCTTCGGTTCTGGAACACTCCTTTTCGCGCCGGATTAGAATACGAAAAGAGACAACTTCCTGCAGTTACTGTAGCTGGCTTGGTGTTATTGGCGGTGCGCCAGGGCTGGCGATAAGGCATGGAAAGCGCGCTGTAATGCTCTGATGGCCAGTCCTGCTGATGGCAAAAGCAAGGTGACGCCTATTGAAAGAAGCAAAAGGAATGTGCCGTGTTGCGCGTCCCCGTTTGCTTCTCCCAACGCCGCAAAGGCAAAACAAACCGGCATTGTCCCCAGCACCGTTGCCACAAGAAAGCGCCAAAATGCGATGGGTGTGACGCCTGCGACGTAACTAATCGCATCGAATGATACGAATGGCACAAGCCGCGTTGCAAAAACGACAGCCATTAGAGTGTTCTGAGATCGAGCACGGACGAGAAAGCTTACACCCGGCAGAGACGAGCCTTTGAGCACGTCACGACCAAGCCAGCGAGAAAGCGTGAAAGCGATCGAGGCACCCAGACCCGCGCCAAGCACAGTCAGGCCTCCGCCCCACCATGTCCCGTAGAGAGCGCCTGCAACAATGGCAACGACGCCACTAGGGATCGGGCTGACCACGATACCAACGGCGACAAGTAACACGACGGCTGCTGGACCTGCGTGGCCGACGATCTCACGAATTTGGCCTGGATCAACGTCGGGCATCATTAGGAAAGCAGCAACCATTGCTCCGATAAGGGCAATAAGGGTTACTGCACGCGGGAGGTTTTTGAGTGTGAGTTGCATCGTTTGCACCATGATGAATATCGGTTGACTGCAAACTAAATGCGTTAGGCTTCTGCCGTGTGTCTAAGAGCGCGGAACTTCGTTTCGTTTGTTTCTGTGCAGTGCGGTGTCAACTTGGCGGATCGAAAATGTAGCCGATCCCGCGCGCAGTCCGGATAACTTCTGGCTTCTGCGGGTTCTTCTCAATTTTGCGCCTTAGACGAGAGATGCGGATGTCGATGCTGCGGTCATAGGGGTCCCAGGACCTGTCATGGGCCTGTTCCAGAATTTGATCGCGGTTCAGCACTCGGCCCCTATTCTCCGCAAAGAGGCGCAGCAGGCGAAACTCCATGGCTGTGATCGCAACTTCCTCACCGTCGGCTGACAAAAGCTTGGCCCCGTCAAGATCAAGAACAAAATCGCCGAATGCCACGCGGTCGGACGCAACAGACTCGGGCTGACGCGGGGTATCCAGGCTACTGCGGCGGCGCAGGACTGCTTTAATCCGCGCCTCGAGTTCACGCAGGTCAACCGGTTTTCCAAGATAATCATCAGCACCCATTTCAAGGCCGACGATCCTGTCGATCGTTTCTCCTGCGGCGGTCAACATCATAACTGGTGTTTCACGCGTCGCGCGCAGGGTGCGCAACATCGTCAATCCGTCGCGTCCTGGCATGTTTATATCCAAAAGGATGAGGTCAGGCTCCGCTTCGTCAACTTGTGCTTCAAGCGCGTCTCCGTCTGCGGCTAACCGAACAGAAAATCCGCGTTTGACCAAGTATTCCTGAAGCATTTCCCTCAGATCGCTCTCGTCGTCGCAAATCAGAATGTCATGTTTGTGTGTCATGATGAGGTTCCATTGCTTAGCGTGCAGACGAAATCCCGCAATTCACTTGGAGAGACGGGTTTCTCAAGGAAAGGCCGCCCCGCCTCTGCGAGAAAAGTCTGGGACGCCCGGCCCAACGTGTCGCCAGTGATAAAGCCTACTTTAGACACAAGATGCGGATGGTGCTGAGAGATAGCATCAAAAACTGCGCGGCCGTCGAGATCAGGCATGTTCAGATCGCAAAGCACAATGTCAAATGGGTCTTCTTCCATAAGACTCAGCGCTTCTCGTCCGCTCGACACATGGGCGGTGTCATAGCCGACACGTGTCAGCAGCTCCGCATTAAGCTCGGCAACATCCTCTTCGTCGTCGACGATGAGCACACGAAGTGGCGTATCATCCGTCTTGGTGGCGTGGTCCTTTTCGGGTTGCGCAGCCGTTGTAGAAGAACTTGCAGGAAGGTCGATCACCACACACGCGCCACCTTTCTCTGACTGTGTCATGCGGATCGTGCCGCCGTGGGATGTCACGATCTGATGGCACATTGAGAGACCAAGACCTGTGCCTTCGCCAACGTCCTTAGTGGTATAGAAAGGTTCAAACACGCGTTTGCGCATGTCAGCAGGCACACCTGGTCCATCGTCAACGACTTGCAGGCGTACCGCATCGTCGTCGGCTGATGTTAGGAGCATGATCCGCCCTCCTTGACCGGATGCTGCGATCGCATCCTCGGCGTTTATGATCAAGTTGAGCACCAACTGCGTGAGCTGGTCGGCATCCCCTTTAACGACCGGCAAGCTGTCAGAAAGCTCGGATGAAATCGAAACAGCGTGCGCGCCGTCTCCGTATTCAGCAACCTCGGATGCAACACGGACCACCTCGTTTAAGTCTACCAAACTGACCTGTGCCGGCTGTTGCCGCGCCATGGCCAGAAACGTCTTCACTATGCGTGCACAGCGTTCCGCGGCCGCGCTGATCTTTCGAATTTGACGACGTGTCTGAGCGTCGACGGTTTCCTCCTCAAGCATCATCGCATGCCCGACCACAACCGAAAGCGGATTGTTCAATTCATGCGCCACACCGGCCAACAGGCTGCCAAGGGCGGACATCTTCTCGCTTTGGAAGGAAAACTCGCGCTGACGATCCAGTTCGGTTTCTATCTTCAATTGTGGCGTCAGATCCCGGGTAAAGGTGACAAGGACGTCATCCCCTTCCCATTCTGCCAAACGCCCCGAGATGGCCGCCCAGAATGTCTGCCCAGAGGCGTTCTTCAATCTGGCGCGATACTCCGTCACCTGGCCATCGCGACGCAACGTCTCAAGAAAGCGTTGTCGATCCGCCGGGTCGGCGTAAAACGTCTCGGCATTCAAACTGTCGCCGAACAGCGCGATCAGTTCCGGACTGCGGTACAGAATTTCACCGGATTCCGCGCGGTTCATCAGAACAGGCGCAGGGCATGCTTCGATCACCTTTCGCATCAAGGCTTCGCGTTGCTGCGTTTCGCTGAGATCTGTTATGGAGGACACAACACATTTCTCACCACCAAACTCGGTTAACCGCCCTGACAAGGCAAAGGTTCCGACACCGCCTTGTATCGGTTGTCCGACCATACGAAAGTCTTCGACAAGGCCATCGCGGCGCAGCTGGGCCACGTATTCCTCGCGGTCCTTGGGATCGAAATAGTTCTGTGTGGAGAATTCGTTTTCACCCACGAGCTCTATTGCTGCGGGTGAACGCCAGACAATCCGTCCGTCTCCGAGCCGGGCCATGACGACGGGAATAGGGTTGGTCTCAAGGATGCAGGTAAGAAGCGCCGCATGATCTGCTGCGGCTGCCTCGGCCTCAACACGGTCGGTGATGTCCTTACGCCGAAGGACAAAGCCACCGTTTCGCATCGGTGAGTAGGACACCTCGAATTGACGCCCGTCTGTCGAAATCTGGGATTTTCGGGAAACATTGCCAGCGCGTAAACGATCCGCCTGTTCGTCGAACTCTTCCTCAGGGTTGTAATTTGCCGCTTCCAGCCCTGCATCGAGATAAGCACGCATAAACGTTCGCCATTGAATACCTGGCACCGCAAGATGCGCGACCGGGCCGAGGTATTCCCGGTACAGTTGATTGCAGAAAACAAGCGTTTCATTCGCATCGTACACAGCGATCCCCTCGTCGATAGTTTCGAGAGCATCGGTAAGATGTGTCAGCAGGTCTTCTTTGGCGGTTACGTCTGATGTCATGCCATTCTCGCTAACGCGTCGCTGTTTCAGAGACATTTCAGTCCGAGGCCCCTGTGTTTCAATTGTAACAACCCAAACCCGCTTCGGGGACCCTTTCCTTTCGCTTTTCAAGCCTTTGCGCGCGCGTCAGGCCATTGGCGCTTTGAACCAATTGAAACGTGGAACTCTCGATTGGGACAACAAACAGCAACTTGTGGCCTGCACATTCTGCTCCATCGAAACACACAAACTCAGGAAAATGACATGACCATGATTACAGACCGCGCCCCAGCGCATCCCGCTATTCCGCTTTCCCACGTTCAGGATGTCTGGGCTAACCTCGCAAGCAAAGCGCGTGCCTTCCGTGCCGCCCGCAAAGCGGCTTTGCTCAAAAAGAAAACCGATCTCATCGTATCGGGCCTTGATGCCCACATCTTGCGTGACATCGGGCTTGACCCAGAAATTGCGAAAAAACGGGACTCCCTCGCGTTTCACCACCGCGCTGGCATGTACGGACTTTGGTAAAGAGGTGGCCCGCTTTCCACTGCAATCTTTCCGTCGTGAACTGCGATCGGGCGAAGATCAAAAGCATCCAGACACACGCTGGCGGGATGCCCTACGCGGTACGTCCTTTCAGCGTTTCTTCCACGATTTCAATCACTAACACCGCATTCAACGAAAAGGCTTACACCCATGGCTATCCACTCTTCCGTTCTGCAAACAATCGGCAATACACCAGTCATCCGGATCAACAATCTTGCTCCCGATGACGTTGAAGTGTTTGTCAAGCTTGAGGCGGCCAACCCCGGTGGTTCGGTAAAAGACCGGCTCGCGCTGGCGATTATTGAAGCCGCCGAGCGCGACGGTTCACTCAAACCTGGCCAAACCGTGGTAGAGGCCACTTCCGGCAACACGGGTATCGGCCTGGCGCTGGTATGCGCGCAGAAAGGCTATCCGCTGGTCGTAACAATGGCCGAAAGCTTCTCGGTCGAACGGCGCAAGCTCATGCGCTTTCTTGGCGCCAAAGTGGTGCTGACGCCGGCCTCTGACAAAGGGACCGGAATGGTGAAGAAAGCGCGCGAATTGGCAGAAACCCACGGTTGGTTCCTAGCGCGTCAGTTTGAGAACCCTTCCAATGCCGACGTCCACGCGAACACCACGGCGCGCGAAATCCTGCATGATTTCGGGAACGACAAGCTCGACTTCTTCGTTTCGGGCTTTGGCACCGGCGGAACGATGACGGGTGTGTCCCGGACCTTGCGGAAGCTTAGCCCAAAGACCAAGATCGTCGCGGTTGAACCTGAAAACGCGCGACTCCTTCAAGACGCAGACAGCCAGGCCTACAATGCCGACGGCAGTGCGGCCTCTGCGCACCCTGCATGGCGCCCGCACCCGATGCAGGGCTGGACGCCCGACTTTGTACCCCACGTCGTGCTAGAGGCTCTTGGCGAGAACCGCATCGACACGTTCCTGCCCATTGGCGGGGCCGCAAGCATGGCGGCCGCTCGTGATCTTGCCCGAAAGGAAGGCATCTTTGTCGGAACCTCAGCTGGCGCGACCTTTGCCGCCGCGCTTAAAATCGCAAAAACCGCACCAAAGGGATCCAAAATCCTCGCGATGCTTCCCGACACGGGTGAGCGCTATCTTTCGACGCCACTTTTCGACGGGATCGTCGAAGAAATGTCGGACGAAGAGACCGCCATCAGCCGGTCGACCGACAGTATCCGCTTCGACATCTCCGCTGTAGGCGGCGCACCGTCCTTTCCACCTGCCGATGACGCGGCGCTTCAGGAAGTGCGCGAAACAACGCAAGACAACGCCGTTGTGATGTATGTTTTGGAATGGTGCGAGTTCTGCTGGTCCGTGCGCAAGATGTTCGAAGACGCAGACATCCCCTACACAGCGATCGAGCTTGACTCCGTGGCCTACCAAAAAGGCAACCATGGCGGACGGCTACGTGCAGCCCTGAAAGAAATCTGCGGCACGCATACAATCCCCCAGGTCTTTGTCGGCGGCAAGCATATCGGCGGCGCGACCGAAACCTTTGACGCCTATAATTCAGGCAAGCTTGAAGAGCTGATGGAAGCCCAGCAAATCAAAATGGCGGCGACCGCGAAGAACGCCTACAGCTACCTGCCAAAATGGCTGCTGCCACGATGAAGCAAGAGCTTGCACAACCCGCCGTAGACGCTGCAATGGCGTTTGCGGCGGAGTACGGCCTGACCTGGCGGGACCAGGTTCGGTCGATTCATCCGACGGCTTCAACCGAAGAGCTGCGCCAGGGGTTTGGTGGACCTACGCCAGAAGAAGGCGCGCCCGCCCTGAGCGTCATCGCTGATCTTATCGAAGCGGCGGAACCCGGCCTTGTCGGAAACACGCAGCCCGGTTTCCACGCTTGGGTTATGGGCGGGTCAAGCCCAGTTGGGGTCGCTGCCGACTGGCTGACGTCGGTTTGGGGGCAAAACGCAGCCATCTACCAGTGCTCCCCTGCTGCGGCTTGCGCAGAGGAAGCGGCGGCGCGCTGGCTTCTCGACATCCTGGATTTGCCGCGCGATGCATCGGTCGGGTTCGTAACCGGAGCCACGATGGCGGGCTTCACCTGTTTGGCCGCCGCACGCGACGAGGCCTTGCGCCGCGCCGGTTTCGACTTTGCCCGCGACGGAATTGCGGGATCACCTGAAATCCGCGTCTTTGTCGGTGCAGACACCCATGTATCGAACCGCGCAGCGCTCAGATTTCTTGGCTTTGGCGATCGCCAGATTGAGGAAGTACCCTGCGATAGCGAGGGGCGCATCGATCTAAAAGACCTGGCTGAGGCGCTTGATGCGTGGAGCGGACCTACAATCGTCATCGCGACCGCAGGACACATCAATTCGGGCGCGTTCGACCATATCGGCGCGATTGCAGAATTCACGCGCGCCAGAGGGGCTTGGCTTCACGTGGATTCTGCATTTGGTCTTTGGGCTCGCGCCGTCCCGGAGTTCAGCGGCGGAACAGCGGGTCTCGAACAGGCCGACAGCTGGTCAACCGATGCCCATAAATGGCTGCAGGTGCCCTACGATTCCGGCATTGCCATCGTGCGCCACGCGGAGGCCCATCGTCGCGCCATGGATGTAACAGCAGGCTACCTCAGCGTCGCACCAGAAGATGGGCGCAACACAACGCAATACGGCCCAGCGCTTTCGAGCCGTGCGCGCGGTTTCTCGGTCTGGGCCGTTTTAAAGGCGCTCGGGCGCGAGGGTGTGGCCGATCTTGTGCGCGGCCATTGCAATGGCGCGCAACGTTTGGCCAACCGACTGTCTGGCATTCCAGGGGTCGAGGTCGTGAACCGCGTTTGCCTCAATCAGATCGCGCTGCGGTTTGCGCACCCAAAAGCGGATGCCGACACGTTGACGCGTATTATGGAAAATCGGATCAACGACTCCGAGCACTTTGTTCGAACCGCGACATGGAACGGGAAAACAATCCTGCGCCTGTCAATCATCGAGGACGGATCCGACACCACATTTCTCGATCGGTTGTTCGCCAAGATCGAACAGCGTTGGAATGATGTTCAGCGAGGCATCAACTAAACGTCCGACACTCACCAAAACCGGCCCGCTTACACAAGCACGCGGGCCGGGGTCGGGCTAATGAAATGCCTTGTTGAAACAATCGAAACCCGGACAGACGTCAACGCGAAACATCTACGCGTCACAACGCACTCAAGTTCAATGCTTGATGAGGAAATGACCCATGTTCGACGTCTTAAACACACCGACACACACAAACATGCAAACCGAAATTCTGTTTCTCTCCAGCCCGTTCGGGGTGACCCGAGAATGGACAGGGTTGTCGGACACCGTCGGATCGCTGGCCTCTACCCGCGCATTCGGACACCCGGCCGCATTCCAACACGCGGCCCGCTTGTCTTGTGCAGATGCCCATCTTGTTGCCCATGGCAGCGCTGCGCATCAAGCGATTGAGACAGCCATTCAGTATCCGAACGATATCAATGGCCTTACGCTGATCGACCCTGATATTCTTACGTCACTGCCTGACCTGCATGATTGCCCAAGCTATCGCAAGAATCTTGAGATGAACGCAAAGGCGACCGCACTGGTGGATCAGGGCAAAACCATTGAAGCTGCAGAATGCGTGATCGATTGGTGGATGGGCCGGTCAGCGTGGGCCAAAACGTCGGAAAGGCTGAAGGTGCGGTTCGCAAAAAACATGCCGGCACTTGTTGCCGACTGGCGCAATCAGGCACGCGCACCGCTCTGCCTGCTGGGCCTGGCTGCTGTCCGCTGCCCGATCCAGATCATTACGGGACGCGATGCGCCTGCCGATATCCGCGCCCTCACACAGGTGATGCGTCTGGCCTTGCCGAAAACATCACTGCTGAAGATTAAAGCAGCACGTGGAGCCAGCCACCTCACACATCCGCATATCGTTGGTCCGGCGTTGCGCAAATCTATTGTTTGCAACGATACAGGCTGGCAAACTGCATATCAGCGGAATGCCGCCTGACGGTTCCAAAAATATGCCGAAGGGACAAGACCATGAGTAAAACACCCTACGAGAAATATGGCGGTTTCGCGACCGTCAGTCGGATTGTTATGCGGCTATACGACAAGCTACTGGACGACGACGATGTCGGTCCTTTCTTCGATGACGTCGATATGCCTAAACTCATTGATCATCAGACGAAATTCGTCTCGTCGCTCATGGGCGGCCCGGCTTCGTTTAGTGATACGCACATTGCCAATGCCCATCATGCGCTCACGATCTACGATGCGCATTTTGACCGATTGAAAGAGTTGATCCACGAAACGCTCGACGAATTTTCGGTTGAGCCTGAGGATACACTTGCAGTGCTGGGCGAATTCGAAGCGCGCCGCGAGATACTGGTCGAACGATAATGTCAATCGCAGCTATCAACGAGCAGCTTCTGCGCGCAATTGGCGTTGGCGTTGCGCTTGTAAAAGTAAAGAGCGGTGCCATTCGCTACGCCAATGATACCTTCGGAGATTGGTTCGGTCCAATTGATGGTGAGGTCAAGCTATCAGAACTCTTGGCGGGCGCAGAACTCATGGATGCCCTCAAGCGTCTAGAAACCGAAGACAGTTTCACATCAGAGGTTAGTTTCAAACGGCGTCGCCGCTCAATGACGGTTGCCATCGAAGCCAACCGGGCGCTGGATGAAGGCGAAGACATTGCCGTCCTCGTGTGCCAAAACATAAGCCGCATCAAAGAATTGGAGTCCATGATCGACTCCTACGCCATGATGGTGGAGCGCAACACGCACGAGATACGCCGCGAGAAAGAGCATGTGGAAAAGCTACTCTTGAACATGATGCCGCGCACGGCCTACGAGGAATACAAGTCCTTTGGCGTTGTTGCTCCGAGGCTCTTTCAGGATGTGACTGTTCTGACGCTGAGCTTTGCCAATTTTGAGCAGCTGATAGAGGACCACGACCCCGCAGTCATCGTCAGCGAACTCAACGACGTCTACACAGCCTTTGACCGCATCGGTGAACAATTTGGCTGCGAACGGGTTCGCACAGCAGGCGATAGTTACTTCACAGTCTCGGGCGTTCCAGACCCGGTCCATGACCACGCTGGCACTGTCGCAAATGCGGCGCTGAGGTTTTTAAGGTATCTTGAGCAGCGCAACACGTCTCACCCAATCAAGTGGAATGCGCGAATTGGCATAGCGTCAGGCACCGTCATTGGATCTGTCGTTGGAGTGCAGAAATACGTCTATGACGTGTTCGGACCCGCCGTAACCCAAGCCAGCGAGGTTCAGTCAATGGCGCCGCAAATGCGTGTCGGCTTGCATCCAACCACGGCTGCGAAACTGGACACGCCGTATCATCTTGAGCCCGTTGCGGGACAGGAACTGACTTTGCTCAGTGAAGCCCCCGTCGCCAAGGAGACCCAGACGTGAGGTCGGTGCGTTTCCGGCCGGTTGAGCCGTGACTCCCGAGGAATTGCTGGAATTTAGCGATGCGCCCATGGCCGTTTTCGGCCCAGAAGCCGAGCTTGTCCAATTCAACACAGCCTTTGCCGATGCCTTCCCGCGTATGTCGTCTTATCTCGTGCCGGGCACCCCGTGGTCGATGCTTCTGTCCGAAGCGGTTCGGAGGGACTTGATATCGCTTGAAGACAAGAAAAAGCTTTTGTTCCTCGAAGAAAACCTGACTGACGCGTCTGCACCACCACAAACGCTGGATGTCGACACGACCATCGGCCCCATACGTCTGTCGCTCAAAGCCTCCCGGTCCGGTGGCTTTGCGTTAAAGCTTGATCGGGGCTCCTCCAGCCTGTTGGGCGACGAAGGAGAGCTTGAGCATTTGCTTGCCCGCGTGCTTGAAGCCTGCCCAACCTGCCTGACAATGTCGCGCATCGGGGACGGCCAGATTCTTTACCGCTCTCCCGAAGCAACCGCATTACTAGGCAAAGGGTTTAATAGCCGTGATCACTTTGCACTTCGCGAAGAGCGCGCAGATTTCATCACAGGGATTTTGCCAAACGCGCGCATCGACGACATGAAAATCACCGCACGGAGCGCCGACGGTACTCCGTTTCAAGCCTCGATCTCTGCGCGGTTGATCGATTACCGGGGCGACGACGTGATCGTCTCAAGTATTGTCGATCTGACGGATGAGTTGAAAATGCGCGATGAATTAGACCGTCAACGCCAGCAGGTGTTTCGGTCTGAAAAGATGTCTGCACTGGGCGAGGTTCTGGCCGGTATTGCCCACGAACTCAACAATCCGCTCTCGATCATCGTTGGCAACGCACAGCTATTGTCCGAAGACGGGATAGATGGCCCAGCTGGAAAACGTGTCGACAAGGTTGCAACGGCAGCCGAGCGCTGCGTGTCGATCGTCAGAGCGTTTTTGTCGATGGCCCGCGACCAACCGCTGCAGCTCGAACAGATCGCGCCACGGATGCTTCTTGAAACCGCTCGGGACGCCTTTGAAGCCGGGGTCACCAGTCAGGTTGATGTCGCGGTGCACGCCGATGCCGAACTGCCTCATCTGATGGTAGATGAAGTGCAAATCGTGCAAGTCCTGACCAATCTCATGATCAATGCAGATCAAGCCCTCGGACAACGAGCCGGCGGTCGGATCGACTTGAGGGCTGTGGCGCTTTCTGATGGGAAGCTTATCAGGCTCATGGTCTCCGACAATGGTCCGGGCATACCCGACGACGTCGCAGACCGCATCTTCGACCCGCTCTTCACGACGAAGGAAACCGGTAAAGGCACAGGCATTGGCCTCGCGCTATGTCATCGGATCGTCCTGGCCCATTACGGAACGATCGAGCTTGATCGTCACAGCACCGAAGGCGCGACCTTTGTGATCGACCTTCCCGTATCCCAAAGCTCTGCTTCCAACTGATCTGGACCTGACACGTCCCTTAACCATCGCCCTTCGCCATTAATCCGCGTCGCGATAGCGCATGCGTTTCGGGTCCCCGTCCTCCTGTTTCAAAACTGAAACAGGCGTCCCGCGTCGCTGGCACAATTGAAACCCGGTTCCCCCGTTTCAGACATCCAATCGAAAAGCTGCACCGGCAGATTGCCCACATCGAAAGGCGCTGCCTCGCAATCAATCCGGTGGCCACTTCGACCAAGGTTTTTGAAAGGAAACACCAATGACACCCACCGGCGCCACCCCTGAGATGGGCGGCTTCGAAACAAGAGGATGGCTCACCCGAGCTGTTCGCAAAATCACCCGGGGCGTCATCACCGACACCCCTATCAATCCAAATGAGGACATATCCATGAACGAACAAACCCCCATCGCCATCGACAACGGCGTGAATGTCGAAGCGCTTCTGGGCGCACGCCAGGCCATTTCACAAATGCCCGCCGCCGGTCAGTTCACCTGGCGCGCGACCTGCAAATGGCAGACAGGCGTCCACTCGCGCTCCACTGTCGAAGGCTTCTTCGGTCTCGGTGAAGAACAGGACCGTGGCGCTTCATTCACGATCGACGCGGATCACCCAGCACAGTTCGCGGCTGGCAATGCAGGCGCGACGCCGCTTGAGATCGCCCTTTCTGCTCTCGCGAGCTGCCTAACCGCCGGTGTCGCATCGGTTGCTCAGAACCGCGGCATTCAGCTCAACAAAGCGACTTCGCGCGTCGAAGGCGACATGGACTTGGCCGGTGTGCTGGGTGTCGATGGCGGCGCCCGGAACGGCTTTAACGATGTTCGTGTTGAATTCGACATCGACGCCGATGCCACCGACGCCGAAATCGCGGCTCTCGTAGCCCAGTCGCAGAAGCGTTCGGCTGTGTTCGACATCATCACCAATCCCACAAACGTAAGTGTTTCAGTCGCCTGAGCGACCTGACCCTGCAAAAAAAGGAGCGAGCGTCATGACTTATGCAACGACCGTCATCATCGGCGCCGGCCAGGCCGGGCTCGCCATGAGTTACGAACTGACGGCGCTTGGGATCGATCACGTGATCCTCGAGCGCGGCAACATCGCCAATTCCTGGCGCAAGGACCGCTGGGATAGTCTGCGACTTCTCACGCCCAATTGGCAGACGCGGATGCCCGGCGGCGCCTACACCGGTCCAGATGCCAATGGCTTCAGTCACAAAGACGACTTTGCGATGCGGCTCCAGAGCTATGCCGACATGCATAGCTTGCCGGTCCACACCGGGATCGAGGTTCAATCGGTAACCTTAGGCCCTTTTGGTTACCGCGTTCATACAAACACTGGCCACTTTGATTGCCGCCATGTGGTTGTCGCCAGCGGTGCGTGCGCCCGCCCCGCCGTTCCGAAGCTCGCAGACTGCTTGCCCCGCAACCTGCCGTCATTCACGACATTTGATTACAAGCGTCCCTCAGACCTGCCGGACGGCGGCGTTCTTGTGGTCGGAGGATCGGCGACGGGCCTTCAGCTTGCTCGTGAGCTTCAGCGCAGCGGTCGTCAGGTTGTTTTGTCGGTCGGCGAACACGTGCGCGTGCCACGTCGGTATCGCGGTCGCGATATATCCTGGTGGCTGGACACCACGGGTCTCATGGACCGGGGATATCGCGAGGTCGACGACCTTGCGCGCGTCCGTCGCACGCCGTCGCTGCAGCTGGCAGCGGGTCACGAAACACTCGACCTGAACGCGCTTCAGGCAGAAGGCGTTCAAGTTGTCGGCCGCCTTTCTGCGATCCGAGACCGGCACGCACTTTTTTCCGGCGCGCTTCGCAACCACTGCGACCTTGGCGACCTGAAACTCGGGCGTCTTCTGGATCATTTCGACAATTGGGCCGCCAAACATGGGTCCGAGCGTGATCTGCCGCGGGCGCAGCGTCCTGTGCCGACGCAGCTGCCCGATGCGCCGCGTTTGACGCTGGATTTGTCGTCGGGCGAAGTGTCCTCCGTCCTTTGGGCAACAGGCTACCGAACTGACCATAGCTTTTTGAACTTACCCGTCTTCGACCGTCGCGGGCGGCTAGAGCACGACGGCGGCATCGTGACAGCCGCACCCGGTGTTTACGTCATGGGCTTGCCGTTTATGCGCCGCCGCAAATCCACCTTCATCGACGGGGTCGGAGCTGACGCGCGCGACCTCGCAAAAGACATGACCATGCAATTGAGCGGCGCCATCGCTGCCTGAGAAAGGATCGATCTGATGTTCAAGACCAACCGCCAGAACTACGACACCGTCATCGTCGGCGCCCGGTGCGCCGGTGCGTTCACGGCTCTGCATCTGGCCCGCGGCGGTCAGCGTGTCCTTGTCATCGACCGGGATCAGTACGGGGCGGATACGCTTTCCACCCATGCTCTGATGCGCCTTGGCGTTTCGCTTCTGGATGAGGCAAATGTATTGCCTCAGATCATCGCAGCAGGCGCGCCTGCGGTGAAAAAGACAGGCTTCACCTATGCTGGCGACCGTGTCGCGGTCGACATCACCCCGAAAGGAAGGGCCGAAGGTTTGTATGCCCCGCGCCGCTCCGTTTTGGACCGCATTCTTGTGGACGCAGCGAAAGACGCCGGTGCCACCTTCATCTTCCAAGCGTCTTTCGAAGGCCTGATCCGAAATGCAGACCACCGCCCAGTGGGTGTGCGCATCAGAATGCCTGATGGCGCCGTACATACCGTCAGGTGCGATACAATCGTGGGCGCTGATGGACGCTGCTCAGCTGTTGCAACAGCATGCGGTTCCCAAGTGACGCATAAAGGCCAAAACTGCTCGGCTTCAATCTACACCTATGTCGAGGCTCCGAACCTTGACAGCTATGAGTGGTTTTACGGGCCCGGTACCATGGCGGGTCTGATCCCAACCAATGATGGCAAAGCTTGCGCGTTTGCTTCCGTCTCACGAAACGAGCTTTCGCAGCTGGGACAGGAAAATCCCTACGATGCGCTCCGTCGCAAATTTGTAATCTGCGGCGCGGCGCCGGGCTTTCTGCCAAAAGAACCAGCGGAACGCGTGCGTCGGTTCGCTGGTGCCCCCGGACACATTAAGCAAGCCGTTGGCCCTGGTTGGGCACTGGTCGGAGACGCCGGATACTTCAAAGATCCGGCCACGGCGCACGGGATCACGGATGCCTTGCGCGATGCGCGGGCACTCGCCCAAGCACTTCTTGTGGGCAGCGATGAAGCCCGGCGCTCTTACCAAGAGGACCGCGACGCACTCTCCTTGCCGCTCTTTGCGCTCACCGACCAGATCGCAAGTCTGAACTGGTCCATGGACGACATACGCGCGCTGCACATGGACCTTCATCAGATCATGCGGGCAGAACAGACCGCTGTTCTGCGACCAGACCGAAAACGCGCGGCGTGAGCATTCAGCGCTCCGCAGCAAAGACATCGAAACAACTCAAATCACGAAAGACAAAGCAATGCCTCTGAACAAAGACATGATCATCACGCTCCGCCGTTCCTGGAATAAAGCGGAACCTGTCGCCTCAACGCTTCTTCACCGGTTCTACGAAACCTTGTTCGAAATGGAGCCCTCTGTCGCCAAGATGTTTTCCGGCATCGACATGGCCGCACAACAAAACAAGCTCGGCGCAGCCCTTGGTCTTGTCATCCGCGAAGTGGAGAACCCCGGCAAGCTGTTGCCTGCCCTTGAGGCGCTCGGCCGTCGTCATGGCGAGATCGGTGTCACGCCAGACCAGTATGACATCGTCGGCGCAGCGCTCTTGTCGGCTTTGGACGACACCCTCGGAGACGATTTCACCAACCAGACCCGCGAAGCCTGGTCCACCGCCTATGCAACCGTCGCCGGCGCAATGATCGCCGCTGCCGAGCATCCAACCTTGCAGTCCGCTTGATCGCGCATTGCCTACAATCGAAGGAAACACCGTCATGAAGTTGCTCACATCCTCACCCGCGTCTCATGAAAACCCTCACTGGGGTCCGTACTCTCCGTGGCCACGACGTCACCACCACTCAAGCACATCACGCAAATGCGCGCTCACCCGTGCGCTGGAGAGCGCATCCAAAGCCGCACTTGCCCAACCATTCCCCTTAGGTGGCGGCAAGATGTGAATACATCCGTCTAAGCGCGGGACAAGGCATAACCCTTACACTGTCGTTGTAACAAGTTCAGCCGAAGCGGCATTCTGCGTCATGTCTTTAGCACAATCCTCTGACACGAATTGTAGAAAGAGCCTGTGACGCCTAAGGTTTGAAAGTTGACGACAGCCAAAACCCGCGGTCGTACAAAGGATCTGTTCCAGTCTCATTGAGTGCCGACCTTTTGGATGACGCCTGTTCTCCGCACCGCCGCAACCAGCCGCAACTCAATGTCGGAATTCGAGGGGCCTATCTAGAGCTTACCAGCATGGGACCGCAGGTTATTATCATAGTTGCTGGCTTGTGGCGGACAGGAAGGGAGTGCGTGAAATGTTTGTTTTCAGACATTTAGGCTCAAATGTTGGAACTTCGGGCCTTTAATGATTTCAAAGGCATACATGAATCGGTTCCAACTTGTCAGGCGGGACCGAAGTCCCGCCCTAGCTGCGCCTACCGGGCACTTGGCTGACAGCCGTGACGATGTTGCCCGTGTCACATCTTCCTCTTCGCCCGCTTCCAGTACGCCTTGGCCGTCATGCAGTACGGCGCGTATCCCCGCCACCAAACAGGCACACAGCGACGAGCGGGGTTGTATGGGCTGGGTCGTGGCATGTTCTACGAGTGTACCCACCGCATTAATTCGCGATCCGTCATTTTAGCTATGCGCTCCCAAGTGCTGTGCATTCTGTTTTTGGCGCAAACCCTCCAAAAGTATTGGCGAGTAAACAGAGGATCTTGCTTCATGCGCTCAAAGTCTTCGTCCGTGTAGTGCGCTGTGGCCATGTTCTACCACCCGCCATTCTTGACAATGCTCACGGCAGCTATGACGGCCAGCGTTATGATTGCGCCGAGGGAAAGCCAGATTATGATGTCAACCATCGCGCTGCTCCTTTTGCATATCTACAGATTGCTTCATGCTGCCCCAAACAGGTCATTTGAAAAGCGGTTCTCCATTGCGCTGAAATATTCAGCGTCAACCTCGATCAGTATGGCTTTGCGGTTTAATCGGCTCGCAACAAATCCAGTCGATCCTGATCCGGCAAATGGGTCCAGCACCGTCCCGCCTTCAGGGCAGGAGTTTATAATCAAAGGTTCAAGAATGGCTTCTGGTTTCTGCGTTGGATGTATTGCGCTACCATGCTGCGATCTAGCGAATATCACGCTGGTCTGCAGGCGCGGCCCTCCATCTTCGCTGACGTACGTGGAAGCCTCCCGTTCCCCATGCAGGTGCGGCGGACGCTTTTTTCGACGCACTGTCTTTTTAACTGCATCCATCGTCACAACCTTGCCTTTGTAAACTTCCGCCCAAGGCCCGCGGTAAAACTGTACAGCCTGCTCATGAACTCGACGGAACCGGTCGTTGTGAAAGCTGCTTCCATTGTGTTTTTCCCAAACAATGTCTTGCGCCATCTGCCAGCCCGCAAAATCAGACCAGTGATCGGTGAACATGCGCATTGTTCCAAACACCCACATGGAGCCACTGGGCTTCAGGACGCGATCCACAGCAGGTATCCAGTCCGATTGCCACTTGTCCCAAATCAGTGAAGTTTGACCATACGGCGGGTCTGTGACTACGGCGTCCACTGACGCGGCAGGTATTTCTGCCAGCGCCTCGATGCAGTCGGCATGGAGGCGCTCGATCACTGATCCCGCTCCTTTTCGTCACCTACGGATTGCGCGTTGGCCCACTTGTCGAAGTGGGTTGCGCAGTTGTGCAGGAACCATTCGCGGTTGGGCTGGCGACCGTCCAAGATAGCAGTGATAAAGCAGTGCCTCACCAGCGAATTCATGAGCGCGTGAGAAGTAGCGCTCACCGCGTGGACAGAGCCAAGACCCGCTTCCGTCAGCATGTCGTCTATCGCGTCGCACTCGACTTCGAGCGCTCGATATGCAGATGACACTGCCTTCTCTTGAGCATCTGAAAGCCCGTCAATTACAGGCGGCTCAACCATTTTCAAGTTGTCAATGTCAGCCACTATTCTGATCCCTATGCCGTGATCTCTCTCAACAGTTTTATCGCTCGGAGCACTTGGCCCTTTAGAACGAATGTCGGCATCGGAACCATATCGCCCACGCCTCGGGAAAGGAGCTTACGATCTCGCTTTGGGCCTTCAATCGCGGTCTCAACACACTCGCGTAAGCCGTCCACTGTTTGGCTGGGGAGAACAACGTAGCCCTCAAAAATCAATTGCGTCAAAGCGTCATGTCCGATGATTTGCGCAGGTGTCCGCATCAGTCCGCTTGCTCCTCGGTGATATCTGCAGATCGGCACACCATGAGGCCGGTGCACGCGGGCCGCTCATCTCGCCGAAGCTCTAAGGCCGCACCCTCACTCAATACCCCGTACCTCATGATGTTCTCCTAATGCTGGTATTCTCTAGCGGCAGCACCCTCACTGCGAAGCCATTGATCCGCATGGCACTGGCAAAGATCATCGCCGTCTAGGTTGACCCGCGCCGGGGCCCCGCAGTGGCAGAGTCGCCCACGCATTTCCGCTTCGCGGCGAGCAATCTCTTTGTCCACAACATAGCGCTCTACATCCGGCTCGACCGGGTGGTCACCCCAACGTCCGCACGTGGAACACTGCCAATTAATGCGCCCTTGCGCGTCGCGCTTCACCATCCCGCCACCGTGGAATAGCTCGCATATAAGTTTGCGCAGAAATCTCACTGGCCCCGCTCCTTTGTGGTGACTACAGTTTCACGCTTAAGTGCGACCATTAGATGTGCGCCCCCGCATCCAGCGCGTCCCAAACGCGATGAAGATCAACCGCACGGCCTTCTGAAATCAACTCAGCGGGCGTCTTGTCTTCGAGAAGCGGCTGCGGAAGGCGAAACCACTTAACGGCTTCCTCGAACTCATAGTAATCCTGCAAGCGCTCGAACAGATCAATCACGTCGTTGATCATTATCCTGCGCATGTCCTCATGATCACCCATCGCCCTGCTCCTTCAAGCCCCGATATCCATTCTTGCGCCACCGGGCGACGGTTTGGGTTGACGTGATTGGGTCTGCGTCCTTGTCGGCCTTGTTCAACTCAATCATCAACTGGCCATCGGTCATCAGCCGTTCGCCATCTGCATCGAATAGCTTGCCTTGCTCGTGAAGCCGCCGCGCTGCACGCAAACGCTTTTCGTTGCCGTCGATCATGCCAGGACGGCCCAGCTGCAAGCCTTGAGCCTTACGCATGGCCAAACCAGCCTTGGTGCGCTCCGAAATTATCGAACGCTCCCACTCTGCCATTGCCGCCATTATGTGAAAGAAGAACCGCCCCGTCGCCGAGGTGGTGTCGATCTGCTCTGTGATGCTGACCAGATTGACGCCGCGCTTTTCCAGCTCTTCGACTGCTGCCAGAAGGCCAGAAAGTGACCGACCCAAGCGGTCCAGCTTCCAAACAACCAGCGTGTCGCCCTTCCGCATCACGCGCGGGATCAACAGCGCATTCCACAATGACCGGTCCATCGATCCACCAGAGGCATGTTCGCCCCTGATCACATCGCAGCCGTAGCGTTCGAGAGCCGCGTATTGCAACGACATGTCCTGATCGTCCGTCGAAACGCGGGCGTATCCGTAAATCCGAGTGTTCTTTGGTTTGCTCATAATGAGCGGGTTTACGGTGATTCCGCATAAATTACCTACAGGGTACTTTTGATAGGACTTATGATAGCCTTTTCCCTTGCGCCAACGCAAGACTTTTGATAGCCCTTTCTGATATACTGAAAGGACCAGCCAATGCGAGTTGCAGAAAGCCAAGCGCCAATCGGTGAAGGATTTTGGGACCGCCGCCTAGACCAAGTTTCTTGGTGGGATCGCCGCGAAGGCGAAACCGAGGGAGAGCAAAAGGCGCGATGGAACCAAGCTGCGTTTTGGGCTTTTGACCCGGACGAACCCGACCTGATTTTAGATTGACGAAAAAGACGATGTCTGTTTTGACGCTTCGCGTCGAGCATGAGAGCCCGGTCTAGCAGGGCGATGTGAGGAAGCCTCCACCTATAATGAAAGGTGTCGGCGCGGAGCTTCAAAGCAGACTTATGAAAAAGGACCCTACCCGTCCCGCACTGGCCCCTCGACACCACCAGCCGACGCCATGGCACTTCCAGAGCCGCCTACAGCGCTGATCGTAACCGGTGGGTTCTTGCGCCCACATCCCACGCACACATAGCTGTCGCGCAGTTCCGCAACCGTCGTCGGGCCATCTGGCTCGTTCAAAAGCTCAGAAACATCGAAGTACGGCACAGGCGAGCAGGCGCAGTTGAAGTAAATGCGGTGCTGTGAGAGTTGCGATAGCTTTGTCATTACGACAACATATACGGAACATCGCAAACAAAAAAGCCCGTCGCACCTAGCCACCGATGCGACGGGCCGGGACGAGAACCCTGGCAGGGGCCCTCTGAGCAGACAATGCGCGAGGCCGTCGCGCACGGTCACCGCCTCAGTGGCGGATTACTGCGGCCCGCAGGCCTTCCATTCACACAGCACGGCCAGCAGGGGCGCGCCGGTCTCTTGCGCATCGGTATCATCGGAAGCCGCCAGCGCCCGTCCGTGGGGCTGTGCAAGCGTGTGAGCGCGGTCAATCAGCGCTGTCGCCCTGCCCTCCGAAAGTGTCGCGCAACCACTGGCCAGCACCAACGCGCTCAACATCACGCTCAGCTTCATTCGCATCTTGTGCTCCTTCGATATGATCTCGGGCGTCTTGCAGTTCACGTCTGTCGCGATCCGCGCTGACGAAGTAGAAAACGATAACGCCGATCAGGGCTGCTGCAATGGCAAGGCGGGTCATAGGCCAAGCTTCGCAATAGCCGCCTGCCCTAGCTTGGACTTGCGGAAACGCTCAAAGAACACGACCACCAGCAAAACCACAGACCCAAGCGCAACGGCCTGCACAATTGGATCAGCCGACTGCCACGCCTGCCATGCGGATGCGCCTATGGTTGTCATAGTGGCCCAGGCTGTCTTGGAGAAGCGAAGCGGTTTTGCAGCGTCTTCTGCGGCTTCCTGCACCTCACGCGGCACAGACGGCAGCAAGTTTGCGCGCATTGGACGCTGACCCGGCTCTGCAAGCAGGCTCATTACATGACCGCGAGACATTGATTGAAGCGGCCCGCGCAGCCTGCGCTTGCCATTGGTCTGATAAATGGGAATTGGGCTGTTGCCGTAGTCACCGTGAAGAAAAATTGCACTTTCACGGTCACGCCGCCCGCGAAGCTCTGGCGGCCGCAGCCAGCCATGAAAACCGCTCTCACCCGCCTTGCGCTTTTCATAGCTATTGATCAGTTTGAGTAGCCGTGACTTGCGAAGGTTCGGCCCGCCCACGTTGTAGCAGAAGTGGACAAGCGCATCGAACTCATGCTGCTCAAGATCCACCTTCACAGCACTATTCACAGCGTCTTCGTACTGTTCAAGAACAAGATCAAACAGCGTCAGCGCGTGCTTTACCGCGGCGTCAATGTCTTTCGGCATGGCATCTGGCAGGCGCGAAAACGCCTCTTGCCCAATGGCCCAGTGGGTGACGCCAACTCCATATGTCGGCACTCCCACGCTATCTAAATAGATCGCAGGAACAACGCCTTCTGAAGCGACAAGGGCTACCTTGCCTTCTTTGCTGGTGCGCATCGCTTACCCTCCAATGCAAAAGACCCCGCATGCGTGGCAAAGGTGTGTCGAAGTTTGGTTGGTGACTGCGAGGACCGAGCTAAGCGGTCAATCGTTGCGAGCCTGTATAAGTGTTTTCACGTCAGATTTAAGCTCGAGAATGTCTTCACGATCACGCTGACGAAGTGCCTCGCGAGCCTTCAGGTCTGCTTGTAGCAGTTCTATCTGCTTCTGGTTTGTAAATACTCGCCGGACCACCCAAACAAGGCCACCGAGAACCGTGACGGAAGCCCATGTTGCGACGCTTGAGGCCGCATCTGCGGCTATATCTTTGAAGTTCATAAACCTGCCCGTTTTAACGTTTTGCGCGCCTCATCGACCCCGCGCCAGAATGCCCACTCGCAGTGATCGTCAATGCCCATCAGCGGGCGTTGCCATGCGAAGATGAAGTTGATGAAAGCCCGGTGCTTTGGAAGGTTGCGATCAATGTGGCACCGCGCGCTTGTCGTTTGATGTGTGCTGCCCTCGCCCGTCAGGAGATAAAGGACAGTCGCGTTGTATCCACGGCTCACGAGCGAGACAGCCATTTCTCCATGCCGGAACGCGACATAAATCGTGCGCGGCATGCGGTGCAATTCAGCCATCACACCTGCACTATAATCGAGGCTGCTACCGTGAAGTTCGCATTTACGACAGTTTGAACTTCTGCGCCTTTGGTCACGCGCAATTGGAAGGTCCACTCGCCGGGATTGCCTTCGAACGACCCTGCAGCAAACGAAACCCCAGCTTCGCCCTGCTCTTCATCCACCGCCGTCGCCGTTCCCGCCACGACGGTACTTGCGTTCTTTGCCGCAACGACAAGCGTTGCACCCGTAAGTGGAAGTCGCTGGCCCGTCTCTTGGTCAGTGATCGGAACTAGAACGTTCAAGCTGTCTTTTCCGTAGATTGTGCCGATGCTCATGCGACGCCCTTCCATGTTCCTTGAATGCTGTAATCTTTCCACTCAGCGTCGACGGAAAGCTGTTGCCACTCTGCCTGTGCCATCAGATGCAGCCACGTTCCATTGGCTGCCAGCGCTTGCCATTGACCGGCCGCGCTGAAATTTCGCCACTCACCGAAGACTTCAGGGGCTTTCCACACACCCGCAACTTGTGGTGATTTCCATATGCCAGGAACTTCGAAAAGCGGCTCAAACTCGGTGGAGGCTTCCGAGCCGACGCCCGCAGCCGTCGCCTGCCCTGCCACTAATCCAGTGGTTCGAACTATGACCTTGCCATCACCAACGATGGAAACTGTGGACAACGTGCTGCCGGTGGCCACATGGGTTGCAAATGATTGACCCGCAACACTGGTCTGCGCCGAGGCCGCCCCGTTCGATTGCGCGATGGACGCTGCTTGTCCGCTTGAAAAGGCGCCAGCTGAACTGAGGCCCTGCGTCTCTTTTATCGATGCGCCCTGACCATTGACGTTTGCAGCACAAACAACGGAACCGGACGCATTGACGATTGATCGACCTTGCCCAGAAACAGTGGCGAACCCGGTAGCAGCCCCTGATTGGGTTTGCGCACTGCTGGCGGAAACCGTTGCGCCGGCCGATACGCTGCCATTGGCAGTTGCGATCTTGCCCCCAACGCCGCTGGCTGCGGAGGCACCACTCGCCGCGCCATCTGTCCGCGCAACACTTGCGCCCGACCCGGTTGCACTGCTCTGCCCGCTCGATAGACCCTGAGATTCCGCAACGCTCTGTGTGGCTCCAACAGCCGATGAAACGCCTGCGCTAGACCCTTGCGTGCGCGCTACCGATGATGCATCTCCTGACACCGCAGACAGGCCATCAGCAGAGCCAATGGCGGTTGATATCGCACTCCCTGTGCCTGCGACCGTTGAAGACGCTGAAGAGGTTCCTACCGATTGAACAATTGAAGCGCCAAAACCAGACACCGCGGCAAGACCAGATGCGTCACCGCTTGCGCTTGGGATTGACTTACCCGAACCGGATACCGACGCCGTTCCAGTTGCTGTTCCGTCGGCAGACGTTTCGCTGGATGCGGTGAAGGTCAGCGCCGAGACATCGATCACACCATATCGTGCGTTGATGTTGTTACCCTGCCGGTGAACCCAGTGCTGGATTTGATCGCCAACGATCCGCGCTGCTAGTGCACCACGATGATGCGCAGTACCGACGCCCGAGGTGTCGACGAACCATTCAAGCGCTTGCAGACTGTCATCAACGCCCTGCGCTGCGCCCGGAATAGTTATTGGGGTACCGTAGCTGTTGTTCCCCTCTGCTAGGTTTGTGTTCTGCCCGCGCGTCACGACAAGATCAGGATGACCAATCACATAGACGTAAGCCGTACCGTCGTTCCGCGCATTGCCGTCACCGTCCTGATACTCAACCCGCACTTGGTTGGTTGCAGCTTCTGGAATTGCATGGAAGTAGCAATCCGACAGGCCGGTTTCGGACGTGTCGCCTTGGCCCGTGGCTTCAATGAATGCTGTTGACCAATCGCCAATGTCTTCCGACAGCGTGACAACCTCATGCGCGCTGTCGTGACTTGACGAAACCGCACTCGCCACGGTCCACGATGATCCGGTGAATTCGACCACCGTGACATAGACAGACATCGCAATGCCTGTGGACTGGCGAGACGCTTCGACATTTCCCGCCCCATCCATGCGGACGCCCAACGTGGCGGCGTCATAATCGCTGGTGTTTGAACTACCGCTTGTATTTACCACACCCGAGACAATCGGGACGCAGTTGGCCTCGCTGACGATACCTGCGACCGCTGCGTCGGCACTTGCCACGCCCGCTGCAAGGTCGATCTGATACCGGCCACGCACAATAAACTCATGGTCTCCACCATCCGGACCCTCGTAGCGCCAGACTTCACCCATGATCTTCTGGGCGGATGTGTGGCCACCCTGAAAGGTGATCGTGTCCGTTGCTGTCAGAACCGCCGCACGGCCCGCGTCTCTGGGTCCTGCGTTGCCCGAGTTCCCCACAGGGCCCGCCGATCCCTTGCGTGTCGTGTTGTTGATTTTGACGAAGGCGCTGGCCAGATCACCCACGTCGTTTGCGAGCGTGTGTGTATCGCCTGCATTAACCGATACGTCGAAGGTTTCGATGCGAATGGCTTGATCTGGCGAAGCTCCACCGCCAGCGGCTGTTACGGCAAAGGTTTGTTCTTGGTCATTTGACCAAGTGATCGCGGGGTACGTGTCTGACGTGGTCCAGTTTGTGCCATCATCAGAGTATTGAACTTCGAATTGATCAACGGCGATCGTGGCAAACTCTGATCCAAGCATGACCTCGGCAATAGATTGGTTTGACCCAAAATCTACCTCAAGGAAACCGTCAATTGACCCAGACACAGATAATTGAATGTAGGTTTGGAAGTCATCGTCCAAGACGCTGCGGGTGTCGTCTCTGTCAATTCCTGGCGCATTGTACCAAGCCGTGGTGGATGCGCCTTCCGTCCGGGCAGAGGTGTTTGATAGATTTAGAAGTGTTGCGCCGCCACTGACAGACCGCAACTCGAACTTTGTGATCCGAATTGTGGAATTGGCCGACCCATCAAAGAACAGCCGCCAGTAGCGATGCGACATGAGATCAGTCCTCGGTAATAGTCGTGCCGGTGCCAAGGCGCGGGATTACGCCACTTGAAATGCTGATTGTTGGAGAGATCGACCCGGAATAAAGGATTTTGCCAGCGCCGCTTGCTGCTGTGCCAATGGCGAAATGCGTGGCCGTTTCTGTACCGCCCGTCGCTTCGGGAAAGTCGACGTCTGCGGCTGGGGAAACGCTGTTATCCGTGATTGTCCAACCGCCCGATGTGCGCGCCACAGCCACACGTGCATAGTCGGTATAGGCGCACTCGTTTGTTCCTTGGTTGCCGTCTTCGCCCGGATCGGCGGTGTGCAGGGACACGTATAGATTAGTCAGGGGCGAGGATGCGGCATTGTTCGCAAGGTTGGAAATTGCCGTCCCATTGAAGATCAGCGCAAGCATGTCGTTCTCGAAGGCATTGCTTTTTGACATTTCTAGTCTCCATGTCAGTGGGCTCGCCGAAGCGAGTGATTAAGCAGAAAAATAGGAGTGATTACTTGAGGCCGTGCCGCGCCTTGTATTCGTCGCTCTGTTCGACCTCGGCAATCATTGTAGACATCAACTCGCCCGCTTCCATGCGAGCCCAAAACGCCGCTTTGCCTTTGCCCTGCTTACGACCCAACAGCCTCAAGAAGATTGCGTCTTCGGCGTCTATGGTTTCAGCCTCTGGGGCGCTGTCTACGTGCTGACTCAGGACTTTGATGACAAACTCATGAGACGCACGTTCAAGCCATACGTCGCCCCACACATTGACCGGCTCGTCTGCGGGGTGATCAACCACGTTCAGCGCTTTGTCGCGATAAATCGGCACAAGGTGACTGAATGGCTTCAACGCTGCTGAGGACGGGTTGCGCTCAACATCACCGGCGCGCTTCTTTTCGAGAATGAATTCTCTGCCGACTCCGGTCAGAAGCTCAAGATGCTCCGACGTGATTTGAAACTGATCGAGACTGATCACCCAATTCGAGAAAGCGCGGCTGTTAGATATCGCAAAGAACTCGTCGCGGATGCGCTGCCCCGCTTCGATTATCAGGTTTTGGGATTTCATGCTGCGTACTCCAAAGAACCGGCGTCTGCGGTGCCTGCGTCAGCTTCTGTGACTGAGAAGTTGGTAACCTCCACTTGGTAATCGCCTGACCCGGTGACGAACCCGAAATAGTCGTCCAGCTCGGTCAGCTCATAATCGAACTCAAACACCAAGTTGGTCCTGTCGTCGGCAACATCTGTACTTGTCGCGTCGTTGGGCAGAATGATGTTGCTGCCCACCCGGATAATAACAATGTCACTGGCGTTGGACTTTGTGACGGTCCCGCGAACGCGCGTGCCGACTGCCCAGACAGATGCGTCGAAGGTCAGGTGATTTCGTGACGTTGTGCCGTTGAGTGTGATGGTCTCTGACGCTGCATTTGACACGGTGAAGCCAACGTTCTGCGATGGCGTCGCATTTAAACCCATGACCAAGCTGACGCCGCGCAAGTCGCCTTTTGCATCCACATGAAACGGCGTTGGTGCGTCTGTCGTGTCGATTGCGGGCGAGCCAGTGCCAATCGCAAAGTCTGGCAGTGTAATGTCCGGCAGGAAACCTTCGCCAATTACCACTTCGCGATCTGCATCAGCAAAGAGCGGGTCGTCGGTGATGTTGTTTTCGTAGGTAAACTGCGGGTTATCAATCATGGCCTGTGCACCGAACACACGACCGCCACCGGGCCTGGAAATGATGTTGCCAGAAACGTCAAAGCCGTTCACGACGCCATTGGCAGCGTATGCTCCGCCCGTCCAGTCTGCGACGCGGACCTCTTCGCGTACACCATCCTTGCCGCAGTCGTAGAAGGTATTGAACCGAACCCGGATGTCAGAGATTGTCCCGTCTGGCTGGTCACCGCCGTTAGGGATGTGCGCAAAGGCCAAGAACCCTTGCTGCAACATGCCGAACACACGGTTGTTGTAGATATCGATTTCGCTTAATTCGGACTGCGATGCGTCACCTTCTGCCTCGCGCGCAAGCACAATGCCGTTGAGGCCACGCATTGGCTGGTTGGTGACGTGGTTAAAACCTAGCCCCCAAACCAAGTTGTCATAGATTTGGATGCGGCGCGCGAACTTCTTGGCCGCGTCCACATAGATGCCATGTTCCTTCACGCCCCAAACGCGGTTGCGGCGAACAATGGCGTCCTGCACACCCACTTTCAGATCGATGCCAAACTGCAAGCTGTCGTGGATGTCGTTGTCTTCGATGATGATGTCTTCCACACCCGCCGCGACAGATATGATTTCGTTGCCCGACCCTACTCGATAGCAATCGTAGCAGTCATTCCCTTTGAACAGGATGTTGGTCATGTAAATGGACGTGTCCGGCCCATCGCGATATGCCACGGCCTCTGTGCCGTGACAGAGGATAGCCGAACGATGAATGCCGTGGATTTGGCACCCTTGCACACTGATGTTGTCGCCAACGCCCATCTGAATGGCGGAATTGGTGCGGATGTCTCGAATGGTCAGGTTGAGAATATCAATGTTGTCCTGCCCGTAACATGAGATGCCACCAGCGAAAACGCGATTGCCATCAATGATGGCTTGGCGCTCGTATCCCGGTTCGGTTGTGATGGTCAGCCGGTCGTCGTTGGCCGCACCGCTTACGGTAATGCTGAACGGGTCGTAGCTTCCTGGCTTTAGGTAAATCGTGTCGCCCGGCTGCGCTGCGGCCATCGCCGCATTCACGTTTCGGAACGGTGACACCTCGTTTCCGGTTCCGGTCTTGTCGCTGCCATGCGTCGCACAGAACAGAACGCCTGTAGACCGGGTGCGCACTGATGCCGGAATGCGCACATCGCCAGCTTGAAGAGTGACAGAAAGCGGGTCGTTGCCTTTGAGAATCTTGCGGAACGACACATCAGACACATCAAGCGTGCCTCCACCGTCTTTCAGCATAACCGCGCTGGTGTTGGCTGCTGTCACCGTCACTGTGACCGTGTGTGAGCCTACCGTGGCCGGTAGCGACCCGTTGGTGAATGGCGAGCCATTGGCCGTGTTTGCAAACAAGCCGCCGCCTGTGACCGCATCCACGGTGTAGGATAGCTCATACTCAACGCCAACTTCTGGAGCCGCTGACAGGGTTGAAACAGGCTGACCAGAAAAGGTCAGTTGCGCCGGATCGGGCGTGTTGACCAATTCCGGCCCACGGTCAGGCAAAATGACTGACCATTCGGCACGCTTAAGCGAGATAAACCCAAAAGTAATGTCACCCTGCACACGCACAACGTCTGTCTGAGAGCCAGACCGGCCCCGAAGGCGATACGTGTGCACGCCGATGTTTCGGTTGAGATTGAGACTGGCAAACTCACCAAGGCTGTCCGTGAAAAACAGATCAATGTCGCCCGTCGCAACAATCTCATATTGCAGGATGTAAAGTTGGTCCTGAACCAAGCCTGAGGACGCGGTGGCAACAACAGCCGCAAATGTCGTATCAACCCGCCCCGGATTGGGGTTGGTCACGATCTCGGGGCTATCCGCCTCTGTGATGGTCGAAAGAAGATCGTTTCCGGCGAAGTCAAACGCTGCAACGGAAATGTCAGACTCAGCGCGGGCCAACACATTTTCGATAGATAGCTGGGCAGGCGTTGTGCTGACATCGAGCGCAAACTTGATCCTCGAAGACGCGCCCGGTGGCTTCCGGCGAACACGAGAAAGCATTAGCCGCGCGCCAACAGTAGGCAGTTGAGGTTCTGGGACGCGCCGCCGCCGCTGGTGAATGGTCGCAGATACAAGAACGCTGTCGAGATCTCCGCGTAGTCATCCTCAGTGATGCTGACGTCCAACTGCGCTGTATCACGAAGCGTGACCCAGTTTGTTCCATCGTTGGAACCCTGCAACGTGGCCGTCGCACCGTCGAAGGTTCCAGCGAACTGTACTGTGGCGATCGATGCGCGCGACTGAAAGGGCGCGTGCGCCGCACCAAGAGCGTCAGCATTAGTGATCCCTTCCCAGATCACTTTCTCCGTTGCGCCGTGTGGGTCCAATGTAAAGGGGACGTCTGGCATGGTCTTTCTCCAATGCAAAAGGCCCGCCAAGGCGGGTGAGGTGTTCAGAGTTTTGGATGGGTTAGAGGCTTAGGTTGTATGCCTGCGCGAGGGGCTGTGCCTGAGCGATAGCGCCGTCAAGAATGACTTCGTACTGGTAAGGGTCTGTGGCCGCTTGCAGCGCCGCGTCAGTGGCCAAAAACAGCGTGTTGATCTGATCGGCAATCGCACGGAAGCGGTCGGCATTCGCAATGATCGCGTCTGCGTGTTCCACAGGCGTTCGGCTTTTGGCTGAACCTTCGCGCGTCACAAGTTCTGTTTGTGCGGTTGTCGCTGTGCCAGCCTTCACCGCGCGTGCCGCTGCTTCTTCAATCTCCCAGCGTGCTTGAACGGCTTTTGGATATTGATCCATAACCTGAGCAGTTAGGCTATCAATCCAGCCCACCATGGCAAGGCGCGCTTCTTCTGCCGTCGCGTATTCAGGGGGACGCGGCTCTGGCGCATATGCAGCGGCGTCGACCTCTACAACTTCGCCGTTCCGCATCACATTGACTGTCGGCATTACGCGTCTCCCTCGACAATTCCATAAACGTGCGCTGTCCCGCCGGTGATGTCCCCGCTCTGGAAGTAGAATTGCAAAGCGTTGGTTTCGTCAGCAGTGGTGCGCTCTACAATTCCATTGACTTGTTCATAATCGACATTCGAAACGGAGCCGTAATTGGTGATGTGCATCCGGGTGCGATCCGTCGCGCTCAACCCGGAAATGCTTAAATCAAGGTTAAAGCCGTTGCCCGGCACTTGAGCGCTGAACATGACAATCGCTTTAGTGTCTGACGTCGAATTGTTGCCGCCCACTCGGTAAGCATATGACGATCCAGTATCGAACGATGTGCCGCCATCACTAGAAGTTCGCACATACATTTCCTCTGCATCTGCGTGCGTGCCGGTAATTCCGTTAAACAGAACAACGATACGCGCATATCCAGACGAAGGAATTGTGAACTCCAACGCGGCAACAGTACTGGTTACTTCGTGCTTAGACAGAGGAACAAGGCCCCCGGCAGTCCCCCACAAAACACCGTCAGCAGTTGGGTTGACGATAAGGGCTTTGTTTGCATTTCCCGCAAAAGATGGCAGTCCTGCCGCTGCACCTGCGGCGGCGGCGGCTGTTTCGGCGCTATCTTTAAACTCTTCCGCTTTAGCGGCGTGATGCAGCGCAGACTTGTTGCCCGGTGTAACGTCGACGTCTTCGTCTTCATTGGCCCATCTTTGCGCAAGTGTTGCTGATGATGCCGCCGATGATGCTGAACTACTCGCTGCGGATGCGGAGCTAGAAGCATTCGATGCCGCCGTGTCTGCGCCGGAAAGCTGCGTGTCGATATGTGTGTTTGCATCATCAACAAACGTCTTGAACCCAGGCATCCATGCCAAGAACGCATCCATGCGCGTGCGGAATGTGGCCGGTGCCTGCCGGGAAGGCGCGTCTGGCGCATTGTCGTAGGTAGGTTTAGCCATCAGCCTAGGCTCTCCGTCTCAAGGGTGCATTCTGCAAAAACGCTGTCTTCGTGGATCGGACGCAGGTTTCGAAACAAGCCGTAAGTCACAGCACCCAGCAGTTCAGAACCCGAGGAGTAGTAGAGCGTCGGCAAAGCCCGTCGCTTCGCAAACTCGCGCTTGAAGTATTGCACATTCTCGCGCGGGATTTTTAAAACAAAGTCCGCTGTGTCCGAGTATGGCCGCTCAACAATCGTGGCCCGATTGAAATCGTCACGTTCAATGTAGTCGTAGGTCTCAATGCCAACGCCAGTACCAATTGTCGTGATGCCGTGCGCTTGTGCTTGGCCCAAAAGGATTTGGGCCACTGAAACCTCGGAACCGGCCAAGGTGATCTCAATCTCCGCGCCAGCATAAGGCGGCAAAGCCGTGTCACCGTCCGCAATCACCGTGTCGCGGTAAATGATCGGGTTGAAGCAATACTCCCAAGCGTCGCCAACGTTGCTGTCATCGATCAATTCAAAATCCGTGTTGTAGACTTCGCCGTCAGTCACGTCCGTCATTTTGATGTTGGCCGTTGCCCCGTCTGCGCGAAGAATGCCGACTTCCGTCACCAAATCAGACAGTTGCAGCCGGTATTTGATGTCACCAGACAATACCGCTGTGTCGACAAGAACGTCATCAAAAGGGCTGTAGCGGAACGTACGGCGCAGGCGTGTCCACCGGATCGGTTCGGCTGTGATGGACGGTGTGTTGCCTGTGTTTCCGTCGATTGCAGATGACCAAAGATAGCCTTGATAAACCGCGTAGTCGCCAGTGTTGTAGGTTGTGCCGGAAGCGTATTCCGACGCTCCTTGGTCCACCTGTCCCAAATCGGTCCAGCTTGCACCCTCAACTGGTGTGTTACCTGTGTTGCTGTCCACGAGCGATTCCCAGACTTTGCCGCCGTGCCACGCCTGATCGCCGGTTTCGTATGTGGTGCCAGCGTCGTAGACTTGATTCTCAGCATCGGGGATGCCCGACAGGATTTCCGCTTCCGTGATCGGTAAAGGCGGCATCATTTTGAAGTCACGCTCAAAGGTCGTCATGCCACAGCATCCTTTTCGCGCTGATAGATACTGCCGTTTGCGAACTCATCGCGCTGCGTGCGGCCCTGTCGGTTCAGTTCAAGCTGAAGCTCACGCATTCGGGCATTGTTTTCGCGCAGCAACTCGTTTGTTTTTCTGCGCTCTTCCGCTGCCTGACGAACTTCTGAGGCCGTGCTGACACCAGTGCCTCGCGGAAGATTGACCATTTCGTTTTGGTGAAGTCGTGCCCATCCGCCTGGGTGGAAATCAGTCCCTCGCGAGTAGCTGGGTACATCCATTCCCGCGAAGCCGTAGATTTTGCTGATGACCTCGGATAACGACCGCCCGTCCCGATTGATCTCACGACCCCAGGTCGTCAGCGCCCCGTTTGGTGTGTACCCGAAGGCATTGGCATATGCTGCGTTGATCGCACTGGCCTGCTTTGCGGTGAGTGCATAAGACCCACTGTCATTCACAACCGACCCGCCAGACGTATTCGCGTTGCCGGAGTTGATCGAACCCGAAACGCTTGAACCACCGCTGGAACCGCCCGTAGCCGCATCCACAGCCCTTTGCGCAGCCGCAAGCTGGCTGATCGCCGAAGATACCGACATGACGCTCGTGTCGATACCGAGGAGCGCGTTCATCTGGCTTTCGAGCGCGGCCAATTCCATGTCGCGGGCCGCCTCAATGGCGGATGTGTTGGCTTGAATGCTCTCGACTTGATCAGACGACACATCGCGCAGCGTTTCGATCTGTTCATTTAGAGCCCGCAGCGAGCGTTCTTCGACAGTCAGAGCACCGTCGCTGATGTCCCGCAGTTCCTCGATCAGGTTGGTGTTGACGTTGAAATCCTGCTGATATTCAGCGAACGACGAAAACAAGGCCGTGGAAGGGTCTGCAACCGCCTCAAGCGCCTGTTCCAGCCGAGTGACATCATCTGTGCCACCAGCAGCCACAGCGCCCCGCAGAAACGCCTGTGCGCTCGCAAGCTGCATGCGCTGCCCGATGGCGGTCAGCACCCGTCGATCCGTGTAGGCGCGCTCCAACGCGTCGCTGATCGTGCGATAGATGCTGACGCGATCAGACAGGGCCTCCGCCTGTGCCTCAAGGACGGAGATGCGCTCCTGCCGCAGTCGGTCGCTTTCCTCCGACTGCGCCCGCGCGATGGCGTTGGCGGCATCTGCCGAAGCATTAGCCGCGTCGATCTGATCTTGATACGCCGCGCGCACGCGATCAATCTCCGCACCGAAAGCCCCACGCACCGCATCTTGCGCGGCGTTCAGAGCGTCGTTGGCGTCTTCAATGCCCCAAATCTGTTGCTGTAGGGCCCGGTTGCTTTCATCCAAACCGTCTAGCTGCATCTGGCGCAGTGCGTTTTCGTCGCCCGTCAGGCGGTAGAACTGCTGCATGAGGCTTTGGCGTTCGCGCTCAACGGCAGCAAGCTCCCGAGCGGCGTCGGCTGTGCCGTCAAGCGCAGGCGCAAGGTCGTTGCCGATGGCGTCCGCGGCTTCCTGCGCTGTGCCGTGGACAACAACAAACTCGTCCGCCACATCGAGCAGGGCTGCGTAGAGTTCCCGACCAGCTTCGGTCGACAAGTCTTGCGCATCCATCAGTGCCATGAACTCGGCGTGAGTGTTCGGCAAGGACACGTCCTTAAACTGGTCAAAGGTCTGACCAAGCGCTTCCATCGCGATCTCTGACAGGCGGGCTTGTTGTTCCACGTCCGTCAGCATGCCCGTGAACACCACGCTGGACTTTTGCGAGAATGCATCAAGTCCACCTGACAACTCAAGCAATGCGGACGCCGCAGAGGCCCCGTCTAGGCTCAAGGGCAATAGGTTTTGATCGAGCAGGTACAGGGTTTCGTTGACGCCGTTGAACGAAGTGGTCAGCCGCTCAAGCGTGTCAGAAAGGCCCTCACCGGTCAGTTGATAGACCTCAAGGGCGCCGTCAGACAGATACGTGATCGCAGCGTCCAGAGCCTCACGGATGACCTCTTCGCTTTCACCCTCGAAGCTTTCGCCGGACTTGATTTCTGTTCTTTTGCTGAACGAAAACCCAGTCAGGTCTGTGCCAATGCCAAAGACGTCCAGAGCGTTGATTGTCGCGTCAAGCTGTGCGCCGACGGTCGCCTGAACGGCATCATCAAGCCGGTCGAAATCGCGCGAGAAGCCAGAAGAGAAGCCGAAACCGTTGTCGGTCTTTGTCTTTTCGTAGCTGTCCAGTTCCAGTGTCGCGCCATCAATCCGCGCCCGTACGCCCTCGGCAACAAGCACTTCTGTTTTCTTGAACAGCCCAGTTAGGACCGCCCCGACGCCAAGCGCCGGCAGGGCAAACGAAAGAGCAGAACCAAGCGCGCCACCGCCTAGCGTGTTCGCCAGACCGGAGCCAGCGCCCAGACCAAGGAAACCAGACCCGCCACCCGCGCCTAGAAGACCAGAGCCACCAAGCAGGCCAGGCGCCGCTTCCGTTCCCCAAAGCCCGTTCAGCAACCCCCCGCCGCTTAGAATGCCGCCACCCTGCCCGGCTGCTGCTTGTCCTGCGCCACCGGTCAGGCCAACGCCGACAAGGATGCGATTGCGCGCAGCGGTCGAAATCATCTCCGCCAACATGCCCTTGAAGCTCGACAAAACGTTGTCCACAAAACCGCGGAAGTCTTCGAAGCCATCGACAACGAAGTCCGACCACGCATCAGCAACGTCGCCGATCAATGGGTAGTTGTTGGCCAATTCGTCGTTTAGATCGGCAACCGCATTTGCGTACGCGCGGTCGCTCAGGCCGTTCTCAAGAAGCTTGTCGAGGTTGGCGACTTCGGCGTTGAACCTCTTTATTGGGTCAGCGTCGAACTCAAGCTGCTGAATTTCATTCGCAAGCTTCTCATAATCCTTGGCCGCTTTGCTTGCAGCACCGCCACTTTTTGAGGTCTCCGAGGTCATAGCCTCTAGGGACTTCGTGAGCCCCTCATTAGTTCCCGTCAGGCCTTCAAGAACTGCGATCTTATCGTCAAAGCGCTGGATGGCATCGGCTTGTGCGACCATGTCAGCGCCTTCAAGTTCCATTCGATTCAGAAGGGCGTTTCGCTCCGCCTTGATGGCCGCAATGCTGGCGTTTGTGCCGTTGTCGATCTGGTCACGAAGCGCTGCGTTGGCGACGGTCATAGTTTGGACTTGAGATGCGACTGTTTCAGCCAAACCACCCAGGGCAGTAGGAACAAACCCTAGGTTGGCAACCAACACCCGCGCCTGTGCAGCAGCGGCGGCGATTTGACCTGTTAGGGTGCCTGCGTTGTTGGATGCCACCGCAGCAGAATTTGCAGAGCCGTTCATCGCCGCGTCGAGCTCATGGGCCGTGTTCGCGGCGTTCAGCGCTTGTCGCGCGGCTTCTTGCAGTTCTGGCGGAATTTTACTGGCGCTGCCAAACACGGCCACCATCTCGTCATAAAGGTTTTGCGCGGCATCTCTTGATGCTTCTAGCCCGTCTGCTTTTGCAAGTTCAGAAAAGGCATCCCGCAATTTTCGAGCTTCGTCAGCGGTGAACCCTACCTCAGCCGCTAATGCAGAAAGCTGTTCCTCTCTTCCTCTACGACCACGCGACTCAAGTCGCTCGAATTGCACGATCGCATCGGATACCGACGACGCCAGAGCGTTTACTGTGTTTTCAAGCTCGACAACTGCTCTGACCGCGGCCAACTCTCTCAAGGCGCGAGCATTGTCTCTAACCGCCTCAGCGTTCCTGCCGTATTCGGCCCGCAGATCGGTGAGCGACGACATGGCGATTTCATTGTTCGTACGCACTTCGGAGATAGCTTTGTTGAGTGCTTCAACTGCCTCCTCAAGCTCGGACGCACCGTCTTTCGCCTCAAATGCCTTCATTGCCCATTGGACCAACGCAGCGCCGCCAGCAATGATCCCGATCGTCGCCAAGGACAACGGGCTAACCATCGACATAAAGCCTGCCGCCAGCCCGCGCAGAGCCTGCCGCCCACCACCCATTTGAGCCAAGACCTGGTTGATTTGGGAACCTTGCTGAACGGCCAGCATTAATGGTGATTGCCCTGCCGCCAGCATGACGCCGATGTCATTGAACTGCGCGCCGAGGTTGGCTGTGTGGCCGGTCGACACTTGTGTCTGCGCCCCCATGACCTGAGCGGCACGGCCTGCTGCAAGGTATTGGTTTTCTGCAAGTGAAAGAGTCCGCGCGTGCTCCTGCTGGGTAATGACGCCCTGACGCAGGGCAGTGTTCAACTGCTCTTGCGCTGCCTCGTATCGCTTGCTGTTTGCAAACACTGGATCAAGCGACATGCGCAGGGCGTTGTAGCCTTGCGTGGCTTCGTTGACCGCACGTTCGTTCTCACGCTGAGCCGTTGCGGCTCGTTCTGCCGCAGTCGCAACACCCATGTATTTGCTGGCAGCTTGCTCAAGAACGGTGTTTGCAGTTTGCTGTGAAATGGTGCCGCTTGAGACAAAGGCCGCCACTTCCTTTTGCGCAGCTGCGAACTGTTGAGATGCTGCAAAAGCGGGGTCAACCGAAGCACGAAACTGCTCAAAACTGCGTGCTGCTTGATTGGCGACCGGCGAAACGCCTTGGAACGAGGTCTTCACACCATCAGCAAGTTTTTTGACACCGGCCTGCGTTGCCGCGCCTTCTTGCCGAATGGTTTTCATGTCGGATTTAACTTGGGCAGCGCCCTCCGACTGGTAGCGCATGAGTAGTGTAGCGAATGCCATGCGTTACCCTTTCTTGCGAAATCACCTTTCTCCCCATAGCTATTGGCTGCGAGGCAAAGGAGATGGATATGCTGTCAGTGGTTGGTTTCTTGATGACGCTCACACCTGCCAGCGACGGAACGACTGAGGTCAATTATACAATTCAGGAAGCCTGTACCGGGCTGTCCGGCAGTAATCTCACGCTCTGCACTCAGGATGCTGGCTTGAGGGATTGCATTGGGTTCTTATCTGACCTCGAGGCCGGAAAAGATGTGCGTGCGACTCGTATATCTGACGGAACCGATAGCACCGATCAATTTGCGCAGAATTGCCGCGATCTTTTGTTCTTGAGCGGCTTTGAGACCGATGAATAGCACCGCGCCCATCATAAGACTAACCCCCTTTGACACGCCGCCCGATTCTCGTGGAGGTTGAGGCTTTTGGAGGACGTGATGTCACAAGAGCAATCATTCGAGGATTGGGCAAGAACTGCTATTGCTGCGCAGGATTTATTGCTTCGGGCTTTGTACAAAAAGATCGCCGAAAACCATGCCGATCCGACGGGCTTTTTGGATCAAATCGCCGAGGACACTGAAGTTAGCCTCAGCGCGAAAATCGAACAAGGCCTGCAAGATGAAGCAATGCTGCGCGAAGTAATTGAGTACGTTGATGGTTTTTGCGATAACGTGAAGCTGCGCTTCGAGTAGGCAGGCTCACTGCTTCTTTGGGGTGCATTTTCGCCACATTAGTGCTCATCGTTTTTTCCTTGTGCTAAAATCTCAATCGCCCCTTCCCTCTCCACCGGCTCGATCGCCAACGGGTTCACGCCTTCACGCCAGGCTTCCACGTAACCGCGGCACATTTTGCTGAGAATGAGCATGTCGTCTGCGTCGAGCCCGGTGGCCTCTCCGAAGGGATAGATGACTGGCCAGTCCGTTGCTTCGATGATCGGAGCACCTTGAGCATCGTATCCACCAAAGCGAGACGGCTTCAAATCGAACATGGTGCGGTGAAGGTACTCATCTTCATCCAGTTCAGGCAGGCCAAGGTCTAGCCCCATGTCATTCTTTTCGGCCATGCGGCTTTGCGGCTGATCTTTCATTGTCGAGTTGAGAAACCCGATTTGCTGCGCGTACAGGATCAGCCTTTCTTCGCGTTTCACAAGTTCAGCGTGAGTTCAGACGAGTAGTCAGTGATCTGCTTTGCAAACGGGTTGTTCTTCATTTCGAACTGAACTTCGCCGTTCTTTGTAACGGTGTCGCCGTCCTCGTCTTCTTTCGCACCCATGACCGGGAATGTGAGATCGAGAAACCACTTGATGTCTTCTTCAGACGTTGTGATCGGTCGTTGCTCGCCGTCCGGTTTGTCCAAGTCGACCGGGATCTCGATGTTCTCAAAGAAGGTGATCAAGGGCGCGGCTGCCTCGCATAGTTCGGAGTGAATGTCTTCCATGACGCGAGCGTCGTCAGCCTTGGATTTCTTGCCAGACATCTTGGCTTTCAGGCGGCGCCGTGTTTCAGCTTGCACGGACCGCGCACTCGAACCGCGAACACCAACAACGCAAGGCTTTTTGTTGTCGATCAGTTCTTCGCCGTCTTGAACGGCAGGGTTCTTGAGCGTGAGGGGGAGGCCCTTTTCAGCAGGCGTGCGGTTGTCAAATTGAGAGAGTTTCATGTGTGACTGTCCTTGGTGGTGACTTAAAGCGTTGTTTTCATGCAGAGTTGGAGTGCTTCTTCTTTTGAGAAGCCTTCCTTGAGCGATGCTTCGTAGTGAGCGCGTCGAATTTGCGCTGTAAGCCGTGCGATTTCAGCGGCATCCGCCATGAAGTTTCGCAACACGCTGATCGCGACTTTGCGGTCAGCGGACGCTTTCAGGTTTTGGATAGGTTGTGACATGGAGTTTGCCTTTGTGTTGACTGGTGACTGTGAAGCGAGCGCAAGCGTCACCAACCCGCGCCCGCTTCTATCCCGCGCGGGATTAGGCTGGTTCGGTGGCCGTGATGTCCGGCTCGTTCTGTTTGAAATTGTAGGTGAAGCCCTCGTGGTTCGAGGTTGTCGCCTGCATTGGTTGATAGCTGTGCACGTAACCTTGGGCGTATGTGACGACGTCACCCGTCTGAAGTGCCTTGTCTGCACCGGTCCCGCTACCGATTTTGAGTGACACGTCACCACCGGCAGCATCGCAGAGCGCCTTGAACGCCGCCTGATTGGTCGACAGAGCGCTGCCCACGATCCGGCAGGAGCCTTGGCTGTCCGTACCGGAACCAGCCCCCTTGACGCCCTTTGTGAAGCCAGACTTGAGGTCCGGGACATCGATATTCGCGTGCGTGACGCCGAACTGAGGATATGACTGGCCGTACTCAAGCTCGACCCAC
>ERZ1740070.92-NODE-92-length-63894-cov-6.806686_pt1 | contig 63894 bp, 53 predicted proteins | sample MGYA00581734_ERZ1740070 | MGnify/ENA primary metagenome ERZ1740070 (study PRJEB43018, sample SAMN04849744) | marine metagenome | isolation source: floating plastic debris | place: Pacific Ocean | collected 2008-09-01 | study: EMG produced TPA metagenomics assembly... | reverse complement strand
AGATTGAAACCCCTGCAGAAGCGGGGTGCCTGACTTTAACAGCAAACCCTAGTTAGAACCCTGAATATCGCTCTTACGGCTGAGATTATGGCCTAGGTCCATGATGCTTTTTACAGACATTTGAGGTGTCTGCAAGTACGCTATTGCCTAGACTGCTTATTACCCTGAGAACGATCTGGCAGTGCTAGTGGTTAGACGACAGCAGGTGTGGGGATTTCTGTTTTGAGTTGAAAAATGCGCTGAATCACCTGGGCGACTGATTTGTCAGGTGTTGAGGCCCCTGAGGTGATGCCAATGACAACCTTGCCAGCCGGTAGCCAGTCTTGGGATGTGGTTGTAAAGGCGTGCAGCGGCTGATGTTCAATCTGATTGCCAGGACCTAAACGGTGGGGGCTGTCAATGTGGTATGACGGAATCCCTCGCTCAATCGCAATTTCTTGGAGGTGAGTAGTGTTTGAGGAATTAAAGCCGCCAATAACCACCATGAGATCCATATTCATATCAACCAGCTCAAACATGGCATCTTGCCGTTCTTGAGTGGCATCGCAGATAGTGTTGAAGCTGGAAAAGTGGTCATTGATAGCCTGAGGGCCATATTTTTTGAGCATAGTATGCTCTAGCAGTTTGCCAATTTGCTCAGTTTCTCCTTTGAGCATGGTGGTTTGATTGGCAATACCTACAGCGGCTAAATCGCGATCGGGGTCAAATCCCTCAGAGAAGGCATTGGCGAACTTGGACAAAAACTCGTCACGATTGCCACCGTTCAAAATGTAATCGGCCACATATTGAGCTTCTTCTAAGTTGAGCACCACCAAATATGTGTTGGCAAAGGATTTAGTGGCGACGGTTTCTTCGTGCTTGTGTTTGCCGTGGATGATCGAGGTAAATGCCTGTTTTTTGTGTTTTTCAACGGTAGTCCAAACTTTTGATACCCAGGGACAGGTGGTATCAACTATGGCGCAGCCGCGCTCGCTCAGTAGCTTCATTTCTTCAACGCTGGCACCAAACGCAGGCAAAATCACGACATTGCCTTGTTCAACAACAGAAAAATCCTTGACTCCATCAATGACTTGAATAAACTGGACGTCCATTTCCTGCAGACGTTGATTAACGCCAGGGTTATGGATAATTTCGTTGGTAATCCAGATGCGCTGGTTAGGAAAATGTTGACGTGCTTCGTAGGCCATCGCAATGGCGCGTTCTACACCCCAGCAAAACCCAAAGTCTTTAGCGAGTTTGATGGTGACATCGCCTTGAGTATAGGAATATCCCTGATTACGGATAGTCTGAACCAAGTCGCTTTGGTACTCATCATCCATTTGAGCAGCTATTTGCTCTTTTTCGCCAAAGCCCTGGTTGCGGTAGTAGTTGTCAGACTTGTTGAGACTACGACGAAACGCTCTGGTATCCATTTTTTTCAAAGAGGCAGAATATGTACCTAGTCTACCGAATCCTATTCCCCTCTTTGTGGCAACTCTAGCTGGCTGTAAAGTGCGATCGCAGAGCGCCACACCAAATAGCCCTCACGATTGAGATGTAAGCCATCTGTTGTGAGATCAGGTCTCAAGTTCCCTTCGCCATTGGCAAAAATAGGATACAGCTCTAGATAATAGGCACCATAATCGTCTGCAATGTCCTCTAACGAACGATTCATATCCCGAATCCGCTCGTTGGGCAACTCCAGCAGCAGATGGCGGCTTTCCCAGTTAGACGTCTCTGCTCCGTGGGGCAAGATTGACTGCACCACCACCTGAGTCTCAGGATGATAGGTGGTCAAATAATCCATGATTTCGCGATAGTTAGCCAGCACCTGCTGATCGCTTTGGCCCCAAATCAAATCATTGATGCCGATCATCAAAAAGATGGTGTCCACATCGGCCACATCTAGCGAATTGAGTCGCGATAGCAGCGTGTGAGTTTTCTCGCCTGAGATTCCCTGATTCATCCATACCCGTTGACCGGGCAGCAGCTCCGCTGGAAACCATAAGCTTAAAGAATCCCCTAGCAGAATTGTGAGATGGTCCGGATTCTTAGCCGCCATCATCTCGAGCTCTTGACCCAGCAGCGTAACCCATTGTTCATAGGTCAGACGCTGACCTTGAGAAGCGGGTTCTGAACTCGCGATTGGCTCGGCGGTATTCGTCGCATAAGCAGCATTCGCCTGGGGCAGCACCGTCGGCTCGCCACCCTCATCTTTTTCCTGCCACACGACTAGAAGCGCGATAAACAAAACCCCATTCATCAGTAATGAGAGAGTTGCCCAGTAGGGGATTGTGAACGGAGCTTTCAGAAACCGGTTAGCCACCACAATATTTAAGCTAGTGCATAGGGCGATGGACAGATTCTAATAGGAACTGCCCTGGATAGACAGCCTCTGTTATGGATTTTTTTCTGTAAGTTTGGGGATCGTAACCTCCAGACGGTTTACTTAGTTGATATATGTTGGGCTAAACATTAAACCTAAAGAGCATAACGTCGCCTTCTTTAACGGTATATTCCTTCCCCTCACTGCGCACTAGTCCTTTTTCTATAGCCGCATTCATCGAGCCATGCTCGACTAAGTCTTTGTAGGTAATGGTTTCAGCTCGAATAAAGCCCCGTTCAAAGTCAGTGTGAATAACACCTGCTGCCTGTGGCGCAGACATGCCTGCGATTATGGTCCAGGCGCGGGTTTCTTTGGGGCCGGTGGTGAAATAGGTCCGTAACCCTAATAGATCGTAGGTCGCCCGAATCAAAGACTTAAGACCTCCTTCTTCGACACCCAACGCTTCTAGGAAATCAGTACGTTCGTCTGCTGGAAGTTCTAGCAGCTCTGCTTCAACCTGTGCTGAAATGATGACGACCTGAGCTTCTTCTTCGGCTGCTAGCGTCCTGACTTTCTCAACCCATGCGTTACCGTCCGCAAGTTCATCTTCAGATACATTCGCGGCATAGATGATGGGTTTGCGGGTTAAAAAGCCCAAAGACTTAATCAGCAGCTCCTCGTCATCCTCAAGCTGAACGGTGCGTGCAGACTTACCTTCTGCCAGTACGGGCTGAATTTTTTCTAGTACAGCTAGCTCTGCTTGGGCTTCGGGATCTCGACGGGCTTGTTTACGAACACGCTCCATCCGACGTTCGATTTGTTCTAGGTCAGACAAGGCTAGCTCTAAGTTAATAATTTCCGCGTCGCGTATTGGGTCAATGGAGCCATCCACATGAATGATGTCGTCATTCTCAAAACAGCGCACCACATGGACAATGGCATCCACTTCACGAATATTGGCTAAAAATTGATTGCCTAACCCCTCGCCCTTGCTAGCACCTTTCACCAGGCCCGCAATGTCTACAAACTCCATGCGAGCCGGAATGGTATTTTCGGATGTAGAAATTTCAGTGAGAACAGCCAGCCGAGGATCAGGGACTGCAACGACACCGACATTGGGCTCAATGGTGCAAAACGGAAAGTTAGCTGCTTGGGCCTTTGCATTTTCGACCAGTGCGTTAAAAAGGGTTGATTTGCCTACGTTGGGGAGCCCGACAATTCCAGCTCTAAGCATGGCCTTTGATGTTTGGTGAAGAAATTTCCATAGTCCAGCATAGGTCAAAGCGCTGACCTTGCGGTTTGAGAAAGAGGTCATTAAACTGCGTCTGGATCCGGTACGTTAGGGTTCTCGTTGTTAAAAATAGGAAATTTGTACGTAGATGTGGTCTATGCTTTGGCTATGGGTATCTGGCGCATTTAGTCAAGAAGCCTGTGGTAACGTCGCTATGCAACTGGGATAAGTCAATGGGATTTAAGTTTGCACATCAGGGTCAGACAGGTATGTTGAAACGGGCTTCACTGCTAGTGCTTTCGGCGGGTTTGTTGCTAGGAGCTGCCAGCTGCGATCGCGTTGGTGACCGTACTAAGGATGTGATTGATGCCATCACAATTCAAAATTTATCTAATGGCCGAACGTTGTTACGAAACGAGGAGAGTGACGTTCAGCTGACTCTGCCTGAGGGCTGGGTGGATGTTCAAAGCTTACGCTCCGATGCTGATTTATATGTGGCCCGCGAAGATCGAACCATGTATGTGTTGGTGTTAGCTGAGCCAAAAAGCTCTGAGGTAGGCACATTTAGCTTGACGAATAACGCCACTCAATATCTGAGCTTTTTGGACCGAGGACTCGCCCAGGAGCAGGCTGAGGTGGCTACTAATATGAACTCGTTAAATGGTCTCGATGCCGTCCAGTATGAGGTGCGAGGCAATGTGGAGAATCAGCCCATCGTCTATTTGCACACGACAGTTGAGGGTGAAACAAATTATTACCAGGTAGTGGGGTGGACGAGTGCTGCTGAATATCCTGCCGCTAGAGATGAATTGCAGACTGTGATTCAAAGCTTTCGTGGAACCTAGTTTGCTCAATCTCTGGTGACTGCGTCTACTTTCTCAGAACTGCTGTAGAAGGGAGTGCCCATTCTGTGGCGTAATGATAGAGGTGTAATCGTTAGAGCCGAGATTTTATGGGCAGTTTTGCAATGGGCCTGGCGCTCGCAAATAACAGCGTGATTCGCCGTTGGTTAGTCGTTGGGGTTGCGATCGCAACCTTCTTAATCCCGACACTGTGCTTTCCGGGGATGGCTTGGGCTAGCCTTGACGATGATAGATATGATGGCAATATCTTTGCGCTCTATGCTGGCAACGGTGCGATTGTGCCACCACGGGTAAATCTAGAGCAGTCTCTAAAGCAAGAAAAGCCAACACTGCTGTTTTTCTACGTTGATGACAGCCGTGACTGTAAAGAATATTCCTTTGTGATTTCTCAGCTGCAGGCTCCCTATGGCAGGGTTGCTAACTTTGTCCCAGTCATGGCCGATGCTGTACTCCAAAAAGAGACGTTTATTCGCAGTGAGCCGGGCTATTACTTTAAGGGTTCTGTGCCTCAAACACTGGTGCTTGATGGTAGTGGCGAGGTCCGTTTTGATAAGACTGGTGCGGCTAGCTATGAAGAGGTAGACGATGCCTTTCGAGAAGTCTTTGATTTACTACCTCGTGAAGAATCCGAAGAGCTGCGTCGTCGTCCGGTGAATGAATTAAATGTTGAGCTGGTGCCTGCTGACTAAGCGCTTGTTGAAATAAGGTTTTTGAGGGATGTGGGCATGGCCCACCAGCTAGAAAACAGTTCTAAAGCGTCTGCGAGTTTAGTGGTGTGTGCCTCTTTGGTCGAGAAAATCACAAATCAGGCAGCTCTATGTCGCACGTGTGAGGTGTTGGGAGCTGATCAATTAGTGCTCTCAGAGCCCGTCAATGATTCCTGGGAGTTCCGTAAAATTTCGGCTTCAGCCCAACGCTGGCAAACTGTCGACTACTGTGCTCCAGCTCAGCTGAGTCAATGGCTAGTGCAACAGCAGCACTATACCCGTGTGGCGCTTACCTTAAGCGGCTCCTGCCAAGTGCTGACTGACTATACCTTCGCGGCAAAAACGCTGTTGGTATTGGGACGAGAATTAACGGGTATTCCGGCTGAAATTATGGCCGCGTGTGATGTGGCCCTGTCGATTCCTCAATATGGCCGGGTGGAATCGTTAAATGTGCAAACAGCAGGTGCGATCGCAATGTATGAATATAATCGTCAGTGGCGTTAATCTTGGGGAATATCAGCGGTTTCTGACGCTTCTTCAACCACCTCATCAAGGTCGATTGATTCTTCTAGATCAAGACTCGGTTCCTGTTTTTCTTCGACGGGGCTGTCGGGTTCTAACGGATTAGTTCGAACTCGACGAATAGGCAAATTAGCCATAAGTGCCGTCATTCGCTGATCTGACTCTAGGGAAAATTCTAGGCTATCAAAGTCAAGTTCCACATAGCGCGACACCACCTCCAAGATCTCTTTGCGCAACTTCTCTAAGTTTTGGGGGGAAATATCGGAGCGATCGTGAGCCAAAACAAACCGCAGCCGCTGCTTTGCCGTATCACGGCTAACCGGTTCACGGGAGCCAAAGAGTCGTTCGAGAAAGTCGCTAATCATAGTCGTTTACGATAAGGCGGGGGCAGAAATAACGGTCGCTGCCCATCGACCGCTTGAATAAAGCTAATTAAATAACTGACGTAGTTTCTTAAAAAAGTTTTCTTTCGGCACACTTAAGTCCATTAATGGCACTTTTTCACCCTGTAGTCGACGGGCAATGTTAGAAACGGCAGTGCCAGCTTTAGAAAGATCTTTGCTTAAAATTAGAGGCTCCCCATTATTGGTAGAAACGACTACCTGTTCATCATCCGGAATAACCCCTAACAGCGGTACTGCCAAAATATCTTGCACATCTTTGACCGACATCATTTGCTCAGCTTCTACCATGGATGGCTTGAGCCGGTTAATGATCAGCCTCATGGCTTTGATATCATTGGCTTCTAGCAGGCCAATCACACGGTCAGCATCGCGGACGGCAGAAATTTCCGGCGTTGTGACAATAATGGCTTCTCGAGCAGCTGCGATCGCATTGCGAAACCCCATCTCAATGCCGGCAGGGCTATCAATGAGCACAAAGTTATAGGCTTTCGTCAAAGCCCGCACCAGCTTTTTCATTTGCTCAGGCGTAATCGACTCTTTTGATCGATTTTGAGCGGCAGGCAACAACGCCAGATTGGGTTGCCGTTTATCTTTTACCAGGGCCTGATCAAGGCGGCATTCCCCTGCCAGTACGTCTAAGGCTGTATAGACGATACGATTTTCTAGCCCTAGCAATAAATCTAAGTTACGTAATCCAAAGTCAGCGTCAATCACTACAACGCGTTTTCCTGCCTTGGCCAGGGCCATTCCTAGGTTGGCGGTGCAGGTGGTTTTCCCAACGCCTCCCTTACCGGAGGTAATGACAATAATGCGATTCATAGCCATGGATTAAATGGGCGATTGAGGACGGTGGTGACAAAGAGCAGGGCTTGAGTAGGGCAATAATCGCATGTTGTGGTGAACTTTATAGGAAATTCTCTGGAGATTTTCTAGAGATGGCTAAATCTTGCGTTTGTAAATTGCCGCAGGGCTCTATTTTCAAGGGATGTTTAGGTGCATCTGGGAAAAATCGGATGCGATCGCAATACGAATTGCATCGTCGTTTACATAGGCCACTTCAGGCTGATATGACGCAGGCGGTTTTTCCGGTGCTCGAGCCACATAACCCGCGATGCGCAGCTGTGTAGGCTGCATATGCAAGGCCATGATGCGACAGTCTGAATTGCCCTCTGAGCCAGCATGGGCTACACCTCGCAGACGCCCCCACACAAAAATGTCCCCTTCAGCAATCAGGGTTCCACCGGGATTAACATCTCCCAAAACCACAATTGATCCAGGGTGACGAACTTCTGTGCCAGATCGTAGGGTCATCTGTACATAAAGGGGAGTATCTAACGCTCTGCCATTGCCCTCATCATTAAGCAGGTCTAACTTAGCCTGCTGGTCTACCGAATAGCCTGCCGTGGCAGCCGCTACTGCCGTCTGTCGTCGCTGGGTGTAGATCCGCTTGAGCCGTAGCTGAGCTGTCTGCAAAAGTTCATCTAGTTCCTGCAGTTGGCGATTATCCAGCAGTCGGTTGCGAGCAATTAAATGCACTGTGGTGTTGGGTTGAAAAAATCGCTCTTCAGAACCGAGACGTCGTTTTAGCTGCTGGCAGAGTTCCTCCCATTCTGGAGGCGTAAAGCTCTTTTCTGCAGCGGGAGGCAGTAGCAGTAAAAGTCGCCCCTGCTCACTTTTTAGGGTGACCTGCTGTTTAGATACGGTCTCCGGCTGATCGATCTCCAACTCTAATGAAGAGACATCAACCAGGGTGTCGCTAGTTTTACTATTGTCTTCTTCAAATATATAAAGCTCCACATTGTCAGAGGCTTGTAATCGTGCTGATAAGGCAGAGCGGTCGGTATCGGTTTGAGTCTCCTCTTGAGGCTCTGTTTCTTGAGGAGCTGCCGTATTAGCCGATGGCTCTGCTGACTTTGAAGGCTGCTCAGCCACATCAACAGTGTTCTGGGCTGGAGTGCTTTGGTCTGGATTAAGAGGGCTTTTAGAAACCTCGTGGTTAGCTATTTTATTGTCTGCGCCGTTATCCATGGTGTTGAATTGGCTAAGAGTTTTCCTAGAACGCCCTTAACTATAAAGAAAAATTAGAAAAAATATCGATCACGCTGTGGTCACGGAAAAGCATAAACCAATATAGAGTCTGACCTGCTGTTTTGAGTCAGCATATGCTTGCAATATTGTCAGGTTTTTGATGGATAACTCCGTTGTTTTCTGTGGATGTTCGCCAATAAAAGCTCCTTAATCGGGCTGCTCACTCTAGGTACATGGGTTTGTAGTTGGTAAAAACTCGTGTTCTAGGTTGAATCGCGGGATATTAAGGTTACGGGCAGCTGTCATCACTCATCTCATATGTCTTGGACTCATATCCACGCAAGAATCCATACGGCATTAAAGGCCAAAGGCTTGCTTCCCAAGGGCTCGTCCATCTTAATTGCTGTATCTGGGGGGCAGGATTCTTTATGTCTTGCCAAACTCTTGTTAGATCTCAGGCCCAAATGGGACTGGTCTTTGGCAATTGTGCATTGTGACCACGGTTGGCGAGCTGACTCTGCTGAGAATACTGCCCATGTATTGCAATTAGCCCAGCGTTGGCAAATTCCGTGCTTTGTGGAAACGGCTAAGTCTCTACCGACAACAGAGGCAGCTGCTCGTAGTTGGCGCTATGAAGTCTTTGCTGCTGTGGCCAGTGCTCATCAGTGCAACCACGTGGTTACTGGCCATACGGCGACTGACCGAGCGGAGACGGTGCTTTACAACCTATTGCGAGGCAGCGGTGCTGATGGTATGCAGGCGTTGAGCTGGCAGCGACCGCTGAGTCTAAAGTATGTAGATATCTGTGTCACTCGACCACTGCTGCAGCTAACTCGACAAGAGACGGGGGCTTTTTGCCGGGAGTTAGCCCTACCGATCTGGCATGACGCCTCTAATGACGACTTGCACTATCGCCGCAATCGCATTCGTCAAGAGCTAATGCCGTATTTGCGATCGCACTTCAACCCTAATGTTGAAACGACGCTGGCCCAAACTGCTGAAATTTTTACGGCTGAGGTGAGCTATCTAGAGCATCAAACCAACCAGGTTTACAGTCAGCTGGTCACTATTGAGGAAGATATCTGGCGCATTGATCGCACCAGGTTTAAGACGATATCGTTGGCGCTACAGCGCCGAGTAGCGCGCCGCTTGCTACAAACTGTGCTGTCACAGCAGCTTAACTTTGAGCATATTGAAAAACTTGTCGCACTAGCTAGTGCACCCCATCAAGCACAAACTGATCCATTTCCAGGCGGTATCGTGGCTCGGGTAGAACACACCTGGATCATTTTGCAATAGGCGCTATTAGAGCAGCCGGTGAGGTAGCAACTGGTTATCAATCCAACCTAAGCTATAGAAGAAAAAAATCTTTGTACGCTATGCGCTGGTTATTTGCAGCTGTCCTTGGACTCTTGTTAGGACTCACCCCCATATTGCCATCACCAGTTTTGGCAGATAGCCAAGCTCTATCAAAAACAGATGTGAGTGCCCTTCGTAAACAGGCGTTTGAACTCACTCGAAAAGGCAAATTTGATTTAGCCGAAGGAGCCTGGACTAAACTTATTAACCAGCTGCCGGACGAACCTGCTGTGTGGAGTAATAGAGGCAACGTGCGAGTCAGCCAAAACAAAGTTGAGGCGGCTATCCAAGATTATGACCAGGCGATAGGTCTAGACCCGCTGCAGCCTGACCCCTATCTCAATCGGGGTGCGGCCTACGAAGCCATGGGAAAGTGGCAGGACGCGATTGATGACTATAACCGGGTCTTATCGTTGTCTCCCAATGATCCAGCCGCTTATAACAATCGTGGTAATGCTAAGGGTGGCCAGGGCGATTGGCAGGCGGCTCTGGAAGATTATGAGCAATCCATTACGATTCAGCCTAGCTTCTCCCTTGGATATGCCAACTATGGCATTGCTCTATTTGAGGTAGGTGATCAAACAAAATCGTTACAGATTCTCAAAAGCTTAGCCCGTAAGTATCCTAACTATGCAGATGTGCGAGCTGCTTTGACGGCTGCCCTATGGGAAACGGGCAATCGGGGAGAAGCCGAGAGCCAGTGGGTTGCGGCTCGAGGACTTGATCGACGTTATGCCGACCTTGACTGGGTAAAGGATGTGCGACGCTGGCCCCCTTCGCTAGTAGATGCCCTCGATCACTTTCTAAAACTTTAAGCAAGTCTAAAACGCCCGTTTCAAACGCTTGAAAATATGTTTAGAACATATTCAGTTCGCCTTAGAAGGGGTGGCTTTTTGAGTTAATTACAATTCTTAAGATTTTTAATGAAGCTAGTCTATCAAGGTCATATCAACAGTTTTAGTTGCTCAGTCTGCCCACTTGTTACACCTATCTAATTAATTTCAGTCTTTCTACGATAGAAGTTCTGAGAGCGGGGCTTAATACTTGTAATCCAGTGGTGCGTTGGGGAAAGGTGAGTTGTCGTCACCGTAGGTGAGTACGAAAAATAGTGTATTTCCCTGTAGCTATGTTTTATCACCTTGGCTATGTGCTTCTAAATTCGTACAGCCATAGATTACGTTAGCCATAAATTGAGCGGTATGATAACGCGACAATATATTTGTAAAAACTTACCAAGTTCCGACATATCTATCTTTGCAAATGTTGTAAAGAGCATACATTTTTCATGCCTATTTTTGGATAGTTCTGAGAAGTGTACTGGGGACCAGATGGGTGCTTAGGTGCGTCAATTGGTGTCTTTAAAGCGCCTAAGTTGTGTGTCATACATATTCAATAGCAACCACAGTGACGGGCATATCAAAGACTCGTAAAAATTGATAGGTGTCGCTGTTGATTGCACATCTTTTATTCCTGGGCATCCTATGGATCAAAGGCTTTCTGGTCAACGATCATTCCAGCTACAAACACCGTTTCCTGTGTTGAAATTTTCAGGGTGTGATGAGCAGGTATGGTCTCAGTTTTGGAATACATTCTCTGCCCCTGCTGAGAAATTTCATCAACCCCTCGAACCTTCCTCAAGGATGGCCCGTTTTACTGAACCTGAAGCGAGTCTGGACAGTATCCAGCAGCTACAGCAGCAGCTACAGCAACAGATCTACTTACGGGAAGCCATTCAGCGTATCCGACGAGTGTTTTGTGTCAAGGATGTCTACAGCGTAGCCGTCCAGACGCTCATGGATTTTTTTCAAGCCGATTGGATAGCCATTCTGGCAAATGGGCCTTACGGCTGGCAGTCAATCGCTGCATCACCTTATCCAGCGGATGTCGCTGTGATTAATGAGTATCTTGGTCTGGAGAGTGTGGCTTCGAAGCTAGCACGCTCTTTTCCAATTGCTTTAGATGAACAGTCTCTGCATCAAGGACCTGTAGACAAGCAATGGTCAACGCGATTTCCAGGAGCTTTGCTGTTAGGGCCTATTCATTTGCCCAATGCCAATCGGGGACAGCCAATAATCGATAGACCTTGGGGTTTAGTGGCCATGGGTCGTAAAGACAAGGCTAATCTTTGGACCACAGAGCAGTTGGAGCAGGCAAAAATCTTGATTGATGAGATTGCGCTCGCTCTACACCACAGCCTACTTTACGAACGAACAAAGCAAGATAATCACGAGCTAAAGGCACTGGCATTAAAGGACAGTCTGACGGGGTTGGCTAATCGTCGACAGTTTGATCGCTATTTTGATGCTGAGTGGCAGCGTCTGGCCCGTGAGCATCAGCCGTTGACCTTAATCTTGTGTGATATTGACTATTTCAAGCGATATAACGATTGCTATGGCCACCCCAGCGGGGATATCTGTCTGGCTCAAGTGGGAGATGTGCTGACAAAATGCATTCGCCGACCTGCCGATTTAGTCGCCCGTTATGGGGGTGAAGAATTTGCAGTGATCTTGCCTAATACAGATACAGGGGGCGGTCATAGCGTTGCTGAAGCAATTAGGGAGGGGCTGGCAAAAGCTGCAATTCCTCACTGTACCTCTAGTGTTTCTGATGCTGTTACGTTGACGATGGGTATCGCGACGGTGGTTCCTGATCATCATTTAATTGCTCAAGATCTTCTTCAGGCCGCTGATCTGGCGCTTTATCACGCTAAACAACAGGGACGCGATCGCATCTATGTACATGCCCACTATTTCGTGAACAATAGCTCACACTCTGAACATATCGATTTGGGAACTCACAAACACGAAAGACACCTGTCAAGTGATTAAGCAGTCATTATTTGGCTGCTTTACTTTGTGACTACCCTACGTATAGTTAACGATGCGAGCGAAGTTATCGGCATCTAAGCTGGCCCCACCAACAAGTGCACCATCAATCTCAGGTTGGGACATAATTTCGTCCACATTACCGGGTTTAACAGAGCCCCCATATTGAATTGGCATATCTTTGTGGGCGAGCTGGGAACGAATCAACCAGCACACACGATTTGCTTCTTCTGAGTCACAGGTATCGCCAGTACCAATAGCCCAAATTGGCTCATAAGCGATGATTAATCGACTTTGATCTACACCCACTAAACCCTTTTCGATTTGGCTGACCACATGGGTTTCTGTTTCCCCTGCATCACGCTGTTGCTTAGTTTCGCCCACACACAAAATGGGTGTGAGGCCGTCGGCTTGAGCAGCCTTTAACCGTAGATTGACGGTCTCATCCGTATCTCCAAAATATTGACGGCGCTCACTATGACCCACGATCACATAGCGTGTGCCAAGCTCTGTCAACATTTCGCTAGAAATTTCCCCAGTGTAAGCCCCAGATATTTCCCAATGGACGTTTTGAGCACCGACCATTACCCGTGAACCATGGAGCGTTTTTGACAGGGTGGTTAGAGAAGTAAAGGGAGCACAGAGAATCACTTCTCGCTCTTCGGGGGTAGATTCTAGCTGGGGTAAAAAACCATTCAAAAACTCCAAGCTGTCTGCCTGGGTTTTGTGCATCTTCCAATTGCCAGCGATAACAATTCTTCGCACGGATTTTTAATTTCGCTCTTTATATTGCATCCAGCATCCTACCGAGAAACCTTAACCCAGTGCAAATCGAGGTGCTAGATCATCACACGATAACGCTAAAAGCCATAGGGTCGGCAGTCCCCTATGGCTTTTCTCAATCCCTAAATTTTAGAGATGTTATTTTTTAGTCAGATGTGATGCCAGCTTCAGCCCGAGCCTTAGCTGCTTCATCTGGATGAATGTTGAGCCGAGTAAGATTCACGCGACCACGATTATCGATTTCTCGAATCTTGATCAGTACTTCCTCCCCGACGGTTACCTCATCTTCAACTTTGTTAACGCGGTAATCTGCGAGCTGTGATATGTGGATCATGCCCTCTTTACCAGTGCGATACTCAACAAATGCCCCAATCGGAATAATCCTTGTTACTTTGCCTACATAGACATCACCGGCCGAAGGCTTAAAGGTAATGCCTTCAATAATGGCCTGGGCTCGTTCGGCTGCGGCACCGTCCACAGAGGAGACGGTGATGGTGCCGTCATCTGCAATGTCCACCTTGGCTCCGGTTTCCTCGGTAATGCTCTTGATTTGCTTACCGCCAGGACCAATCACCATACCAATCATTTCTGGATCGATCTTGAAGGTGAGAAGTCTTGGAGCATAGGGGGATAGCTCAGCTCGAGGCGCATTGATAGCCTCTAGCATCTTAGAGAGGATATGCAATCTGGCTGGTTTCGCTTGGTTAATTGCTTCAGCGATAGTATCTAGAGGTAGACCAGTGATTTTCATGTCCATCTGCAGTGCTGTGATACCGCTGTCAGTACCAGCCACCTTGAAGTCCATATCGCCCAAGAAGTCTTCAATACCCTGAATATCGGTGAGAATGCGAACTTCATCGCCTTCTTTAATGAGACCCATAGCAGCACCACTCACCGGTTTGCCTAAGGGGACGCCAGCGTCCATCAACGATAGGGTGGAGCCACAGACTGAGCCCATGGAGGTAGACCCATTGGAAGATAGAACCTCAGACACCACGCGAATCACGTAGGGAAAGTCGGTCATAGCTGGTAGAACAGGCATCAATGCTCTCTCTGCTAAAGCGCCATGACCAATCTCGCGGCGACCTGGCGATCGCATCGGTCGAGTTTCACCCACTGAATATGGAGGAAAGTTGTAGTGATGTAAGTAGCGCTTATGTTCGTCTGGGTGCAGGTCATCTGTCATCTGGGCATCACCGGGTGTGCCCAAGGTAACCACTGACATAACCTGGGTGAGCCCCCGCCGGAAAAGGCCAGTGCCATGGACCCGATTGGGTAAAACCCCTGTGCGACAGCTGATGGGTCTAACCTCATCCAGCTTGCGGCCATCGACACGGACGCTTTCTTCTAGAATTTGAGCCCGCATCAGCTTTTTAGTCAGAGACTTATAGGCATTGCCAAATGCTTTGCCATTTTCAGTGACTACCACCCGAATAGGATCATCGTCAGATAGCTGAGTAATATCTGCACTGATTTGGGCTTTGAGTTCGTCAAGCTTGTCATCCCGTTCAGGTTTAGATAGCTCAAACTGCTTCAAAATTTCTTTGATACCGGCAGTGGCCTTGTCTGACAAAAAGTTTGACAGTGTTGGGTCTGCTTCAGGGGTAGGTAGGGTAACGGGCTCGATGTTTAGCTCCGCCATGATGTCTTTTTGAGCCTGGATGATGTCGCGGACAACCTCGTAGCCAAAATCGATAGCTTCGATCACATCTTGCTCAGGCAGCTGGTTGGCTCCAGCCTCAACCATGATGACTCCATCAGGAGAGCCAGCCACCACTAGATCTAGATCCCCTTCTTCAATTTCCTTATATGTGGGATTGATGATAAAATCGTCACCAATTAAGCCAACTCGTACGGCTGCCATAGGGCCGTAAAATGGGATCTGGGCTAGTAATGTTGCTATAGATGCCCCTGTCGCTGCAAGGACATCGGGGGGAACATCGTGGTCCATTGAAACGGTGGTTGCCACGATTTGAATATCATTCCGCATCCAGGATGGAAATAGCGGACGCATGGGTCGGTCAATCAATCGGCTAACTAAAGTAGCACGTTCAGGAGGGCGACCTTCTCGCCGTAAAAAACCGCCAGGGATACGACCTGCTGCATAGAGGCGTTCTTCGTAGTCTACGAGTAAAGGTAGAAAGTCGATGCCTTCACGGGGGTTCGATAGGGTTGCGGTGACCAGTACGGCAGTTTCACCAGATTCAATCAATACAGAACCGCCTGCTTGGGGAGCTAAAAGACCCACCTTAAGTCGAATATCCCGTCCATCAAAGGATATTGACTTGTCAATTTCTTGCATTTACAACTACGTCCTTCTTACGTCTTTCACATTTGTTCTCTGGCAATCCTAGCACTGATGTAGAACAGTTGTTTCTTCTTCAAAAAAAGATTTGATTGGCCTTAGAATCCACCTTTAAATGAGTTTGAATATGTCTGTTAGTTAGATGTTGAGAGGGAACCCTGTACAGATGTAAGGGCTTCACAGTAAGTCGTGTTGGTTTGTATGTTTCGTTGAAATTACGTGCTTGATGCAGCGAAAATTAATACAAAAATAATCAAAAGTTAGCTTGTGTTGCTGAAGTGCTTTTCAAAAGCGAATTCTAAACGTTTAGCGAGATTTCTGAAGCCATTCTAAAATTTGTCTTGGATTTGTCTCAGAAAGTTTGAGACTGCCTAATTCAAATTTTTTAAATCTATTTCACAGTGTTGTATCAATCTCCGACTCGTTTCACTTTCGGAGACGTTACGGGAAAGTTACTTTATAGTAAGCGCGTTGGACGGGAACGAGTAGCGTATGAATGTTTTGGTGACGGGCGTAGCTGGCTTTGTGGGATTCTTTGTAGCCCAACGATTGTTGGCTGATGGCGAGGTTGTTTATGGCATTGATAATCTCAATGACTATTATGATGTGTCGCTTAAGAAAGCTCGGTTGGCAAAGCTATTGCCTCATCCATCTTTTTCGTTTGCGCCCTTGGACCTAGCCGATCGTGACAAAATGACAGCCCTGTTTCAAGAGCAATCGTTTGACCGGGTAATTCATCTAGCTGCTCAGGCGGGGGTTCGATATTCGCTTAAAAACCCCTACGCCTATGCTGATAGTAATTTGGCTGGATTTATTCATATCTTGGAAGGATGTCGCCAGAGTCAAGTACAGCATCTCGTCTATGCCTCTTCGAGTTCCGTGTACGGAGCTAACCGTAAAGTGCCGTTTGCTACAACCGACAATATAGATCATCCAGTCTCACTCTATGCGGCTACTAAAAAAGCGAATGAGCTAATGGCTCATTCCTACAGTCATCTGTATAATTTGCCAACGACAGGGCTACGCTTCTTTACCGTCTATGGTCCTTGGGGTCGGCCAGATATGGCTTACTTTAAGTTTGTGGATGCGATCGCAAACGACCGCCCCATACAGGTTTATAACCATGGCAAAATGCAGCGCGACTTCACCTACATAGACGATGTGATTGAAGGTGTTGTGAGAGTGCTGCGCCACCTGCCCCAACCCCTGGCAAATGAAGCATTTAATACAGCTGCGCCTTACCAGATTTACAACATCGGTAACCATAGCCCGGTGGAGCTGATGCGCTTTATCGAGATTATTGAGCAGACCCTGGGCAAACCGGCTGTTAAAGAGATGATGCCAATGCAGCCAGGAGATGTAGCCGCGACCTATGCCGACGTCGCTGATTTGACAGCAGATGTAGGATTTGCCCCAAGCACTCCTCTAGAGGTTGGCATCGAGAAATTTGTTGCCTGGTATAAAGACTATTACGGGTGTTAGAGTCCCGGTTTCCAAAAAATAGGACTCTAACCAGGCCGCCCTCTCAGGGTTCGATAGCCCAATACCCCAGCCGTGATTACGACTAACAGATATGGACTGTAGGCCAATAGCCAAAGGCCAACCTGCATCAGCCCGACTGTTAGGTCACCAACAGACTGTGTGGCATCTCGCCAGGTTGCACCGATCGTTTCACCTAGCGGCCGCCCAATTGGCTGGGACGCTACGGCGGCGGCCAGAGTTAAATCCACTGTCGAGTACCGTACCTGAGTTTGTAGGTTTTGCACACGGGCGTCAATTTGTTCGATTTGCTCCCGTACACGACTAAGTTCTCTTGATACCTCCAGTACGTGAGAAATTTCCCCAGACCGTTCCATGATTTTAAGTAAGGATTCTTCTGACTTACGCAGGTTACGTAACCGTGCTTGAGCATCCACGATTTGGGTAGATACATCTTCGGCACTCAGCCCTTGTTGTTGCACAGTACCCAGCTCACCTAATGCGGCTAAAAGTGGGTCTAGGTTTGCCTGAGGTACTCGAATGCGCAGGTAGGCAGTCCGTTGAACAGCTTCGATTTGATTGTCTTGGAGATCGAGAATATCACCCTGGTGGGTGCGAATAATCTGTGAGGTTTGCTTGAGACCATCGTCGATGGAGTCTACCATCAACCGCAGCTGTGCTCGTTTGATCAGCTGCGGTTGGCTATCTGTAACTGCAGGATCAGCGGGCGGGTCACTTGGGCTACTAGTATCGGCTTCTGCTTCAACACTGTCTTGTGCTGCCAAGATATTGGCGGAGTCTGCTACCGCCGTACTTTCTGCAGGGGCCTGTGTTTGTACACCCATCTCGGTAGCGGCCGAACAGCTGGTCAGGCTGGCGATTACTACAAGGACTGCAAAGCCAGATCTTATCGGTGTTGCCATAGTTGATTTCCCATCTCTCATACTGGGTTCTTCACCTCAGTATGGGCAGATATCTTAAAAGACTCGGTGAGGTTACAGAATTTGCAACCATCCGCTTGAGACCCCCGGTTTCTGCGGCAAAATACAAAAAACATCTGCTTGAGACCCCCGGTTTCTGTCGCAAAATGCAAAAACCCCAGCTCCTCTAAAGAAACCGGGGGTCTAAATGCGGATGAAAGGACTTGAACCTTCACGTCACGAAGACACTAGAACCTAAACCTAGCGCGTCTACCAATTCCGCCACATCCGCTTGCGCACTCCATACTATCAGAGAATTCGAACAAGTTATAGCCGGTTCTCTGGAATGGACATCGCTGTCCTAATCAGACCATTATGATGGTGTGTACATGCGGTTAAGCCGCAGCACAATAGTGGCTTAGACTACTAAGTGACTACTATATATATGATTAATTGTGTAGGCGGCGGCTATCGTCGCTACAGGCGCAGTGGGAGAAACCTAGCGGATGGGAAAGGTCGTCGGTATTGACCTCGGTACTACCAACTCAGTTGTCTCAGTCATCGAAGGTGGCAAGCCGGTGGTCATCGCCAATACGGAGGGGATGCGCACCACACCTTCAGTGGTTGCGTTTAGCAAAGAGGGTGAGCGTTTAGTGGGGCAAATGGCCCGGCGACAGTCGGTGCTCAATCCTCAAAATACTTTTTACAACGTTAAGCGCTATTTAGGGCGCAAATATACCGAACTCAGCTCCGAGTCAAAGCGTGTTCCCTACACTGTGCGCAAAGATGAGGCAGGTAATGTCAAAATCCGCTGTCCTCGATTAGATAAGGATTTTGCCCCTGAGGAAATATCCGCTATGGTGCTGCGGAAGCTGGCTGAAGAAGCGAGTCGCTACATGGGGCAGCCAGTTACGGGTGCAGTGATTACGGTGCCCGCTTATTTTAACGATGCTCAACGCCAGGCGACCCGAGATGCTGGTCGCATTGCGGGCTTAGAAGTAAAGCGGATTATTAATGAACCCACTGCAGCGGCTTTAGCCTATGGCTTAGATCAGCAATTTAATCAAACGATTCTGGTATTTGATCTAGGTGGCGGCACCTTTGATGTGTCTATCTTGGATGTGCGCAACGGAGTATTTGAGGTTCGCTCTACCAGTGGTGATACCCAACTGGGCGGTGTCAACTTTGACAAAAAAATTGTCGACTGGCTAGCAGATGAGTTTTTAGAAACTGAAGGCGTTGACCTGCGTCGTGATCGCCAAGCACTACAGCGGCTGATCGAAGCGTCTGAAAAAGCCAAGATTGAATTGTCTGGTCTGCCTACCGTTGAGATTAATCTGCCGTTTATTACGGCGACTGCCGATGGACCAAAGCATATTGAGAAAAAGCTGACGCGATCGCACTTTGAATCTCTCTGTGCCGATTTGATCAGCCGTTTACGGGCTCCTTTACAGCAGGCCATGAACGATGCCCGTCTATCGCCTTCTCAAATTGACGAGGTGGTACTAGTAGGCGGCTCTAGCCGTATGCCCATGGTGCAGCAGCTGGTACGCTCTATTCTCAGTAAAGAGCCCAACCAAAACGTCAATCCAGACGAAGCAGTCGCTGTTGGTGCCGCGATTCAGGCCGGTATTCTCACAGAAGAAGTCAAGGACATTATGCTCCTGGATGTCACGCCGTTGTCTCTGGGCCTAGAGACCATTGGCGGGGTGATGAAAAAAGTGATTCCCCGCAACACAACTATCCCGGTACGGCGCTCTGACATTTTCTCCACCTCTGAAAACAACCAGACTGTGGTTGAGGTGCACGTGCTCCAGGGTGAGCGAGAAATGGGCACAGACAATAAATCATTGGGCCGGTTTAAGCTCATGGGCATTCCGCCCGCTCCCCGAGGTATTCCTCAGGTGCAGGTGTCGTTTGACATTGATGCTAACGGGATTTTGCAGGTTTCGGCCATGGATAAAACCACGGGTCGTGAACAGAGCATCACGGTACAAGAGGCTTCAAACCTCTCCGAAGATGATATCCAGCTAATGCTGCGGGAAGCTGAGGAATTTGCCGATGTGGATCGCGGTCAGCGAGAGCGAATTGAAAAACGCAACCGGGCTGAAACATTAACATTCCAGGCCGAACGAGCCATGCGAATGGTTTCGATTGACTATGGACTGCAGTTTGCTCGCGATCGCAAACGCCGCATTGATAACCTGATTCAAGATCTGCGCGATGCTCTTAAACGTGAGGATGAGCGCATGATCGACATGATTCAGTCTGAGCTTCAGGATGAACTGTACGAACTAAATCGCGAGGCCTATCTCTACGACGCCGATAACGACGACGGTAATCTCTTTAGCCAAATTGGTGACACCATCAAGAAAGCCTTTGAGGATGATGACGATTATTATCGTCGCGACTATGACTGGAACGGCCAAAATCAGTGGGATAACCCTAGCTGGTCGTCTGGCCGGCGTGACAATCGTAGCGGTTGGGATGATTGGGATGATAGTTGGAATCGTTCGGCGTCTCGACCAGGTGACGGTCGATCAGGCTATGATGCACCCCGCGACTATGGCAACCGAAGTTATGAGAATCGTGGTTATGACGATGCTCAGGGTCGGCGTAACGATCTCTCAATAGATAACAACAACTACGGCCAGGGGCAGGAATCCTACAGACGGGAGTCCTACGGTCAAGATGGCGACTATGGTCAGTCGTCTTACCAACAAGGTGGTTATGACCAGGGACGTTCTGACCGAGGGCGCTATGATCAAGACCGCTATGACCCCAATGCTCAAGCGCCCTATGATTCTCAGCCCAAGACAAACTATGGGCAAAATCATCCCCAGGAAGGTCAAGATAACTATAGTCAGCCGGGCTATGGGCAAGACCCTTATGCCCAGGGCGAATACGATCAAGCTAATCAAGAGCGCTATGCCCGTGGCGCTGACCGCGGTCAATACGACCGTTACGACCGGGGTGGCCCATATAGAGAGGGGAGTCCCAGTCAGACTAATCAAGAAGATGGGAAAAACTACCGATATTCTGCTGGTAGAGGAGACGTAAGGCCGCCAGGCTCGACTCAAGAGCGCTCAAACTGGTCTGAGCCACGCCGTCCGCCATCAGATAACTATCGCCAAGGCTATAACCAAGACGACTATGGTCAGCGTGGCGGCGACTATCGCCAAGATTATTCCACTGACTCTGGATCGGCCTATGGCGCTAACCAAGGTGGCTATGGTTCTGCCGATGGAAATGAAAGGCCGTCTGATGGGGAACGCTATGCGTCTTCTCAACCTGGCGGTTATTCCCCATCGCAACCTGCTGATAGCTACACAAACGGTGGTGGTAGGCCCACCAGTGATGGGAGACCCCCGATAAGCAACTGGAATTCTGATTCCTCTTTGGAGGAGGATCCTTGGGCAGATAAGCCAAACGAGTCAACCACTAGACCTGCTGAAGAGTACTCTAGTAACTCAAGTCAAAAAAACAGCCCGCAGCGCTATGACGATGAATGGGGTGACCAGGACGAGCTTTGGTAAGTCGGTTGAGCCCCACCATGCAAAACTTTCGAGACTACTACGAGATTCTCGGCATTCTTGATAGTGCCGATGCTCAAACCATAAAACAAGCCTATCGCCGTCTTGCCCGTCAGTTTCATCCTGACCTAAACCCAGGTAATCAAGAGGCCGAAGAACGCTTTAAATCTATCAGTGAGGCTTATGAGATACTCTCTGATACGGCCCATAAATCTCAATATGACGATTATCGACGTTATTGGCGGCAGCAAAAATCTGAGTCTGATTATCAAGATTTAGAAGACTTTAATCACTTTGTTGATCAGCTACTGAATCGCCAAGAGAGTCCTCAACCATCGGTTCAGAAAACTCAGAAGAAATCCAGAAAAACTCCTTCCGCGCAGCGTCGTGATGCAGAAGCATCTCTGCAAGTGCCCCTGGAACGTGCTTTTCAAGGAGGGACAGAGCGGGTCCGGCTTGAAGATGGGCGAGCCTTGGAAGTAGATATGCCTCCAGGAATGGTGACAGGTCAGCGTATTCGCTTGAGAGGGCAAGGCATTAAGGGGGGCGATCTGTATCTCAAAATAATTGTTGAGCCCCATAACTTTTTAAGGGTGGAGGGGCGAGATATTGTCTGTCACTTGCCGATCACACCCAGTGAGGCGGTGCTTGGCGGACAGATAACGGTACCGACAGTGGATGGGCCGGTGCAGATGACTATTCCGGCGGGCATTCAGTCTGGGCGAAAATTGCGCTTAGCTGGTAGAGGATATGGCCGCACCCCAGAGGAGCGCGGCGACCAAATTGTGGAGATTGAAGTAGCCATTCCTAAACTCCTTAGCGATCAAGAAGTAGAACTCTACGAAAAGCTACGGGCAATTGAATCCTTTAACCCCAGAAGCCATCTGTAATCCTAAGCTCCAAAGTAGGCTGGAGCCTTTCCAGGAGCCCATTTAATATTGCAGCCAACGCTTGGCATTTGCTCATTAGATAGCGTCTGGCCCACTAGCACCTTGTCGATTGCTTGGCGCAGAGCTTTTCCAGTAACCGGTTTGCCGTTGCTAGGGCGGCTGTCGTCGAGCTGGCCCCTGTAGGTTAGCTTGAGCGCTGCATCAAATAGGAAAAAGTCAGGTGTGCAAGCTGCTGTATAGGCTTTTGCTACTGCTTGAGTGTCATCATAACCGTAGGGAAAATTAAAGCCCTGAATGGCTGCCTGGTTCTTCATATGCTCGGGAGCATCCTGGGGATGAGTTTCAATGCTGTTGGTACTGATAGCAAAAATTCCTAGACCTTTATCCGCATAGTCGTGCCCAATTTTGGCTAGCTCTTGCTCTACATGCTTTACAAACGGGCAGTGGACACAAATGAACATGACCAATAGCGCTTTGCTGTCCGAGAAGTTTGCCAGTGTGATACTGTCACCCGATACAACATCAATTAATGAAAATGCTGGAGCCTGAGTCCCCAAGGCCAGCATTGTGGATTCAACCATCACCATGACAGATACCTCAAAGTACGTCCTTTGTTGCTCATTCAAACACGCTTTTGCATGGCTAGGTCTGGGCGCTCAAAAATTTCAGGGCTATCCGCCAAATGCCATGGCAGACATGACCAGGGCAGAAAGCAGCAGGCCAGGACTCAACAATAAAAGCAGGGTAAACAGCTCATGCATTTCCATAAGATTTATTCCTTTAATAAAGGGCGTAGACAGTGAAGTATTTTCTGACTGCATCTATCATGGCTGATAAATCCAACTGTCATGGGGAATTTTTATCAAAAATATGGGTCATGTTTGACAAAGTGCCGTATGCTTTAACCCTTATTGTGTCTGTTGTCGTTCTGCGGTTAGTCCTATGGGGTTCAAGCACGGTTTTTACCAGTTCTTTGGGGGGAGTTTTGCTGCTCTGGCCTTATCGGTTTCACCAGCGTTTGCCGGAGAGTTAGATGACTGGGAATTTGACACGGGCAGCAGTGAGCTGACATTTTCTCTATCCGATCAGGTATTTCCATCATTTTTCCTGATGTCAGAGCCTCCACGTCTGGTTCTTGATATTCCCGATACAGAGATTGGGGATGTTGAGCCAGAGCAGATTTATAACGGCACGGTTCAAGCTATTCGCGTGGCGCAGCATACTCCAGAAAATGTAAGAGTTGTGATTGAGTTAGCCCCTGGGATTACTCTATCGCCGGGGCAGGCCGATATTCAATTTGATAATAATGGGGATGGCCAGCGACACTGGCGCTTTCGACCGTTAATTGCCGATGATGCAGCTGTGGCAAAAACACCAACGGCTGACCCTGGCTCTGAAAATAATGAAGTTAGTCTGTCTGCTGCTAGTTTGCAGCCATCGCAACAGCAGGCGACTTCGACTGCTCTACCGCTTGATCCTTATGAATCTGACGCTTCTGACGTGGTGAGCGTACCCCCCTTAGAAGATGAGGTGAGTGTGCCACCTCTAGAAGATGTGCCAGAGTCGACTGTGCCGGTTGCGATCGCAACCGAGGCTGAGTCACCAGAATTACCACCCATGACGGCTCCAGAGCTAGAGGCCGTTGATGTAGAAAATACAGAAGCACCCTTAGAGACGTTGGAGACACGTCCGTCTAGTTTGCCGGAGGTGAGCGCTAACACTGTGCCACCTGACGTTGCAGTTCCTGATAGCGGTCTTACATCAGAAAGTTCGCAAAGCTCATCAGAGGAAAACGCAGCGATTTCTGACTCTACCCCTCCCTCAGCTAACGAGGTAGCACCTGCAGCCGAGACAGCCTTGGCTCCTGTGGAATCATCTGTATCCGAGCAGCCCGCGTTTGATGAAACTGCAAATCCGGCTGCTCCAACTATCCAGCAACCGGCGGCTGAACGCACAATCATGCAAACTGATATGCCCGCCCCCTTAACCTTTGGTCAGCCACTGCCTGAATAACCTGGATAATTCTCGAAGATCCATTACTACGAGGATATAGGCTCAGACTGAGATTTTTCGGGAACGGGATGATTTTGCATCTGACCGTTTTTGGGCTTGTTGTGGTGTTGACTGCGCAGCAATAGGCAAATTGAAATGAATTTGTGTACCTTGGTCTTTGCCCTTTGAGGTGGCCCAAATTTTGCCACCCTGCGCCTCGATGATCTGACGACAAATAGCCAACCCCAAACCTGTACCGCCAACAGACCGACGTAGCGCCCCCTCTTCTTGGTAGAAGCGCTCAAAAACGGTTTCTAGACGCTCTGGTTCTATTCCACGGCCATCATCATTAACTGAAACTTCTATAAACGCCTGATCTTTGAGGATGGCTTTGAGCAAAATGCTGCCGTTTGATTCTGTAAACTTACAGGCATTGTCCAACAGCTTTGTAAGCACCTCTACAATCCATTCGCCATCACCTCTAATGAGCGGCAGGTCGTCGGGTAACTCGACTGTGATATTAGCGCCGTTAGAACTCGCCCGTCGGCTACTTAACGCTAAAGCAATGCACTCGCTGAGAGAAAGTGATTCCAAATTCCATTCAATACGGCCACTCTCTAGACGCGATAGGGTCAAAAAGTCTTGAACAAGTCTTTGCATCCGTTCAGAGTCTTCCATGGCGGTTTGCAACATCGCCTGTTGCATCTCGGCGGGCATGTCAGGCTCTGTCGAGATGCTCTCTAAACAAACTCGAATCGTGGATAGGGGGGTACGTAGTTCATGCCCCGTAATGGCAATCAGATTACTACGTGTGCGATCTAGCGCCTCTAATTGTTGATTGAGACTTTCGAGGTTAGCGTATGCTTCAGCTTGAATAACAGCCACGCTCAGCTGTGCTGCGACGGCTTCTACGAGGCTAATATCGTGTTTGTTCCAAGGTTGGGGCGTCGGTGCGCACTGATGTAATTCAATCATCCCCAGCAGCCGTTCTTGATAAATGAGCGGTACTAGCAAACAGCCGCTAATGTTCCACTGATCAAATAAGGTCTGGATGACTAGAGTATCGCCGATCTGATCGGCTTGAATGTCCTTGGTAGTATTACGCAGATATGTCAGGGATTCTCGACGGCGATTAACGGTTTGAAATAGTGGATTATTTTCTAGCAGTGGCCATGTCTCACCCTTGAGTGAGAGCACGCCTGGCTGTCGAAATTCATGTTGAATTTCGACATTTGATGTATGACCACTGCGGTAGATGATGCAGCGACATGTGGAGATTCCTTGGCCTAGCTCATGGGTTGCGATCGCAAACACTTCAGTCGGGTTTAACGATTGACGAATGGCGGCTGTAATCGAATTGATAAGCCGCTCTCGATTTTCTTTAGCAGCCAGAGCTTTATAGGCTTTTAGCAGTTTGTATTGACTAGCTTGTACATAAGTAACTAGCCGTTGAGCAAACGGATAAGACTCAGCGATTTTCTCTTCATACGATTGACCCTGCAACAGTTCAGCAGGAATAAACTGAGCTTGCGCCTGGGCGATTTTATCCAATAGATCGGGGCGGTAGTTAACGATGCGCTGCAGTAAGATATGGGCCGCCTGCTCGCATACACGGCGATCTAAAGTCCAGATTCCTTCAAAGCGGCGACTTTGATCTAGGGCAGAAGCACCGCCTAGGACCTTTGGTTCTTGGGAGCCTTGATAATGTTCACGGCAAATCAAACAGGCTGTATACTGCTTGCCCAAAACCACCAGATGCCATTCATCCACGAGCGCATCCTCTGGCTCAAAGGCGATTGTTTCATGTCTGGCCGCTCCCTCAGTATCAGCAAACTTTGTGTCGGCTGCCGCCATCACATAAATCTGAGGGGTTATTTCAGCCAAACGCAAATATCGATGAGCTTCTTGACGATAAAACCGTTCCTGCTGAAAGCTAGCGATCATTAAGGGGCAATCGTCCCCTGCCAACACCTGATCTTCCATCGCATGGGAGAGAGCCGTCAGCGATGTTTTGAAATACATTTGTGGCCTCAGTGTTGGTAAGGCCGCAAGCAACTCGTCTAGAACTGAAGCCGGATTGCCCATTCAATCTACGATGTGACTTATGCCATAGCAGTGACTTCATACGTTAGGGTAAGCCTCCGCTTGGCCAGATGCCCAGATCGCCAAGCACTGATATCAAGCACGCCCCTAACCCATTGGGCTATTGCTACATGCCCAACTGCACCAACCTTATCAGCGCCTATACAGGCTGCGGAGGAATTGTAACTAAGCTTAGGGGAAGATCTGCCCGCACTGCTATTGCTGCGTTAAGGGAGCAATAGTGAAGGTTTACACGTCTCCAAACAAAAAGTAGACGGCCCCACATGAGAACCGTCTACTTTTAAGGCTAGTACTCTCTCTGAGCTAAAAGCTTACAGAAAGACCTACCCTACTTAAGCTACGCCGCCCATGTCGCTGGTGTCCTTAAGGAAACCACTGTAAGCTTCCATACCGTGCTCACCGATATCCAAGCCCTTGAGCTCCTCTTCGGCAGATACCCGTAGACCAAACGCAGACTTCAGAATAGTCCAGACAACGGCACTAAAGATAACGGTAAACAAGCCAATGGCGATGATACCGATCACCTGAGAAATCAGCTGAGTGATGCCGCCACCGTAGAACAGGCCAGAGGTGGTGTCAAAGAGACCAACCGCCAGCGTACCCCACATACCGCAGACAAGGTGCACAGAGATTGCACCGACAGGGTCGTCAATTTTGATGCTATCAAAGAAGCCAACTGAGAAGACAACAATGACACCGGAAATAAGACCGATGATAACTGCACCAAAGAAGCTAGCGCCTGCACAACCAGCTGTAATACCAACTAGACCCGCAAGGATACCGTTGATGATCATGGAAAGGTCAGGCTTACCACTCATCATCCAGGCGGTAGCTGTTGCAGCTACACCACCAGCGGCAGCGGACAAGTTAGTGGTGACAGCAATATAGGGAACAGCCGCGTCAGCTGCTAGCTGAGAGCCGGGATTAAATCCAAACCAGCCAATCCACAAGATTAAGCAACCAAGAGTTGCAATACTCATGTTGTGACCAGGAATCGCATTAATCTGACCGTCTTGGTACTTGCCAATGCGGGGACCAAGAATCGCTGCACCGACCAGAGCTGCCCAACCACCAACAGAGTGCACAACAGTGGAACCAGCAAAGTCTGAGAACCCGCCTGTGGGTAGAGCCCCTAACCAGCCGTTACCAGACCATACCCAGTGACCAGTAATGGGGTAAGAAACCGCTGTCAGCAAAATGCTGAAGATGACGAAGTCAATAAACTTGATCCGCTCTGCGACTGCACCAGACACGATGGTTGCTGCAGTCCCTGCAAAAGCGGCCTGGAATAGGAAGAACACAGGGGCCGTTAAGTTACCCGCATAGGGCTCATCAGCAGACAAACCAGATAAGAAGAAATTGCCCATGCCAAAAACAGGATTAGCCTCATTAAACATAAGACCAAAGCCAATCGCCCAGAATGAAAGCGTAGCGAGGGCGAAAACAATCAAGTTTTTGGAAAGGATATTAACAGCATTCTTCTGGCGACAGAACCCAGATTCCAACATCCCGAAACCGGCATTCATGAAAATCACCAGGATCGCTGCAACCAGCACCCAGATGTTATCTAAAACGAACTGAACATTGTCAGCAGTAATTGCGTCTTCTTGCGCATGGGCGGCTGTATTCCAGGTGGCAACAATAACCAGTGCCAGGGGAATACAAGCTAACCAAGCCCAAGAAAAACTTCTACCAAAAAAGCGCTTAGCCATTTGATCAAACGGCGGCGCATAGGAATCCCAGACAGACGATTTACGTCGTCTCGCTTTGCGACTCAAATTTAGACTAGACATCTCAACAGACGTTCCTACAACACAATCCAATCAACTAAAACTCACTCTCAAAGGAACCAACCTAGACAGTGAAGTCCGTGTGTGAGGGGACCTTGACAGTTCAGATACTCAATGACCAACGATGGGTTTGAGGCCATGATATGGACATGCAAAAAACTGGGAAAACTCAAAATCAGAAACTAATCAAGAATTCTCATTAGCAATAGCATGTTCAACATATCGAACACGATTACTCTCTAGGCGTACTCGTGCTGGTGCATTGTGCATATCTACCTAGATAGATTCCACCAATTTCGGCCAAGTCATTCTGTATCAGGTAATACATTTGGCCCGTGTGAGCCGAATATTAGGTGTTTGAGGCCTACTTATTTTTGCTTCTTTGCAAAAATTCATATTATCGGCCCTCTAAATCCGTTGCTGTCAGCGTCTTGTGTCGTCGTCTTTGGAGGGGAACATCGTCTTTAAATAGGGATGGCAGCCCAGCTCGTCAAGTCGATGTTGCTTATTTAGTACATTCTCTTCCAATTCTTTTCGGTAAGTGATGATGCGTTCTAGCAGGGTGCGATCGCTTGTTGCCAAAATCTGTGCAGCTAATAAACCTGCGTTTTTGGCATTGCCAATTGCCACTGTTGCGACCGGAATGCCGCCAGGCATCTGCACGATTGAATAAAGAGAGTCAACGCCCTGAAGGCTTCGACTTTTTACAGGGACACCAATAACTGGCAGCGGTGTAATAGCGGCAACCATCCCAGGTAGATGGGCGGCTCCACCAGCCCCGGCAATAATCACTTTTAGCCCTCGCTCGACAGCGGTTTGTGCGTAGTTAACCATGCGCTGAGGGGTGCGGTGGGCAGACACAATCGCTATCTCGTGGGAGATATCAAAATTTTCGCAATCAATAATGGCTGCTTCCATAGTAGGCAGGTCAGAATCACTGCCCATAATGATGCCGACAAGGGGAGAAGTCATAGAGTGGAGTGTATCTGGGTTTACTGGGGTAATGTTGATAGCCTACCGGGTTCCTATGGGATGATCTGTACAAAGTTTGGACATCAGTGCTCAAGTCAATTTTGCTCAATGCACGATTACCCAATAGGCCAGAGCTTTACTGTCTTGAGGTAGTAGACAGTCAGCTGCGGTCGATTCTGCCTATGGCAAAAGTGTCTGCTAACGCGGTGCACGCGGTTGACTTAAAGGGGGATTGGGTTTCTCTTGGGGGCGTGGATTTGCAGATTAATGGAGCATTAGGGCTAGCGTTTCCTGATCTAGCTGACCCTTCAGAACTGCAAAAAACTGCCCGCTTCCTGTGGGAGCAAGGAATTGATGCTTTTACGCCAACACTAGTCACCGCCCACCCAGACCAAATTCGGCAGAGTTTGGCTGTAATTCATGACTATCGAGCCCAGGGTGGTAACGAGCAGCTTCACCACGCAAGAGTTCTAGGCGCCCATTTGGAAGGCCCCTTCTTAAATCCAAATAAGCGTGGAGCCCATCCTGAAGAATATTTGCAGCCGTTATCGCTTGGGCATGTGCAGATGCTGCTGGGGCCTTATGTTGATGTCATTGCAATTGTGACGCTTGCTCCAGAAATCGAGTCTGCATCTGAGGTGATTCCTTGGTTGCGATCGCACAATATAGTCGTGAGTCTTGGTCATTCCCTAGCCACGGCGGCTCAAGCCCAGACGGCTTTTTCTCAAGGGGCCTCAATGGTAACCCACGCATTTAATGCAATGCCCACATTGCACCACCGTGAACCAGGGCTATTGGGAGTTGCCCTAACTCATTCCCAGGTTTACGCTGGTCTGATTGCGGATGGTCAGCACATCTGCCCTATCATGCTCGATCTATTGCTGCGAGCTAATCGTGGTGACCCTGATGCCTTTAATGGATTGTTTTTAGTCAGCGATGCGTTAGCCCCTTTAGGATTGCCCGATGGCACCTATCCCTGGGACAACCGTGAAATAGACGTGATAGACGGTACTGCTCGACTATCTGATGGCACTCTATCAGGAACAACACTATCGCTGTTACAGGGAGTGCAAAACCTGGTGAGGTGGGAACTGTGTGACGTTTCTGAGGCAATTACGCTCGCAACTGAAGCGCCTCGAAAAGCAATTGGTTTGCCTGGGCTATCTCCACGTCAGCCCTCATCTCTATTACGCTGGTGGCAGACAGAAAACGGCCTTTGTTGGGAGCGCCTGTAGCGCCCCGCAGGTCTGACATCGTCATAAGTCCAATTAACGTCTGGGGCAGAGTCAGTTTTCCTAGAGAAGATGGCTAAGGAGCTAGGGGCAAAACATAATAGAATTTGACAAGAGATAAATATTGAACTCCCCATTTGTTTTATGACGAGTGCAACTGACGATAAGACCATTGTTCGTGACTACTTCAACGCCAAAGGTTTTGATCGTTGGAGTCGTATCTATGGTGATGGCCAGGTTAATAAAGTACAGCGCGATATTCGTGATGGCCATCAGCAAACCGTCGGTCATGTGCTCTATTGGTTTAAGCAAGATGGTACTGCTCAAGGATTGACTGTCTGTGATGCTGGATGTGGTGTCGGGAGTCTTAGCATTCCACTGGCCGCGATGGGAGCCGTCGTAGCGGCTAGTGATATTTCTGAAAAAATGGTGGAAGAGGCGCGTAAAAGAGCCCAGTCCACATTGCCATCTGAGTCAGTGCCAAAGTTTGACGCACAAGATTTAGAAAAACTAGAGGGTAGTTACCACACAGTCATCTGTTTGGACGTGCTAATTCACTATCCTCAAGAGAAAGCGAGTGACATGATTGCTCACCTAAGCTCCCTGGCTGAAGAGAGATTGATTTTGAGCTTTGCGCCTAAAAATCCTTTTTACATGTTGTTAAAGCGGATTGGTGAATTTTTCCCAGGCCCCAGCAAGGCAACTCGTGCTTACTTACATAGCGAATCTGACATTCGTGCTGCTTTGAAAGCAAATGGCTGGGAGATTAAACGACGAGAATTTACTGCAACTCAGTTTTATTTTTCACGTCTGTTTGAAGCTGTTAGAGTCGGTTAGTCTAAGACCTGCAGCTACGATAAGCCACTGAGCTTGTTGAGGGTGTCAGGCTGGTGAAGTCGGACACAGTTTCGACCTGACTCTTTAGCGGTATACAACCCTAAATCAGCCATTTCAACCAGGGCACTGGGGGGAATCTCTAGTGTGGGGATAAAGCTAGTAACCCCTAAACTCATGGTGACATAGCTGCTGGTGCTCGATGCAGCATGGGGAAGTTGGTAGGAGTTTAGCTTTGTCAAGATTTCGTATGCGATCGCAATTCCGCTGTCAGCACTAGTATTGGGTAGCAATACAACAAATTCCTCACCGCCGTAGCGGGCGCTCAAGGCTCCCTTAGACCTGACAGTGATACGAATCGCTTGAGCCACCCGTTTTAAACAGTCATCTCCTTGAGGGTGACCGTAGGTGTCGTTGTATTTTTTGAAGTGGTCTACATCACCTAAGATTAAGGCGATAGGCTGTTGCGATCGCAGCGCCTTAAACCACACCTGCTGTAGAGTTTCGTCAAATGTCCGTCGGTTAGCCAACCCTGTTAGTCTGTCTTTTGCAGAGAGCACCTGTAGTTGAGTAGTCCGATATGCATTTGTGAGGCCTGCCGACATCCATAAACCCAATAGACTAGGAATAACCGGTAGCCACAGACCCGTAGTACATAGGGCCATATATCCCATACCCACCAACAGCAAACTAGCCCCAGGGATAAGGGTTAAGCGCTGCCAGAGAGTTGTTGCCCTTTGGCCCAAATGCCCTCCCAGTGTAGTGATACCGATCACTATCAACATCTCTACCCACCGTGGCCAAACATAAAGTAAAGGCCGATTGTCTAGTACGGTACTGAGAATCTGGCTGGCGATCTCGCCATGGAGTTCAACACCAAACTTGATAGACGGCTCCTGTATCCAAGGTCGGTTCGCAGTGTAGAAAATGTCTCCATTGCTAAGGGCCATGCTGCCGATTAGCACAATGCGATCGCGCATTAAAGTAGGCGGGATTTCATTCTGCAAAACCTGTCGTAGCGAAACCATCTGAAATGGTTCTGCCCGTTGGCGAAAATTGAGTAATATCTGATATCCTTGCGCATCAGTATCAACGTAGCCACCTGTATTGCTCTCAATTGGGAAAAACTGCACATTATCAAGCGTGAGCACTGGCGCTTCTATCTCAGGTATGACCGGACGAGGTTCACTGGCTAAATAACCAAGCGCTAACCGTAACCCGAGAGACTCAACAACGTTAGGACCCGTTGTTGCGGGAAACAGTATCCCTTTTCTAACACGGCCATCAGCATCAGCAACAATATCGCTAGCGGCTGTTTTGTCAGCAGCTTTCAAAAGTGCGTTGCCAGGGATTGCAGCCCCTGCCCTATCAGCAATTACTTTTTCAATGCCAATCAGGTTGGAAGTATTTTCAAATAGTGTTGCCAGGTTCTCAGCCCCAGGCTCGTTGGGCAAATTTCGATAAAAATCGAGACCAATAATTCGAGGTCGATGGCTCTGAACGGTTTGAATCAGATCAGCCATAAGCTGATCGCTGATAGATGAAGTGCCTAAATACTGGTCTAAATCAGCATCGGTAATACCGATAATGACGATTCTTTGGTCACTAGGTTCAGACGGACGCAGAGCAAGCATAGTGTCGAACATCCACAGCTCTAACATCTCAAGGCTGCCAAGTGCTCGTACGCTCAAAATACTGCTAGCCGCTAATAAGCCAGCTATTGTAACAAAACTGCTGTTGTTTCTAAGGGTATGCCAGAGTGATCGCCACCTAATGCTGTCTATTTTTACCAAAAGCTACCACCTGTCCATGATGTATTATGTCCATCACTTCAGTGACACAATGGCTATTCTACAAAGGAGAGAAATGCACCACCGTCGATAAATTTATTTCTGCTGAGTTCTGACTTTGCTCTAAAAGCATTTGAGCCATGGTTTCGGCATTTGTTACTCTCTGACTTTCTGGAGAAAGCAGAACCGCAATTGCGTCGTACCAAATACCATGCTCAGCATAGATACTAGCCTGCTCCGTATTGGACAGACCATCTAGATGTAAGGATTCCCCATTGATGCGCTCAATAAAGCTACGGGCAGAAATTTCTGCCTGATGTTCTCCTGGACATAAGACAGATACAGTCCAGCGATAGCGTTTATCAACTTCCAGCTTGAGTGCTTTTGGTAAGGTCATGCTGACGGTGGCACTATCATCTAGTTGAAAAGTCTGGGTATATAGTGGAGTTGCCTGGTTAGGATCTGATAGATAAAAAGTCATTTGAACTGGAGTATCAGTCTCGGTATGCCAGGCTAATGTGGGACTTTCAATAGCTGTTAGCAGACTGGATTGATCGCCTGGAACTATCAACGCAAGATTAGTGGTATTTGCCGCAGCATTGCAACTAGCCGTATTCTGTCCTCGTCGTCCACCTGAGAGTGTGGAACCAACATTACCTCGGTCAGGATCTGGAACCCAACGAATACGATCCTCAGCATAGCTATTAGCAGCGAGCAGACTTATGCCCAGACAACCAGCAAGAATAGCAGACGATAGACGGCGACCTAATTCTATATTTATCGCCATTTGTAGTCTTAGATCGAAGGTCTTAAACTGGTGCATAGCAAGGTCGCTGTTGCTGTAAACAACAATTTTCTATATTTGAATAGTGAGAGTCTTCTCTGTATTTAATGTATCTTTTGTTGCCTGAAAATAGATAAAGAACACTTAAAAGTTACAGAGTTCTCTATGCTGACCAGATAAACTCTTGGAATTGCCTATTCAAACCGGCTTTATTTTAATAACAATGCCTTCTGGCAGGCTAGTGCCATGGATTGCCGACAATTGTGAATCCTGCCCAATAGAAAGGATGAGAAAACTCTGCTGAAGTTGGTAGCGCCCAATCTCTTGGAAGGTTTATCGGCTCTTGCGATGTTGTAAGGGCATTGGTGTTGATATGTGTCTCTCCTCGAATTAAGGAAAGCTGCGCTTTGCGTAATGATTGTGAACGCAGTGATGTCTTTGGAAGCTGGGTGTAAAACTCTGCCATTAATGCCAAAGTTCCGATATCTGAGACGTTCCACAGGCTACCCATCGATGTTTCAATGCCTGCTGCTGCCGCTAGTCCTATAAATCCTAACTCAGCTTCAGGACTGCTAAGTGCGGTGCCGCAGGCACTTAAGATCAGGAGTTCTAGCTCAGGCCAATTAAGTTCCTTCATTTGATGGAAGGTGAGCGGTGAATCCCAAAATTGGATAAATGACTGCTCTAAATCACCTGCGTTAAATTCAGCATGGGTGGCGAGATGCAACAAATTTGGCTGCTGCACTTGTTGTACGGCTAGAAAATTGTTGAGTGCGAATGTGTCGTTAAGGAGAATACTGTTTGTTTCGATGTTTTCAGCAACAACATCAAGCTCAATAGATACTGCCGGGAGATTTTCAAAACCTTGAAATTCATTGGCGCCTCCTGCCAGCGATCGCAGCTTTTGTGAGCTACTGTCAAAGGCATATTGTGTCATCCCCATGCTGGGGATAATAGATACGCCGTACTGTTCAATGACAAAGCTGTCCTCTTGCATCATAGCGGCAAGGGGGATAGTTCTTAGACCCTGATCGAGAGCATACATGATGTGCTCGATGTTTTGCTCAGCTAGCTCTTTTTGCAGTGGAGCCATTAGCCAACCGTACATTTGCTCAGCAAGGGCTTTATAGCTGATCGGGTCTTCAGGATCTGAAACTGCCAGCCGAAATAGCTTTGCTTGTTGAGTCAGCTCAGCGCGGGATACATTAACGAGCTGCTGTATGGGTTGACCGGTATCGGAAACGAACACTAGCAATAGCTGGTCGTCTGCGGCCTGGGTCCGCTGAGCATGAGGCAAGATAAATCCATCTGAACTATTTCCAGTTAGGGATGTCTTTGGTACAAAAACAGCATAAACAATGGCTGAGTTGATTTCGTATGTTGTCTTAGCTCGGTGGAGTGTTTGTTGATTAGTTTGAAGCGTAACTGGCCCAGTTTGAGGTGTCTGCCAGTAGTCTTCATAATCCTTGCTAAGAGAAATTTCTAGATGATGAAAAGCCTCTTCGTTAAAATAGTTGATGCGTCCGTTTGAGATCGAGAAATCTGTCTCTTCTTGTCCTAGGGGTTGAGCTGTTTTTTCTTCTTGATTTAGAGGAGAGCTGCTATTAATGTTGGCTGCCAATGTTGCTGGGGTAGATACCTCTGTCGGAGTTGTGGGCGGTGCTGGCGGTACTAATTGAGGCTCTTCGCTACGGGGTGGTGCAGGATTTTCTTGTACGGGTTGAGACTGAGACGTAAGCGGCGTGGGGAACTCCACAGCACCGAGATCAACGTTTCTATCGACAATTCTTGGTCGCCCGTGCTGATCTTGCTCGGCAGCAGCTGAGTTGTTACCTGCATTGATCGCTGGACTATCGCTGAGTAATTGATGAGACGGCAAGGGGCCTATGTCATTATTTAAGGGGGTTAGCCTTGGATTTAGGGGATTGTTGATTGTTCCAATCAGGGAGCTAGCTGTAAGTCCCGTACTGCCTTGGTTCGTTCCAATAAGGTTATGACCTTTGTCAGTAAAACGCCCTTCCACATCAGGATTGATGGGAGCAATATTGTTGGCGACGATAGTATTGATCAATTCTGGGGAGACTGCTGTATCTGCATTGTCTGAAATGCCTCCACCACTTGTAGTGGCGATATTGTCTGCAACCGTAATATTGGTTAGTGTTGTGGGGCCAACAGTACGAATGCCGCCCCCCACTGATGCTTGATTACCTGAGAGGGTACTGTTTGAGATGCTTAGCTGTGACAGATTCGACAACCCTACAATGCCAGCTATCTCAATGCCGCCGCCGAGAGTAGCTGCCTGATTCCCGACGATGGCACTGTTTGCGATCGCAAGATCCGTTAGCCGATCAGTGGCTAAATTGAGAATGCCGCCACCGCTGTTGGCAGATATATTATTGCTGATCAAACTTGCATCCACAACTAAGCGGCCGCCTGAGGTATTTAAGATACCGCCGCCGCCATCGAATGCACTTGCTCCAGTCGTCTCATTGTTGGCAACCGTACTATTGAGTAATGTGAGTTCTCCTTGGTTATAAATCCCGCCACCTTTCTTGGCCGTATTCTCTAGAAAGGTGCTAGCCCTAATCTCAGTAATACCATCTAGAAAAACGGCACCGCCACTATCGCCTGCACTATTGTTATTGAAGTTTACTGTGTCAACTGTCAAAATCCCTTCATTTACAATTGCTCCCCCTTGAGTGCCTGCAGTATTTGACGAGAGACTCGTGTTGGAGATGTAGAGCGCTCCATTAGGGTCGATATCAATGGCACCTGCGTGAGCACCTGCCTGATTGTTGATAAAAATGCTGTCAGCAACCGTGACCGAGCCTTGTAGGATATCAATGGCACCGCCATCAGAGCTAGTACGGTTATTGTCAAAAATAGTGTTGGACAGAGTAAGAGAGCCTCTATTCTGAATGGCTCCGCCGTCTCGCGAACTTCCGGTAACTTCGTTATTGCTAAACGTCACGTAGTTCAGTGCGACATTGTCGCCATAATTTCTGAGTCCAGCTCCATCTGAGGTGCTCCTACCATTTTGAATCGTGAGTCCGGTGAGATTGATATTGTCTCCACTGTTAGTGATTTCAAAGACTCTATGATTGCCAGTGCCGCTGTTGTCAGTATCCCCACTGATATACGTATTATTTTGACCTTGACCCAATAGGGTCAGTGGCCGGTCAAGTGTAATCGTGTTTCCTTCTCGATAGGTAGTTGCTGCCAAGTTAACAGCGCCTCCATTGGCAACGGCATCCACAGCATTTTGAATGCTTCCTTCCTCACCTACATTCACCGTGGTTGCTGAGCCAGATAGCTGCCCTTGATCCTTGAGGCTAATGCGTTCATTCAGATTAAGGGTGTTGGTGTCTAGAAAGAGGCTTCCTGCAGCGTCATTACCCCTGGTATCAACGGTAGCGTCAATTGTGATCGAGTCAGAAGCCTGTAAGGTGACATTGGTATCGTTCAGGGCACTGACGATGGTAGATGCATTAATCTCATTGCTCAAAGGATCGTTGCTCCCTACAACGATGTTTCCTAAACCGCCTGTTTCAACTACTCTCAATTTGGCAGGGTCAATTAACCAGAGACCGGCTGACCCTTGTGGAGCTTTGGTTGTAACAGCTGCATGATTGCCAATAACAAGTTCATGCAGACCAGACGTTTCGATGAGACCTCCGTTACCTGTTACAGATCGAGCTGAGATACTGCCATCAAAGGTGGTTAGGCCATCCGACCAGACAATCACTTGACCACCATTCCCGTCGATAGCGTCTGTGATCAGATTGGCAGTTGGAGCAATATGGGTTTGGAAAGCGCGAGGTAACAGCCCTTGTCCCTGATAGTCGCCGCCGATGCGAATTAGCCCGCCTCTGTCGCTACCAGAAGCGTTCAAGGTACTATCAGTGACCTGAATGGTATTTCCTAGAAGATTAATTTCACCACCTGTGACACCTGCTGTAGAGATATCTCCGGCATTTATGAGACTGTAGGTCGGCTGAACGTTATTCGCAGCATCGCGATTGACAAGCACTGCTTCCCCAGTATTGCCAATTACTAACTCATTGCTGTGCTCAAGGTCGCCACCTGTGACTAAGGCCGGTAGAGATAACCCTGAGGTGTCAGGGATAATCTCTAGGTTAAGCACACCATTAGCCTGACCTAATTGGATAGTTTGGCCAGGGTCGGCGGCAAAGAGGGTAATTTCTCCATCAGGTGCATTTAAGGTACCTGTGTTAATCACTTGAGGAGCCAATAACCGTAGACTTTGCCCATTCTCTACACTGAGCTGCCCCTGGTTACTGATAGTCGATAGACGGCTAAAGCCAAAATGACTGGGAGGAGTGACTAAGTTGGTGTAGTCAGGCTGGTTGAGTACTTCAAACCACTGATTATTTGTGCCGATGTGGGTAGCGGTGGTCGCTGTAAACGAGCCTCCTAAATTGAGACGAGCATTGGGGCCAAAGAGGAGCCCTGCAGGATTAATCAAATAAAGGTCAGCATCACTGCCGGTTATTTGCAATAGACCATCGATAGTCGATATCTGGCCGCTAACAATTTGACCGATAACTGCGTCAGTGTTTGGGGCTGTCAGGAAATTAGCAGTTTGCTGCTCGCTTGGATTAAACCGTTCAAAGCTGTGGAAGAGATTGCTTTCTACTTGAGTGCCCCCACTGATATCAATGACGCCGTTGTCTGATGCATCTACCAGCGTATTGTTATCGGTGGGAATGATGGCTTGAGCTAGTGCGGTCTCTGCGATGATGACCCCACTGATGATGATGGGCGATAGCGCAAACACTACCGTGGTTTTGGTGAAGACTTCCATTTGTAGCCAGCCCAAATTGAGAGCAATTGAATTGAGGGTTTGTGCGATAACGGCAATTTATGAGGGGCATAATTGCTGTTGCGAAATCAAGTCAAAATGATATTTCTGTGGGAGAGCGGGGGCGTTCTCTATGGTCTTTTTCACATATAAGAGCGTTTAGTCCGGCAACACTTCCTAGGTGAAACTAACCAAATTAAGGTCAAGTTTTGCTGAAGGAGACCAACTGATTTTGATTTAATTGGCAATCTCTAAGACAGAATAGCGAAGCATTGTTTACTCTGTAGGAGTCCGTTTTTTAACTACACTATGACTGCTCGTCTGTGTATTGCGATCGCATCAATTTTAGGAGGGCTTTCTGTGGCAGGTGGTGCCTTTGGGGCTCATGCACTCAAAGCTCAGCTGACCGAGAAGGCGTTAGCTACCTTTGAGATAGGTACGCGATATCAAATGTATCATTCCCTCACATTACTCCTAGTGGGACTACTATGGCTACAACTTCCGGACAATAGCTGGCTTAGCTACGCTAGTTGGGCATTCATTATTGGCACTGTTATCTTCTCCGGCAGCCTCTATGGCGTGAGCTTATCTGGCATCAAAGTGCTAGGGGCAGTTGCACCCATCGGTGGGCTAGCCCTCATTATAGGTTGGGCTCTTTTAGCAACTGCCGCATTCTCTCTGACAAACTAAAGGGTCAAAAAGCTGAGTTTTGAATGACGAGCTTAGCCCCCTTCACGTCAGTTTTAAACTCAGAGCACAAACTTTTGAATTCAGCTTGTTCTGTTCAATACCACTATGTGTCGTTTACTTGCGTATCTAGGAGCCCCCATTCCCCTTGAAGATCTCATTCTCAAACCTGAGCACTCCTTAGTTGTACAGAGCTATCAACCCAAAGAACTAGAGGTCGCTCTGCTCAATGCAGATGGCTTTGGAGTTGGTTGGCACCATCCCGACGATGTCACAGCTGGGCCCTTTGTCTATCGAAATGTTCTACCTATTTGGAACGATGTTAATCTGCCACACCTCTGCCGCTACATTCGAGCCCGCTCATTCGTTTCGAATATTCGCAGTGCAACACCAGGATTACCGTTAGATTTCAGCAACTGTCAGCCGTTTCGCCATGGCCAGCTCCTGTTTGTCCACAACGGCTATATTGAGAGATTCCGCCAAACTCTCTACCGTCCGATGCGCGATTTGATTGGGGATGTCGCTTATCAAAATATCTACGGTTTGACAGATTCTGAACATATTTTTGCGCTGATCACCCATTTGCTTGAGCTTGACTCCCAGCTAAATCTGTTGGGTGCGTTGGAGCAAGCGATTGAGATGATTCAGTCGTTGGCTGATCAGCACAAGGTGCGAGTGTCGGGGACGATTGTTTTAGCCGACGGTGATAAACTGGTTGCCGCTCGCTTTGATAATCAGGCAAAAGCGCCATCATTCTATTTTTTACGACAGCAAAAAGGCATTATTCTGGCTTCTGAACCCTTATTTACAGGAGATTGGGAACCTCTGCCCCAGACCCATAGTTTGACTGTTGCTGCTACCGATTTTCAACCTCACATTCATGGTTTTTCTGGCGCTTCCTGACACTGAATCTGCTGATGAGTCACAGCTACGTAACTATTTTCAAACCACACTCGATAGCTGCCGCCACGGTACTCTGGCACTAACGGACGGTATTAGTCCGACTGTTTTAGCACAGCAATCTCACCCAGACTTTAGCCCGATAGGCTGGCATCTGGGACATATTGCGTCTACTGAATCACTCTGGATTTTGGAGCACTTGGCTCATCAGCCTTGTCCATTTCCAAGCTACCGCACTCTATTTGCTGCGGATGGATTACCAAAGGCCCAGCGACAGATGCTGCCAAGTTTAGATGAGCTCCTGGCGTTTTTAGCAGAGATTCGACAACGGACTCTAGCGTATCTGGACACGGCACCCTTAGCTAATCAGAGACGTCTGTGGCATTGGCTGGTCCAACATGAATGTCAGCACAATGAAACCATATCCCTAGTGATGGCTTTGCATCAAACTCAGGGGCAGACGACTCCTCTGGGTACTCCGGTGGCTACGCATCCTCAGAAAATGATACCTACAGGGATGGTGTTTGTCCCTGGCAACTCTGTGTATCTGGGTTTAGAAACTAAGGGTGGTGATATTGCCCTTGATAATGAGCAACCTGCCCATTGGGTAACTGTTGCACCATATCAGATTGATAGAACACCAGTTACCTGCGAGCAGTATTATCAATTTATGGCTGCTGGGGGGTATCAGGATCGACAGTGGTGGTGTGATGCTGGCTGGCGCTGGTTACAGACCGCTAATGTGAACCAACCCCTGTATTGGCCTGACCAAGAGGTGTTTGCTGCCTTTAGACACCGCCCGGTTTGTGGTGTGAATTGGTACGAGGCTAGTGCATACGCTCGTTTTGTCGGTAAACGTCTGCCTACAGAAGCGGAGTGGGCATTAGCGGCGAGTGGGTTATCAGCAAAACTCTCGATGCTGTTACAAACAGAGCAAATTAATTGCAATCACCGATTGGGGCAGACGACAACCGTTGGCTTAAATGAATATGCTGTTAGTGACTATGGTTGTTACGACCTTTTAGGCAATGTGTGGGAATGGACCAATAGCTGGTTTCGCCCCTATCCTGGTTTTGAAGCTTATCCCTATCGAGGATATTCAGCTGTTTATTTTGATGATTGCCATCGGGTGTTGCGAGGGGGAAGCTGGGCAACTCGTTCTTGGGCCTTACGACCAAGTTTTCGCAATTGGTATGAGCCTCATGTGAGAGAGCTATTTATGGGGTTTCGCTGTGTGAGATAGAGAAATTGGCAATCTTTCTACGAAGGATAAAGTCACAAGCTAAACTAACCCTGGTTATCTCGGTTTTCTATGACTTTTTCTACAGCTGATTGCGATCGCAATGTCATCGATCCAGCCCGCCTACACATTCAAACTCTACTTGACAACTCTGCTGGAGAGAGTCTACTAGATGGGCAGGATGTTATTGAAGGCTTAACCCAAACGCCAAAGTCTCTACCCCCCAAATATTTCTACGACCACCTGGGGTCAGAGTTGTTTGAAAAGATTTGTACCCTGCCGGAGTATTATCCTACACGCACTGAATCCGCTATTTTTGAGCGCTACGCCCGTGAGATCACCCAGCTAACAGGCCCCTGTGAACTAGTAGAGCTAGGCAGTGGTAGTGCCATAAAAACGCGTATTCTCTTAGATGCCTATCGGGCAAATGGTCTGCCACTGCGATATATTCCCGTAGATGTCAGCGGCACCATGTTAAAAGACAGTTCTCATCAGCTGCTGTGTGATTATTCCAATCTGAGTATTCACGGTTTGATCGGTACCTATGAACCGGCATTGAAGTCTCTTCCTGCCGCTGACTTAGCGACTCGGATGGTCATGTTCATCGGCAGCACCTTAGGTAATTTGTCCCCTGCTGGCTGTGAGCGGTTTTTGCAACAGGTGAGCGCCGCGCTTAACCCAGGACAATTTTTTTTGCTGGGATTAGATTTACAAAAAGAGATTGCCACTGTTGAGGCTGCCTATAACGATGCCCAAGGGATAACGGCCCTGTTTAATCTCAACATGTTGAAGCACCTTAACTATCGCTATGGGGGAGATTTTTGTCTTGATGATTTTAGACATGAGGCGCTTTATAACTCGGACGCCCATCAAATAGAAATGTATTTAGTGAGTCAGCGGCAACAGACTGTAACCCTGAAGGCCCTGGACCTAACCGTTAACTTTGACAAAGGAGAACGCTTGCTGAGTGAGATCTCTCGTAAATTTGATCCTCTCCAAATGAGTGAACAGCTTGCCAGCCATGGCTTAAATGTTTTGAGAGCCTTTACCGATGAGCGCAGATGGTTTGGGTTGATTTTGGCTCAAAAAAAATAACAGAGTATTGAAACGGTTTGAGGGTGGGCATTGCCCACCTTTTAAAAATGTTGAAATATTGCAAATTGTGCGATCGCAATCGACTGCTCAACTCAACAAGATAAAATACCACGGTAGAAAATTGCGAATATGTTTTGCAGTCCTTAATCTCTATTGCTCGTAAGATTGACGCGTTTACTAACCAGGTTGGTAAGTTTGCCTACTGGTTGGTACTGGCCATGATTGGTGTCGGCACCTGGAATGTCATCGGCCGCTATCTAGGTAATTTGGTTGGCCGCAATCTGAGTTCTAATGCACTCATTGAAACCCAGTGGTATCTATTTGATATTGTGTTCCTGCTTGGGGCTGCCTACACTCTGCAAAAAGGTGGTCATGTGCGGGTGGATGTCTTTTATGACCGCTGGTCTCGCCGGGGCAAAGCGTTAGCCGATTTTATTGGCACAGTAGTCTTTTTAATTCCGTTTTCTGCTTTGGTCATTTACTTCTCTTGGGGGGCCGTCGTTAAGTCCTGGCAAATTTTAGAAATGTCGCCAGATCCCAATGGCCTACCTCGCTATCCCATCAAAGCGATGATTTTGGTTAGCTTTGGACTGCTGATCTTGCAGGGCATTTCCGAAGCCATCAAAAACTGGGCAATTTTCTCTGGGCACCTACCGACAGATGAGGGGGGTGGCGAGGCTGACTGATTGGGTAGGCCCTCTGATGTTTGTGGGCGCACTGGTTATGCTTTCCCTAGGGTATCCGGTCGCGTGTTCTCTAGGTGGCGTATCAATAGTTTTTGGCCTGGTGGGAATTGCTTTAGGGGTTTTTGACCCTATTTTTCTGACCGCGATGCCGCAGCGAATCTTTGGCATCATGAACAACTTTACCCTCCTGGCAATTCCTTACTTTATTTTTTTGGGGGCAATGCTAGAAAAGTCGGGCATTGCGGAAAATCTGCTAGAAACCATGGGGAGTTTGTTTGGCCGACTGCGTGGTGGATTAGCGATCGCAGTTGTTGTCGTGGGTGCACTGTTAGCTGCGACGACAGGCGTAGTCGCAGCTACGGTGGTCACCATGGGACTGATTTCTCTGCCAACGATGCTGCGCTATGGATACAACAAAGATGTCGCGGCTGGTGTGATTGCAGCCTCAGGCACGTTGGGACAAATTATTCCACCGAGTATTGTTTTAGTAGTACTGGCAGATCAGCTTGGCGTATCTGTTGGTGATTTATTTTTAGGGTCAGTGATTCCTGGGGTGCTGATGGCAGCAGCCTTTGTGGTGCATGTGGTCATCATGGCCTTTGCTCGCCCAGACCTGCTGCCTGCATTGCCCGCAGAACTCTTAAATACTCGCGGTCGCGCCTTGGCTGTGAAGGTATTAAAAGTAATGGTGCCGCCGCTAGTGCTGATTTTACTCGTACTAGGAAGTATCTTCTTTGGCATTGCTACACCGACTGAGGCCGGGGCTTTGGGCGCAGTTGGGGCGATGGTGCTAGCGGCCTTTAACCGACAGTTAACAGTACGTGGCCTGCAGCAAGTCTGTGACAGCACCCTGCGAACCACCACTATGGTGATTTTTATCTTATTGGGGTCTACAGCTTTTAGCCTGGTATTTCGTGGGTTACGTGGCGACCGCTTTATTTTTGACGTGCTGACCAATCTGCCGGGGGGCAGCACAGGGTTTCTAATTGTTAGTATGCTGACAATTTTTGTACTTGGCTTTTTTATTGACTTTTTGAGATTGCCTTTATCGTTATTCCTCTGTTTGCCCCAGTAGCTCAGCAATTAGAGCTAGATCTAGTGTGGTATGGGGTGATTATTGGTGCCAATATGCAAACATCGTTTTTGACACCACCATTTGGATTTGCCCTGTTTTATCTGCGTGGCGTGGCGCCTAAAGAGGTGTCTACCGGTAGTATCTATCGAGGAGCGGTGCCGTTTATTGCGCTTCAGCTGTTGGTTTTAGTGGCGATTATTGCCTTCCCAGCATTAGTAAATTGGCTGCCCTCCATTAGTGGTTAACCAGACGCCCCGTGGTGATTCTCTTACAGCCAGCCAACTAAAACTGAAAATAGATAAACGGTGCATACCCTGTTGGCATAAAGAGCATCAAGAATGAAGCCATACATCCATAGCTGATAGAAAATACTCGATTTGGAAGTCTATCAATAAATCTTGGCCAGGATGTTTGAGCGGTTAACCAATGTAGCGCCACCAGCCCAGGTAATATCAACCACAAACGTGGCTCAAGTTGCTGATTACCTGGGGCTTGGAAAAAGACATACGCCTTGACGACGGTCAGGGCATCCATAAAGCTATTGGCTCGGAAGAAAATCCATGTCAAACAGACCCAATAAAAGGTTAGAAAAACACCCCAAATCTTAGCTGTTTTATGCATGAGACTCTGCTTATCCCAGAGTTTACTCCATTCCTTATGGCACACTAACGCTACCCCATGAAGAGCCCCCCAAACCACAAATCGCCAAGCGGCTCCATGCCAAAGACCCCCTAAAAGCATCGTTAACATCAGGTTTCGATACATAGATAATTGACCACTTCGATTACCCCCTAAAGGGATATATAAATAATCTCTTAGCCAGTTAGATAGACTAATATGCCACTTTCTCCAGAACTCTGTAATACTGCTTGAGAAATATGGAGAATCAAAGTTGTTACAGAGCTGGTAGCCCAACAAACCGGCACAGGCTATGGCCATATCAGAGTAGCCAGAAAAGTCACAATAAATTTGAACAGCATAAGATACAACAGCCAACCAACCACTTAATGCTGTGTAGCTGTCAATCGACGTAAAATAACTATCTATAAATGGAGCTAAATTATCTGATATACAGGCCTTTTTGAAGAAGCCTATCATAAACAAAGCTAGACAGCTTTTTACATCAATACTACGAAATTTCTGCTCAACTATAAGCTGAGGTAGAAAATCTGATGCTCGGACAATAGGACCTGCTAGTAATTGAGGAAAGAAAGCAACAAAACATGCCAAATTCAAAAGACTTTTTTGAGGTTTGAGCTTTCCAAAATAAATGTCTAAAGAGTAGCTTAGGGTTTGTAATGTATAGAAGCTAATACCAACAGGTAGAACAATATTGAGAGTAACTGAGTTGAGTGGGATGCCTGTTGCTTCAAAAAGACGTATGGATGAATCAATAAAAAAGTTGAAGTATTTAAAGAATCCCAAAATCCCAAGATTAACTGCCAGACTAACGATTAGCCATCGATTCTTGACTTTTTTTTGCTTGCTAGAATAGATCTTGTGACCTACTACATAATCTATCAAAGTAGAGCCTATTATTAGAGACAAAAATCTCCAATCCCAGACTCCATAGAATATATAACTGCACCCTAGTAACCAGAGTGTTTTGATACGTCTGTTTGGCAATCTCCAATAGACGAAAAATACCAATATAAAAAATAAGATAAATCGAAATTCTGTAAAAATCATAATATGATTCTAAAATATAGAAAACATAAAGCCTGAATTAAAATAGGCTCAAAAGTAGTTATTCTATTGATGTTTTCTAAGCTGATGAACCTTCTTTTAATTACTTAGACATAGCCGTGGCCACCTAAAGCTTTTAGGAATTATGTATGGCCTGAACTATGTACGCCAAGCCATAACTTAAGTAATTTAGATTTAAGAGACTAAACAGCTCAGCTATCTGCTTTGACAATCTGAGCAAAATCTTGTGCAAGCTTTCTACTAAAAATATTAGCAGCATCAATATTTAGATGCTCTGCATCATGACGATTGTCTAACCTGTAAAATTGCGGATATTTCGATGGATCGTTGTACGCAAGTAATTTAGGGATTACCCCTTCCTGATGAGCTTGATATAAATCCTCAGCAGTATCTAATGTTGGTGTAATTATAAAAACTGGGGTCGCACCTGATTGATTAACAGCTTTTATTATTTTCCTTATTAGATTTTGCTTGTTGTAAGGTAATTTTTTGTCGAATTTAGAATTTTCTCTATGATATTCTTTGAGCTTTCTAACAGCGCTCTGATAGTCAGATGTATTAGCTAGAAAGCTTTGCCTAAACTCATCAGAATTATCGCTATGTATCCCTAGAAAACCCTTGTTGTTTTCATATGATTTTTGCTCTAATTGAAGATCAGTGCTGAAAAATTCTAAGGGCAATACCTTATTAAAAAAAGTACCGACATTTAATCGATGATAGATGTAAGGGAGTATGTGGCTACTGGTTAATATAGCCTTATTTAAGAGTGATTCTTCGGAAGTGAGCACATAGTCAATTGCAATTCTTGTATTGCTAAAATTGTGCCAGTATATTGAGCGACCCGTGCGGGCATTGGCAAAAGGTTCATACCCCTTGTCTAAGGAGATCTCAATAAATACCCATTCCAAAGTGGTAGGTGCGTTTTTCAGCACATCTCGTAAAAAGATGTAGCTATGTATTTCCCGGATAGCCGGTATACCAAGGTTGTAGCTATTAATTTCTATGTTATGTGCGCTGGCTTCTTGATCTACAATTGCTGGGCTAATGTGATTAAGTACTCGGCTAGAGCCAAAAAATAAGGCGTTATAGTTGTCTTTATTTGCTTGATAGTAAGTATATTTAGGCCCAATAAACTCTATGTTCTCGGGAATTTTAGAAGTTGGTACTATTTGATATAAAGAATGCGAGGTAATTAAAAAAGCAAGTCCGGATAATAAGCTGTACTTTAGGGATTTAAGGAGAGTTTCTCGTTTTGAGAAGGTTCGTTTAAATACAGTGCTCTTGCTGAGTTTTGTAGCTTGACTCATGACAGATTATTTCCATAACCCATTGTTGCTCAGAAAAAAGTCATTCCCACCCTGTCTGGTCTCATAGCTTTTGGACTTTGTGACGCCCCTATATAGTTGCTTAAAACAACTACATATGATGATAGGTTTCTTAGAAAAAATCTATATCTTTACATAATAATGAATAGACTTCATGAACTCTGCCTGATACTGGACAAAATCTTTGTGTAGACACTAGCCAGTTGACTTAATTGTATGAGTCCGTTTGCACTTGAATGTCTGTAGGATATTAGTCTTCTTTAGGAACGTATATGAGTAATTCGGTTGTGGAACGACGAGTTCTTTGGTTGCAGGTTTTAGGATTGGCAGCTGTACAAGGGGCAATTGCTCTGACTTGGGTAATCTACAATCTCTACTTGGATGATTTACTCCTAACTGTGGGATTTTCTGCCAGTGTCGTCACCTTAATATTGGTGATTGAAAACGCTATGGGAGCGGTTATGGAGCCCCTGATGGGGAATCTCTCAGATCAGCGTCAACATTGGGTGGGCAGTCGTTTCCCACAGATTGCTCTGGGCATAATCTTGGCCGCCTTAAGCTTTTTGGGAATTCCTTTATTAGTTGTGTTTGGTGGCATGTCGCTGAGGTGGCTGCTGCCGTTTGCGATGGTGGCTTGGGCTTTGACAATGACAATTTTTCGCAGCCCGGCCTTATCTCTGTTGGGGCGCTACGCATTTGAGGCCGATTTACCCCAGGCGGCCAGCGTTTTAACCATGGTGGGCGGTGTGACTGGAGCGATGGCTCCTCTAGCCAGCGACTTTATTTTGAGGCTAGGTTCGCTAACTGCCTTTGCCATTGGTACGGTAGTGCTATTGTTAGCGGCCTTTGTGCTGCGGCAGGCTCATCCAAATAAAAAAGTTGAAAATTCTTCCGCATCAGCTGGTGCTATTACTTCAATAAGATGGGTAAATCTACCTTGGATCATGGTCACAGGTGCTGGTGTGGCTTTAGGGTTGAGGCTACTGCTACAAAGCTTCCCAAAGGCTGTAGCTGCAACTGGTTTTAGTCAACCTAAGTTGATGATGGTAGTGCTGTTTGTCACGGTTGCTATAAGTGCGTTGCCCTGTGGTCAGCTGGCTACCAAATTAGGTAATCGCACCGCCATGGCCATTGGCTTTATTGGTTTGATTGCAGCAATCGGTATGACAGCCGTTTTAGGAACGCCAGGGATAGCGGTTGTGGTTGCGATCGCAATCGGTATTGCGTTTAGTCTGGTCTCGAATGGCACTTTACCCTATGCCTTATCCATGGTTCCTCCTGCCAAAGCAGGCTTAGGAACTGGGCTGTATTTTAGCGGTGGTGCTTTGGCGATGAGCGTATTGAGCAGTGTTGACGTTGCTAACTTGAACTTAACTGTTTCATTATCAATTGCGGCTGTCGGTTTTGCCGCCGCTGCGGGTTGCGTTTTAGCAAAGCAACCATGACGAGTGCGGAGCCAGCTTATTCTATGCTTGCCCTTGATTGGCAAAGCCTGCAAAGCCTAGCTCGTTAAGACGATTCCACCCGTAGACCGATTTGCGGAAAGACGTCCACTGGTCGTAGATTTCCTTAAAGGCTGGGTCCTGACTGGCACTTTCTTCATAAATTTCAAAAGCGGCTTTTTCGGCAGCGGCTAAGATTTCGTCACTAAACGGTCTGAGTTGAGCCCCTGCACCAAGCAGACTCTGAAGTGCTGCACCATTAACCGCATCATATTTTGCCAGGGTACTAATGTTGGATTCAACGCAGGCGGTTTTGACAACCTCTTGGTAAATCGGTGGTAGAGACTCCCAGGCTTCCAGATTGATCATCATGTCAAATGCAGGACCGGGTTCCCACCAGCCTGGATAATAGTAGAACTGAGCCGCCTTCTGTAGACCTAGCTTTTCATCGTCATAGGGGCCGACCCACTCAGCAGCGTCGATAGTGCCGCGTTCCAAGGCTAGAAAGATTTCGCTACCTGGTAAGTTCTGTACATTAACGCCTAGCTTAGCCATTACTTTACCCCCCAGACCTGGAATACGCATCTTTAAGCCCTGGAGGTCTGCGGCAGTCTTGATTTCTTTATTAAACCAGCCACCCATTTGCACACCGGTATTGCCTGCTGGAAAGCTAATGATATTAAAGGTGGCATAGAGTTTTTGCATCGCCTCTAGTCCGCCACCGTGGTAGAGCCAAGCATTTTGCTGCTGAGCATTAAGGCCAAAGGGCACCGTGGTACCAAAGGCGAGGGCAGAGCTCTTACCAACGTAGTAATAAGACGCACTGTGCCCACATTCAACCGTGCCGTCTTGGACTGCATCTAGTACCTGTAAGCCTGGAACGATCTCGCCACCGGCATAGGGCTCAATAGTAAAACGACCATCGGTCATGGCCTCAATGCGATCGCAAACAATCTCTGCAGCACCGTAGAGCGTATCCAGTGACTTGGGCCAGCTGGTGGCCATTCGCCATCGCACCGTAGGCATTGTTTCCCCACTGTTGGCAGCGCTGGGGGTAGTCGATTGGGCACAGGCGGTGAGTGCCGCAGAGCTAGCTGCACCCGTCAAACCATAACCAATTAACTGTCTACGTTTCATGGCAAATCTAAGCTGAGAAAATGGGTTGTGAGCCAGCGTGTATCAACTTATACAAGTAGCTCAGACATCATTAAATCACCCCAAGGAAAGGATTCATGGCATTGGCAATAGTCGTTAATAAAGGGGAGTGGGTTTTGCCTTCCCCTCAGTGCGATAATGCCTAGACTGTCTTTGTTTTTCCAATGACGCTAAAGCGGGTTGTTTTATCAATTTTGACTGGCCTGGTAATGCTGGTTTTGGTTTCATCTCTGTATGAGAGTTTTTCCCAGCCTCAAGTGACGGGACAGCTCCAGCTTTATCAAAGTGATTTGCTTTTGCAGGCGTCTGAATGGGATGAGCTAGAAGGCGATGAATTTAAGCAGCTGGGAAATGCGCTGCTGGGGCCTACCCCTTTAGAAACAGTGGCAAAGCAGTATAGGTCAGTGCGCAAAGAAGCCGCGGCTGGAGTAGTGCGATCGCAAAAACAGCTAGCCGCTCAGGATGATGAGTTAGCCCCCCAGCCCGAGAAATATACATCTGCTATCACTCAACAACAAACGCTGATCGAGACTATCGACCTAAAGCTAGGTGTGATTGCAGCCCAGCAAGATCAGCTTGATGAAGCCCGCCGTCGGTGGCAGCCACTGGCTGAAGCCGATGGTCCAACCGCTGATGTAGCGAACGTTTTGTTGGGGTTGTGGGCAACACCCCCGGCGATAACCCCCTCTGCTGAAGCCACCCTCACAAACCAGCTCAACGGCTGGTTCGAATATCGTGTCTTAGAACAGCTATATGCTCTAGATGATCGCGCGACAGACCTGGCACAGTTGACTACTCAAGAACAAACAGCGGCTCAGAATAAGTTGGTAAAGCTAGCGGCTGTTGGGACGATGCCAGTACTTGGCTGTATTGTCGGTATCGGGCTGTTAATTTTCTTATGTGTGCAGTGGTTTACCCGGCGAGAAGAGTCGTTATTGGGCAGGAGTACCACACCCTGGGAAGTGCCGTGGGATGGTGAGATTGTTTGGCAGGTATTGATTGTTGGGTTTTTCTTTGTAGGGCAGTTGCTGATTCCGTTTGTTCTGCAGCTGTCTGGGTTGAGTTTCGCCATAACTAGCAGTCGTGGCCGTGCCCTGTACTCAATGATTTTTTACTTGCTAATGTCCATTAGCGGCATTGCTGTGCTGGTGGGCTCGATTTGGACCTATCGACCCCTGCCAAAGGGGTGGTTTCGGCTCAATCTATTTGATCGTTGGCCACTATGGGGAGTCGGCGGCTATGTGGTAGCGCTACCGTTGATGATTGCCATCTCAGCCTTAAACCAACAGATTTGGCGAGGCCAAGGGGGAAATAATCCCTTGTTGCAGACCGTATTAGAAGAAAGCGATGGGGTAGCGCTGCTGTTTTTTTTCCTGACAGCGGCTGTGGCAGCACCCCTGTTTGAAGAGGTGCTGTTTCGGGGATTTTTACTGCCGTCACTCACTCGCTATATGCCGGTGTGGGGGGCGATTTTGCTGAGTAGCTTTATCTTTGCCTCGGCTCACCTCAGTCTGTCCGAAGTATTGCCACTGACATTGTTAGGGGCAATTTTGGCTTGGGTGTATACGCGATCGCGAAATTTACTCTCACCTATGCTGCTCCACAGCCTTTGGAATAGTGCCACTTTAGTCGGCCTATTTTTATTGGGAAGTTAAATCATCCACACAGCGCCTCAGCATGGTGTCTAATGTGATCTTCCATAAATGTGGCGATGAAATAGTAGCCGTGGTCATAATCCGCGTGCATTCTCAGAGTTAATGGTTGCCCCACTTTTTCACAGGCCGCCTCAAACACCTCGGGTTTAAGCTGCTGCTGTTCTAAAAATGGGTCGGCCAACCCTTGATCGATCAAAATATGTCGGTCTGGCTGGGCATGATTTTGAATTAAAAGACTGGCATCGTAAGTTGCCCAGATTGCTGGGGTAGCCCCTAGATATTTGCCTAGCGCTTTTTGTCCCCAAGCGCACTGCGTAGGATTGGCGATGGGAGCAAAAGCTGAGATAGAGCGATATTTTTCAGGGTTTCGCAGACCGCATACCAATGCCCCATGTCCTCCCATAGAATGGCCAAATATGCCCTGACGACTAGAATCTACCGAAAAATTGTCGTGAATGAGATTAGGTAACTCTTCAGCGACATAGCTATACATTCGGTAGTTGTTGGCCCAAGGCGTTGCGGTAGCATCTACATAAAAACCAGCACCGCTGCCAAAGTCCCAGCCGTCTTCATCAGGTACATCCTCGCCTCGAGGGCTAGTGTCTGGTGCTACCAACATGAGACCGTGCTGTGCGGCGTAGCGTTGAGCACCCGCTTTGGTAATAAAGTTCTGTTCTGTGCAGGTCAGCCCTGACAAGTAATAAAGAATCGGAACAGGTTTGATCTTTGCCTGGGGCGGTATGTAAACGGCAAACGACATCGTGCACTGGCACTGTTCAGACAAGTGGCTATAGATGCCAACAGTGCCCCCAAAGCATGCATGCTGACTCTTTAAGGTCAGACTTTCAGTCTGTGTGTTTGCCATGAGAAATTCTCAGTTTCTGTTGGTAATTACTATCGCATTCAGAGTTTTCTTTTCAACCTGGGCTCAGAAATTTTGACTAGTGGCTATGAGCATTGGGTGACAGTTCACGGCGGCATAGGGGGTTCGAGGATCTCTAGGGGATTTTCTATCAAATGCCGTGTTTGAGTGCTCAGGGTTTTCTCAGAAGCTCCTTATCTTTGTTACAGAGTTCTCAGTGGTTTCTCAAAAACGTCTCAGCGCAAAATTACGCCTATCCCTAAAAATTCTCTTCTAAGGGGGATCACCTGTCCCAGATTCTGGGTGTAGGTCCATATTTTCACTAAAGTCTTATCACTCTAGCTATGAATACGTTTTCTGTTTTCTCCCGCCATCAGGTGGCCATGGCCGCTGCGATGAGTTTGGGGGCTGTGACGACTATGGCAACAGCTGCGTCTGCTGCCACGCTCAAAGTAACAATCGAAAACCTGGCACCCACTAACGGTGGATTTCTAACTCCTGTGTGGGTTGGGGTCCATGATGGTACATTTGACCTCTATGACCGTGATGTATCCCTTGATGGTTTTCCTGGATTGGAATCTCTGGTAGAGGATGGGGATACAGCTCAACTGACAGATGCCTTTGCAGCAGACAGTCCGGATGGTGTGCAAGCGACGTTGGTTAGCGATGGTCCACCGCCTTTAGAGCCAGGTGAATTGACTAGCTTTATCCTGGATGTGGATCCTGCTAGCAATCAGTACTTTAGCTATGCATCGATGGTAATTCCCAGTAATGATGCTTTCATTGCTAACGGCAATCCCCTGGCGCATGAAATCTTTGATGATGCGGGTAACTTTTTGGGGGCTGACTTTGTTGTTTTAGGTAGCGAAGTGCTGGATGGTGGTACTGAGGTAAATGATGAGTTGCCATTCAGCACTGCTTTCTTGGGGCAAGCGACACCAGATACTGGCACAGATGAAGGGGGTGTTGTGACCCTGCATCCTGGACTTATTCCTGGTGGTCCCATCTTAAGTACCACTGACTCCAGCCCGCTTAATGGTTTGCCGTTGAACTTTACTGGTGCCGACTTTACTGCTCCTGGATATCAGGTTGCTCGTATTCGTGTGGAGCAGATAGAAGATGTACCTGAACCGAGTACGGTTTTGGGCCTAATGGCTGTGGGTGGTCTAGTCATTGCACGCCGCAAACGTCAACAGACTGCCTAAGGTGGATTAGCAGTTGTGCGCCGCAAGCGTCAACAGACTACCTAAGACAAATTAATTGCACACACTACCAAACAGGGAGAGCGTCAGCTCTCCTTTTTTTGTTTGCATCCGATGTAATTTGGCAGCCGTATACCTATTGATACCTGGCTACTAAGACTGTGATTCAGGCGATAGATGAGACACAACCTGTTCAATCTGTGATGACCCATGAGACTGATAGTGCTCTGGTCGTTCGTCTGTGGGATGGCGATGTATCTGCTTTAGGCAGTCTCTATGATCGCTATGGCACTTTGGTGTACGGCATTGCCCTTAAAGGCCTAAGACAGGTGGCAGAGGCTGAAGATTTGACTCAGGAAATCTTTCTAAAGTTGATGCGGACTCGGTCTTTTAATCCTCGACGCGGTTCCCTTGCTAGCTATTTGACCACACTCACCCGCTCACGGGTCATTGATCGACTGAGGTCTCAGTCGACGCAGCGTAAGTACCTTAATCAGTGGCATCACAACCAGTCTGATGTTGACTCGTCTACACCTATGAAGCACATTACCCAGCAAGAACGGCGTGCCCTGGTGCGTGAGGCGTTGACCACATTGAAGGCACAGCAGCGCGAAGTCCTAGAGCTGAGCTATTACGAAGGGCAGTCCCAGCGTGATATTGCTGAACATTTGGGGGTCCCTCTGGGGACTGTAAAGAGTTGGGCTCGACGTGGACTACTGCAGCTGCGTCAACAGCTAAATCTGCTAGAGGAGGATGTGTAATGGCTATACCCCTTTCACCTCAAGAGATTCAAGAGCTGACTGCAGGGTATGTCTTGGGTGATTTGACCTCAGCAGAAGCGGAAGCATTTCAGTCACTGTTGGCTGACACACCCGAGTTGCAGGCTGAGGTGGCGTCCTTGCAAGAGGCTTTAGCCATGATGCCCTATGGGTTAGAGGAGGTGAAGCCCGAGCAAGGATTGCGATCGCAAATCCTGTCTGCTGCTAATGCGGAGCTATTTCAGACAAACCCTTTACCTAAAAAGACACGACGACCCTGGGCTATGAGTACCGTTGCAGCGGGTCTGGCTATCGTGTGTGGTCTTGCCACGCTGCATCTGAGGGGTCAAGTTAGGCTGCTGCGGGTACAGGCCCCTATCGCCCAACAGGGTAACGACATTAGTCAAACCTGGTCAGGGTTAAGCCAGATTCTAGAGGACCATCAGCGATCAATGGTGAATCCCAACGGTCCGGTGGACTTTGTGGTCAGCCGACCTGATGAGATTCCTGATCTTTTAAGCGGGTTTCAAACCACAGTGGCCGCACTACCCCTGTTGCCTGCCAAGAAAGGCTTGCTGTTGGGAGGCAGCAACTGCGAGTTGGGGGGAGCCCAAGGGTTACGTCTGACGTATCAGCTAGGGCCTGACCAAACTGTGTCGGCCTATCAGCTAGCGGTTGCTAAAGAGGAGTTCCCTGAGTTTCAGTCGGCGCAAATCACAATGCAGCAACCTGATGGCACTGGCATTGTGCTCTGGCGCGATGACGAGTATCTCTATGCCTTAGTGGCAGAGCTGCCGACGTCAGAACTGCAGAGTTTGGCCTATGAGATTGAAGGAATTTGAGTTTGTGGGGACGTTCCATAGAACGTCCCCACAAACCTAATTGGCACATAGCAACACACTTTAGATTTATATATTTGAAACATGGCACGCAAACGTAAACAACCGACTACCTGGATTCATCGGAATTCTCGCTATCTGATTGGTGGCGTCTCTACTGCTGGATTATTGCTGGCGATTGGCTGTATGGCTAAAGGGAGCAGTGCTTTGGCCGGTAGCGCCTATGTGCAGCTGGGTGGTCTTTCGTTGCCTTTATTGGGTGCGATCGCATACTTCTTTATGGGTGCATTTGCCATTGGTCCTGTTGTCACTAAAAACAAATCCCTCGAAGGCCCCACCTGGTTGGGGCTATTTGTTGGCAGTACGGCGATGACCATTTTTAGTGGCTATCTGCTTTACGTCATGCTGGGTGTTTTGCAAGAGCCCTGTATTCCCTGCTTGATATCAGCGCTTCTCGCTATGGGGCTGTGGGTACTAACCTTGGTCGGCAATCGTTGGGAGAGTTTTGGCCAGCTCCTATTGCCAGGGATTTCGGTAGCCTTGGTAGCTGCGATCGCAACCACAGGACTATATGCCTATGCCCAAAATCCAGAAACCTTTACAGCAGGTAACCCACCCGCTGCCATCCAGACCTCTTCCGGAGACTCAGAAATTGCCCTAGCTAAGCATTTGACCGCCATTGGTGCAAAAAAATATGGTGCTTGGTGGTGTCCTCATTGCCATTCTCAGCAAACTCTGTTTGGCGAGCCAGCGTTTGAGCATGTGACCTATGTTGAATGTGACGAAGAAGGCATAGACCCTCAACCCAACGCCTGTCGTGCTGCTGGCGTCCAAAGCTATCCCACCTGGGAAATTAATGGTGAAACCTATGCTGGAGTGCAGTCACTGCAGTCTTTAGCAGCGGCTTCTGGCTATACCGGTCCCCAGGATTTTATTAATCAGACTGCGGGGCATCAATAGCTGTCGTAGATGGCAATCTGATTTGCCTCTACCCTGAATCCTGTAACTCTAAGATGTATTTATTCAAGGACGCTCATTGACTAGTGAGCGTCCTTGTCAGTTAATGATTGTCGTCCTATGCGTTGCCCTAAGTGCAAACATCGCTCAGTGCAAAAGCATGGAGCGACCAAATTTCCCCAACCGTATCAATGCAAAGGCTGTCAGCATATCTTTTATCCATCGATATGGCAGGCGATGCGATGGCTACTGGCAATTATGCTCATTGCGGGTCTGTCGCCATGGTGGGTCAACAGAGGATTGCGACTGCTAGTTACTCGGCCAGATAATGGCGAACCCGTAGATGCCATCGTTGTTGTGGGTCGCGGGCGTGGTTACAACGAGAGTCGAGCACAGGCTGCAGTCAACCTATGGCAAGCAGGTCGGGCTGCCAAGATTTTTATGAGTGGTGCTAATGATGCGCCTATTCTTGTGGACTTAGCCAAGGAAATGGGAGTGCCGGATGAAAATGTGGTCGGTGAGGCTTGCTCCGCTACTACCTGGGAGAATGCATTCTACACCGAACGGTATCTACCCTTAGACCAGGCATCTGCAGATAAGCCCAAAATTTTGCTGGTGACTGACGGTCTACACACGGGCCGCACGGCATTGCTCTATCGCAATTTTGGGTTTGAGGTCATCCCTCACCCAGTCAGACTAGACTTTCCACAGTGGCGAAAGCACATTATTCGAGAGTTCTTAGCAACGATGCTTTACGTTAAAACTAGACGACTGTTGCCCCCTAGACCTGAAGATATTCAACAGGCTACTGCAAGAGCCGATCAGCGAGTTATCGATTGGCAGTGTCTGGATATGGAGAAAGCATTCATCCCTAAAAATAGATGGTAGTTACTTTGGACATGGCCCGTACCTGTTAGCCTGCAAGTACCTGAGCTGCAGTTAAATTAATGTCTGCAAATAGCAAAGACTTTAGCTGCTGGGTTTCACGGAATGTTTTCGCTTCGTAGAGGCCATCGGTCCAAACTAAAACTGTGACTTGCTGTTCACTGGGGTCTACGATCCAATATTCTTGGATGCCGCGTGCTGCATATTCAGAACGCTTGTGGCGATAATCGCGATTGGCTTGACTGGGGCTAACCACTTCTACCACTAGCTGCGGTGGTGGCATATCGTAAGTGATTATTGAGCGACTGGCTCCTTCAAGAGCAAGAGCGGCTTCCTCAGAGAGGATGGCTAGGTCAGGGAGCCGAACTGTAGCGAAGGTGCCACTAACTGCAATTTCTAGGCCGATTCTAAGGCAGTAGTGGGGAGTGCCCTGGCGCAGAAAATAGGCTAGTAAAAACATAGCAATGCGCTGATTGATATCGCTTTCAGCAGGCATCTCGATTAACTCCCCGTTAACCAGTTCGTAGCGTTTTTCTGTGGGGGCCTCGTAGGTGAGATAGTCGGCTAATGTGAGCCGCTGCTGGGCAACTGTCATAATTGAGCCCTGTTTTTTCCTTGGCTACTATTGTAATGAATGCGACGAGCCTTGTTTGAGTAGTCAGCACGGGTTCTTACAACTCGTCTAGAACGTATTTTTCTACAAAAACTTTAGCGGCTTCTTGATCTAGCTTTTTTAGAACCCGAATAATATCAATAACCGCATGAACCTATTACGGCGACTTTGCTAGAAGCAGAAAACAGATGCCTAGCTGACTACTTTTGGATAATTTCAAATGACAGTGTTCAGGACGCAACAGATAATATGCTTACACTGTTCGGCAAATTACTGCTACCAATGAGGAGGGATTTGGGACATGGCAATACTGGCATAAACCAGTTGTCTATAACTCGGTACATTTGAGAATATTGCTAAACAGGAAATTGTGGTGCGCCAAGAAGATACCCCAAGTTTAGAAAAATTAGCTTGGGGTATCTTCAAGAAAGACATGCTTTGAAGTAATTGCCAATCTTACAGCTAAGCAGTAGCTAATTTAGGCTGCTCAGTTGTAGATTCTTGTAGGCGTCCCAAAATTGCATTGGTGTTTGCTTTGGCATCACCAAACAGCATCTGAGTATTGTCCTTAAAGAACAAGGGATTCGCCACACCCGCATAGCCAGTGGACATACCGCGCTTCATGACCACCACATGGCGAGCTTTCCAGACTTCTAATACCGGCATTCCAGCAATGGGGCTGTCCGGATCTTCCATGGCGCTGGGGTTTACCGTATCGTTTGCACCGATGACTAACACCACATCAGTCTCAGGGAAATCCTCATTGATTTCATCCATCTCTAACACGATGTCGTAGGGCACATTGGCTTCGGCCATCAGTACATTCATATGACCGGGCAAACGACCGGCTACGGGGTGAATGCCAAAGCGCACATTGACGCCACGCTTGGTCAAGATGCGAGTAATTTCAGAAACGGCATGCTGAGCTTGAGCCACTGCCATACCGTAGCCGGGAGTGATAATGACGCTCTGGGCATCGGCCAGTAATTCAAGGGTGCCGTTGATGTCGGTTTCGGTTACCGTGCCTTCAACGCTCTTAGCACTGCTACTTTTGCCAGACCCCTGACCAAAGCCGCCTAAAATCACGCTAAAGAAGGAGCGGTTCATGGCCTTGCACATGATGAAGCTGAGGATGGCACCGCTGCTGCCGACGAGGGCGCCAGTCACGATCAGCAGGTCATTTGAGAGCATAAAGCCTGCCGCCGCCGCGGCCCAACCCGAATAGCTGTTGAGCATAGAGATCACTACAGGCATATCGGCACCACCAATAGCCGCAACTAGATGGATACCAAGCACGGAAGCAATTGCCACCATTGCCAACAGATAGCTAAAGCCATCGGTGCCCTCAGCACCCATGAATACAAAGCCTAGGGCCACTGTGCCAATCAGCATGGCAATATTCAGCCCGTGACGCATGGGCAACATGAGCGGCTTGCTGCTGATAATTGCCCGCAGCTTACCAAAGGCCACCACTGAGCCCGTGAATGTGAGTGCCCCGATAAAGACACCGATATAGATTTCTAATTTGTGGATTGTTTCTTCGGCACCGACCAATGTGAGGTCGGGCTGTAGATAGCTGGCTACACCCACCAGTACAGCAGCTAAACCAACAAAGCTATGCAAGATTGCTACTAGCTCTGGCATTTCAGTCATTTCTACCCGAGATGCAACTAGACCGCCAATGGCAACAGCGGGCAAAATTGCCGCGACCAGAAGACCGTAGGCGGTGAGCTGAGCGCTCAGGGCTGTGGCTACCAGGGCAATGACCATGCCAACGATGCCGTAAACGTTGCCGCGCTTGGCGCTTTCTTGGTTGGAAAGACCACCCAAGCTAAGAATGAAGAGAACAATAGCGACCAAATAGGCCACTGAAACAAGATTGTTAGACATGGAAAGAGAGATTGTAGAGAAAATTCTGTAGGTGCCCCTTCGACTCTGCTCAAGGGACGGGAGTCGTCAGCTGAGCGAAGTCGAAGCTAACGATAGGAAGAGGAGCTACTTCCTAAACATCTTCAACATCCGCTGGGTCACCAAAAAACCACCAGTGATATTTATGGTGCCGATGAAGATGGCGATAGCTCCCAAAATTACTGTGGGTGACATAGGTTGGCCAGAAATTTGCAGCATGCCGCCGATGATGATGATGCCACTAATGGCATTGGTCACACTCATGAGTGGTGTATGCAGCGATGGGGATACATTCCAAATCACTTGCCAGCCGACAAAGCAGGCCAGGACAAAGACGGTGAAGTGAGAGAGAAATGATGAGGGAGCACCCATGCCAATACCAATGAGGGCAAGGGCTGCGATCGCAACTCCAATCCACTTCCAGGGCAGCGCAAACCTAGGTGCAGCCGGTTCTTCCACTGCAGCAGGCATCTCTTCGACTTTAGTCTCAGTCTTAGAAGGAGGAGGAGTTGCTTGTGCAGGTTTGGGGGCAGGCCAAGTCACCTGACCTGCATGGCTCACGAGAGCCCCTCGGACAACTTCATCCTCAACGTTAATGGTGTAGCCGTCAGAACCACCCATATCATTAAGTAGATGATAGAGATTCATGCCATAAAGTTGGCTAGACTGTCCGGCCATACGACTAGCCAAGTCAGTCAAACCAACGATTGTCACACCCTGATGACGATAAACTTCACCCGCACGGCTAACTTCACAGTTACCCCCTTGCTCAGCGGCCATATCTACGATGACTGAGCCTGGTTTCATTAGCTCTACAGTGTCTTTGGTGACCAAAAGAGGGGCTTTTTTGCCAGGAATTAAAGCTGTCGTGATGATGATGTCCACATCTTTTGCCTGCTCGGCAAACAGAGCCATCTCAGCATCAATAAACTCTTTGCTCATTACCTTGGCATAGCCACCACTGCCAGTACCGTCCTCGCTAAAGTTCAGTTCTAAGAACTCGGCCCCCATGCTTTCGACTTGCTCTTTAACAACAGGTCGAGTATCGAAAGCCCGCACAATTGCGCCCAGGCTTTTAGCGGCACCGACAGCGGCTAGACCAGCAACGCCTGCCCCAATGACCAGCACCTTGGCAGGAGGCACCTTGCCCGCCGCTGTAATTTGACCTGTAAAAAAGCGACCAAAATTATTGGCGGCTTCAATAACAGCACGGTATCCAGCCACATTTGCCATGGAGCTGAGCGCATCCATTTTTTGGGCACGGCTGATGCGAGGCACTGAATCCATCGCTAGTGCCGTTACCTGTTTAGCGGCTAGCTGATTAATCAACTCAGGATTTTGGGCAGGCCACAGAAAACTAATCAGGGTTTGACCATCGTGGACCAGATCGGTCTCGTTACAGTTCAGTTCGTGATGATGACCTGGAGGCTGCACTTTGAGGATAATGTCAGCCTGTCGCCAAAGTTCTAAAGCATTAGCAACCACCTGACAGCCTGCACTTTGATAGGCTTGATCAGAAAACTCAGCGTGTTCGCCAGCCCCCTGCTCTATCAGTACATCAAAGCCCAGAGATTGTAGCTTTTTGACAGTTTTAGGGGTAGCGGCAATGCGGCATTCTCCTGGCGTAACTTCTTTGGGAATACCAATACGCTTTGAGCGTTCGGAATGTGACGCCTGTTGGTCAACAGCACTTTGATTGAGTGCAATGGTCATAGGAATCCTTAATTAATTAACAGCTAGGCTAACGATTGGTGTAAAAACACTATGGAATTGGAATTGCTTCCAAACTCAATCTGACAGGAATAACTTTAGATTTAGTGGTTTTACTTAACTTAAAAATGGGGAATTGCTCTGAAGCCTAAAGCACCACTTTTATGCACAAGCTGCTTGCATTAGAACTTGATTTAAATCCCTTTCAAAATAGGTCGATATGGCTCGTAAGATTGGTTGAATGTAGAGAATTGGCAGGTTGAAAATATTAGCTAAATACCTTGAAAACGATCATTTAAGCCAGCCTGAGCATCATATGAGCGTGGCCAAAACTGAATCAAGCGCTGTGAGCTTGCCTTGATTTTAATTTTGTCAACTTAAGTGTTGAAACGCATGAGTCTTGTTATGAAGATTTATCTTTTTTGACAGAAATCTAGAATAACTATGGCTCTGCTAAAGATTTATTGACCGGGGTGTATTTCTTAAATCTGAGAAGCAAAACTATCACGCGTTTGAAGAGCGAGTTGCAAACTATTGAGGGTCGAACTTAATTGTCTGTTTGCCTAGACGATTTCGCACTTTGTCCGGTGTGCTAATCTTAAGAAAAATTGCGTTCTGTAAATGTTGCAGTAGAAAGTGCAGGTGAACGCGCTTAGTGTTTTCAATTAATACTGGGCATAGATGTTAGACACGCTTGCTGCAGCTCACTGTTCTGTCATGTCTGATGGGGCAATCGCGCAAACTGTCCCCCATATCGAAATATATGCCTGGTCCGCGTGATAGTTCTAGATGAGTTCTGCTTTTATTTAATAATGTGAGCTTGAGGAGTTTAAAGATGGCGCTAAAACAGTTGATCCGCTTGGGTTTGGTCGGCCTGGTAATGTCGGCCTCTGCTGTAGTTGGTTTGGGTGTTCCTAGCCTGGCACAGGTTGATATTTATGACTCTGATGGTTTGAATATCGTTGGTGGTGTGGAGTCGCGCTATCAGCTGTCTTATCGTTTGGCAAATAACACTCGCCGCAATGGCCGTGCCAATTACTTAATGGAAGTCAAAGGTGACAAGGTTGACGCTGCGGTCTCAAAGCTGATCGTGACTATTCCTGAGGCATTTACTCGCTACAGCGGTCGCATTAACTTGGACCGTATCAAGGTTCACTATGGCCGCCTGAGTAATCTTGGAGATGAAATTGTGATCGACGAGGTACTTTGGGACGACCGCGTATTTAGCGGAGCACAGGATTTGTCAGAAGATCTAGATCGTATTGAGATCTTTTTGACGGAGGACATTCCAGCAAATACTTCATTCACGATTGAGTTTGATAGAGTCCGTAACCCGAACCGTGCGTTAATGCAGCGGGTAAACCTGCAGGTTCTTCCCCGAGGTGAAGAGCTGGCCACTTACGTTGGCACTTGGGAAATGCTAATTGCTTACCAAGATAGATAGTTGTAGATCGCTTAAACGTGTTAACATCGAAAGCCGCGCTGATGGGCGCAAGTAGTATTTTGTTTGAGCAGACCTAGGAGAAATCTCCATGACTAAGCGCACCCTCGGCGGCACATCTCGTAAGCGTAAGCGCGTATCGGGCTTTCGTACTCGCATGCGTACACCTAATGGCCGTCGCGTTATTCAGGCTCGCAGAAAGAAGGGACGTGCCCGTCTAGCTGTCTAGGCTGGCTGATGTGCGATCGCATCCGTGGCATTACCAAAGCAGCATCGACTGCGGGCCTCTCGTTCCTTTTCTAAGGTTTATCGGCAGGGAAAAAAAGCGAGCGGTCGTTGCATAGCCATTAAAGCCCTTAAAAACTTACCACCCGGTGATGCCTCACTAATTGAGGCGCCATCGGGTGTCTGTTTTGGTGTCTCAATTAGTCGAAAGGTACACAAGCGGGCAGTGGTACGCAATCGCATAAAACGTCGAATTCATGCGGCTCTTGGAACTTTGTTGCCAAGGGTTAACGGTGCTTGGTGGGTTGTGATTAATGTGCGAACAGGTGCAACCTCCTGCGAATATTACGATTTTTTGCAAGAATTAGAGAACCTATTGGTAAAGCTGGAGGTGTTGCATGGCAATTAAAGAGGAAGTGTATTATGAAGGTGGTCCTCACATTGGCGATTTAATTTTGCACTGTGTGTTGGCAATCACAGTTGTCTTCATTCCCCTTACAGTTGGGTCTGCTATTCGTGCTCTGTGGGTTCGCTATCGCATCACCAACCGTCGCATTTCGGTTACAGGTGGCTGGATGGGGCGTAATCGTACTGACTTGATCTACTCAGAGGTGACCCGTGTGGCAGTCATCCCGCGTGGCTTTGGTCTTTGGGGTGATATGGCAGTTCAGCTTAAGGACGGTAGTCGTCTAGAATTGCGATCGCTGCCTAATTTTCGTGAGCTTAACGACCAAATCACTGAGCATATTTCTGATAAAGCAAGAAAGGCTAGCGGGTTGCCTGCATAGCAATTTAAGAATGTAAGGGTATCGGAGTTTTCTCTGAAAAACTTTTAAAGTTCGCCCTACAGACTCATAACTTTTTTCCCTGACCATGAGTGGGAATAACCGTCAATTTATAGGCGGAATGCCGACTTCAATAGTCTTTGTATGGGTGAAATAACTAGCCCTTTTTGCAGCGGATTGACCTAACGCCTGCAATATTCAGATACATTAGAGGTCGGTATGCAATTTGCTCGGTAAGCGCGCATGGATTTCGGTATTGGATTTCTGAC
>ERZ1740070.91-NODE-91-length-65350-cov-6.307221_pt1 | contig 65350 bp, 54 predicted proteins | sample MGYA00581734_ERZ1740070 | MGnify/ENA primary metagenome ERZ1740070 (study PRJEB43018, sample SAMN04849744) | marine metagenome | isolation source: floating plastic debris | place: Pacific Ocean | collected 2008-09-01 | study: EMG produced TPA metagenomics assembly... | reverse complement strand
CAGAACTCAAACCCGCTGCCAGTTTACCCACCGTACTCATACTGCAGGGCATAATCACCATACCCTGAGTCTTAAATGAACCGCTGGCAATGGTTGCACCCACATTGCTCCAAGCATGACAGCGTAAAGTTCCAGCCGCTGAAACATTGGCCTGCTTTCGCCAAAAGTCTACCTGTTGAGCTAAGTCTGCTGGCAACCGTATCTGTTCTTCGGCTTGCCAAACCATGTACACGGCCTTTGAAGCGACTAAATCAACCTGATAGCCAGCCGTTAGCAGATGTTTAAGGGCACGAACGGCATAGATTAGACCCGATGCACCTGTGATTCCTAAAACGAGGGGGCGGGCAGTCGCCCCAGATGCGAGTTGACCATCCTGCGGCATGACAGCATTACTCTTCGCCATCATCAAACATATCGTCCCCATTCATGGATTCACTGCTCGCCATATCATCGTCATCATCGTCGATAGCCTCACTGCCGCCACCCACTGCAACCAGGTCAATCTGCTGTCGATAATAGTCAACACTCTTGACCTGTACCTCAACCCGGTCACCTAGACGATACTGTTGTCGATTTTTGCGACCCATTAATTTCTGTTGGCGCGAACGATATTCATACCAATCGTCCTTAAGTGAGCTGACATGAACCAGCCCTTCCACCAGCAGCTCTTCTAGCTCTACAAAAAAGCCGTAGGACTGCACTCCGGTGATTAACCCGTGGAATACTTCACCTGTATGGGCCTGCATAAAGGCCGCTTTTTTCAACCCTTCCAAGTCAGATTCAGCTTCTTGGGCCAGCCGTTCCCGCTCGGTTAGGTGGTTGGTCATATGGCTAAAGGTTTCTTCAAATTCGTTGTGCTGATCGGGGGGCAACACACTCCAACTGACGTTGCCGTGACTGCTGCTGCTGCGCAAGTCCACTCGATCTTTAGAACGGGTTGTTTTGCGATCGCGACCATCGTCAAACACAGCATGTAGCACCCGATGTACTAACAAGTCAGGATAGCGTCTTACAGGCGATGCAAAGTGGGTGTATCCATCCTCCAAAGCCAACCCAAAATGACTGTCTGGATGATTGCTATAGGATGCTGGCTTTAACGTGGACAGCAACAGATAGGTAAGTACTTTTTCTGCCTTTGACTGGCTAAACTGTTGAACAAAGTTGAGATAGTCTTTTGGAGAAACAGTATCCTCATCCTCTAGCTGTAAGTTCAACCCCATGTTGTTGGAGAGTTTAATCAGCTCTTGCACATCACCGGGGTCAGGGGTGCTGTGGAGACGATAGATGACTGGAACTCCTAACTCTTTAAGATGTTTAGCCACCAGCTGATTGGCCAACAACATACACTCAGTTACAATTCGTCGTGCGGGCAGTAAGTCTGACACCACCATGACCCCAAGACCACCTTCGTCATCGTGCTGAAACTTAGGAGAGAGATAATGGGAGAGTTCTTCCCCTGCCTCTTCGGGAAAAACATGATCTGGCAAATTCAGGTCAAACGACCCCCGCTGATTGCGCTGCTGCTGCAGTAGCTCGCTTACTTCAAACAGCTGGTCAATTAGCTCAAAGCTATCTTCAAACTTATTTAAATCACTCTTTTTAAACGACAGTGCTTCTAGGGCATCTTTGTCATCACGAGCCAGAATAGCCTGGGCCTCATAATAGTTCAGCTGCTGGTCGTTATAAATCACCGATGGTTGAACTTCGTAGGCGAGAACCTCACCTTCTGCAGAGAGAATGACCATAACAGAAATAGTCAGTCGTTCTTTACTTTCTAGAAGAGCACACAGAGACGTGGACAGGGGTGGAGGCAAGAGCGGTACTGGAGAATCTGCCAGATATACCGATGTACCTCGCCGATAGGCTTCTTGATCAATGGGGCTACTGGATGGAACGTAGTACGAAACATCCGCCACATGAATCCCCAACAACCAGTTACCATCGTCTAGCTGTTCTAAGGTAAGGGCATCATCAATCACCTGAGCCCCATCAGCGTCAATACTGACCGTGGGCTGATCTCTCAAATCGATGCGCTTTTTAATGTCTGCCTTGCGCACCCGATTGGGTAACGCCTTAGCGGCCATCATGACCTCTTCAGGGAAGGCTCGGGGCAGATCGTGTTTGCAATAAACAATATCAATATCGGCCGCGGCTTCTGCATCGCTACCTAAAATCTGGGCCACTCTACCATGGGGCAAATGTTGCCCAATGGGGTAGCGTAAAATCTCTACGTGAACCAGATGGTCAATCGCAGACTTAAGGTCATCTTGACTAAGCTCATCATCGGCCTGATTTTTTAAGTCAAGCTGAAATAACAGTCGATCATCCAAAGGAACAGCCTGCAGACTATCTTTTGACTCAGACTCTCTAATCCGAGCCAAGACCGAGGAATTTGCCCGCTCTAGAATCAACTGAACTTCCCCCTCGGGACTACGCCGACGGTTTCCCTCTTTGGTAACTCTGACTAATACCCGGTCACCATTCCAAGCATGGTTGAGATGAGCCTCCCTGACATAGATGTCGTCAGCCTCTTCCTCATCTTGAATGGCAAAACAAAATCCTTTACTAGAACAGCGCAGCTTGCCTTCAATCACACCGTCCTCATGGATACGGCGATACTTGCCCCGTTCTTTTTCCAACACACCAATGCGTTCAAGCGCATCCAGGGCAATATTCAAATCGCCGGCATCGCCATCATCAGAACAGTTGAGCTTTTTTTCTAGAGTCTTGGTCGTGACGAGCTTATCGTTTGAAAAGTTAGCTAACAGGGAAGCAATTGAAAAATTCATGTAGCGATGAATCCTACGCGTTAGTAAAACAATGCCACTGGTTTCTTAGCCAGAGACTGGGCCAGGAACGCGCCGCTTCTTCAGAAACCGACAAAAGCTGCATCCTTTGCAAAACCCAAATGCCAATGACAAACGTTACTCTACGGACCGCAAGTCACAACTGCCATACCACTTAGCAACCAGCTAATTCACAAGGTACGAGGGCAATCCCCCAAGACGCATCCCTGAAAATCATTCCGAATCGCCGCTGCACGACATGGCGCGTCATCTATACTGTCTCTAGCTGAGCACGCTCAAGAAAGCTAGCATATGAACGGTATAAGTTTTCCTTAAAGTGGTCATTATGTCAAATATCTTTCAAATTATTTAAACTAAGACCCCACTCGCAGACCTTTAGTGGCGCTCTCCGGTTACTACAAACACGACGCGTCGACCGATATTGGTGGCGTGATCGGCAATACGCTCCAGGTAACGAATAACCAGCACCAGCAATACAGTCGGTTCAACATTGCCAGAAACCGGGGGAGCCTGAACTAAGAGGTCAAAAAGACGCTCGTAGTCATCATCAACAACATCATCTTTTTCTTTGATTTCTCGACCGGCTTCGGCATCTAGCTTAGAAAGAGAAAGCAAACTCAAAGCCACCATAGAACGACAGCGGTCCAGCATGACCTGAATCTGGTCTATGAGTTCGTGGGGAGGATAGGGAAACAGCTTTAGGGATACTTCTCCAATATCCTTGGAATAGTCACCGATGCGCTCTAAATCTCGAATCATCTGCATGAGCGCACTGACTAACCGTAAGTCTTTGGTGACAGGGGATTCTAGGGTAATCAGATTAATGCAGTCGACTTCTATTTGTCGGTATAGATGATCGACTTGTTTGTCGTGCTTTTTTAGGTTTCTGGCGGCGTCAATGTTGCGATCGCACAGTGCCTCTCTCGCCAGGAGGCAAGAGCTTTCCACCAGCGCCCCCATCCTCAGTACGTCCCGCTGAATCCTGGTCATCTTTAGATCTAAGGCCGAACGAAATGATGAAGCGACGCCTATGGACTGACCAACACTGTTTGACGCAATTGAAGTATTGCTATCGATTTCAGAGGGTGTTGTACTCATCGTTTAAAAATTGACTGCACATAAGCAGCCTCTAAAAAAGTGGAGATCTTAAATCAGTTGCGTTAAGTAGTGATAGCGCATTAGCCATTCAAATCGATGTTGTCAAAGCTACATTCTAATTCAGTTCCATAGTTTCACTAAGATAATTTGAGAACCTTATAATTTCTGCAAAACCACAGCTATTTTGCGTAAATTTACCCTAGCCATAAATCCCAAACTAAAGAGTGGAAAAAGGATTATAAGAGAGATTCAAAGCAACCTGACATTAGATAATTTTTACAACCCTGTTGTTAAACTCTGTAACAGATTGACTACGAAGCGCCTGATTATGTCAGTTTTGGTCAACAATTCTCTAAGAGCATAGTAGTCGATCAGGAACTTAGTACTCCATGGCTTTATCTGATACTCAAATCATCATCGCTTTACTGATTGCTTTAATTCCAGGTGTCCTGGCCCTTCGCCTTGGGACCGAACTCTATAAGTAGGAATCGGAGCAGACCCTCGTCTGATTACCTGACTTCTTCTAGCCATCCGCTGATTTGTTAGCCGCCCGCTATCTGGTTAGCCGTTCGCTTCAAAGGCGTAGGATGACTATCTAGTTCAGTCTGGTGTTTGAAGCATAACCGATCTTTTTGAGCAATGTTTATAGCAGCTCTAAGCCCAGAACGCTTAGGGCTGTTTTTTATTTTTTGGTAAAAGACCAAATTAATGATGCAAATGAAACGATAGGTCCCATAATATGGGGAAGCTAAACAGCGGCATATTGGAATTAGCGTCTATGGCTCGAACATCAAGGCCAGTGGTTATCCGAGGAAAGGCACGTCAGTCGTTAGTGTTAGAATCTACGGTAAAACTCACTGTAAATATACTACTGGCTGTGGTGGCGACTTCTACGATTGCTAAGCTACTGCCTTACTATCGACAGCAAAAGGTAGAGCTAAACCAGCTAAACCACTCCATTCTTTCCTTAGAGAAAGAACATGCGGGTGTCTGGCAGGACTTTAGCCACAGTTTTGATCCCGAGCAGTCGAGTCGAATTATGCGCGAACAAAGCGGTCAAGAAGATCCAACTCGGCATCCAATTGTGCTGATCGACCCTCTGCAAAATTCTCAGCCTACATCTCCATAGGGGCTGCCTGCCGCAACCTTGGAGATAACACACTACAATCTATTGACAGTCAATTGACAGTCAATAGGCAGGAATTTGTGGTTGCCAACATTAATCCATCCCCTCAATCGCCCCGGTCAGATCAGGCTATAGAAAAGAAGCTAGCGTCGTTTGAGTTTGACAGCGTCGACTCAGCCCTCATGGATTTATCTGCTGGCAAAGCAATTGTTGTCGTGGATGATGAAAATCGGGAAAACGAGGGGGACGTTGTCTGCGCCGCCCAGTTTGCTACACCCGATATGATTAACTTTATGGCGGTTGAAGCTCGGGGACTGATCTGTCTGGCGATGACGGGCGATCGGCTAGATCAGCTAGATTTGCCGCTGATGGTTAGCGGTAGCGGATTTGAGGATGAGAACGAACAAACTGCATTTACCGTTAGCATTGACGCTAGCTTAAATTGGGGCGTCACTACAGGAATTTCAGCAGAAGATCGGGCCCGCACAATTCAAGTCGCTATCAACCCAAAGGCTAAGCCCCAAGATTTGCGACGACCGGGGCATATTTTTCCATTGCGTGCCAAAGAAGGGGGGGTGCTAAAGCGAGCTGGCCACACGGAAGCGGGGGTGGACTTGTCTAAACTAGCAGGTCTGTATCCTGCCGGTGTGATCTGTGAAATTCAAAATGCAGATGGGTCCATGGCCCGTTTGCCAGAGCTGATTGACTATGCCCAAACCCATAGTTTGAAACTGATCAGCATTGCCGATTTGATTAGCTATCGTCTTCGTCACGAACGATTGGTGAAGCGAGAGGCCGTTGCGGATCTGCCCACCCAATTTGGTAAATTTCAAATCTATGCCTATCGCAATCTGCTAGACAATTCTGAACACGTAGCTATCGTTAAAGGTAATCCCAACACATTTGGGACTAAACCCGTGATGGTGCGAGTTCATTCGGAATGTCTAACAGGTGACGCCCTGGGTTCACTGCGATGTGACTGTCGGCTGCAGCTACAGACAGCTCTCAAGATGATCGACAATGCGGGGGCAGGTGTGGTGGTCTACCTGCGTCAGGAGGGGCGCGGTATTGGTTTGGTCAACAAGCTTAAGGCCTATTCGCTACAGGATTTAGGATTCGATACCGTTGAGGCAAATGAAAAGCTAGGTCTGCCGGCAGACCAGCGCAACTATGGTATTGGAGCTCAAATCTTGAATGATCTTGGGGTGCATGAGTTCAAACTGATCACCAACAACCCACGCAAGATTGCAGGTCTAAAAGGATATGGGTTGGAAATGGTCGACCGCATGCCCCTGCTGATTGAAACCAACACCTACAATTCTGACTATCTGTCGACAAAGGCACAAAAGCTAGGGCATTTGCTGCTGCGTTCCTATTTGAGCACCCTGGCCCTCCTATGGGCTGACCCGCTACCGTCTGCCCAACGGCATGAAACGGTTAATTGTCTCCGCCAGCTAGCCCATGATTCGGGGCTATTACTGCAGGAAGAAGCGCGGTCAATCGCAGTCTCACTGTTTAGCCCTCAAGCACTGATTGTGAATTTAGGGTTGGCGGAACCGGTAGCCAGTGACTGGTATGACGAGCCAGATAATGTCCATCGACGTGCGATCGCATCTCTATTAGACAAGCTCATCCAATGGCCTGACCTAGAAGAGCTAGATCTGCTAATTGCCAACGGCAGCGATCCGTTTACAACCCTGCAGGTGGGGTTAGACCGTCAAATCTTTAGCTGGCAATCACCCGACGTGATTGGCAAAGAGCTTAGCACCCAGCGGATCTACAGTTTCTCTCGCCACAGCGTTAATGATTAAAGGCCGGAGCTATCGCTACGGTGTGCGACCCAGCTGGGGAGTATACGGTATTAGCGAGCTGCTATCGCTAGAAAGCTGCCCCCCTCTCGTCGCGGCTACCTCTATCGCCAACGCTGAGACCGCTTCAGTAAATTGAGGGTCTTCGGGTGTCCCCATCAAATCTGGATTGTTAGATAGGGCGCTACTTTGATCAGAGGATAGGTCGACTTGAATGTCGGGCGTAATGCCCTTGCGGCTGATATCAGTGCCGTTGGGGGTAAAGTAGTGGGCCACGGTCACAGCGATACCTGACCCATCAGAAAGACCGTGTAGCGACTGCACCAGGGCTTTACCAAAGGTGGGGCTACCAACAACAATTGCGCGATCATTATCCCCCAATGCGCCGGTCACAATTTCACTGGAACTCGCCGATTCACCATTGACTAAAACAGCCAGCGGTAGCTCAGTTAGATGGGTACGATTGGCTGAAATTTCTTCACTGTCGCCGCTGCGATCAACCGTCCGGACAATGGGGCCACGTCGTAACCACATCCGACAGATATCAATGCTGGCCTGCAGCAGGCCACCGGGGTTGTCCCGTAAATCCAGCACAAATGCATCGGCCCCCTGACTGCTCAAATCAGCAATGGCCACCTGCATCTGCTCGGCAGCATGGGCGCTAAATTCATCAAGACGGATGTAGCCCTCCTTGAGACCCCCTTGCTGCTCGATCTTGGCGTTGACTGTCTGCACCTCCACCCGAGCCCTAGATAGCACCAGCGTTTGAGACTCGTTATCGCGCTCAATTGTGAGCGTCACCTGGGTCTCAGCCTCACCACGCAGCAGCTGAGACGTACGCTCTGCACTGAGAAAATCGATGGAACGACCGTCGACGACTAAAATGCGATCCCCCACCATTAATCCAGCATTATCCGCTGGGGAGCCGGCAATCACGTCTGTAACCACAACGGCACCAGCCGCGCGATCTCGAGTTAGACGGATACCAATGCCAGACACTTCCCCAGAGGTCTGATCGGTGAGCTCAGCATACTGCTCAGGGCTTAAAAATCGAGTGTAGGGGTCATCAAGACGACGCAGGGCACGGCGCAGCTCAGTGTAGGCAGCCTGACGTGACGTATAGTTTTTCCCTAACAGCTCTTGACGAACTTCAATCCAGTCGGTCCGATTAAAGGATTCGTCAACATATTCGCGGTTAACAATTTGCCAGGCTTCATCAAGAATAGCCTTGGGTCCATCCGTAAACGCCGCTTCAGCTGGAAATGAAGTTAAAAGTGCAGGTGCTAGAATAACCGTTGCGATCGCACCAGTCGACCGCAGTAACTCTAATCTGGTTTTCATTGAAACGGTTGCAGCAGGGATTAACTGAAGGGTTAGAAGCAATGTTAAGAGTCTAGGCGAAGGAGTAGATTAGCCCGATATTAAATACGCTAACAAAAATAAGAATTCAAATTTGTGTAGTCACGATGGCGTTAACAAATCTGAAATATCACGATCAGATATAAAGTAGCAGACCGTTCAGAATCAGACCCCTACATACTTAGTTTTTCAGCATAAATACTGGATTTAATCTAGCCTACGAAAGAGGCCGATTACCTAAATTAAACGGATCTTTACCCAAACCTTATTTTTGTTGTGGGCCCAGTTAATGACATTCAACAGCCTTTGAAAAAGAATTCAGTAGGCTAATCAAATATCTTAAATACTACGTCCTCAAAGACTCCTAGTCCATCTACAGAATATTCTTCAAACCGCATAATTACAGGAGTATATTTACGGAAGCCAGTATCGAGAGCGATGCAAGATGTCCAAATCCAGGTTTCTAAAACGACGCTTAAAATATGTTGGGCTGGGAATAGTACTGATAGTAGCGGTTGCTACGCTAGCCAATCTCAGTATGCTCTGGCATTCCAGCAGAGGCCCAACAGATGCTTACCTGGTCTTAGGGGGTAGCATTCGTCGAGAAATGCATATGGCTCAGTTGGCCAGCACATTTTCCACCCCAAAGCCGGTTTTAGTGTCTGCGGGTTCTGTTGATCCGTGTATTCGCTTGCTGTTTGAACAGGCCGGGGCCAACCTTAGCCAGGTATGGCTAGAAGACTGTGCTGACTCTACATTTGGTAATTTTGTTTATTCTGCCCCCGTTCTAGAGCACTGGCAGGTGCATCATGTCACTCTGGTCACGTCCGGTAGTCATACTCGTCGTGCCGTAGCGCTCGCTCGAATTTTACTTGGGGCTCAAGGGATTTGGGTCGAGCCTCTGATTGTTGAAGAAACCGGTATCCCTGGCAATCAAGAATCTGCTTTCAAAACCGCCCTCGATGTGGGCCGTAGTCTCGTATGGGCAGCTGTGGCTCAGGTCCATAAGCCTGGTTGTGATCGCATCGTGACTCTCAGCTCAGTAGATTTAGATCAGTGGCGTCAGCGCGGATTCAAATGTGAGCACCAGGCCGGAATTGAGGGAAGTTAAACCGAGATACAGCAAGAGTAGGGGAGCTGTAGAGGCGTCATCAATCTTTTGGGTCAGTCACCCTGCCGTTCTCTCTACCTGCCGAGCGGCTCCTACTCTTGCCGCCACTACACCTGAATATAGGTAATAGTCCTTAATCTTTACCCCAAACCGCTGTACTGAAATTGTCTTTAGCTGTTCCCAGCCTTGCTCTAGCTGGAGCGGTCCAGTCTTAGTAAAGGGATGCCAGTCATCGGCTAATACTAGGGCTGTGTGCCCCGTTAGGGTACGTGAGCTGGCCCAGACATCAAACTGATCAATGCGCTCAGACACTGCCAGGACGCTATCGTCATTTAGGGCATAGGCCAAGGCAGAGGCGGAACGATAGTCGGTGGTTAACAGCAGGTCATAGTCAGGGGCGTAGCGGTTAACCACGGTTGCCACCTGCCGCCAGCCAAAGGACATGCGGCCATCAGGATCACCGTCCGGGCCAAACAAAGCTGTCACCGGTAGCAGACAATAGTTAATTACCAACAGCCAGGCCACAATGGTGCCTAAAATCTGTATCCCATTGAGCCAGCTTTGGTGACGTAGGGTTTCTGATTTTTTACTTATGAAAAACAGCGGTGTCAGCGGTATCAAAAGCAAATACGCCAGAATATTCCAGTAATAAAGGGCAGTTGAAAACAGTCCCACCAGTGACAACACCCCGGTTGAGACAAAAAATAACCCTAGAGCCATGGCTCGATAGGTGGGAGAAATATAAGAAGACGGTTTGAGCCGTACCGATTTCACCAAGACCCACACCAAGGGAGGCGATAAAATCAAGGCACTGGTGAGCCAGAAAAACAACACGGCATCCGGTCGCAGTGTGGGGCCGCCACTGTCTACACTGCGGGTTACATAATATTGAAACGACAGCCAATCATTTTGAAAATTCCAGACCAAAATGGGCAGCGTAAAAAGAACTGCGATCGCAACGGCTGTGTACAGTCGACCATCTCTCAGAAGCGATCGCAGTTTTGGCTGACTCACTATCACTCCAAGGGCTGTTAGCCCTATAAAGACCGCTGTATACTTGCACAGCCCGGCCAGACCTAAGGTGATCGATCCGCCGTAGAGATACACAGTGCGGCCTCGACCGTTGACCCACATTCCATCTAAAAATCGGATAAACCAGTAGGCTGACGTTAATGAAAAGGCCATCAGCCACTGGTCGTGCCAGGCCAGGGTCAAAAACAAAAAATAAAGCGGGCTGCTCCAACAGCATAGAAAAATGACGTACCAAGCCTCAGTTGCGCGTTGAGCATAGAGATACGTTGATATTTGGTAGTAAGTCCAGAAAAATAACCCATTACTCAAAATCGTGGGTAATCGCAGCACAAATTGAGACTGTCCAAACCAGGAAAACACACCCTGTACCCAGGCGTGAAACGGTGGATGATCGTAATAAGACCAATCTAAATGCTGTCCCCATAGCCAGTAGTAGGCTTCATCCGGGTTAGGAAACGCCGTCAGCCAATACACCCCATGGGCTAACAGAATTAGCCATAGCCAGGGCGATCGCAAAATAGCACGGCGTTGTGGTGAGCGGCCTAATTCAAAACTCAAAACTCAAAACTCGCGCACCAGGCCATTTTAGGGTATCCACAGCAGCAGACAGTCCTAATTTTAAGACTCGTCACCCTCATCCGCAGCCTCAATATCAATCCCCCATTCCCGCAGCGCTTCATCACCATCATCGATCAGTTCTTCAGATTCAAACTGGAGAGGCTCCACTAAGCCCGAACGCTCATCAGGATCGCTCCACAGTGTTGGCGTGTAGACAATTACCGGCAGCTTTGCTCCGTTTAAACCACGAATAATCCGCTCAGGCGTTTGTGGAAACGTGACAAACAACGGGTAGGGGCGCTCAGACCCTTCATTTAACAAGTGCTCGTACCCCATGGGCATCAGCCATTCATAGCTTTCTGAAAGCAGAATCTGGGTTTGTCGCCAGCGGCACAACAGTTCTGAAAAGTCCTCGTCTGGGCGGTGGATAAACAGAACAACATCCACACCGGTTTTGATTTTCCACTCAGGATCGCACATTAAAATAACCAGGTCGCAGGGCAAAGGCACCACTTCGCGACGCTTATTAAGCGGGCCTGTCGAGCTTTCAAGAGAGCGACGCACGCTGATATTGGGCAGCGGTATTGTAACGATACTTTCCTGAGGGCGGCGGATGCTGGGCAACATCTCTAAATAGGGACGATGCTGCTTTAGCAGAGCTAATGCCCCCTGGTAGTCGCTGCATCTTGCAAGCAGATTTTCGTAGTCGCCCTGCTGAATAGCCATGCTGAAATTGAAAAGGTCACCGAATACGCCTATTCTAGCCTTCCCATTCAGCCACCTACTATTGTGGGGCCGGGTCGTACCGTGGTACGACCCTACAGCAGTTCTGTAGACCTCTCCGCTAGAGCTGAGCGTTCACCCCGTGTCAACAAAATATGACCAGCCAGGGCCTCATGTTTAAATCGCTCCACCACGTAGGTTAAACCATTACTGGCCGCATCCACATAGGGGTTATCAATTTGCGCGGTATCACCCGTCAAAACAATTTTTGTCCCCTCACCCGCACGGGTGAGAATAGTTTTTACCTCGTGGGGGGTCAAGTTTTGAGCCTCATCAACAATCAAAAACTGTTTTGGCAATGTTCGTCCGCGGATATAGGTTAGGGCTTCAATTTGCAGGAGGCCCATGTCCATGAGTTCTTCATGTCCCCGACGCCAGTGGGCAGGCTTACCGGTAGGGTCTTGAGTACCAAAAATGAGATCAAAGTTGTCGTATAGTGGCTGCATCCAGGGCGTTAGCTTATCATTGACATCTCCAGGAAGATAGCCAATATCTCGCCCCATGGGCACCACTGGACGAGAGATCAGCAAACGGCTGTAGATTCTTTCTTCAGACACCTTCTGAACACCGGCAGCAATCGCCAGCAGTGTTTTACCCGTGCCGGCCTTTCCCACCAGGGTTACCAGAGGAATGTTGTCGTTTAGTAACAGATTTAGGGCAAATTTCTGTTCTCGATTACGGGGATGAATTTGTGAGATCCCGGCATAGGGGACCTTGGGCAGCGGAATAATGGACTCGGCCTTACTGTCCACCATAGCGAGTGCTGTGTGGGCTGGATTGTTAACGTCAACTAACGTGAGGGACTGATTGGGATAAAACTTCCCCTCCAGCGTTAGAGTGCCGCCTCGAAAAAGTTCGCTGAGTTGTTCTGCATCAACCAGTAATTCCCCTGTTCCAGAATACAGATCGTCAATATCAATCTTGTCGGTTTCATAGTCCTCAGCGGCTAACCCCAGAGTATCAGCCTTAATGCGGAGATTGGCATCTTTACTAATGAGAACGACAGGGCACTGACAGGTTTGTTTATGTTCTAGGGCGACGGCTAAAATTTCATTGTCAGCTTTGTCCCCCTCAAGCTCTAGGGGAAGTGACGATAGCGTTTCTTGGTGACACAAAGAGACAACTAATTTGCCATCTCCTTCTAAACAAATGCCATCGGTTAAGCTACCTTGCCCCCTTAATTTGTCCAGGGTACGAGACACTTGACGCGCGTTACGACCGGTTTCATCCAGTGACTTTTTAAACCGGTCTAGTTCTTCGATAATGGCAATGGGTAAAATGACATCATTCTCCTCGAAGCGGTAAATAGCCTTGGGGTCGTGCAAAAGCACGTTGGTATCGAGGACGAATGTTTTTCTCATAAACAAAAAATTACCTTTGAAGTCCCTTAAACCCACAGGGGGCAGACACTTCTGTAAAACGACATCACTGTGGAAATATCTGTATCATTATCTATTAAACCTTACTTATTTGCGTAGCAGGCTACACCAATTTGTATCCGCAGATGAGCTTAACATTTGCTCATTCATAAAGACTGAGATACCTTTGACAGTCAATCACGGCCAATATTTCTCAATTCTTGATGAACACTGGTACCCACCTGGAGAGCTTCGTTTAGCAGCTGGCCGTAGTTCCCTGCCATATCTGTGGCTGTCAGGGTTTGAAGACTGGCAAGGTTAGTTTCAATATTGATAAACAGCTCTTGCCGACGGGTGATAAATCGGTGGTGTTTGCGCATGATGCGGTCGCTCATCAGCGCGCATACCAGACTCTCACGGGTTAGGTGCAGGGCTTCTTGCACGGCATCTGGGTTATCTAACATCAGACGTCTGGAGGTCTGATCGGTCTGACGCAGCTCTGCTAAAATTTCAACCGCTTTGATCATTTCGTTAAAGCGATCAACTTCGTCTAGCAGGTGGCTAAGCACTTTGCGCTGTCGACCTTTGTAAATGCCATAGCTACTGTAGGCCGCAGTGGTTGCGATCGCACCTCCCACCCCTAGCACCATAAATCGACCGATAGCGGCGGCGGCCAGATTTTGCCCTAGCACTAAACATACCGGCAGCCAGAGCACCAAGGCCACAGCCAGCATCAGCCCTTGATTCATCAGCCAGGCCCAGCCCAGCTGAGGTCGCTGAAACACAGCCAGACGCGTTCCCCAGCCCATCGATAAATCACTAATATCTAACCCCGTCAGCTCATCCAAGTCGCGATTTGTAATCCGCAGGGTATCCAGATTGACTCTACTCATTCGCGCTGCTTTTTTCTCTTATTAGAGTCCTAACAAAGAGGCCAAACTGGTCAGAATCTGAGCGTAAAAGTTTCCTTCAATCTCAGGTCGAAACACCTGGAATGGTTCGTTGGGGGCTCCAAAAAAGGGACGCAATGTCCACCCCAACTGAGACCCCACCAGGGCATAGAGGCCCAGCCAGCCCAAGAGCAACCGGTTTCGCAGTCGACTACCGGCGGCATCAGGCCCCACTATCTGACGCATCCCCTGATAAAACAGACGCACACCAATAACGCCGGTCAACCCCATCACCGCCACATTGAGCAGTAGAAAGAAGTTATACCCCTGAATAGAAATCAAAAAGAATAGAACGACCGGAGCAAAGCTAAACAGCAGTACGCTGATGACGGCGACAGTGGTCATTAACATAGCAGCGTACTGACGAAAATTTAGCTTAGACCCAAAGAGAATATCAAAAAAGTAAAGCGTCGGTAGACAGATACCCAGCGTAATCAGATATAGCGCTGGTAGCTTAACGGCCGATGCCAGCATCTGTAGCCAACTACTCGATGAGCCAATAATCGCCCCGTAAACTCCAAAAAAGATGCAGCTGACCACTAGCAACGAAAAGATTTTGCGCTCGAGCTTGACGTCGTGTTGAATATCGTTAAGAAACTGGTTGCGATCGCGCAGTAGCTGAATCAAAACAGCAAAGTGCTTCATAAGATGCCTACCGGAATAACATCAGGAATGCTCCCAGACGTAGCTACACAGCATCAGCTGCCAATTTCGAATCCCCACAAAGCAGCCAGAGTGTTGAACTTAACACTCTGGCTCTAAAACCACGTGCACAATCAGACGTTAGGACCCCTGGGCCTTCAGTTGTTCAATTTCTTGACGAATGGCCGATAGCTGCTCAGTTAGGGCCTTAATTTCAGCCTGGATACCGCTGTCTGCCACAGGTTTAGCCACAGTATTAACAGTTGCACTGCTAGCCGGTGACTGAGCAAAGGGATTGGGAAACTGACCGTCAAAATTACTGCTGAAATTATCTACAAATTCACGGGCTTCTTTTTCGGTTAAGGCACCTTTTACCTCAAGCTCGTCGGTCAAACGATTGAAGTCTGTCCCAATATCAGAAAATTTATTAGCAGACGCTTGTGGGTCTTGAACAGCCTCCACTGCAGATGCAGCAGCCCCCAAGGAGACCCGAAAGCTTTTTTGAATAAACTCAGTAAACGTATCAAAATCCATGACTCAAGTCGCTCTAAACGCCTAATCACCGCGAGCATATATTATATGCACCGCTGAACAGTCTTACTCGGTGTAGATATAGTCTAGTCGTGGACCGGACACTGACCCATAGCAAACCGGACTAGAGACCCAAACACTGTCGAGCTAACCAGCCAATTTGCTGCCCCACCTGCACTCGATACCAGCCACGTCCAGCTTCGCCCAGCAGCGTAACCGAGCTACCGTTGCGAAAGGTCCCTAAAACACTGTACTGAGTTCCTCCTCCACTCCGCAGGTTACAGGCATTGTAAGGGGCTGGTGCCTGAATAGACCGCACCTGTTGCTGAGCCTGGACATGACTCCCCATCGCCAAAGAAATCACAGGCGCGAGAATTAACCCACACCACTGTTTCTTTTTCCAACCCGTGGGGTGCCTACAAGAGAGTTTTGTCTCTAAATCAGTGATCATTTGCTAACAAAAGCTTTTATCTACAGCGGCAACTTCCACTTAATTTTAATCAGAAAGTATCAACCTACAACAGATTAAGTAAATAATATGTACTTTTTCAAAGTATTGCCAATTTTTTTGTTTGATCCAGCACAGCAAATAGTGTCTCAATCCAAAAAACACCTCTATAAAACACCACTGATAGCGCAATTTTGAGTTTTTTCTATCGTCTAGATAGATATACCATCCGGCTAGAGCTGTTGCTGAGAAGAGTAGATCAAGAGAATTCCACTGCTAGAATCTATTTGTGATTCTCAATACAAAGAGTTAGGTTTTTATGCGCTCTTATCTCGTTGCGGTTGTAGATGGTGTCCATGCTCGTTTTTTTACCCTTGCCGCTGCCGAGTTGTCTGATCAAGGACAATCAGGACCTCATTTAACCGAGCACAGCAGCTTAAATAATGCCGAAAAACCCATAGCTACCAAAGGTACTAACAACAACCTGATTGGGCGTAAACACCACGGCAACCGCCACGAAAAAACAACACAGTTTACGGAGATTAACCGACGCTTTGCCAGCAAAGTGGTACAGCATGTTGGCACCATGGCCCAAAGTGCTCCAGGTCATCATTTAGTGCTGGTGGCAGAACCCCACATTCTGGGTGCTTTGCGTGAGTCTATATCCGGTCACATCCCGTCATCAATGACTGTCAGTGAGCTTGCTAAAGACCTTTGTCGCTTAAATGCCCATGAGCTACATAAGTATTTGACCAACAAACAGATATTGCCTGAACCTAGACGTATCACTGGTAGATAAAGGAATAGCCAGCTTGGCTTTCCAAAAAGCTATCAAATAATACAGATTATTGGGAGCTGAGGGTTCTCAAGAGTCCTCAGCTCTCAATAAAAACAGGCTATTGCCTTAGCGAATATGGCAGGAACTCTCTTAGCTTGTTATTGTAAAGACAATGTATGCAGAACTATTGTATTGAGCGCAACCGTGCGTACAGCATTTGCATGTCACGAATGCCGCTTGTCGTTTTAATTTGAGAAAATTGTGGACGTTTTAGAGATTACCCGAAAATATGGTTTGTTAAAACGTCTACGCATAGGCCGCGATGATAGTCTTACGGCCCACGATCAAAACGATGCATACCCTTTAGCTGTTTATCAGTAACCTAGGCTACTGGTGACTAGCTTTTTAAATACAAAACTGTTGTTAATGAGGTTTTTTATGCTGATGGAGTTATGCCCCTGCTGTGGTGTTCGTTTGCTGCGGCATGCCAGTAAATCTGGCTCTTTTTTACGCTGTGGTAGCTGTCGATTTGAAATTCCTGAAGAACTTCCCTCCGTCACTGATGAAAATGCCAAGTCTTCTGACAGTTTACTAGATAATTTGGTTGATACTGCTGAGACGATTACTGCCCCATAGTCACTGTGCGCGCAGTTATCTAGTTAAAGCTGTGGCTATCACGTTAGTCACAGCTTTTGATTTATGCAGTGGCAAACAGACCACGACAAAACAGACCGCAACAGTCTTTAACCCAAACGCTAGCAAGACATAGAATTTTGACAACAAAGCCTAGGGTGTGAATCGGTATTGTATTGTCAAGTAGGGAGTATACCGGTCTGGTTCTCCTGGTTTAACCACATTTGCTATGTCTAATTTGGAGCAGCTACTCGCTCAACAAACTCTCAATACACTGGCTAACTTAAGCTATCGCGATCGCGACCTCAGCAGCTATTTGCACAGCATCGCTCAGGGGGTGCAGAGCATTTTAGGGACAGATTGGGCCGTTGTTACTCTCTGCTGGGACGATTCAGAACGGATTTTAGCGAGTACCGTTGATTTAGACACCGATCCAGAAGAAATTTATGAGCTACACGGCACCCTCACGGATAAAGTCTTTCAGACCGGTTGCCCGCTGACGGTAGAAAATTTTATTCAAGACCCCAGCCATGGCGTCGGGCCAGAGGGCTATAGCGCTTACCTGGGCGTGCCCCTACGGACACCTGCAGGGACAACCATCGGTACTATCTGCACCTTTAGCCAGCAGTCGCGACAGTTTGCCTCTGAGTTGATCAGCATGGCACAGCTGTTTGCTGAACGAGCCGCAACGGCGATTGATAACCACCAGCTCGCTCAGCAACAACAGCGCTTTAACGAAGTCTTAGAAGCTGAGGTGGTTAAACGAACCCAAGAGCTGCAGGCTGCTCGCTCAGAGCTGATGACGATCAATGCTGACTTAGAACAGCGGGTGGCTCAGCGTACCGTCGAGCTGACTCAGCTAAATGCCCAACTCAAAGAAAGTGAAGAGCGGCTGCGGCGCATTTTTAATGCCTCTAACGATGCCATTTTTGTCATTGACCCCAGTAGCGATCGCATCTTAGAAGCCAACCCCCAAGCAACCCAACTGCTGGGATATAGTCGCCAAGAACTCTTAGAAAGCGTCCATATTTCCAGCGTTCATCCTAGGGAAATGCCGCAGCTGATGGCCTTTGCCGCCTCTGTTTTAGAAACAGGGCAGGGCTGGACAGACCAGCTAACCTGTTTGACTAAATCTGGTACCACCATACCAGCAGAAATTTCTGCCTCTATGCTGGAGTATGCCGACCGGCCCTGCGTGGTGGCCATTGTTAGGGATATTCGAGATCGCAAACGGGCGGAACAGGCCCTGGCTGCCCTAGCCGAGGTCGGAGAGTTAGCCTCCATGATTGTCCATGAGGTGCGTAACCCCCTCACCACCGTCAAAATGGGGCTAAGTGCGTTGCTTAACACCGAGCTATCTGAGAGAAATATGACGCGGCTAGAGCTAGCGAGTTCCGAAGCTAGCCGGTTAGAATCTCTTCTCAATGAGATTTTGCTCTACGCCAAACCCCAAACGCTGCAGACGACGGCGGTAAATTTAACTGAGTTAACCACTACCGTCCTAGATACCCTCCGGGCACAGCCTGCTGTTGCCAACCGGTCGATTGTATTCAAACCAACCGGTGATTGTATTACCATCCAAGGCGATGCTGATAAATTAAAACAGGTAGTGATCAATCTGGTGAGTAATGCCTGTGAAGCGGTTTCACCGGGGGATGCTATAACTTGTTATCTAGAAACAACACCAGACCATATTCGCCTTCAGGTTCACAATGGCGGTGCTCCCATTCCACCAAACGTCCTGCCTAACCTAACCAAGCCATTTTTCACAACAAAGTCCACCGGTACAGGGTTAGGATTGGCGATTGTAAAACGGATTATAGAAGCCCATGGAGGAAGTTTTACGATTGAATCGACAGCTGAAACGGGAACAATAACAACAGTCATGTTTAGGGCATAAGCGCTTAAGAGAACTATTTCTACCCTGGAAATTTTCTGTGAGCGTTGATCTGGTTTTTTCTCTCAAAAAAGCAATTTCTGATTTAGAGAATGAATCGATTTGGAGCAGTAGCTATTGAACAGCCTCCCATGACCAAAATTATTCCGAGGATCAAGCAATGCCCAAAAAATAATGGGACTCGTGGATGTTTCGTTACATCAGCTGGGTGACCTCTCATAAATAGGGCGTGAATAACACAGTCATGTACGTAAGTAAAATCACTGGCTTCAAAAAACTTTATATTGTCAATTAAAATCCGTAGTTTGCCTGATTTTTTTTAAAGGAGTTGGTTAAATGGGTGTGTGTCCACGGTCTGGCAACAGACAGACATCGCCTATCTGTGTTAATTCGTTCTGTCATCCTTGAGTATTCAGTCGCTAGCCCTCGCGCGAATGTCCAAGGATGCTAGAAGGACTATGCTTCTAGAGAATAATGCTTTTAATAGATAGGCGTTTTAGCCGTTTTTACAGAGTGTCTAATGGCTAAAATTCTATTGATTGACCCAGATACAACCAGCCGTCAGATACTGGAACATGCATTTACGCTGTATGAGTATGAGGTGGTTACTACCCAGCGTGGCGATGAGGGACTGACCCTGGCGGTGAGTGAAGCGCCCGACCTGATTATTCTAGATGTGGATGTCGCTGGGTTAAATGGCTGGCAGGTGATCAAACGCCTGAAAGAGGCGAGTCCTACATGGCTGATTCCAGTGATTGCCATGGCTGCACCCGCTGTAGACGGGCAGCTCTTAGTTCAAACGGGTTTTGATGCCTACATTCGTAAGCCAGCCTCTGCTAAACATGTTTTACAAAGAATTGAAACCTTGCTGGATCAGACAGCGAGGGTTTCAGGTGACGAGCTAACCTCCCCCAGTCCGGTGGGCCAGCATACTACAGCCGATAGTCTCGACGCCCAACACCAGCCTGACTACGCGACGGTTGTTCACATTGACGACAGCCCAGACGATAGTCAGGCGATGGCGAAAATTGTTGAGGGAGCGGGGTATCGCTATGTCAATATCTCGGATTCGCTGCAGGCTCTATCACAGCTGATAGATCTAAAACCACAGCTCATTTTTTTAGAATTGGTTTTACCCATAACCAACGGTTACGAGCTGTGTGCCCAGATTCGACGCATTCCTCTGTTTAAGTGGACCCCAATTATTATTGTGACCACCAGCAAAAAGGTTTCTAATCGCGTACGGGCCAAAATGGTGGGAGCATCCGATTTTGTGAGTAAACCCATCAAGGCCCAGCCCATCCTAAAGGCTTTGATTAAGTATCTCTCTTCCTACAGCAAAGTGTAAGTCTCGACTATGACAGCAGATGTTGATGAGACCACAGGGCGGCCTGGGTGCGATCGCGAACGTCTAACTGGCAAAAAATGTTGGTCAGGTGATTTTTAACAGTGCCCTCAGTTAAATGGAGTGCGGCGGCAATTTCTCGGTTACTGTGACCCTGACCCAGCAGAGTGAGAATTTCTAACTCTCTGGTATTAAACTGTGTCTGTAGGTCTACCTTTGTATGGGTCTGTTCTGGTTTCACCTGAGAAAAGACCTTAGGGGCAATGGTGGGGCCTAGCTGGCTATAGCCTTCGTGGAGGTTACGGATTGCGATCGCAACCTGTTTAGCGGGCGTACTTTTTAATAAATATCCCAGCGCTCCAGCTTCCAGCGATTCAAACACATACTCATCTTCATCAAACGTCGTTAGCACCAAAATCCGAATCCACGGAAATTGCTGATGAATTTTACGGGTGGCGTCGACTCCATTACACACAGGCATCCGGACATCCATTAAGATCACATCCGGCTGCAGCTGAACGACGAGTGCGATCGCTTCTTGACCGTGGTTGGCCTCCCCCACAATTTCAAGATCGTCTTCTAGCGCCAACAGCGACGCTAGCCCTTGCCGAAACATCGGCTGATCATCCACCAGCAAAATCTGAATCATTGCGGCACAGTTACCTGAATTAAGGTGCCTTTTCCAGGCACACTCTGAATGGTCATCTGCCCTCCCAACAGCTGTACTCGTTCCTGCATTCCCCGTAAGCCATATCCCGTAATCGTTGATCCAGGAACAAATCCAACGCCATTATCCGAAAGACCTACCGCAATGCCCTCGGCGTTTTTTTGAGCCCACAGCTTTACAGTCGAAGCCTGGGCATGTTTTTGAATATTGGTCAGCCCCTCTTTAATAATTAGAAAAAGCTGTTGACTCACCTGTAGTGGCAGGCTGGGTAGACTAATGCGAGTCTCAAACATCAACGGCTCAGCCGTGTGAGCCTGTTGAATTTGCTCCACCAGTCCCGTTAGTGCCTCGGGCAAGCTAAATGTACCGTGGCGAATCGTGGAAACTGCTCGACGGACCTCCTGTAGAGATTGACTGGACAGTATTTTAGCTCGATCTAATGCTTGCACAGATTGATCTGGATTTTGAGAGTACAGCGTTTGAGCCACCTCTAGCTGCACATTTAGAGTCGTCAACGTATGGCCCAGAGAATCATGAATATCGCGGGCAATGCGAGTGCGCTCTAAAGCTGTTGCCAGTATCTTAACTTCCTGCGATAATGCTGCCGCCTGCTGTCGGCTTTTCCGTTCAGATAAAACAGTCCAGCACAGCAAAATAATTAACAAACAAGTGACAATATAAATTGTTGTACTATTAACAATAAAATCTAACACCAGCAGTGGTGCAGGCACCTCTAGGGATGCCTCAAACTGTTCTCGGAGTTCATCTATCGGGGCTGAAAATTGCTTAAAAATTCGCTGGGCTAGGCTCAGCTGCCAGGCGATACCGGCAAAAACAGTGATGAAAATAACATCACGCCGTCGCAACAAAAAACAGCTTTTTACCAACACCAGATACAAAAACGGATCCAATCCCCAATCGGTAAACCAACGACTTATCAGGAGAACAACAATTTCTAACCCAATATAGGCACGTCGGTAGGCGATGGGCTGCTCTATGGGAAACACAATGCTGAGCACTGCCAACATACCCAAAACGCTAAAGCTAATGTAGTCTGCTGTACCGGGTTCGTAGCCTAATGATCGGTTGAGCATCAGCAGACCAATGCGCAGAATCACCAAGATTAAAAAAGCCCATTCCACATATCGCAGAGTCTTAGGAATTGACGGGGACAGAGCGGCAATAGACGCTGAAACTGGTTTGGCCTGTTTGCCTGCTCCTGTAGTGTGACTGACAGCGTTCATGCTTTTGACGTTGTGCACTTAGTTAATAAAGCCAGAGACTTTCTAGGTGGCCTTTTCTGATGGTAAACCACTAAATCTACCGCCTCCATGACAAATGTCATAATTTGCCATGACCTTTAGCTATAGAGGCCAATTAACAACGTCGCTAAAGTGCAGATACGGTTCTACACGGTAAGACGATGGACAGGCGACTTCAATTAGCATCACAGATAGGAAAGGCAATAGTCATATCTTTGGGACACTAAGGCCCTTTGGGGCACTAAGGCCCTTTGGGGCACTAAGGCCGTGGCCCAAACGTCATCGCCGGATCTACAGTTTTTACCATCACAGGATGCGCCCATGCTTTCAAAAGCGCCCATGCTTTCAAAAGTGCCTATGACAACACCCGCACCGGCCGATCAGTGCACCGCAGAAACCACCCTTGCAGCTGATACCATCGCCGAAATCGAGACTTATCTAGAGGCCTATGACCAGACGGGGCGTCTCTCTGGCAATGTCATGATTGTTCATGGTAACGCTGCACTTACCTGCAGTTATGGCTTAGCCAATCGCGAACATGGAGTGGCCAATACTCCAGAGACCAAATTTCGGATTGGCTCTATTACCAAACAATTTACCGCTGTTGCTATCCTCCAGCTACACGAGCAGGGGCTGTTAGATATTCAAGCCCCTATTTCCTCATATCTGCCCGATTACCCGGAAGGAGATCGCATCACCAGTCATCATCTGCTCACCCACACCTCAGGCATTCTAGAATATCTTGATGGCGAAGTCTTTGCTGACTTTATTCAGTGGCTGCGACTGCCATCCAATCTCGAGCAGCTAGTTGATCGCGTTATGGATTTACCTCTAGAATTTGACCCTGGAGAGCAATTTAAATACAGCAATTCTGGCTATATTTTGCTAACTCAGATTTTAGAAACCGTATCTGGGCAGACCTATGCCGACTATGTGCAGACCAACATTTTTACACCGTTGGGCATGAATAATACTGGCTATGAGATTCCCTCTGCTGTCATTCCCAATTTATCCCAGGGGTATACTTTGGCCGGTCCTGACCTATACTTACAAACCGACCCTATCGATATGAGTCTTCCCCAAGGGGCAGGTGGTCTGTATTCCACCTTAGGAGACTTAGCTATCAGGAATCAGTGGCTCTAAGGTAACAGGCTAGAACAGCCTATCTTAAACCAAGCCTCCATCGACCTGCTGACCCAAGCGGCTGTAAAAATGGCGGCTCCCGAAGACCAGCCCGATGCCTTTTATGGCTATGGTGTCATCAACGATTTTCACCTAGACCAACAGCGCTTTTACCACAATGGTGGCATTAATGGATTTCGTTCTAGCCTGATGTATTATCCCGAAGAAAATTTAACCATTGGTCTTCTTCTTAATCTGACTAATCAAGCACCAGGTGCGATCGCTGAAGGGTTAGCGGCCATACTGCTAGATGAACCCTACACTATCCCTCAACAGCGTGAGGCCATCGACGTAGAGCCTACCCTCTACGAAAAGTATGTTGGCACCTATCAATTGCTGCCTGAGCGGCAGGTTGAACTGCGGGTTGAAAATAATCAGCTCGTCATCAGCCACGCAACTGAGCAGGAGTCGGTTATGCTTTACCCCACCTCAGAAACAGAGTTTTTTACCCAGGTTGTGGATATTTTTATAAAATTTGTCTTTAGTGAAGATGGCACTGTTGAGGGGTTCACCCTTTTTGATCACGGTTATGAACTCTTTGCCCCCAAACTAGACGAGTAGGGTTTAATGCAATTGCTGATTTTGCGTATAAACCGCTCTAGAACAGTGACTATCTAAAGTTTTCGGCGATGGTGCGAGCTATGGGCGCACAGCAATATTATTTAACAGCCCCCATAGCTAAAGCCATACTGAGGTAAAACAGTTTAGTTTTATTTGAATCAAACCCAAAAAATAGCTTAGACGCTGCATGAAAAGTATTAAATATTTTGGCTAGTTCCCTAAATCTCCTAAATCCCAAGGGCCAGGAGGGCTTGTTTTGTAATGAATGCTGCCTTTAAAGCATTCTCTTAGATAAATATAGCCAAAACAGGATCATTATTTCAATTTGAATTAAAATATAAAAAGTTTATTGCTCATAACCCAGGTAAAGGCCTGGTATGACAATGAATGGGGATACTCCTGCCGCCTGGTAGAGCTGGCACAGAAGGTAGCGGAGACACTGGGGTCGGCCAAATAGTTTGGAGTTCTTAGTTTGTAATTCAAAACTCAAAAGTGAGACATTATCTGACTTTAGTTATTTAGCATACCTTTTTTTATTCAAATCAGGAGGCACTCCATGACAAATGATTATTCTCAAGCGCCGCCTCAAGCAGGGGGCGAACTTAATATTTTTGAGCGATATCTCACTCTGTGGGTAGCTATTTGTATCATGGCCGGAATTTTCCTGGGGCGGGTATTTCCTACTATTGCCCAAACTTTAGATGCCATGAGTGTTTATCAGGTGTCGGTTCCAATTGCCATCTGTCTGTTTTTCATGATGTATCCCATCATGGTAAAGATTGATTTCTCTCAGGCTAAACGGGCGGCCAACACACCCAAGCCAGTGTTGCTAACGCTGGTTGTTAACTGGCTGATTAAGCCTTTTACCATGGTTGTTTTAGCTCAGTTTTTTTTAGGCGGGTTGTTTCAACCACTGCTGAGCGGAACAGAAATTATTCGGGGTAGTGAAGTGACGTTGGCTAACTCGTATATCGCCGGAACAATTTTGCTGGGGATTGCCCCCTGTACCGCCATGGTGCTGATGTGGGGGTATTTGTCTTACAGCAATCAGGGCCACACCCTGGTGATGGTGGCGATTAATTCGTTGGCCATGTTGTTTTTGTATGCGCCGCTGGGGGGCTGGCTGCTCTCTGCCAATGACCTGATTGTTCCTTGGAGAACAATTGTGCTGTCGGTGCTCGTCTATGTCGGGTTACCTCTGTTGGCGGGCAGTATGTCACGCACCTGGATTTTAAGACATAAGGGCAAAGTCTGGTTTGAGACTGTATTTTTGAACTATTTAGGACCAGTGGCCATTATTGCGATGCTGACTACTCTGGTCTTACTGTTTGCGTTTAAAGGGGAACTGATTGTGCGCAATCCGCTCCATATTCTGCTGATTGCGGTTCCTTTATTTTTGCAGACGAACTTTATCTTTTTGATTACCTATGTGGCAGCTCAAAAGATGGGAATGGTCTATGAAGATGCGGCACCGGCGGCCTTAATTGGAGCAAGCAATCACTTTGAGGTTGCGATCGCAACCGCCGTTACTCTCTTTGGCCTTAACTCCGGTGCTGCCCTGGCTACCGTTGTCGGTGTCCTGATTGAGGTACCCGTTATGCTAATGCTAGTGGCTGTTTGCAAACGCACCGCCTTTTGGTTTGCCCGCGAACCCCACAAGGCCACACTCCCTGACCCCCGCTGTATTCGCATTCAACCCTAGCTATGTCAGATCATTTACAGCCCTGGTGGGTAGTTCCCAAACGGCTTGCAGGGGTGCGTAAACCCACCCCTGCAGACCTCGCAGACCTCAGGGGTGAGGGGGTCGGCGCCCTTGTTTCACTACTGAGCGATGACTCTAACCTAAATCTCTATCAGCGAAGCCAAATCCCCCACATCTGGGTGCCGATTGTGGGGGGAACTGGCCCCACCTTTGAACAGCTTGAACAAATAAAAACGTTTGTCGATACTCAAAACTCTCTGGGTAATGCTGTCGCCATTCACTGCTCCAGCGGTCGTCGTCGCACCGGGACAGTGATTGCGGCTTTATTGATTAAAGCCAGTTTAAGCTATGAACAAGCGTTAAAAACTGTTTTAGCAGCCAACCCAGAGATTGAGCTTAGAGAAGCCCAGCTCGATTTTCTCAAACGTCTTTCAAGCCGGTCGTAGATTACGTAAATCTAAGCCACCATCGGCATACCCGATGTGACCACCTCAACATAGAACTTTTGCAGCTGCTGGGTGGCGCCCCGCCATCCCCAGCGCTCTGCTTCGATGCGGGCATTGCGTCGAAGCAGCTCAATTTCAGCCCTTGCTGCTAATAATCGCTGAGTTGCTTTGATCGCCCCTTCGTCATCTTGGGGATCAAACAAAAATCCATTGGTGCCATCAGTCACAATATCTGGAATACCCCCGGCGTTAGCTGCAACCGTTGGGCACCCAGCCGCCATGGCCTCCAGCAGCACCAACCCCAACGTTTCAGTTCGCGATGGAAAAACAAACGCATCGGCAGAGGCATAGGCAGAGGCCAGCACTTCACCCCCCAGATAACCTACGAAGTTAGTAGATGTACCGGCAAAGTGTTGCTCCAGCTCTTCGCGATAGGGGCCATCCCCCACTAAAGCTAAACGAGCCTCCGGAATCGCCTCTAAAATTGGCTTAATCCGATCCACTTCTTTCTCAGCTGAAAGACGACCCACATACAGCAGTAACGGGGCATCTGGATATCCCTGGCTCAGCCGTTCGCGCATGGCCCGATTCGCCAGGCTAGGCCGAAATAAATCCGTATCCACACCGCGCTGCCAGACCTTTACATTTTCAATACCGTGGTCTGTCAGCTCCTGCTGCATGGCCGTAGATGTACATAAATTAATATGGGCATTGTTATGGACCGCTTTTAGCAGCTCCCAGAGCATGCCTTCAAACATACCAAAGCCATAGTGCTCTAAATATTTGGGTAAATGGGTGTGGTAAGAAGCAATCAGCGGAATTTCCAATGCCTTGGCATAGTAAACCCCGGCAAGGCCCAGAACGGCAGGGTTTACAACGTGCACTAAGTCGGGTTGAAAAGTCTCTAATGCCTCTCCGATTGACGGTCGTGGCAATGCCAGCTTTAACTCCGGGTACAGCGGCATCGGAAATCCTGAAATGCCCTCGATTTTGGCACCCTTATAGCCTGTCAGACCCCCCTCGGGGCAAAATACACACACATCGTCTCCTAAAGCCTGTAGCTGTTCGACGGTGTGTTTAAGGCGAGTTACGATACCGTCAACTTTAGGGAGAAATGTTTCAGTAAATAGAGCAATACGCATACGCTTAGGAGTGATTGAATGCGGATGTATCAATAAACACTGGGCTGTTGATTATTCAACCGCGAAATTGGTCCAGGCTCAAGCGCTCATAAAATCTTTTTTTTGACAATAGCCTAAGTAACATTAATCCAGTCAATTGATAACCCTCAATGTCGGTTAGATTGAGTTACCAAAATCCAACAAACAGCGGTCAAACAATCAGCCCCCCGGTTAAACCAAACAGGCAGAAAACAGCCGAATGGACAAATCAACTCCATCCTGTTTCCTGCCTGTTAATTAGCTAGCCAGCAGGGATTGGGGTAGGTGCAGATGTGGCTTTTGTCCATTTAGACGTACAAACAATCCTCGAAGTGTCGCAGCGGTCGACATACTTCTTGGCAATTTCTGTCACTTCTAGCATTAGCCCCTTATCTAACTGGGTTGGCTGCAAACCCATATCCAGGAAGCACTGATTATCGACTACCAGCTCGTTTTCAGGCGCTTCGTTACGAGGGTTCTCCATGTACTGAATTTCAGCACCCGCAATATCAGACACAATGCGGGCCAGATCGCGTACCCGATGAGTCTCAGTCATCTGGTTGAGAATCTTTACCCGATCACCTTTGTCAGGTGGATTATTAACGGCCAATTCAACACAGCGTACGGTGTCTTGAATATGAATAAAGGCACGGGTTTGGCCACCAGTACCATGCACCGTTAGGGGATGACCAATAGCCGCCTGCATCAAAAAGCGATTGAGCACTGTCCCATAGTCGCCGTCGTAGTCAAAACGGTTAATCAACCGTTCATCCATAGCGGTCTCGCGGGTGTTGGTACCCCAGACAATTCCCTGGTGTAGGTCAGTAACCCGCACCTGGTCATTCTTGTTGTAGTACGCAAAGAATAGCTGGTCTTGGGTCTTGGTCATATGATAGATACTGCCCGGGTTAGCCGGATGCAAAATCTGTTTTTCAATGACCTTACCGGTATCCGTAACAACCTGAATATCCAGATAGCCTTCAGGAATTTTCATCCCAGCCGTACCGTAGCCGTAAACACCCATGGTGCCTAGGTGAACTACATGGATATCCAGCTCAGATTCAACAATGGCACACAGCACGTTATTGGTACCGTTGAGATTGTTATCAACAGTGTAGCGCTTATGCTTTGCTGACTTCATGGAGTAGGGAGCGGCACGCTGTTCAGCGAAATGCACAATCGCATCGGGTGCATAGTCACAAATCAGATGCAAGAGTTTGTCATACTCTTGAGCAATATCAACATTGTAAAAATCGATGGTTTTACCACTAATTTCCTGCCATGCCGACAGACGTGTGGACATAGGACTAATGGGAGTTAGAGAGGCGATTTCTAACTCATTGTCGATATTGCGTCGGGATAGGTTATCAACAATGGCGACGTCATGACCTGCGTTGGATAGATGCAGTGCAGTGGGCCAGCCGCAAAAGCCATCTCCGCCTAATACGATTACTTTCATCCTTTAGCGTTTAAGCCTCCTTCATGATTAGCAAGAATTATACAGAATAGAGGTATAAATCGTTATCTTGTGCACCTAGGAGACCCGAGATCGACAGCTAGTAATTTCCGTAGTTTTTTTTGCTAAAGCTACGGAAATTGGGCAAATCAGCCGATTTTGCCAATAACTTTGGCAGCTTAAAAATAGCAATCTTTTTGTAGTCTATATTTTTTCATAAAATAAAAATCTTCGTTGCCGCTGCTTCCCATGTCCGTGCTCCCTTGAGGCTTACGGACCCGTGAGCTTGAAAAGCCAAATCTGGGTTTCCTGGCGGTTGTCAAAATTATTGTCACTCACCATTAGTAAGCTCTGGCTACCGTCCTGTAGCTTTGGCCCCAGGGTCATCGCTTCTAGATTGTCGGGGTTAAGTGGGGTGAGGTCGGCCAGCAGCTGTTTGCGAATAGGGGTGATGCCAGAGATATCTCCCTGTAGCGATGCGATCGCACTGATATCGCTAGCCACGCCGGTTGTCACCTGATACAGCTTTACCGAAAGTCCCTGGAGACCAAACGCTCGTTCGAGCGCTAAAAAATGCCCCCCCCCATCCACAGATAAAATTTCCGATAGCCCGTTGATAACGGCTCCCAGCGGGGCTGTATCCATAGAATACCAGTGCTCTGAAAGCAGTGTGGACTGACCGGTCCCGTTAGGGTCAACCAGATAGTGAAGCCAGCGGTTTTTAAAGGGAATTTCTGGGTCGACATCTAAATCTTGATAGAGCGGTCCCTCGGTGGCGGCAAACAGCCGAAACGGCTCATAGGAGCCACCGGGGGCGCTGATGGTTAGCGCCTCAAATCCGATATTCTCTTGAACTCCCTGGGTTTGGGTGTCAAAGGTTTCGCCATCTGTTTCGCCATCTTTTGTAGCCAGCAGATATCGAGCCGGTATGGGGAAGCTGGTTGTTAACCGTCCGGTTTCCAGGTCAAACTCCTGTAGGGCAGGCGGAATTTTTTGTTGGGGAGAGCCTTCGCTAGACACAATCAAACTGCGCTCAGGGGTGAGTACCATTCCTTCAGCATCCAGCGGCGCCATGGAGCTACCGGCGCTGTCCTGAAAGTCAGTCACGGCTTTGATAGTGACATCATCAATACCGGAAGGACTCAACTCTAGGGCAAGGGTATAAAAGCGAGGGCGTTGACGGTCGTCCGAGAGGACATAGTACTGGTTGAGATCGCGATCATAGGCCACAGCCGACAGTCCCCCCACCTGGGTGCCTGCAAACTCCTCCATCGGCAGCACCACATGATCAATCGGCTCCACCGATAGATCTAAAAACAATCGATCTTCAGCACTAACCTGAGGAATAGCACAGCCGCTCACACCCAGCAGCCCTAAACACAGCCAAACACTTAGAAAAGCCCCCACCCGGCGAAACCTATCCATCGCTTCTCTCCATGCAAACGTTTTCAAGGTTAACAAACGACCACTAGACGCGCTATCCACCCGCCACCTCAAGCATGACCCCCGAACGAGCCGGTAAAGACACCTGCTGAGTCTCAATCGCAATGTCAGCATCTCCCCAGAGAACAGTCACAGTTTTGTCAAGAACAGACAGCGTAATTTGCTCTGGTTGCTCAGCGGTATTAACAACAACAACGATGGTCTCTTTGTTATTGCTGCGGGCAAAGGCGTAGAGATCGTTGGTCGCAGCCAGGGTTTTATAGGCCCCTGTAGACAAAACAGGATGGCGGTGTCGTAGCGCAATCAGATCCCTATGTAGCTTCAATAACGTAGAGTTCCAGTCTGGTTTTTGAGGAAAACTACGGCGACAGTCTGGGTCGTGCGCACCGGCAAGACCCACTTCATCACCATAATAGATGCTGGGGGCACCGGGGAATGTCATCTGCAGTAGCACAGCCAGCTCAAAACTGGTCTGGTCATGATCAATGACTGTGATTGCTCGGGCAATATCGTGGCTAGACAACAGGTTTAACTGAGTTAGCTGAATCTCCCAAGGATAAAGCGCCAATAGTTCTTCTATTTTCTGGGCATAGCCCTGGGCATCCAATGCCGGATAGGGGAAATAAGCCGGTTTCTCCACTAGAGACATCACCACTCGATCTTTAGCGGTAAAGGCTAGGGCTGGGCCTGTAAAGAGATAGTTCATCACGCCGTCAAACTGAGTGCCATCAAGCCATTGACGGGCATCGGTCCAAATCTCACCCACAATGTAGGCATCTGGATTAACGGCCTTAACCCGCTGGCGAAATTCTTGCCAAAATCCTTCGGCTTTAACATCAAAGGGAACATCCAATCGCCAGCCGTCAATTCCCTGACGCAGCCAATGCTCCGCAATCTGCATAATGTATTCCCGAGCCTGGGGATTGTCGTGATTAAATTCTGGCAGTGCTCGATTGTCATACCAGCTCTCATAGTTAGCCGGTTTTGCCCCATCATAGGCAGATAGCGGCCAGCCTTCTACCTTAAACCAATTGACCCATGGCGATGTTGGCCCATTCTCAAGAATGTCGTTAAAGAAGAAAAATCCTCGACTGGCATGGTTAAAGACACCATCGAGAACAACTTTAATATCGCGCTGATGGGCGGCGTCTAGCAGATCAAGAAAGGCTTTGTTACCCCCCAATAGTGGATCCACCTGATAGTAGTCGTGGGTGTGATAACGATGGTTACTAGCGGACTGAAAGATGGGGGTAAAGTAAATGGCCGTGACACCCAAATCTTTTAAATAGTCTAAATTTTCAGCCACTCCCCACAGATCGCCCCCTTTATAGCCATTGAGTGTGGGGGGAGCATCCCAAGCTTCCAACGGCACCTGCATGGTGGGAGGTAGAGGCCGCTGGGTACGTGCAAAGCGATCGGGGAAAATTTGGTAGAAGACAGCATGTTTAACCCAGTCGGGGGTCTGAATTTGCATAGGAGCGGTGGGAAACTGCACTGCTTAGAGTAACGGTTTGTCAGGACAACACGCACGTATATTAGGATGGCTACAGGTTTGTGTCGTTGGCGCACTGCTCATTAGACGTTCTAAACTGCCGTAAACCAGCGGCGGAGACTGCTGCAGGCCAAACTGTTTAAATGCCAAAAGCCTCGCCGCCACAACTGCCAAATAATCTGTTTTCTCGGAACAACAGTTTAGTAACCCCCCGTATAGGGGCGTTCCATGGAACGCCCCTATACGGGGGGTTACAGAGATTTATCCCGACAACCGAATTTGGGAGCCATCCTCTGTTTTAACCACGTCAATTCGAGTCTGAAAGGCTTCGCGAAAATGGGGCATGTGGGTCACCGTTAGAATACAGGCAAAATCGGCTGCGATCGCATTAATCGCTGCCACCAGCCGGTCACATCCTGCCTGGTCCTGACTGCTAAAACCTTCGTCAATAATCAGCGTCTGTAGCGCCATGCCGGATCGCTGGGCCAATAGTCGGGCCAGGGCCAGACGAATGGCAAAGTTCACCCGAAAGGCTTCACCACCAGAATAGGTTTCATAGGCCCGAGTTCCCTGGGTATCGGCAATCAAAATATCTAGGGTGTCGATCAATTTTTTACGGCCTGAGCGCTGGGTAACAAACTGCACATGCAGCTGATGGGCACTCAGACGACCCAAGATTTGATTGGTCTCCGCTTCTAGCTGGGGCAGCAGATTTTCAATCATCAGGGCCTGAATGCCGTTTTTCCCAAACGCCTGCTGTAGCTCTTGGTGCACCTTGAGCTGATGCTGACACCGCTGCAGCTGCTGACGCTGCTGGTCAGCCTGCTGCTGCTGCGCCTCTAGCTGGTGGAGCTGTTGGTCTAAACGACCTAGTTGCCCCAGCTGCTGTTCTCGCTGGGTTTGTAGTTGAGCCATCGCCTCGTCTAACTGCTGGATTTGGGCTGTGACGTCGGGCAGCAGACTGGCTTCTGCCTCAGCGATAGTTTGTTTAAGACGGTCATACCGTTGGTGGTCTTGGGCTTCGAGGGTCGCTAGCTGCGCCTGCTGCTGCTCTAGGGCAGGTAGTGTTGACCGGGCCTGCTGTAGGGTTTGGTACCGCAGCTGCCAGGGCTGCAGGGCCTGGAGCTGTGCCCGCAGATGCTGGTGATGGTCAGGACAGTAGTTAAGATTGGCCAGAATAGTTTCTAGCGCCATCAGCTTAGGGGAACGCTGCTGGTCAAACTGCTGGAGCTGCGATCGCAATCCGTCCAATTGCTGGTCTAATTCGGGTCGTTGGGTGAGTAGCTGCTCCAGTCTGCGACTCACTTGGGCTAGCTCGGCCTGTTTAAATTCGGCCCAGCGTAGTTTTTCCACCTGATGTCGCACCAGCGCGTGATCCCGTTCGTCATACTTTAGCTGGGTCAGCTGTTGGTCTAGCTGTTCATATTCCCGCTGCAGATCGTCAGCATAGTTCTCTGAATCTAAACACTGTTCTAGATGTTGCCGCTCTTGCTCTAGGGCATTGAGTTGGGTGGTAACTTCGGTAGCCGAGTTGAGCTGCGCTTTTAGGGCTCCTTGCTTTTGGAGAACAGCGCCATAATTTTCCAGCTCGGCTTCTAGTTCTCGATATTCGCTTCTGAGCACCTGAATCTCTCGTTGAGAAGTAGTTAACTGTTCTCGAATCACCCAAATGCGCTGCTGTTGCTGATCCCGTTCTTGCTGCAGCTGAGCCACTACCTGAGGGCCATGGTCCACCAGCGGACGATCGCACAGCGGACAGTTGGCATCTGGTTGTGTCAGCAATGCCAGACGTTGGTCTAGCTGTATCAGCTGTTGTTCAGTTTGTCGCTGTTCAGTTTGAAGCTGAGCCATAAAGTCTCGCCGCTCCTGCCCTTTTTGACGAATTTGAGCCTGGTAGGCCCGTCGCTGTTCTAAATAGGTGAGCTGATGCTGCACCTTAGCCATGGTTTGCTGCAGCTCGGGTTGCTGTTGTGAGACTAAGGTCGCTCGGGTTTGATCGATGGCCTCTAGTCTTGCTTCCAGTCGGGCCGATGCCTGTTTGAGACAGATATGTACCTGCTGACGTCGCTGCTGGAGTGGTGCTACATCTGCCTGGCGCTGGTCTAATAGACGCAGCTGTTGACGCGCTGTTTGCAACTGTTTGAGACTGCTGGCGACGGTATCTTGTTGACTAAGGCGCTGCTGGAGTTCTGCAATGGTCTCATCTAACGATGAGAGCTTGAGCTGTAGTTTACCGATGGTCGTCTGCAGTCCTTCTCGCTGCTGCTGACGCTTAGTCTGCAGCTGCATATGCTGAGTCTGAGTCTGCTGAAACTGTTGAAATTGAAGGGCGTAATCTGCTTCTAGGGATTGTATCTGCTGTAGCTGAGCGTAGCTGGCCTCAATTTGAGTCGCCGCCGTCAGCTCTGTCTGGAGGGCGGCGCACTGTTGGCTGAGGCGCTGAAGTTCTGAGTGGCGAAGTTTATGGCTTTGATATAGGTGAGCAAGCTGTTGCTGCTGGGTCTGGAGTGACTGTTGCTGCTGCTGCCGCTGTTGCTGTTGGCGCTGTAGCCGCTCGCGCTGTTGCTGCAGGGTTTGCTGTTGCTGTTGGGTGGCAGCGGTCTGTCGTTGTAGGGTTTGGCATTGGGTTGCGATCGCACAGCGCTCAGTCAGCTGGTCTTCAGCCTGAGCTAATGCAGCTGTCAACACTTTTACTTCAGCCTGATAGTCACGCCCACGGTCTCGAGCCTTCTCAGCCAGCCGATCATACTGGCTAAGCTTGAGCAGATCGGCCAGTATCTGTTTGCGCTCGCTGGGGCGTTTTAACATAAACTCATCCGAACGCCCCTGCCGCAGATAGGCCGAATGGATAAATGTTTCGTAGTCTATTTTTAGATGCTGCAAAATCAGCCGCTGGGTAGCTCTTACCCCCCGCTGAGTCAAACTGCGAAAGCCGCTGGGAGTTTGAATTTGAAACTCCAAAAAACAGCCCTGTTTACGTCTGCGTCCCCGCAAAATTCGGTAGACCTGCTCCTGATGTTCAAAAATAAACTCAACCCTGACCTCGTTAGCCCCAAGATGAATGACATCATCATCAGCGGCTGCTCGGCTGTATCCCCACACAACCCAGGCCATTGCTTCTAGAAGCGATGATTTACCCGCACCGTTGGGCCCAGAGATACAGGCTACATGTAACCCCGCAAAATCGAGCGTAACGTCTCGATAGCTCAGAAAATTGATCAGGGTTAACCGCTTTGGAATCATGACATAGCTGGACAGCCTACGCCTACCATAGCAAGTACATTCGATCTTTAGTACCTACGATCTGGTTTTTAAATGACTTGCGATCCCATCGATCTGGTTTACTTATTAGACACTACAGGTCTAGTTTTCTCATTAAGAGAGATAATTCTACCCACCGCAGTATTTAGTGTGATTGATGCGCATCCTCCAAAGTGTAGACACTAGCACAGCTACTCCGGGAGGGTTTCCATTCTGGCTGTTGTCGCTGTTGGCAATTCCACTGCTGGGGGCCGTATTGTGGTGGCTGTTAAAAAGTAACGGTGTTCCTACACCCGCTACTGCTGTCGCGTCAGCTCCGGCACCATCTCGCATAGTACTTACCCCTCGCGATAGTCAAAACGCCTATGCCTATTGGGAAATTCCTGATAAGCATCTGGCAGAGGTCAAGCGTCAGGGAGGTGAAACCATGATGATTCGGATTTATGACGTAACCGGGCGAAACAAAACTGCACCCTTACCTGTCCCTACTGCAGAATTCCCTTGTCTAGAATCAACCGCCAATAGCCACAGTATCAACCCCAATCAAATGCAGCTGATGATGACGGTTCTAGGCAACGCACTTCAACCAATCCTCAAACAAAAGCAATCCCAACTCGAGGCAGGCCAGCTGGCATCCATGTTGGAGCGGGCTAGCGATGCATCGATGCTGGCCTCCATTATTCCTTTGCAGCATCCGCTGACCCAGACGGTAGCCCAACTAACAGGTATGCCAACCGCTGTTGCCCAAACCCTATTACCTCAGATGCTGCCAACCCTTGATAAATCTGTTCAGGATGGGAACATCTACACCAGGGGTTGTAGGAGAGATAAATTCTCTCTTAAATACTTTTTTAGACAACAATCGTCCCGACAATACCGATCTAGGAAAGGTCATCACGTCTGCAGGACGGTTCCTTAATGCTCCTAGCTAGAGATTGTTACCAAACGTCATCGCAAAAACTCTCATATCACTTTTAACTGCTAGCACTACGCAAGATATCTGTGAATAAATCAACTTTCTGCAGGTATTTTATTTAATTTATACTTATACAGAGAAATCAGACAAAATCAGAACTATTTTGATGATTAATTTTGCTTATATTTTCTTATATAACCCTATATATTTAGCTTTATAAAACCAGTTTTAGACTGATATCTCACACCGCAAGTGGCCTGACTAAGCTGGCCTTTACGACGATTTTTATCGGTTTACAATATAATCGAAATTATTCCCATTAGGTTGTTTTTTATCAGTTACAATGGTTAAGTAGCCATAACAAACTACTGGAAAATTCACTACAGCCGCTATACTTTGTAGTGAAGGCTTGCACAAGTCATCGAGCATTAGGGAACATTTAACCTAGAATCTTGATAGTTTTCAGAAACATATATGCTGTTTCTAGAGTCAGTGCTGAACAATATCTACCTATCACTAGATTGTGTTCTCGACTTATGTTGTTTTTAATACCACTCCTTGGATTAGGGGCTACCAGAAGTTTTTGTTTCCAGTCATTGATGCAGTGGCTATCGGAAATCTGACTAAATTTACTCATTCTAATCCTGTTACTTTATTTTTGGCTGGTAAGAGTTATTCGTTAAAGAACATCTAAAAGATTTATTTCATTCATAAATTTTCGTTGTTTTTTGCGTCTGTGATGCTAAATCAATTATCCGGAAGTTTTTAAAATTTGTTCCAGGGCACATACACCGTGATCCTATGAAGTACTCATTTGTCAGCCAACCCACAGAAGAAGATTGTGGAATTGCCTGTATTGCCATGATTTCCAGGCATTATGGGCAGAAATTTACACTGTCCCGCATCCGTGAACTTGTAGGCACAGGTCAGTTAGGTTCATCGTTATTAGGTCTGCAGCAGGGGGCTGAAGCATTAGGCTTTCAAGCACGCTCTGGTCAGGCAACTGATGATATTTTTAATCGAATCCACCGATTACCCTTACCCGCGATCATGCATTGGGGTAAAGAGCGTTGGGTTGTTTTTTATGGTAAAGAGCAAAATAAATACGTTATAGCCGACCCAGATGAAGGCGTTCGCTATCTCACTGCGGATGACATTAAGCACAACTGGGGAGATGGTGCCATGCTTTTGCTGGTACCTGATGAAGCGTTTTATCGTTTGTCGTCTGATAAACCCAGCAGAGTTGCGGGTCTCGTCCAGCAGATTTGGCCCTATCGCTTCTCTCTAATACAGGCGCTTGTTTACGGTCTGTTTATTGGGCTGCTGTCCCTGGTTGTACCATTTTTGGTAAAATTTGTTACCGATGATGTCTTAATTGATGGAGATACTCAGCTTTTGCCCATGTTTTTGAGCGCAGCCTTAGGCTTCTTTGGTGTTAGAGGTATGCTCATCATGTTTCAGGTAACCCTCATCGCCAATGTCTTTCAACGATTGGAGCTAGGGCTGACTCTAGAATTTGGCCGTAAGCTGTTAAAGCTACCGCTCAACTATTATGAAACTCGACGAAGCGGGGAATTTGCTGGTCGACTTAAGGATATTTCCCGCATTAATGAACTCTTGGTCGATGGGGCAGTCCAGCTACCTGGTCTGTTTTTTACAGCATTAGCCTCCCTGGGCTGTATGTTCTTTTTTTATAGCCCTCGACTCACCCTGTTCTCGCTGCTGGCAGCAGGGTTAATGTTAGGACTAACCCTAACCCTACTACCTGTCCTCCAGGTTCGCATTCGTCGTCTGCTGTCGTTAAAAGCCAAAAATCAGGCCATGCTGGGAGAAGTCTTCCGGGGAGCTATGACCTTTAAGACTACGACAGCTCAGCCGCAACTGTGGAAAGAGATGCAGGGCAGCTTTGGCAACATGGCCAGCAAAAAAGCAGATACTGTACAGCTCAGTTTTATTACTAGCCAGTTGACCCGACTAATGTCAGGTATCAGCCAAATCAGTATCTTTTGGCTAGGCAGCACCATGGTCATCAACCAAGAATTGAGCCTGGGTCAGCTACTTGCCTTTAGCATCATGAGCTACAGCTTTCTAGAATTTATCAGTTCTCTAGTCAGCTTTTCAGACAGATTTATGGAAATCAAGGCATCAGTAAAGCGTTTTGACGACGTAATTGATGTCGATGATGAGAGTCCAGAAGATTGGCTTAAACCCCTTGCCACCATTCCATCAAACGCTGACATTGCCTTTGAGCAGGTCACCTTTCACTATCCAGGTCGTTTTAACCTGCTAGAAACATTTTCCCTCACCATTCCCGGTGGTAAGTCCTCAGCTTTAGTCGGAGCTTCCGGCTCTGGAAAAAGTACAATTGCCAAAATTTTGGCCGGGCTTCATCCCTATCAATCAGGTGAGATCAAGGTGGGTCCCCACAACCTGCGCGATCTGTCCACTGAATGTGTGCGCAAGCAAATCGTTTTAGTCTCTCAAACCACTCACTTTTGGAGCCGTTCTATTCTGGAAAACTTCCAGATTTCTGCGCCCAAAGCAACCCATAATGAAATTGTAGCCGCCTGTCAGATTACGGGGGCCGATATATTTATTGACCAGCTACCCGACGGCTATCTGACCGTATTAGGAGAGCATGGTTCAAATCTCTCAGGTGGGCAGCTACAGCGATTAGCCATCGCCCGAGCCTTAGTCCTTAAACCCGCTGTTCTGATTTTAGATGAGTCCACATCTGCCCTAGACCCTGCTAGCGAAGCCGAACTATTGGAAAAGCTGTTGGTCCACCGTAAGGGGCACACAACGGTTCTCATCAGTCATCGTTCTAGCGTAAATCGAGTGGTGGACTGGGTGACTGTGATTAACAATGGGGAAGCAGATATCGCTGGCCCTCCAGAATACCTTCTGACCCAGGAGGGAGAGCATCGTCAATTCCTCGAAGGCAGTCCACCTAACCTTCTAGACGGACCAAAACGCCTTGTTGGTAGCCGCGGCAAAACAGCAGCCGATATGCGCTCACTGCCGGGGCACCTAGATCATTAGTTCAGTTACACGCTTCCTTGCGCCTACCAACTATCACTGTGAATGGGACCCATGAATCATGATGACGCCATACCTGATTCCAGGTTGGATTTGCCAATGCAACCAGCTAAATTGACAACCACGGAATTAGTCACTGACATTGAACTCGCCATTGAGCAAGTAAAGTCCCCCTCAGGGGCTTTAGCACCAACAGAACCCCTTTCTCAACAACCGCCCAAACAGCAAACGCTGCCGACATCACCGGTTGTAGATAGCTTCTTACCATCACCAAATCGGTTACTCATATTTGGCGGGCTGGGGTTAGTCAGCCTATTGGGAATAAGTGCGATCGCATCAAACTTTATTCCCCACACCACCAGCGTTAAGGTGCAGGCATTAATTGAGCCAGTGGGCGAGACTCAACCGGTCCAGTCTGGGTCGGGAGGAGTCGTCGAAACGATTTCCGTTCAAGAGCATCAACCCATACAAGCCGGTGAGGTCATTACTTCTTTTAAGAACCCGGAACTACAGGCAGAAATTTTCCAGGCTGAGCGCAAAATTGCAGGTGTCGAAGAACAAATAAACCAGACAGATGGACAAATTGCAGCGTTGGAACGGCGTCGCTCAGCAGAGTCGACCTGGCTACAGCAGCTAACGACAGAAGGGTTAAGCGCTCAGGACAATCGTATCCAGTTTGAAAATTCCAAAACGCAGCTGCTAGCGCATCGCAGTAAACTTGATGACCAGCTCGAACAAGAACAGCAACAGCTTAAACAACTGCAGCAGCAGCAGGATAACTTAACAATTCGCTCACCCAAAGAAGGCACTATCTATAACCTTACAGTGACTCAGCCGAGGCAAACCGTCGGCCCCGATGTGACCATTGCAGAAATTATTCCCAATGAAGTGGACTTGGAAATTAAGGCATTGGTAGCAGACACAGCTATTGAAACAATTGAAGTCGGCCATCCCACCCAGATGAGGCTATCTGAGTGTCCAGCATTTCAATTTGGCTCTCTCCATGGGCAAATCAGCTCTATTGAGCCAGTGCAGCCAGCGCCAGACGACAGTTCGGCACTGGCTGCACCCCAACAACATACTGTAACAGTGAACAACAATATGTCACCCTTACAAGCTGGCTCTCGCACCTGTGAGTTATTGCCAGGCATGCAAGGTGAATTGACTATAATTGTTAAACAAGAAAAGCTTCTGAACTTTCTCCTAAGAAAACTTCGCCTTCAAACCAATAGTTAGAGCTATAGGCAAATCATTGTGGGACATTCTAACGAGCAACCAGAAGAGGAGCAATCATCCCTATCGCAAAATCAGCTAGCCCTCAGAGATGCGACTCTGGTGGCCGATGATTTGCTCTTGGATACAAAAAAGCTACCTCGTCAATATTATCTAAGCACAACAACAAAGCCCAAGCCCAAAGCATATACCGTAGAGCTGTTTTGGGATGAAGTCCTAATAACGGCTACAGAGCTATTTTACGGTGAGGCAGTTTATCGCTTAGAGGACATTGACTCGCTGCAGATTCTAAAACTACACCGTAGGCGCACCATTATTCAAAAAAAGATTACTAACTTTTTGGCAGGTATAATTTCCACAATCAGTCTAGTGTTAATCATCACTCCTGTGGCGTGGCTAGTCCGTGGATTAGGAGGGATACTGCTGGTAAGTAGTTTAGGCTATGCGATTTATTTTAACTGGTGGCTCGAGCAACGCAGACGCGGTGAATTTGGTCTGTTGATAACTATGAAAATAGACTCAAAAGTTGTTATTACGAGTCACAGCCTTACAGCAATTCAGACACTCTATCAAATTATGTTTCGCCGTCTAGATAGGGTCAACCCTGCAGACGAGTCTTTGATGGTTAATATGTACACTGGCGAAATAGTTCAAACCTGCTAGATATCTCTTATTAAAGAGCTTTCATCTACTGGCGTGCCCTAGCTAGGGTTCTATAGTCCTTCAAACAGATAACAATAGGCTAACCAATTTTCAAACTGACCCCGGCTTCAGTAACACGCTGCGTCTTCTCAGAATTTACTACAGTATGAATACTACTGCAGTTAAACCAACAGCAGCTGATTCTAGCATTCCGAAAAGAAATGTAATACCTACGCAATAGTACTGAAGTTTTTCGTAGAGTATACCGTTACGAACCACTTAAAAAATTGGCCACATCATCTTGTTCTAGTAGGTCGTTGTAGGGTTGAATCACATCTAGAGCGTTCTACCACACGATCTACTACAGACCTACCATATTGTTACTAAGCGCATCTAATGAGGGATTCTGGTATTGTTGTTGTGCCAAGTGCGGCCTCAGCTGCTAGGCAGATCTTTACCAATAGAGAAAGCCTCATTAACAGCCTAATCGGGGACAGGTGAACATTAACTGTGTGATTTTTGATCTATTAGATCTAAGGAATTTAACATGAATACTCCCAGTGGTTTACGGCTTGTACGCAACATTACTGGCCTAAGCGTTTCTTTATTAACTCTTCTCTCTATAGGAATTTTCTCCAGTACAGTACAGGCAAACACGCGGGCGGAGCAACAGGACACCGATACAGAACAGATCGCCCAAACCCAGAGAAGCCAGGAAATTCGTCGTAACGTTGCCCGTCAGACCAGTTTTACAGATATCAATCAGAACTACTGGGCCTCTAGCTTTATTTCTCCCCTCACCAGTCGCGGTGTAATTGAAGGGTTTCCTAACGGCATGTTTATGCCCACGAATGGGTTGACTCATTCCCAGTATGCTGCATTGTTAAACAAAGCTTTTGATCTTAGAGAAGTACGTCAGGTATCATCTATTTCTGGTATCTCCCGTAGCTATTGGGCATACAGCGCAATTCGAAAAGCCTATTCCATGGGCTTTATTGATCTAGACGATATTGCTGCCAACCCGGGGCGACGGCTCACCCGTTTGGATGTGTTAGTGTCTTTGGCCCGCGGACTAGGTTACACAGAGATTGTTTCCGGTAAAAGTGTTACAGAGATTCTCAGCATTTACGAGGACGCTGAGACTATTCCCGCCGAGTATCGTCTAATTATCGCAGCACTAACCGAGCGCGGTGTTATCGTCAACTATCCCAATCGCAGACGGCTTAATCTTCTTCAGGTGGTGAGCCGTTCCGAAGCCTCCAGCTTTATTCACCAGGCAATGGCCAGCCAGGGTCTGATTGAATATGTTCGTAATGAGTATGTTGCTGATGACTTCTTAGATATCTTTATCTCAATTAACAATGAAATTGAGATCGACAACTCTGTTGATATCGATACTGACAGCAATAGCGGCGGTGGCGATGACGACGACGATGGCGGTGATGATGACGATGACGACGACGACGGCGGTGATGATGATGACGACGACGATGACGACTAATCGCATCCAACACCAAGGTCAGATTGTTTGACACATCAGATCATCTGACGCCAGCCTTAGCACGGCTTGTCTAAATAATGAATGGTGCTATCAACCGTTAATCCACGCATTGCCAGCGTCTTTTGAAAAAGAGGCGTTGGCAATGCGCTTTCGACTGGCCGTACACCTGGTGACGAGAGTTGACCAGATAAAATTAGCTGTGCAATGCTTCCAGCGCCGTAGCCAGCAGCCTCTGCAGTATCTGGATGAGTAGTATGGGCCAGATAGGTGGCGGCCTGTCCCTGATATTGTCCCTGGATAGCCAACCGTATAGTAATTCCCGTACCGCTAAAGCGATCGGTTACTTGAGTCATGGCATAGCTCACCTGAGAGAGAAATTCGATAGTTGTGGACTGCTGCAGCCAGCTGGGGGGCAGCAGCGTCATTGAGTGGGTAAGACGATTGTAAATATCAGGCAGTGAGCCAAACTTGGTAATGACGCTGTCTAACTGGGGAAATGAGTTAACCAGGGTGAGCGCTTCGACTGTGTTAAACCAGTAGACCCCGGCATTGTGATTATGGGGAGCAGGAAACGACAACACCTCTCGATCACTGTAGGGCTGAATCGATACCTGTTGGCCGTTTACCTTGGCTGTAAAGGGCGTTTGTAATTCAATAAATGTCGTGCGCATAACGGTCACCCCGGCTCCGCCTGAACCTGCTACTAGGTAGCTCAAGTGCAGGTGTTGGGGCTGTACTAGCTGCTCAATGCCCTGACGCGCCATACTATTAGAAATGCCAGGAAATACGCCGGTACTGACAATACAGGTGACACCGGCTAAGCTCGCAACCCGATTAAACGCCAACGCTTCGCTGACATAGTCTGGGCTATCGGCTACATCTATATAAGGTGTGCTTTGCTCAATACACTGGGATAACACATAAAAATCTCGGGTTCGAAATGGACCGGCACAGTGAATAACCAGATCGTGAACCGCGATCGCATCACGCACTCCCCCCTGATCGTCTAGAGACAACGACTGATAACGCTGACGGGGGTGCAGCTTAAACCCGACCTGGAATCGTCGGCCTGTCAGGGTGATGGCGACCTCCGTATGGCGTAACAAATCGGCGGCCACACTGCGACCAATTCGACCGCTTCCCCCCAAGATAAGAACTTTTGAAACCATATAGACAGCTCCAGTTGATGCAGTGGTCAGCCATGATTGACAATAACCCCATACCTTTATGTTGACGGCCCATGACCACACCCGCAATTACAAAAGCCCCACGCATCCGCAGGCCAGCGATTAATGGCTGGACGATGGCTGTTTGGCTAATTGCAGCCTTGGTAGCCTTACCCATTTTGGTGGTGCTAAGCAGCGTCCTCTCCCCCAGTGAGGGAGTCTTTAGCCATCTGGCGTCAACGGTATTAGGCCAGTACATCAGTCATTCACTCATTTTGATGGTGGGGGTGGGCATGGGGGTGCTGGTATTGGGCATCAGCACAGCCTGGTTGGTCACCATGTGTCGGTTTCCGGGCAGTCGTCTGTTTGAGTGGGCGCTATTGCTGCCGCTGGCCGCCCCCGCCTATCTGTTGGCCTATACCTACACAGACTGGCTCGACTACTATGGGCCTTTACAGATTTGGTTGCGATCGCAGTTTGGCTGGCAAACCGTCAATGACTATTGGTTTCCCGATGTACGCTCAATCGGTGGAGCCATTGTCATGTTTAGCCTTACCCTTTACCCCTACGTATACATGCTGGCTCGCGTCTCGTTTCTAGAGCAGTCGACCTGCACTCTAGAAGCCAGTCGTTCGTTGGGCTGTGGTCCCTGGCGTAGCTTTTTTCGAGTCGCTCTGCCACTGGCACGACCGGCCATTATTGCTGGCTTATCCCTGGCTCTCATGGAAACCCTCAGTGATTTTGGCACCGTTGACTATTTTGGGGTGAGCACATTTACCACCGGCATTTACCGCACCTGGTTTGGCATGGGTGCCCAAGTGGCCGCTGCCCAACTATCCGCCATGCTCATGGTGTTCATACTGCTGTTAATTGTTATAGAAAGCGGGTCTCGACGACAGGCCAAATATTACCAAGCAAAAAACAGTGTTCAGCGCCCCCAGCCTCACAATTTGAAAGGGATTCGGGCCTGGGGTGCTGTGTTGGCCTGTGGAGTCCCCATCATCTTTGGCTTACTGTTACCCAGTGGCATACTGGCCCACATGACCCTAACCCACCTGGATGAGACCCTAGACAATCGCTTTTTGGAGCTGGCCCGCCATAGTTTGATTTTAGCTGGAATAACCGCCGGCCTTGGGGTAGCCGTGGCGCTAGTGTTGGCCTATGGCAAACGCCTTAACAAACAGCGAGCGATTAACATAGGTGTGCGGCTAGCCTCCATGGGCTATGCAGTCCCTGGTGCAGTCATTGCTGTGGGAATATTAATTCCTGTTGTTGAATTAGACAAAGGATTATCTACCTGGGTTGAAACGACAACTGGCAACAATATTGGGCTTATCCTTAGCGGCACCATTACGGCGCTGATTTTTGCTTATTTGGTACGATTTTTAGCCGTCGCCCTAAACACTGTCGAATCAGGTCTAGGAAAAATTCGACCCACTATTGATGATGCCGCCCGCAGCTTAGGCTGTTCTCCCACCAAAACACTCCTTAAAATCCACACCCCATTGATGACCAGTAGTTTGCTAACAGCCATCATGCTGGTATTTGTGGATGTTATGAAAGAGCTGCCGGCCACCTTGGTAATGCGACCGTTTAACTTTGATACGCTGGCCGTCAGAGTATATCAGTATGCCTCAGATGAGCGACTGGTAGAGGCCTCTGCCCCGGCACTGATGATTTTGTTTGTGGGTCTATTGCCTGTAATTTTACTCAGCTGGCGAATTGCACGGGAGTGATGATCGCGTAGAATTCCATAGCCGCTAACAGCCCTTACAGAACCCTCATATCTAAAACACCGAGATACACCGATGTATCTCGGTGTAATAAAAAACACAATGTTCGTAGAGATACCTACTGGAAATCCTTGACGGGTATCAGATTTTTTGAACATTTTGGATTTTAGATTATGCGCAGGTCTGTTTCGGTAGGAGCGCTGACGGCATTAGCCTCCGTTCTCTCAAGTGGTGTAGCATTCGCAGCTGACTTAAACAACGGTCCATCACTTCCCATCTACGGTGAAGCCACCATTGGTGGCATCTCAGCTAAGGTAACCCAAGGCATTAATCCAGAGGGCACCAACGGCACACTGGGAGCCTTTTCTGAATTCAATGGCAATAAGACTATCACCATTGACTTTAACTCAGGGGCTACTCAAGTAGCTGATAAAAGCTACACCTTTGGTAATGACTTTATTACCTATACTTTTGAAAAGGGAATGGCCACTAGTCCAGGTAACACAGGAGTATATAACGACGTTTGGGCACCTAGTGGAGCCAATGGGGAGAGAAATACGTCAAACTATTTGGCTGTCTTTCAAAACAATTCAGTCACTATCGATTTGGCCAAAGATCTAAACTACTTTGGAATTGATTGGGGAGCCCTAAGTCCTGATAACAACTGGGCCTTTCTGAAAGATGGCGTAGAGGTGAGCACCTTTACCTACAACGATATTAATCCCATCGCACCGGTCAAAGCAGCCCATCAAAACAATGAAGGGAATGGCTACATTCATTTTTATGCCGAAGATGAGGCTAGCACGTTTAATCAGATTGTGATTTCCCAAACGGGGGGGGGTGGATTTGAAACCGATAACCACTCTTTCCGATTTAGTAATGATGCATTTGATTTTGAAGATCCCGCCCAGGATGTCCCTGAACCTACGGCTATGGTTGGTCTATTAGCAGCTAGCCTATTGCTGTGGAAGCGCCGAATTGCCCTGGCTGGATAGGTCTGAACTCACGACCCGTCTGATTAAAGTTAAACCCTGCCGGCTTCACTGCCGGCAGGGTTTAACACGTATAGCTAATGACTTAAAAAAAGGTCTGCACATACATGCAGACCCGGTTGAGAGAGGAGAATTATTAAACAATTTCTGAACAAATTAGAGGATCTTACGCCTCGGCAATGCTATCCAGAGCTTGATTTACACGCTTAAAGTCAAATCCCATAGCTCGCAACGCATGCCACAGATGACCTTGCAAAAAGAAAAAGCCAAGGAAAAAGTGAGCATTGGATAGCCAACAACGTGCCGTGTGAGTCTCAAAAGGTAGCTTAATCGTATCTGCGAAGTAAGGTGTGATCCCTAGCTTGACATCTAGAACTGGACCATAAAACTCTATTGGGTAGGCCAGCGTATTGACTGAACAGAAATAAGCCGCCACAAACGCCGCCAGGGCAATGCCGCCCAAAGAATAGGAGAGAATCGCTTCGCCTGAAAAGATCAGTACGTTTTTAGCCCACTTTAGGGGAGGCACAATAATATGCCAGACACCCCCTAAAATTAGCAGGGCACCGACAAACACATGTCCACCGACCAAATCTTCCAAGCTATCAACAGTGGCAAAATGAGTTTGATACCCATAGATTGTCGCAACATCCAGCGTGGGATTTGTAATTAAGCGAACTTCCCCCAGGGCTGGATCATACAATCCATGCCAGCGGGTAGCCCATAGCACAAGTACTAACGCGCCTACACCTAAAAACAAAAGATGATGCCCTAGAATAAATCCCAATTTTTTGGGATCATCCCAATCAAAGTGAAATTTACGCGCTCTACCAGATGCGTTACTCAAATCTGCTTCTCCTTTGACCAAATGGAATAAAGCTCCAGCTCCAAGGACAGCTGAGGAGATCAGATGAACAGCACCCACAACAAACGCTGGATAGGTATCCACTAACACACCACCACTTGTTCCTAACCCAAGGGTGGCTAAATGGGGCAGTAAGATTAGGCCCTGCTCACCCATCGGTAACGAGGGATCAAATGAAGACAGCTCAAATAACGTAAAAGCACCGGCCCAAAATGTAATCAAGGCAGCCTGAGCTACATGGGCTGCAATAAATAATCCAGACTGATCGGCAAAGCGAGAATTACCAGCCCACCAATCATAGGTCGGACTTGAGTCACCATACGCTTGCATAGTGATAATGCCTCCAATAACGACTAACATTCCGCTGCTGTCAGCGAGCACCACAGTAACGGATTGCTGAAAACAATTTGATCGATAAATTATTTTCAATGAACAGCTTGTCCTATGGAGTATCTTTTTGGCAACTAATGAGATTTATTCTTAATAATGGTGATCTGAATAACACTTAGACCTCAGAAAAATGACATAATTTCATTGCTTTTGTTGAAAAACAGCCGATCCTCACACTTGTAAGGAAAGCGTTATCGCAGACGGCTGAATGCATTCAGCCATTTATGTCGCCCATGGCTGTTGTTATCTAAAGCTTTCAACGATCGTCAATGACCCAGGCAAGGCTTTCAGGAATAGTTTTCAAAAAAAAAGGATGACCTAAGCCATCCTGATAGAGAGGATATTTAGAGTGACTGGAGCCTAAATTGAACGCTAGTGCTAGACCAGACTAAAACAGCTGTCTAACAAGGTAGCCAGCTCCTGACGTGATTTGGTCAAGCGGTTGGTAATACACCACACTTGGATAGCGTCATTGGCCGATACAACATGCACTTTAAGGGGCTGATGGCTTTTGCAATCGCAAGCAATTCCTAATTCCTTCAGTCGAAAAAATGCTTCCCATCTCCCACAACAATCAATTTCAACCATAAATCTACTCGGTAATTTCTACAGGCACAACGGTCAATAGAGGCATAACAAGCCAATACATACAAGATGAATATTTGTTATCGAACTGTTGAAACGAGCTGGCCGCAGGCAACAGCAACAATAATAAAAAGACTAATTAGATGAATCCCTGATATGAAAAAGGTTTTAACTTTGCTGATTAACTGGCTCTCGTTAACAGCTTGTCTGTCAGGTACTCAAGGAACAAAAACAGACGTTAGCTATAAATTGTTATCGCTTGCTAATAAGCTGTAACAAAATAACTAGAAGCTATTTGCATCAGCAATTTTCTTGGCAAAAAGTAGACATCGACAAAAGCAACTGAGCTATCTAGGCTGTAGCAATTTACTACAAACCACCTATTGCGAATGCATCTCACGTAATATCAACAAACCCCTTATACATCAATAGTTCTAGCCAAATTTGTGAGCTACCATAAAAGGTGAGAACTATCGTTTAATCACCCTGAGGTCATTAGCTCCATAGAGCTTTGACATTACGCTTGCACCCTTTCAAGGAATTATCCATGGTTAGCTCATCTGCATTGGTGACCCCCTTTGGCGACGTTACAGAAAATGCGATCGCATTAGAGCAATCAATCACAGCACCCATTTGTGAAGGACTGAATATCCTGTTGGCCAGCTTTCAGGCCATGTACATTCAGTACCAAAAGCATCACTTCGTGGTTGAAGGGGCCGAATTTTATCAGCTCCACAACTATTTTGAAGAGAGCTACGACCAGGTTAAAGAGCATGTTCACGACATTGGTGAGCGTCTGGATGGCCTGGGTGGAGTCCCCGTTGCCAGCTTTAGCAAACTAGCCGAACTGTGCTGCTTTACACCAGAACCCGATGGCATCTATCGGTGCCGTCAGATGGTTACAAACGACCTGACTGGAGAGCAGGCAATAATCACTGTTTTGCGTCGTCAGGCAGCCCAGGCAGAAAGTCTGGGAGATCGAGCCACACGGCATTTATATGAGACGATCCTGCTAAAGACAGAAGAACGGGCCTATCACCTCCACCACTTCCTGGCGAATGACACACTAGTTGTGATGAACAACAACTAGCTGGACTGAAAAACACTTCAAATAAAGATTAGCCTCCCTTTGGGGAGGTTTTTTTGTACCTGTATTTGAAAAGTATTCTCAGCTTCAATTGAACATCAAATGAAAATAAGTGTCAAGAAGCACAGTAATTTTTTTAAACATAGTCATAGAGCTTAATGTAATAGGGAATACTTGGACTGCCGTAGTCCCTTATTTCTAGGGGGTTTGGCTAGCATCGATCATTTTTGACCACGGTATCCCTATTAAATAGGTTTTTCTAATAGGATTATGTCCTAGAGTTAATCAGTCTAATTTTAGAGGAACTGGTCTCAATAAGCGTAGAAACTTAAGATAGACTAGCTGTAGTAAGCTACGCAGGCTGACGATATGGCTAAGAGTAAGCAGTCCTTCTGCCTGGAAGGTGAATTCGAAGGATTCATGGCGGGGAATAAGTCCCCCTTTAAATATCTGAGTCTGCGGAATGCCCATGAACAGCATGCGATTAAGCTGTCCAAGTCACTGCGGCTGATGCTATTTCGCTATCTGCAAGTAGGGGACTGGGTTCGTGTGGTGGGTGAGCAGTCTGTCGATAAAGAAACGGGTGAACCCAAGCTAAAGGCTAGGGAAGTAGTTCGGATAGATCAGCCGACAGCTGTTCCAGCTCAGACAGTACCCGCTAAATCAAAGGGCAAAAAGCCAAAAATTTTAATCTGTCAGAAATCGACCTGCCGTAAGCGAGGGGCAGCTCAAGTATGTAGAGAGGTTGAGGCTACTCTGGCAGACTGTGGCCTCACGGATGCTGTCGACATCAAGCTCACGGGCTGTATGGACAAATGTAAAGCTGGCCCCAATGTGGTTATGATGCCTCAAAAGCAGCGGTACAGCAATGTTAAGCCTAAGCAGGTACCAGAGTTAATCGCCCAAAATTTTCAGCCTAATGACGTCGGTTAAACCTCGCCTGCCGCAGCGATTTCCCATTGGGCTGAGGGGCATTATTGTGCTGTCGATGGCGCTGCATGGGGGGCTGCTGCTGTTGCCTATGCCCCAATTGCAGTCAGCAGACCCCGAGCCAGAGGTCGTAGCTGAGGAAAGCGGTGCGATCGCACTTACAACGCTACCTGTTTTGCCTGAGATACCAGCCGCCGCCCCAGTTCCCGAAGTCGTTGAACCTCCATCGCCCGTTCAGGTGCCAGAAAATATACCTGAGATATATGAACCTGTCATTGACAATACGGTTACCGCTCTTGAAGATGAGCCTGCAGATGATCCAATAGAACAGACGATTGAAAATGAAGATGTAGACCCGCAGACTAGCGAACCTGAAGCCGGTATTGCATTTCAATTTAGCAACGACTTTCCCCATTTAGCTGGCTCACAGGTGGGCTGTTATGGCTTAGAAAACTGTCGTATGGCAGAGGGGCAAAACTATGTGGATGCGGTGCAGGAGATTAGAGACAATCTAGAAGCCCAGGGCTATGTATTAACTCGTTACCTTGGTAACGATGATTCTGACGTGCGCAACCACAGAATTTATGAAATGCGCTTACCCGATAACCCCGAGACTGAAGTGAAATATCTCAATGTGTTTGGAGAAGGGTTAAAAACAGCCATTTATATTATTACGACTCGTATTGTTACGCAAGAAGAGTTACAGGCTCTGGGAGCCAGTAGTCAGGGTTAAACCTCACAGTCTAGAGTTCTCTCTGAATCTAGGGGCAGAACATCCTCTGTGTGGGATCTTTCAAACCAAGAAACCCGATATACCTTTGTGGGTATATCGGGGACTTTCGAGAAGAGGAACCTCGAATATTCGAACTTATTGGGGGTCTACATTAGACCCAGCCAGCGCGATCCATAATGCGGACAGCTTCAGGTTGATTCTCTCCTAGCTGATTTACATTGAGAGTATCGGCCTTGAATGTACCAAATTCACCCACCACTGGATCAATCGGAATACCCTCAACAACTGGATATTCGTTGTTACCCTGGGCAAAGAATGCTTGGGCACTGTCACTAGACAGGAATTCCAAGAATCGGATGGCGTTTTCGCGGTTGGGTGCAGATTGAACCACACCTGCACCGCTGATGTTAACGTGGGTGCCTCGCTCGTCTTCGCCCTGGTTGGGGAAGAACACGCCAAGCTTTTTAAAGATCTCTTGCTGAGCTGGGTCCTCATCTTTGGCGTAGCGGGGGAGATAATAGGTGTTTGCGATCGCAATCGACCCAATCCCCGCGGCGGCGGCTTCGATTTGAGCCCGGTCGTTTCCTTCTGGGTCACGAGCAAAGTTCGCTACTAGACCGTCAGCCCACTCTTCGGTGTCGGCTACCCCGTGCACCGCCACCATAGACGCTGTTAACGACTGGCTATAGATGTTGGTAGAGGTGCGAGTTAAAATCTGTCCGCGCCAGCGAGGATCGGTTAATGCCTCATAGGTCGAGAGTTCAGACGGATCAACAAGATCCTTGTTATACATCAGCACCCGTGCCCGCTTGCTGACACCAAACCAGTGGCCCTCTGGGTGACGCAGGCTTGCAGGGATACGTTCTTCTAAAACACTAGAGGAAACGGGAGTAAAGATACCCTCTTGATCAGCCGCCCACAGCCGTCCTGCATCCACTGTCATAAACACATCTGCCGGGCTGCGATCGCCTTCTGCTTTAAGACGCGCCAACAGCTCATCAGCACTGCCTTCTAGCAGATTGACACGAATACCAGTACGCTCAGTAAAATCCTGATACAGCTTGTCATCGGTATTGTAGTGCCGAGACGAATACAGATTAACCTCACCTGTTTGAGCTAAACCACGCTTGGGAGAGAAGACCTGAGTTGCTGCAAACGCGGCGGTTGAACCGGCACCGCTAATCAAGAGAGAACGTCGTGAAAATTTCATAGATTCCGATCCTTTTGGTGACTACAGGCGAACAACGCCATAAAACTCGTCGTTTTATTAGGATTAATTATCATTCTGTGCAGCCGCCGCTCTCTGTAGATGAAAGAAAAAAACGACTCGAACATCGTCCATGGCGTTTTGAAAAATCAAGATGATAGGAGATACAGCATTCTGTAAACCAAGAGCAGTTGCTATGACGCTCGATGACAATGAAATATTGACAGCTAAACGCCATATTGCTGAAAGATAAAGACGCTATCGAACTTTACTCTCAGTAATTTCACAGATTTAGCAAGATTATCCCACAGAAACTTATTGACATCAATATCCAATAAAGAAAACGTGGATTTAAGTTCTATATAAATGCGTCAAAGCTTAGAATCTTTAGCTCACAGCAGTTTAGCCACGCAAGTGCTTATTTAGGTGCAGTTGACAATAGTAATAAGTTTAACTAATGTATTTTTCGCCCATCATATAGTTGCCATTTAATGTCAATTTATCCAGAGCAAATTTCATAGAGAAAGCAGACCCCGTTGAATTTGCTCTGGGACGGACTACTGGGTTAGAGATCTGCCCACTCTTCAGGCAGCATATTGGCAACAAGTTCAAACCCACCTTGACCATCAGGGGTTAGCACATAGGCCAATCCTTGAGGCGCAGGGTAAATGCCGGTTGCGGCCTCAAAAATATCATCATGACCAACAATGACGGTATTTTGACCGCTCTCTGGCACCTCTGTCAGAAGAGGCATTACATTCGCCCTCATTTCTTCAACTTGCGCATCGGTATACTCTTCGAATGGCAAAAAGTTTAAGCTAGAGTCATTTTCGTATCGCCCAAAGGCCAGTTCTGCCGTCTGCCATGCCCGACAATAATCGCTGGCAATTACATCATCCACCGGAATTTCTTTTTCGGTAAAGGCCGCACCAATATCTCTCGACTGCTGGATACCCACGTCGTTGAGTTTACGCTGAGTTTCACAGTCATTGAGGTCCATGTTGGGGTCAGCCTGATCAGCATAGTCACGCTCAGTTTGCGCATGGCGGAAGTAGATAACGTGACCGCCTTCTTGGAGCGCACCTAGCAGATCTGCTCCACTCAGCTGATCTTGAAAATCAGCATTTGCTTGCTCACCAGCGCTATATTCGGCACCTTCTCCACCTTCTCCACCTTCTCCGCCTTCTCCACCTTCTCCACCTTCTCCACCTTCGGCAACAACCGTTTCTTCAGACGGGGCTGTAGCAGCAGCCGTCTCGTCAGTATTTGTCGCCCCCGCACAGCCGACTAACGTCATTGTTAGTCCCAGGGACAAAAACAGCTCAACAGTCTTTGGTTTTCTCATTGTTGCTCTCCATTAATGTAGTCATATTAATTGCATTAATCAAGAATCAATGTCAATTACAAATGGTAACGTTTTTGACGACCTACAATTTTTTGGATCAACCTCAAAGGCTGTTGTGCTCAAAAACCACGCAAAAAAGCCTGTGTTGAGGTAAATCAACACAGGCGCTAACGCGTTACGGACCGTTATGGACCTCTTTATGATGACTGGGTTAGGCAATCATCAATTCTCTTTGGTGAGCCTTAAGCGCCTCATTACTCACAAATCGTTCTCGACCAGACCAGCGCATTAGCCCAGCGGCTTCTAATTGTTTAATAAACCGAGTAATCGTTACACGGGATGTACCAATGGTTTCAGCGATTTCTTGATGGGTCAGTCTCACGTTGATCAAACGACCGTAGCTAGCGGGTTGACCAAAGTTCTCGGCTAGCCAACAAATAAACTGCAGTAGCCGCTCTTGTACTTGACGACAGTGCATGATCTGTAGCAGCCGATTGACTTGAGCGGTATGTTTTAGCAACATCTCAACGGTTAGAGGAAAGTCCATCGGTAACCGAGAGAGTTCTACCGCGCTTAAACACTGAATCTCACAGGGTTCTACTTGACTGACGGGAACTCCGATAACACTCCCCGGGCTCCACAAACCAAGAACAACAATTTCACCGTCCTCGCTCCAGGTAACGGTACGCACTAACCCAGAGTGAACCTGCCAGAGGGTACAGGTATCCATAGAGATGCGATCGCGACGCTTAAATCGATAGTCGGGGTGTAACAACGGTGAAGACATAGTGGGTATGAGAGTTACAACAGTGGTGTAGCCATCTGATTAATGGTTGAGCACAGCAGCAGCACAACTAAACTGTTCAACCTGTTGCCAATGATTAAGAATGGCAGATTCCACTAAACGGGGCTGATCGAAGTGAAAAAAGTGGTGTCCCTGAGGGCAAGTCCACACCCGATCACTTTGCTTAAGTAGGGGCTGCCAGCGATCTGCCGTATCGACTACAGCGTCATAGGCTCCTCGACACACCAATAAGGGTGGCTGAATTTTAGTCGACTCAATCTCTTGACACTCAACCAACGAATGCAGTGCTAACCCTGCATCTAAATCTTGCTCTAGCATCTGCACAAGCACGCGGGTAATGTCGCAGCTGCGCGGACCAAACAACATGCGAGCCATTTGAGCTAACACCATGTCACGACCGCAGGGTAAAAGCTGACGTAATGCATAGTAATGAGCGTGCCAATTTACAGCCGGTCTTGCACCCACTGACAACAGTGTCAGCGACCTAATATGTTCTGGATAACGCTGCGCATAAAGCCAGCCAACAATACCACTAAGACCGTGGCCAACAAGATCTACTCGTCTGTTTGCAGAGGAAACTTTATTGTGTAAATACTCATGTAGTAAACCCACAGCAATCTCTAGAGAGCAAGGCTCATCTACAGTTTGTATGTATTCCCAACGTGCGATTGAAACCCGTTTTGACAAACGACACAATAGCCTTTGGTCAAAGCGCTTAAGACTGGGGCTAACCGTCAACCACAACGCAGAAGGAAGATAAGACATAGACATTTACTCTTAACGCAACAATCTAATTAGCGGCTGTTGATGGATATTTAAACAACCTGGGTAACAACAACGCGAATATCTCAAATAAACCAGCAGCAGAGACATCGCCCATGATTCATAGCAGGGCAGTTAAACACTTCATCATCCTCAGCTTTGCTGATAATGGCACCATCAAACAAACTTGTCGTAGCCATGTGCAAACCTCTTAAATTTGCTTTTCTATTGAGCATCTGTCTCAATAAGCTTCGAAGTCAGTATAGAGTACTTTTGGCTAAATAGGAATAGGTCTCGATAACTGAATACTAAAAAAGCTGAAGCTATATCCTCAAAAAGCTTCAGCTCAATACGTTAGGTGTGATGTCAAATTTGTTAAGAATAGTTCCAATTAGTTACCACTATACTCTGAGGATTTGCCCCGCCCTTTACAGCTAGGACAAATTCCATAAAGCATCAGCTGGCAGTCTAGAACATGATAGCCAGAGCTATCTGCCTGTCCCTGACCGATACGATCAATATGAGTTTCCTGAAACTCTAAGGTTTGCCCACACTGCACACACACCAGGTGGTGGTGATGATCCCGCAGGGGACGATTAAGTTCGTAATGCTTATGTCCTTCAGCCAATTCCAATTCCCTCAGCAGACCCATATATACCAATAAATGCAGTGTTCGATAGACCGTCGATAGGCTGATACGCTCACCTTCATCCCTCAAAACATCATGGAGATCCTCGGCACTCAGATGATTTCCTTGGGTTAGGGTCTGAAAAATATTGAGGATTTTCTGACGCTGAGGTGTAGAGCGATAGCCTCGGGCATTGAGCTCAGCTTTCCAGACGTCATTGGAATAGAAGGACATGCAATTGCTCCAGCACTGACTTGTCAGTTCGCACCGCTAAGATTGATACTCATTCTTATTTAGAGTTGCTATATCGGTCAAGGGCTTAATCTTAAATAGTTAGCAGCAATTTCTTAAAATGCTTATTTAATAACGATTTTATCGACTACTTCACCCCCTTTGCAAGGGTTAACCATTGAGAAAATGCTAAACGGTAGCTAAATTAGTTAGCTATGGCTTCTATTAAAGCCAGCTAATAATTCATGATATCGCAAGTACTATAAATAGTATATATTTTCAATAATGACTGAGTACAGGTGTCCGGGTTTAGGTCACGAGCAGTTGTTAATCCCTACGCAAATTAGGCACACTCAATCTTTATGAGCCAGCAATCCTTAGGGACTATTCGACGGTTACTTTATACGACTCTGCTGTAGCTTCTTTAGTTTTGGTTCAACAAACACACCATATAACCGCTTTAGACTATAAGCTCTTGAGGGATATAGCATCTCCTCAGTATCAACCGGTAAGAGATTATGGTTCTGTGATTGGTTTGGTCTCACAATTGCCCAAACAACTTCTAAAGCAGATGCTCCAAAATTAGAAATGAGCCGTTTACTGGCCAGAATTTCAAACCCATGAACAAGAAACAGATTTAGGAATGAGTTCTTTGTGAAAAAGTTAATGTGGGTCACCGGATCTGGATCAATTCTCAAACCTGCCCAGACCTCTTGGGGGACTTCCCCGTATAAAATACCATCGTCCTTTAGATAATCTTTTAACCTAGTGAGAAGATTAGAGACATCACTAACATGTTCAAGCACGTGACTACAGATGATGATGTCAAATTTTCTATCTATTTGAGCATCCTGAATGTCATTTCCCAGCTTGGTAATACCGGCTATGGGAAACTCATAATAGTCAACAACAAAGCAGCTATGGCCATCGTTTTGAAACGGCATGAGTAATCTGCCATCGCCGCCACCATAGTCTAAAACATTGAGCTGAGCCTTATTGGTAAACTCCATACACTGTCGATAGATTCGCTCAGCTCTTTCTACATCTTGGGTTACAGGGTGGGAGTTTGAGGGTTTACCGTAATGCCGGTTTAGATACGCATATTTCTCGCTGATATCGTTGTCATCTGGGCGGGGGGTGTAACAGATAAACCCACAGCTATGACACACCAAGGACTGCAGCTCAATCTCGTCTTTTTTATCCTTAAACCAGACGTCAAACAGGACTTTACTTCTTAATTTCTCATAGGTATTGAGAGAATTACATCTGAGCGTCTGTCTTTCTGGTCTGGCAAAAATAAGTATTCTCCAGAACAGCTTGAGTTTACGCAACAGGGACGCATATTTGCTGTAGGGACGCTCTCCATCGGTCTTTGCATACAAAAATGTCTCACCATTTTGCCACTGCATGCTGTTGCAGACCGGACAGTTAAAATCAGTTTTCATAGGACGTCACACCGCGATTTTTTGATATTAGCTGGTCCCCATTCTCTGCCACCAAGGGTTGTCTAGCTCTGGAAATAGCCAGGTAGCTTGATTTAGTAGCTCGTCGACAATCTTAGCAGGGACCAGCCGACCATCGAGAGTGATGACATTTTCGTCTGCACCAATGGGGTCAAAGGCAGCCAGCTGACTTTCAAGCATGTCAGACTTCATGTAGTGGTTTGAGCGTCGCACCAGCCGTCTGTGCAGTTCTGCTTTGGGTACATCCAGCCAGACTAACTGAACCCTTTTTAAGGCAGTGAGCTGTTTTCGGTAAGATGCCTTGAGGGCTGAGCATGTCAGCACAGTTTCTCGATTTTTAGCAATGGCCCGACGCATATCCTCTTCTAGTTCTAAGAGCCACCGGCGACGATCCTCATCTTCCAAGGGGCGCTGCGATCGCATTTTTAGCACATTAGGCAACGGATGTCGTCGATCACCTTCTAAGAAGTCACTTTCTAATCGCTCGGCCAGCAGCCGACCCATGACAGTTTTTCCCGATCCAGCAACACCCATAATCACCCATATCAACGGGCAGGTAGTCATAGTGTTTGTCCATTATCTAACTTGGCACAAGCACACAACAGCAACGCCCCATGTGTCAAGGTATGAGGAGGGCTTACCTCAAAATCAGCTGCTGCGCGTTCTCGATTATATTGATGCTCATTTAGAGCACGATATTAGGTAAAGTGTTTCGACAAGTTACAGGTATGACACCTAAAGCCTACAGAAAGAGATAGAGACAAACTACTCCCATTTACTCGTGAGATCAGCAACACTCATAAATCAACTCACCAGTTGACTGAATCTTAGAATTAAAGGTCGAATTTGACGCAAATTTGATTTTCCTTGCTACTTTGATGAAAAGACAGGGTTCAAAATCTTCATAATCTGGAGCAGACAGATGGTAACTACACTCAAATTCAAAAATGGCGACCAGATGCCAATTTTAGGATTAGGAACCTGGAAGTCTGCACCAGGAGACGTTTACAAGGCCATTAAAGTAGCCATTGCCGCAGGTTATCGCCACATTGACTGTGCCCACATCTATGGCAACGAAGCAGAAATAGGTCGCGCCCTGTCAGAATCATTTAGTGAGGGTGTGGTTACCCGTGAACAGATGTGGATTACATCCAAGCTGTGGAATGATTCCCATGCACCTGAGGATGTACGGCCCGCCCTTAAGGAAACCCTCTCAAATCTACAGCTAGACTATCTAGATTTGTATCTCGTCCACTGGCCCGTGGCGATGAAAAAAGCAGCCAAGTTTCCGCTGACGCCAGAAAAATTAATCTCCCTTGAAGTGCTGCCTATCCTAATAACCTGGAGTGAGATGGAAGTACTGGCCGATGAGGGTCTGTGTCGCCACATTGGTGTTTCTAACTTTAGTACAGCAAAACTGCAGGATTTGCTAGAAAATGCGCGGCTTAAGCCTGAAATGAACCAGATTGAGCTGCATCCTTATTTGCAACAGCCCTCGATGTTAGAGTTTTGTCGTGAAAAGAATATTCATCTCACGGCCTATTCTCCCTTGGGTTCCTCCGATCGTCCTGACAGCTTAAAAGCAGACGATGAACCAGTACTGCTAGAAAATTTAACGATTGCATCGATTGCCAAAGACCATGGGGCCACACCTGCACAGGTGTTGATTAGCTGGGCTATCCATCGAGGCACGGCGATAATTCCTAAGTCGGTTAATCCAGACCGGATTAACCAAAACCTGGCTGCTGCTGAGGTATCGCTTACTGATGCCGAGATGCAAACAATAGCGGACCTCGATCTAAACCGTCGCTATGTTGATGGCACCATCTGGCAGGTGGAGGGCGGACCTTATACGCTCGCAGCACTTTGGGATATGTAGTTTTCTAGAATTGGCTATTGTATCTTTATAGACATGGCTATAGTGCTAGCTTAAATATCTTGGTGCTAGTCTCAGTGCTGCCATATTTTATAAAACCGCCTGAGACATAAATGTTGTTGTCGTGGACAAAGGCAGCATGGGCATAGCGGGTTTCGGGTAATGCGGGCAGCTCTGTCCAGGGACCTACATTGCCTGTGGCATCGACTTCAGCTGATTCTACTGTCGATAAGACTTGATTAGCCGCACCGCCTGCGATCGCAACCAGTGTTCTATCTACCAATACAGTGGCATGGCGCTGCCTGGCCGTAATCGTTCCCACCGGTTCAAAGGTTGACAGTGTTTTATCCGGTTGAATATCTGCCACCCAAACCTGGTCCAGCAGCTGACTGGGTCTAAACTGCGCTGTTCCAGAAACTGCAAAAATTCGATTATCTACAGTTGTTGCTGTCACCCAACCAACCGGTGTTGGAAACGGTGCTAACTCTTGAAACTCTCCCACTGTACCATTATCAGCAACAGTTGCCGTAAAAACTTTGTCGATTACCGTAGTATTGCCTGGTCGAAATGTGTTGCTTCCACCCACAATATAAATCTGATCATCGAGGCTAGTCACCGCATGAATGGTTAGTGGCTCCGGTAGTTCCCCTACGTCGACCCACTCAGTAATGTCACCCTCATCAGTAGGCACAGCCCGAAGAATTCGACGGGTGACCTGACTCTCGTCCCAAAACCCATTGTCTCCACCAAATACATACACGGCACCATTATGGATAACTGCCATGTGATGCTGCAGTTTTAGGGGCAAAGGAGCTGTTGTTTTTTGCCAGCTACCAAACGTCCCATCTGACGTTAGCGGGGTAAAAAAGACATCCTCATGAATGCCCTTAGTCTCATTCCAACCACCAATCACATACCCATAGTCACCCAGCATCAGCATTTGGTGAGATTCTAGAGGTGTTGGTAGCTGGCCAACCTCCTGCCATGGGGAGTCTTGTTGAGTTTGGCTAACGGTTTGTTGAATGTTTTGCTGTGGGGTACAGGCTATGGGGAGAATAGCCACTGTTAACGCAAATCCAGCAGAAATGAATGTTCGGATAAGCCTCACCATAAGAGAGTTTGTGTTATCAATACTGCTAGGGGAATGTTAGCTAGTTAGTTCTCGATCTTCTATTAGTTTCAACACCCACTGCTGATTTGCCTGGGTCAGTTTAGGACTAGGCGATTGGCCATAGTCGATAGCCAAATGATATCGGCCCTTTTTGTAGACCTGATTGAGCAATAGCTGAAGCCTTAGTAAGACATCTGGTTCTCCAGGGAGTAACGGAATCGGCACGGGTGGAATAGATTGCTGCAAACCAAAGGCAAACAGATTCCCCATCGGTCGCTGAGCACCAGGACAGACCAATATACGATAGTCATTCAGGTTTTTACTCACCATCGGAAACGGTCTGCCACCCATGAGCAAATCAATTTCTACCAGATTAGTTGTGCTACTAAGAATTTGATTACGTTTACGCTCATAGGCAACGCGCCCTTCACCAGAACGCTTATTCTTCGGTGACAGTAGCTCAATGACTGTAACCACTCGACCGGTCGCAACCTCACGAATCTCTAAGTACCGTTCATTGACTTCTGCTGTCATAGGAACGGTCACCTGTTCAGGTTCTACAGGTAATGCAAGGACTGCACCAGTATCCGTAACCTGAGCTGTCTTACGAGTTGCAACAGCCACATCTGGAATTCCTACCAGCACACCATCTTCATCACCAAAGTAGGTGCGCTTCTCAATTTCAACGCGATATTTTTCGCTTAAATGCTCCACCAGCTCATCAGCGATAGCCACAATCAACCGGTTGTGGACCGCTGGCCACAACTCTGAATTTTCTAGGTAGGGATCCATCCCAGGAAATGGTGATTTCATGGTCAAATTATAGCTCCACCCCCTCCAGTGTCTCGTCGGCGATATCGTAAAGATCCTGTAGCCTTTCCAGGGTTTCCTCCTCTGTCTGCCACAAACCGCGACCGTTGGCTTCAATCATGCGCCCGACAATATTACGAAACGCTTCTGGATTGGCTTCTCGCAGACGATTGGCCATGGTTTCATCTAGGGCGTAGGTTTGTGCTGCTTGGTCATAAACCCAGTTGTCTTGAAAGCCGGTTGTGCCGCCCCAGCCAACGAGAGCCGTCATCCGCTGAGAAATTTCATAGGCACCGCCAGAGCCCTGGTCTGCCATCGCATCTGCCCATTTGGGGTTGAGCAGCTTAGTACGATATTCCATTCGCAACACATCTTCTAGCTTGCGTGGTGTGGTGTCCTGAGAAAAACTCTCCACAAAGCTAGCGGTAACCCGTTTACCCTGTTTTTGTTCTGCCGCTTTTTTGAGAGCACCGGTATTGGCATAATATTCCTGAATATCAGTAAGACCGTATTCGACTGAATCAATTTGCTGCACAATGCGACCGGTGCTTTGTAGCAGAGTGTTGAGCACCTCTGGGCGGGCTTGCCCTTTATCCCCACGACCGTAGCTAAAGGCGTTGCGATCGCGCCATGTGTCCGCCAGCTCATCCCCTGACTCCCAGTTAGAATCCACTACTCGGTCATTCACCAGCGAGCCGTAGTCTCCTGCCGGGTTTGAAAATAGTCTTGCCGAGACATTTTCGATTCCTTGGGCTTTGAGTGCTAACGCATGTTTTCGAATAAAGTTTTGTGCTTCAGGCTCGTCTGCTTCAGCTGCTCTAAGAAACAGATCATCCAACAGCTCAATAATATTGACAAAGCTATCTCGAAAAATCCCTGACAAATTTCCTAAAATGTCGATGCGCGGGTGGTTCATGTGCTCCAGCGGCATTAGTTCATAGCGTACAATCCTGCCCGTCCCTTCTTTAACAGGTTCTGCCCCGACCAGCTCTAATAAAATTCCCAGAGACTCTCCCTTAGTCTTAATGGCATCCAAACCCCACAGCATAACCGCCACAGTTTCAGGGTACTCACCTGAGTCTTCTAGACTCTGGGCAATCAGCTTACGTCCAATGGCGCGACCCCGCTCATAGGCGGCGGGCGACGGCATTCTATAGGGGTCCAGCGCATGTATGTTGCGGCCTGTCGGTAGTGCTCCTGGACCATCCCGTAGTAAATCTCCACCGGGGGCTGGGGGAATATATTCACCATTTAGCCCCCGCAACAGATTTGTGAGTTCATCAGTCGTTTGCGTCAGCCCCTGACGAATAAGTATGGCCTCTTCTAAAAGTGCGGCTGTTAAGGGTTCATCAGTCGGATATTGTTTAGCCAATGCCTCAATTACAGGAGTCTCTGGCAGAGTATCAGCTGCAATTTGTTCTATCAGCTCAGGTGACAGTCGTTCTCCAAAGTAGGCGGCAAGATAGCCACCGATATTATCTACGGTTGGAGTCTGGCCTAAGGCATGTAAACCACTTGAAAATAAACGATTTTCTAAAACTTGCAGATACTCATAAACAGTGACAAAGTACTGGTCTAATATGGCATTGCTAAACAGCTTTGCATGCTCAGGGGTAAACTCTAGCCCTTGAGCCTTTAGCTCTGGCAGTGGGCAATCTGTTGCCAGACCTGTGTCGGCAATCTTGGTCAGAATCGCATCCTGTAAAACGCGATTGGCTTTGGGATCTTCTCGAAACTCAGCAATTAGCTCCCGCAGGGTCATGAGTTCCTTGTACAACCCGGCTCGACCATAGGGGGGCACATTGTGGGAGATGAGTACGCCATAGCCGCGTCGCTTGGCTAAAATCGACTCCGATGGATTATTGGCTGCATAGACATACAAGTGGGGGAGATTTCCCAACAGAATATCTGACCAGGAATAGCCTGTATTGCCCAACGGAGACCCCGGCAACCACTCTACGGTACCATGCATACCAAAATGCACCACGGCATCCGCCTGAAAGTCTTGCTGTAGCCAGCTATAAAATGCAGCATACTGGGGGTGCGGTGTTAAATCTCGCTCAAACATCAGCCGCATCGGGTCTCCCGCCAGACCTAGCGGTGGCTGCACCCCAATCCAGATGTTACCTAGCCAAATGCCACCGACATGAAAGTCTTCTCCAATGGTTTTAATGCCGCTTTTGGTTAAAGACTGCCACTGGTTCTCAATTTTGGCAGTCTTTAAATATCCCAGCCATTTTTCTAGGGTTCGCACGTTGACAGTTGTTGGCACCGACATCTCGGGTAGCCTATCATCGCTGTCTGCTCTTAAATCTTTCCATTCCTGTTTACGAACCAGCCACTGATTTTCGTCATCAGCGGCTTTAACCCAGTCAATAATTTGCTCGCCATCGTCTGGTAGCTCTCCCACCTGATATCCCTGTGCTTTTAATGCCTGCAAGAAAGCTAAGAGAGACTTAGGCACATTGAGCAATGCGGCGGTGCCGGTTGCTCCGTAGCCAGGGGGGAAGCCGTAGAGGATAACGGCAAGTTTGCGATCGCATCGCTCCTTCCGTCTTAGCTCAATCCAACGAGTTACTCGTCCTGTTAGCCTGCGCACCCGCTCTGGCACCAGATAAATCTGATCGCCCACCAAACCACCCAATGGAATTGGATCAATCGCGCCGTCCAGTTCCGGTAGCGCATACAGAACTACGCTTTGCAGACCACCAATTCCCTGGCGTGTCCATGAATGAATATCTTGAATTAACAGCGGCGCGGCAACAAAATAAGGAACATTCTTAGCCCCCAGAATCTTTTTAGCCACGGCCACCTGTCGTCCTGCTTCCATAGAGCCTGCCGGACCGCCTACCAAAGGGAAGCCAATGGTGGAAACAATGGCTTCCACCTGCACCGCTTCTTTGGATAGAGAAGCGCATTCTACATTACCTAGGGCTCGCTGCGTCTGTTCATAGCCAGTGGTCATCAGGTCTCGCACCGCCACATGACCTTCTACACCATTGATAAAAATGGGTACTGGCACTAGCCCCGCTTCCTCAAAGTAGCGAATCAGCTGGGGGATATACGCTTGCTTGGTAATGACATGTTTGCGATATAGAAGAATACCCACACGTGGTTGGCCTAGACTGAGCGAAGTCAAAGTCTCATACCATTCAACATAAGCCTTTGGTGATTCAAAATAGCCTTCATAATCTGGATGTAATAAACCAATATTGGGCGTTTCGATCACCGCAGGAATCTCTCCTACGGTGAGACCTAAATAGTTCTCGGCCAATACCCACAGCATGGATGCCACATTCTCAGTGCCGCCTGCATTCCAGTAGCCGTAGATAATTAGCCAGTTGCGCAAATCCTGGACCTTACGAGCAGGAATATACTTTAGAAGCTTCGGTCCAACCTTTAAAAAACTAATATACCCAGCTAATTTATCCTCTTCCTTACCACTGCCAAACTTGCTAAGAATAAATTTGATCGGTTTAGGCATGCCCTTTGGCTTTTCGCCAATCACAAACTTGCCCAGCTGGGTAAGGGCCATGAGTTCTAAGGCCGATTCAAAGACTAGACGAATGGGAATCGTCTGGACACGTTCTCGTAACCATAGAACCTGGTCGTAGTCAAAGATGAGGCTGGCAAAGAAAACAGCGGCCCCGTCTAGGGCCGCTGCAATGGTTTCGGCTTGGGTAGTGAGGTCGCGATCGCAAAATACCCGAATGTCCAACTCAGAGCAGCGCTTTTGAGCCAAATTCGCCGCCTGCTGATACAGCTGTGTATTAAACGCTTCAAAACCAGCAATTAAGACTATCCGTGGCATGCATGTAGGACCAATAGCTGCCTACTAATTTTAACAACTTGAACGGATAAACTGGGCCATCTTTACATCCGAAGATTACCCTGCTGGGTACTGCTGATTGTTATTAAAAACTATTTACACTGAACCCAAGGCAACTGCTAGAAATTCTAGACACAACCGGTGCCAATAACTTTGCTGGCGCTCTAGTGCCCGATGGTCCAAATCGATTTCGCTATGATTTTACGCTAAACGCAGGTGATACGGGGCTATTTATTCTGCAGCCCAACATTCTCAGCTTAAATCCTGCCATAGATCAAGTAGAAGTTCGCGGATTTGTTGAAGTCTTTATCGTTGTTCCCTTCTTTGGTTTGCCAAGACCACTATTGCTCACACCAGAGCACCGAGGCACCTTCTTACCATCGCCCGGTGGCAATGGCGAATTTGATCAGCTGATTGTCTCTCTGCCCACCGCAACAGGTGGAAGCCTTATGGAAGTGGATACCATTTCGAGCTTTGTTATTGAGCCACCAGTTCTCGTGCCCACCCCCTTGCCTCAGCCGATATAGCGGTTTCTAGTCTTCTGAGGTGCAGTAGCAGCAATGAGTGAACCAGGA
>ERZ1740070.90-NODE-90-length-66859-cov-15.975001_pt1 | contig 66859 bp, 51 predicted proteins | sample MGYA00581734_ERZ1740070 | MGnify/ENA primary metagenome ERZ1740070 (study PRJEB43018, sample SAMN04849744) | marine metagenome | isolation source: floating plastic debris | place: Pacific Ocean | collected 2008-09-01 | study: EMG produced TPA metagenomics assembly... | reverse complement strand
GTTAAATTCAGGTTGATACTTATCTATCTGAAAGACAGGACTTAAGATACCTTTGGCCTTAAATTTGGCTTTGTTATTAACAAAAGTTTAATCTAAGATTAACATTAAATGGGAGGATGGAATCTCCAGCGATTGTTAGTATTCCACTTCATTGCTCATGAGATTTAAGATCAATTCCATTAAGAACAGGATTCTGATTGGCTTTTTATCAGTCATTTTAGGAGTACTTATATTAGGTGTAATAAGCTTGATTTATCTGAATAGAATCAATTCTATCAGGACATTAGGCGAACAGCTAAACAGTATACAGACTACCTCACTTCACCTAATAAAAGCCGACAATGATTTTTTTGATATTGAAGCTATCAACAAGCTCTACTTCATGAGTAAAGAAAGCGCCATCCTAAGCAAACGTGAAAAACTTTGGGCTCAGATACAAAAGGATCTGCTTAATTTCCAAACTGAGAGAAACATTTCGAAGCTCCAAAAAGAACTTTCCGAAATAGGCAGTACCTTGAAAAGGTACAATAAAAGGTTTCAAAAACTAACAGAACTCATATACATACGCGGTTTTAAGGACTACGGAATGGAAGGAAAAATGAGAGTCTATGCCCACAAGCTTGAAAATTCCGAGTTAGGTTTTAGCTTAAGTGATGTGCTATCACTTAGGAGACATGAAAAGGATTTTTTCCTTAGAAACGACTCAACTTATATTACACTACTTAACCAACAGGCTAAGCAAATGCTCAACGGGCTACCTGAAAACAGAACCACGTATGATTCGGCGATTACGGTAATTCAGTCCTATGTAAACACATTTAATACTCTTGTTACTGTTCAATCTCAAATTGGACTAAATAGCAATGAAGGCCTTAGGAATGAGCTGAATAATTTGACAATGACTTTAGACTGCCAGTTTGTTGAGCTATCAAGTCATGCCGAGCGTAACTTTACAAATGTTTCGAACCGGATTATTTTCCTTTTCTCTTCAGCGCTGGTTGTAATAACAGCGCTCACCATTTTATGGAGTAATTTCATTAGCAAAAAACTTTCACGGCCCATTAAAAAATTGGATGACGCCATGAGGCTGGCCAACGAAAATGATCTGAAAGGACTAATCAATGTTACTTTGAAAAATCCTGATAGCGAAATAGAACATCTGTCCACTTCTTTTGCCGAATTAATGAAAAAAGCTAAGGTTCAAATGAAGGAGATTAAGGATAAATCATCAGCTCTAGAGCAACAAAACGACGAGCTAAAAAAGGTAAATAATGAACTTGATAGTTTTATTTATAGTACCGCTCACGATCTAAGGTCTCCGCTAGCTTCTTTACTCGGTCTTGTGCATTTGTCAGAATTAGAGCAACAATCAGATCACAACAATTATTTAAGTCTAATGAAAGGAAGTATTCAAAAAATGGACAACTTCATCAAAGACGTCGTCGCCTATTCAAAAAATAAAAAGTTGGAGGTTAACAAGGAGGACTTAAACATAAATGATTTGATCCTGGACGTTTTTAAGGATCATCAATATATGCCTGAGGCCGGTCGAATAGAAAGAAAGGTTGATGTAAGAGGCAATGAAATAGTCCATTCTGATGTAGGCAGACTGAAGATTATTTTTAACAATTTAATCAGTAATGCCATAAGATATGCTGACTTCAACAAAAAGAAATGTTGGGTCAGCATTCGGGTAGATGTAACTCACTCTTCAATTAACATTATATTTTCTGATAACGGTATTGGCATAGAAGACGCTCACCTTAAAAAGATCTTCAATATGTTTTTCCGGGCTTCCGAGTCATCCAGTGGTTCAGGATTAGGACTTTTTATTTTATTGGAAACTGTCAAGAAATTGAGCGGATCGGTTGAAGTGTCTTCAGAGCTTAAGGTGGGCACATCATTTTTCATTAACATCCCTCAAGAAACAAATGAGATTCAAAAACATAAAAATCGGCAGATCAATGTCTTTTCATAGGGTATCAACGCCGCCTTCTTTTATCCTTTTTAGCTTGAGGCGTTCTCTTTTTTTCGTGAAAAGCTCCTTTGAAATCAGGATTTTCTCTTCTCTTAAAGACATCAATCTCCCGCTCCATCTCAATCTGTTCTGCTTTATCCGTTTTACTAATAACTACGGCAGCCGGTATTTTTAGTTTTGGCACCGACTCTTTAATGATCTCTTCAATTTTACCAACATGAAGCATCTCAGCCTTATTGGCAAACGTTATGGCAACCCCTTCTTTTTTTGCCCGGCCTGTTCTACCAATACGATGCACATAATCTTCATAAATAACAGGCACATCAAAGTTAATGACATGGCTCACATCGGAAACATCGATACCCCTTGCAGAAACATCTGTAGATACCAAAATACGTAATTCACCTTCTTTAAATTGATTAATGGCATTGATGCGCGCGTTCTGTCCCTTGTTGGAATGGATAACACGCACAGGCCCTAGCCCTTTTCTATCCAGGAATTTGAATACATTATCGGCATTGGTCTTTGTTCGTGTAAAAACGAGAATACGTGAAAACTCTTTCCCAGAAAGCAGGTGCTCAAGCATATTGATCTTTGACTTGAGATTTGGGACTTCATAAAGCTGTTGTTCTATAGTATCAACTGTAGTAGCTTGGGGCGCCACCTCAACCACTTCAGGGAACTCCAGGAATTCTTCAGAAAGACTTACTACTTTAGAAGGCATAGTAGCAGAAAAAAGTAGGTTCTGCCTTTTTACAGGAATCACCTCGAGTATTTTTCTGATCTGCGGCATGAAACCCATATCCATCATTTTATCGGCCTCATCCAGGACCAGAGTCTTCACTTCCTTCATTACCAACTCACCTCGTAGATAAATGTCCATAAGTCGCCCGGGTGTAGCTACTATAACATCTGCGCCCTGCGCTATTTGTTCAATCTGAGCTTTTGGGCCTATCCCACCGTACAAGGCTACTATTCTAAGGTCCGTGTACCTGGATAGTTTATTTAGATTCTCTTCAATCTGCAAGGCCAGTTCCCGCGTAGGAGCCAAGATAAGGGCGCGAGGATCATTTCCTTGGGCATATTTGATTTTCATGAGAATGGGTAGAACAAAGGCCACTGTCTTACCCGTACCTGTTTGGGCTATACCCATCATATCATGACCTGCCAATGCCAGGGGAATAGCTTTTACCTGGATCGGGGTTGGATCGCTATAACCCATATCATCAATAGCATTAAGCAATTGCCTGTTCAACTTAAAATCCTCAAAACTTTTGATGCCGCTTGCCATGAGCAAATGATTCTGTTTTATGCCCCGTAATTATGCTGTAATTTGCGCAAAAAACAAGTGAGGTTATGGGTTCATTGCTAATTACCAACGCACAAGTAGTAAATGAAGGTACTATTTCGCAAAATGATATTTTGATCAAGGATCAAAGGATTGAAAAAATAAGTAGTCAAATTAGCGCAGAAGGTGTGGATAACATTATAGATGCCAGCGACAAATACGTTTTTCCAGGTATAATTGATGACCAGGTGCATTTCAGAGAACCGGGCCTCACCCATAAAGCAACTATTTTCACGGAATCCAGAGCCGCAGTGGCAGGCGGAGTAACAAGTTTCATGGAAATGCCGAATACCGTGCCAAACGCCCTTACTCAAGAGTTGCTGGCAGATAAGTATCACATTGGAGCCCGGTCATCGCTAGCTAATTATTCTTTTTTTATGGGCGCCTCCAATGACAATCTTGAAGAAGCGCTGAAAACCAATCCTAAAGACGTTTGTGGAATAAAAGTATTTATGGGCTCCTCGACAGGAAATATGCTGGTCGATAACGAAAAGACCTTGGAAGGGTTATTTTCGAAAGTGCCGATGATAATTGCTACACATTGTGAAGATGAGACCACTATTCGAAAAAATACAGAGCTTTACAAATCAAAATATGGAGAAGAGGTGCCGATTCATTGCCATCCATTGATCAGAAGTGAGGAAGCCTGCTACCTCTCCTCTTCGTTGGCTGCTTCATTAGCAAGAAAGCATAATGCACGACTTCATATTTTGCATATTTCCACGGCTAAAGAACTGGAGCTCTTTGACAATAAAATTCCGCTTTCGCAAAAGAAAATAACGGCTGAAGCCTGTATCCATCATATGTGGTTCGATGATAAGGATTATGCTGAAAAAGGTACTCTGATCAAATGGAACCCAGCAGTTAAAACAAGCGCTGACCGGGAAGCAATTTTTGATGCTATGCTAAATGGTACAATAGACGTGATAGCTACTGACCATGCTCCCCATACTTTGGAAGAAAAATCCAATACCTATTTTGAAGCTCCTTCCGGTGGGCCTTTAATTCAGCATACATTGGTTGCTATGCTTGACTTTTATCATCAGGGGAAAATAAGCCTGAAGAAGATTGCTGAAAAGATGAGCCATAATGTGGCGACGCTCTTTGAGATAAAAGAAAGAGGTTTCATCAGGGAAGGCTACTTTGCAGACCTTACGATTGTCGACCTTGAATCGCCATGGACAGTGAATAAAGATAACATACATGCAAAATGTGGCTGGTCTCCTTTTACTGGTCATGAGTTTAAATCGAGTGTGGAACAAACCATCGTCTCAGGGCACTTAGCCTACAATAAGGGGGCAATTGATGATAGTATCCCAGGTCATCGGTTATTATTCGAACGCAGCTAACATGTTACTCAAGCAAAGATTTATAAATAATCAATCAAGTTCGGCTTTGCGGCTTGCTGATCTGACAAGACAACTCGTCAGACCTCCTGTTAATAGTGGGTAAATATTATCAAGCTACAACTGTTTGTTATTTAGCTTCATGTATCTACATTTGCAGTCCAATTTTATATGGTGATTGTAGTTCAGTTGGTTAGAACGCCTGATTGTGGTTCAGGAGGTCGTGGGTTCGAGTCCCATCTTTCACCCTGCAAAGTCTCATTTCATACAATGAGACTTTTTATTTATAACCCACCTGGTTGTGAATTTGGCTCTTAAATTCTAACCGCTCTAACGATTTCTAATAAACCTGGCTAAAACAGCGTATCTATTAATTCCTAATACTCCAAAATAAACTTGGATAGGTTTTGGTAATTTTCCAGGCCTAACTTTTTACGCAAGCGATAGCGCGCTACTTCTACGCCCCGTAAGGAGATGCTCATTAAATTCGAGATTTCTTTAGTATCCATTTTGAGCCTCAAAAAAGCACATAGCTTCTGTTCACCAGGTGTCAGATCTCGAAATTCGCCGGTTAGACGTGTTAGGAAATCTCCATGTACATGATCAAAATGATATTCAAACTGTTTCCAGTCCTCCTGTAATTTTAAGGTAGTGTCAATTTCCTTAACTATTTTCTCCAGAGCATTACGCGTCTCTGCTACTTCCCCTTTTACACGGACCTCCTTTAACTCTTCTTTTATATTTTCCATGAACTCGTTTTTAACCACAAGGTTCATGGTGGAAGCTGCCAGCAAGTTATTTACATGACGTAGTTCACTTTTAATCTTTTCTTCCTTGAGCTGCTGAAGTTCCTTTTGATTTTGAGCTAATTCTTGCTGCCTCGTCTTCTCAAGCCTCTTTTCTTTTCCCTTATAGTATTGCCGTTGAAATCTATAAGCCTGAAACAATCCAAAAACCACAAGAAGAATATACATTATTTTGGCGAATACACTTTTAAAAAAGGGTGGGCTTACTTCTATCATCAAAGGAGCGCTGGTCACAATTTCACCCAAGGAGTTCAGGGTTTGTACATAGAACTCATATTCACCTTCTTTAAGGTTGGTATATTCCTTAATTGTAGTGTTGACCCAATCCCCATACTTATCATCGAAACCTTTGAGCAGGTAGCGAAACTGTCTATTATTAACATCCTTGAACTTGAAGGACTCAACCACAAATTTTAGGATTTTTGTACCTTGGGTAACCGACACGCGTTCAATATCCGATGATCGCTTTTCGAAAGGTGACCGGGAATAAAGAATACTATCTTCCGCCACACTGTATACCAGGCTTACAAGAGGTTGTTTTTCAATAGTTAACCGATCCTCCAATTTGGAATTATAATAAATGAAACCTTCATTAGCATTGAATAAGACGCCATCCTCAATATTATTGGCCACATTTAAAAGGTCATTGTTAAAAGATTGGCGCAACCGAAATAATGATGAAGGTACATATACGTAATTGTTTGCGCTTACCTGCTTAAAAAACCCCACCAAATTATCAGTAAATACAAAAACGTTCTTTTGATTATCCTGGATAAGCAAATAAACCCAATCTTCTCCTATTACATTCGAGAAAACCTCAGCCTTTACAATTTCGTCGGAAGGCTGATCTAGTTGATATACACCAGCTTCAGTGCCCAGGTAAAGTTGGTCATCAATTTTACTCAAAATAATATGTTCTTTTATGGGGAGATTGTACAGGTCGGATACATTTTTGACCACTGCTTCGGTCAATTCATTCTCCAAATTCAGCTGGTATAGTCCTTTGTAAAATTGTCCTACCCAAATTCTGCCCTTCCGATCCTCCTCAAAAAATCGACTTGATTCATCAAAGCCTTTGATTTTTTGTATTCCTTCTAATTCCTGAAATTCATTGATCTTAAAAAGGTGTAGTCCGGAGTAAGTTCCGCCAACGGCGTACTCTGGATTGGAACGCAACTGCTTGATCTGCCAAAGACCATCCGTTGTTGCACAACGTTTTGCCGTACCTTCTTCCAAAAGAAATAATCCGGTGTGATGCCCTGCATATAACTTATTACCGATCATTTGTATTCCATAGGCCGGGCCTTCTGTTCCTTTTAAGAAAACGCTTCGAAGGAGGCCCTTTTTTAAATAATAAATACCATTTGAGGTAGTATAATAGGTACCGGTATTTGTCGCGTAAGCATCATATCCACTCCCTTGAATATTAGTTTTCTGGCTGATCAGGCGTAATGGAGAGTTTATGTCTATCAGCGCAATTCCATTTTGCATACCCACCCACAAATTACCAGTGTTATCTTGGAAAGTTCGTAGGCAAGCATTGGTTTGTAATCCATCCTTTATGGTTACATTCTCTAAAACCTCGTTTTGCATATCAAATAAATACAAGCCTGCCACCTGAGTTGATATAACCAGACGTGTATCGGACAATTGTAAAACGTGATTAACGTATTTCTCATTTAATTCCTGCATGAGGCCAGTGTACTTTTCAGAAACCCCTAAAAGCGTTGAAAATTCAACTCTACCAGAATTATAAAACAGGAGATAACCCTCATCCTTAGGTACTATACCAGCCACAATTTGACCCGTTTGGCTTTGCGGAAAAGCAGGAGAAAGCGCTAGGTCTTTGATCTCAAAAAGTCTACCTGACGGGTCTTGGGTAAATAGTCTGTTTCTGATACAAAAAGATCTATTGAATCCTCCATCGCGCTTAATGACGAAAATAGACTCTCCATCAAATACATAAATGGCCTGAAAGGTGCAGAAATATACTTTAGAATCAAAAAGGAAAACATCCCATACTTCATCAAAGTCCCTTGATCCCTCCGGAATTTTATCGATTAAAGGGACATAGTTCCAGTCCCCCTCAAAATAGCCAAACTCACCTTGTGAACCCACATACAATCGATCCGTATTTTCATCAAAAGCTAATGACCTCTTTTTTTCACCAGTTCTGAAGGCGTGGGTTTCCCATTCAGTACCATTAAACGATAGGACTCCCAGGTTGTTCGCAATGAACAAATTCATATCTCTGTTCTGGGCAAAATCAATATTTTGAATCCCGGCTCCGTATTCGGCAGGTGTAAAATTCTTGACCGGATATTTCCCGATAGAAGCCTCAACAGGTGAGAGCCTTAAAAAGAGTACAATCAATACAAGGCCGTACTTGCTAACGTGGATAAAATTAAACATGTATAAGACAATGTTTGGTAAACATATGCATTAAATACCGATTAAAACGTTTTCGAAAGAATTTTGTAGTAGTCAATGAAGAATATTGATGTAGTTATCTTGCAATAAGAAAATCAAAATAGAACTACATTTGATCAATTTTGTACATGATAAATTCATGGAATATATTAGTAGAACTAAAAAAAATTTCCGTCAGGGGAACGACTCCTGTATCTAAACCCAAAAAGCAACTCTAATATGAAAAACATCTACTTGGTATTAGTGCTTCTGCTATTAGCCTTTACTGCATTGGCGCAGACTGACCGTGTGTCAGTAATGAAGGATAACAGCGGAATGAGACTAATCGTAAATGGCAAGGATTTCATGGTCAATGGAATGAACTGGGATTATTTCCCCATTGGCACCAATTTTTCCTACAGCCTATGGAATCAGCCCGATGACATTGTGCAAGCAGCGCTTGATGCTGAAATGTCTTTATTGAAGAACATGGGCGTAAATACCATTCGCGTATACACGGGTATTCAACCCAAATGGATAACCTACATCTATGAAAATTACGGCATATATACCATGCTTAACCATTCGTTTGGCCGCTATGGCCTGACCATAGATGGCGCCTGGGTGGCGGTCACGGATTACAGGAATAAAGCAACACAGGATTTATTACTTTCCGAAGTCTCTGAAATGACTGAACTCTATAAGGACACTCCCGGTTTGCTATTGTTCTTGCTAGGCAACGAAAATAATTACGGGTTATTCTGGGCTGGCGCCGAAACAGAAGATTTCCCGGATGATGAAGAGGAAAAGCAATTTATCGGCGAAAAGCGTGGCAGACCTATGTATAAGCTCATGAATGATGCGGTTTTGAGAATGAAGCAAATTGACTCTTCACATCCAGTAGCTATCTGTAATGGAGATTTATTGTTTGCCGAAATCATTGCCGAAGAATGTAAGGACGTTGATATCTATGGGGTTAATATGTATCGGGGAGAATCTTTCGGCGATGCCTTCGAAAGAGTGAAAAACGAACTTGATAAACCAATTTTATTTACTGAATTCGGTACTGATGCCTACAACGCCCTCTCTAACTCTGAAGACCAAAGAATGCAAGCGTATTTTATGGTGGAAAACTGGAAAGAGATCTATGAGAATGCAGCGGGGTTAGGTAAAGCGGGAAATTCCATTGGTGGCTTTACCTTCCAGTTTAGCGATGGCTGGTGGAAATATGGCCAGACAAGAAATTTGGATGTTCACGACAATACCGCATCATGGGCCAATGGTGGGTACTACCTTGATTTTGAGGAAGGTACCAATAATATGAATGAGGAGTGGTTTGGAATATGCGCTAAAGGCCGAACAGACGCCAGGGGGTTGTACACACTTTATCCCAGAGCTGCGTACTACGCGTTGAAAGAAGCTCATGCCTTCGACCCTTATGCCAGTGGTGCGAGCGCTCAAAGTGTAGAAAATCACTTTGTGGGTATTCAATTGATGGATGCTGTGGTTAAGGCACGAGGCGATAAAGCAGCATTAAGTGGAGAAACCGGTGGTAAACTCAGGGTGAGTGAACTTCGGGCAGAATTTACTACATTTCATACAGGTGGTAAGCTTATCACTACGCCGGATGATCCCGATCCAAACAGTGTGACCTTCCCCAACGAATTGGGCTTCGATAACATGGAGTCCTATTTCGTAGGTTTCGAAGCTAATCCTGCTGCAAATGTAAGAGCAAACGTTACATTCAACATTCTAGGTCGCGTGGCTCAAAATCCAATAAACGAGCTTTTCTATGAAAACCGGGGACTTCCGGTGAATGTAACCACCCCAACGGGTAGCGCAGTTCTGGACGCATTGCAGCGCGTACAGGTATACCAGGCAGAATATACATGGAACCATGAGCTATTTGATCTACAGGGATTCTACAGAACAGGACATTATCATTGGGGTTATGAAGGAGATTTCTTTGGACTGTACCCGCAGGCTAACTATGGCCCAAACCTCGACATCTATAATGGCTTAGCTCCACAGGGAATGGAACTTGAAGGCAAGAAGTTTCTAAAAGGGGTTAAAGTGGCCTACGGAAGAGAGCTATGGTGGGGAGCCAATCCTGCCGTATTGGTAAAATACAATCGTGAAGTTGGTAGATTTAATCTAACCGGTATTTTCCACGAAGACCTGGACGATCCACGTGTGGCGGTAACCTCAATAGCTGTTCCTCAGCCCAGAACAAGAAGAGCTACGATTGTGGCCGAGACCAAGATAGGCAATCTTACTGTTGAAGCGGGCGGTATCTGGGGAGGCGATCCACTGGTGGGTCGTGAATTCCAATTCGTCAGAGGTAGCGAAGGCAGCTATCAGGTTTTTTCGGATGAAGTCCAGGGTTCCGATACATGGGGAGGTAAAGTTAAATTAACGTATTCCTCAGGCCGTATTAACTGGTATGCGCAAGGCGCTACCATGGGCCTAGTAGCCAATGGCGGTGGAGATTACACTCAAACATTTACCGGCTGGCGATTAAAAGACAGCGGCAGTGGAAATGTAAATAATTTCTTTACCGGATTCACTTATAATATGGGTAAATGGCAATTAGCGCCAAACTTTATGTATCAAAAGCCGCTTGTAGATCCAATCCCTGACGATCTTCCGGAAGATTCTCCTGGAAGATCCAGAAATATAATAGACGACCCTTTTGTAGTAAGATCTAATAGAGAAACCGTTGGAGGCGAGCTGCTATTGACTTATGACCCTACACCAGGCACATGGATGTACGAATGGGATAATGACCGGTCCGAAGACGCTAAATTAGCCGCGAGCATCGGAATAGTATATCGTCACTTACCTACCACACAAGACGCCGCCATTATTTTTCCTGGTACCGGAAGGGTACCCACACCAGCTGATGGCGCTCCTCCTGCATTAGACTTATGGGAAGTCAATACTCGCATCGTGTCTAAGATCAATCCTGAATTAGGGATCATTGCCAACCTATACGGTGGAAATGGTCAGGCCAATGGACCGGATACAAGATCAATTGAACGATATGGTGGGGATGTCAGAGTCATCTACAAGACAATCAAATTCGCCTCACACCTTAAATTCAACGATTGGGGGCCCTTTGATTATCATCGGGATTTTAACCTGACTTTTCCACTACAGATAATGGCTGACATATCTACTACGGTTGGAAAACAGGATTGGTTTATCCTTCCAAGCACAACCTTAGGTATGCGCTTTATGTGGCGCTCACTGGATGAGAATTCTCCACGATATCTTCCTAATGCAGGAGAAGAATTTGCAACCTCTCCTACCATTAGCCCCGTCGGTTTCCCTAATGGAAACGAATGGGAGTTGAGAACCTATGTACACATTAATATTGGGAGATAAGAAGATAAAAAAATGAAGAAGATAAAAATAAATAGCTTAAAAACGATAGCGATTTGTGGGTTACTTGCTGTTAGCTCCGGCTGTGATCGAAGTATTTCCGATGATGTGGAGTTTGCGACTTTCAGTAAGGAAGGTGAAATTTTCAACGGTACGTTCGTTGGTATGGGTACCGATTTCTATTTTCCATTTATAGGTGATGGCGCTAAAGCTGAAGTATTTTCTATTGATGAGACCGAAGGATTCGAAAGCGAGGCGGCCATACGCATTGACGTGCCTAATGCAGACGACCCGGATGGTAGTTTTGCCGGAGCAAGTTTTATAATAGATGGTCCGGGGCGAAATCTGACTGAATTCGATGCACTTACATTTTGGGCTAAATCTACACAAGCTGCCACTATTGGATCCATAAGTTTTGGTAAGGAATTTAGAGCTGCGGTGAGAGATGTAGATTTTACCACCCAGTGGCAAAAGTATACTATACCTATCCCGGACCCTTCTAAACTGTTAAAGGTGAGAACGGTTTTCGAGTTTTCCGCAGGCGGAATCCTGCCAGGGGGCGCTGTACCAAACCAAGGCCAGGAGGTAGGCTATACCTTCTGGATCGATGGGCTTAGGTTTGAGAAATTAGGAACTATTGCCCAACCTCAGCCTGCTATATTTTCAGGTACAACCCAAGAGATAGTTGGATTTTCAGGAGGTACAGTTCCTATTGGAGGTTTTACTCAAACATTCAATCTTGCAACCGGACAGAATGTTACCGTTGAAACAACATCAGGTTATTTTGAATTTCAATCCACTGATACCAATGTGGCCAGAGCTAACGAGAGTGGTGTAGTATCAATATCTAGCGCTGGTACCGCAACTATTACTGCCACGCTTGATGGAGTCAGAGCAGAAGGATCGCTGGTAGTAGAGTCGCTTGGCAGTTTTATTTCTGCTCCCACTCCTACTGTTGATCCAGCTGATGTAATATCATTATTCAGTGATGCATATACCGATGTACCGGTATCTCTAATTAGTAATTTCGGAGAATTTCAGAACTCAACGCTTAATTTAATTCAAACTCCGGAAGACAATGTTTTGAATTATCAAAATGTCAATTTTTTTGGAATACAGTTTAATAGCGATGTAGAATTAGCCACTATAGATGGTAGCCAAATGAATACGCTTCATATGGATCTTTTTATCCCGGGAGGTGTAAATACAGGAGCATCCCTAAATATTACTCTAAGAAATGTTGGCCCAAATGGCATAATCGAGACGGATGTAAACACAGGGCAGCCAATTGGAGATGATACAGAAATAAGTACTTCACCGACTTTAGTGGCTAATCAATGGATTCCGATAGATCTTGATATTACAGGTCTTACTGATAGAAGTGCTTTGGGTCAGATCGTTTTCGTAGCGCCTGCTGAAGGACCATCAAACTTTTATGTGGATAACATATACTTATATAGATAAATGACAATGAAGATGAACGAGAGAAATAAAATTAAAATCAAAGCGCTCGATATGTTATCTAAAAGTATGCTTTTTGTGATGTTAGTTTTAGTCATATCAAGTTGCAATACAGACGATACACAAGAAGTTACAACGCTGAATAATCTGATAATAGCGGATGAATTTGACGTAGATGGCGCACCGGATCCTGAAATTTGGGGGTTCGATATTGGTAACGGTCCCAATGGTGATGGTTGGGGAAACCAAGAGCTCCAGTATTATACTGACCGTAATGAAAACGTAGAGGTTCAAAATGGATTTCTGATTATTACTGCCCGGGAAGAATCTTTTGAAGGGTCTGCATATACTTCAGCAAGACTGCTCACTAAAGGGAAGTTTGAACAGCAGTATGGCCGTTTTGAGGCTCGCATGCGATTGCCTTATGGCCAGGGCATATGGCCTGCATTCTGGATGCTAGGCGCTGACATAGATACCAATCCATGGCCCGGGGCCGGTGAAATTGATATTATGGAATATCGCGGCCAAGAGCCTACCGTGGTGCTAGGAAGCGTGCATGGTCCGGGCTATTGCGGAAGCGAGGCCATTTGCGATGAGCCCGCTGAAAGCAAATCTTATGACCTTGAAAACGACCGATTTGATACGGGCTTCCACGTATTCGGTATTGAGTGGGGACCTGGCTTTGTTAATTTTTATGTAGACGATGTACTATACAATCAAATCACTCCCGGAGATGTACCCGGAGAATGGGTATTTGACAAGCCCTTCTACATTTTAATCAACCTGGCCGTCGGAGGCGCTTTTGTAGGTTCTCCGGACAGCGAAACTGTATTCCCTCAGACTCTATTGGTGGATTATGTGAGGGTATACCAATAATGAATTGAATTAAAAATAACGATAAATACTATGAAACTATTTTACAAATACGCTCAGATGATCCCAGTGTTCATATTAGCAGTTTTTATGGTCAACTGTGGAGATGACGATGACGACGATGAACTACCCCAAGTTGTCGCAGGCTTTACTCAAACCATAGATGAGAACACAGGCACTGTAACTTTCATTAATACTTCCGAAAATGCCGATACCTATTTATGGGACTTCGGGGATTCGACTACGTCAACGGAGATTAATCCGGTTAAGACCTATGTCAACGGTGATTACACAGTGGTATTGACGGCAAGCAACGGAGCCGGTGCATCAGCTACATTCGAAGATACGTTTACCATTTTAATACCTGAAATAGCTTCATTACCTATAACCTTTGATGCTGCAAACACTGTATACGAACCCGAAGTCTTTAATGGCGCTTCTTTTGAAGTAGTGGCAAATCCTGATGAATCAGGAACAAACGACAAATCCGGTAATGTAGGAGCCATTACCAATAGCGGAGCTGCTTTTGAAGGTATTGCCTTCAATCTTGGAACGGCGGTAAATTTAACAAACGGTAATGCCATTGAGATGAACTTTTGGGCAAATGCTGCCGTAGATGTCTTGTTAAAATTAGAGATTACTGAGACCAACGCTATCGAAACAACAGCAAGTCATGGAGGTACGGGCTGGGAAACAATCTCTTTCGATTTTCCTTCTTCAGAGACCTATCCAAAATTGGTGCTTTTTGTAGATGGTCCGGGCACGACCGATGGAACATTCTATATTGATGATGTGGCTCAGGCAGGCGTTATTGGCGCTGTTCCCATAATTACGCTTGAAGGAGATCCTACCATTGAAGTTGTTCTTGGGGAGACTTTTACCGACCCAGGAGTAACAGCAACTGACGCCGAGGATGGAGATATAACGTCAAGTGTAGTAGTTAGCGGAGACGCGGTAGATGTAAATGTGGCAGGAACTTATATAATCAACTATAATGTGACCGACTCCGATGGAAATGCAGCTGCTGAAGTGACTCGGACCGTTATTGTTGCTGTAGATGAAACCCCCCCCGTAATTACCCTTGTAGGTCCTGCCACTATCGATTTGAATGTAGGCGACATGTATACAGAAGAGGGAGCTACTGCCACAGATAATATTGATGGAGACATTTCAGCAGATATTGTTGTTGGTGGAGATGTCGTAGATACAAACACAGATGGGACTTATGTAGTCACTTACAATGTAAGCGATGCCGCTGGCAATGCTGCGGACGAAGTCACTCGTACGGTTAATGTTACAACCCCAAATCCTTTCTGTAATACTCAAATTCAGGCATTTGGCGGTGATGCAGGTTCAGATATACTTATATCCGTCTTCAACGTGGATGCACAGACTATGAGGATAGAAATTGAGTCTGCAGATGGCGATCCGGTTGATGGCTTGGTATTCCCCGCAGGAGACTGGAACCCTGTTCCTGGTATTTCTTCAGCTCCTGCCGATCAAGGCGGAGGCGTATGGGCTGGTGAATTTTTCTATGGCGCCGGGGCGCCGGAGAATGTCGAATTTAATATTCTATGGAGCAAGGCTTCTTTTCCTGGAAATTGGTCACAGAACGAATCACCAAATTTATCAACAGTTCGGTTCGATGCAACGTGTGACACTTCCGGTGGAGGTGGAGGTGGAGGTACATGTACCGAAACTATGCTGCAATTACCAATTGATTTTGACTGTGAAAGCACAACATACAATTTTGTCACCTTTAACGGAGCTAGCTATCAAGTTATTGATAACCCTGAGCTTTCTGGAATAAATGCTGTCGCATCTAAAGTGGGTGAAATAGTAAACATAGGTGCAGCATTTGAAGGAGGCTCTTTCACATTAGATACCCAATTAGATTTAGCCACTGATAAAACAGTTACAATGAAGGTATATTCGACCGTAGCTTTACCTGTATTATTAAAACTTGAGAGTGGTACAGGTCCGGATACTGAATTAACCGCAAACCATACGGGGGCTGGTTGGGAGCAGCTTTCCTGGGAATTCACATCGTCCGATGCATTCTCAGTGGTCACATTGTTTATGGATGGCCCGGGCACAACCGCTGGGACTTTCTATATGGATGATATCGAACAAGTAGCTGGTGGCGGTGGCGGAAGTGAATGTGCATTGCCTGTAGACTTTGAAGACTGTGAAGCGTTTCTGGACACTTTTGGCGATGGAGCATCAATAGTCACTGCAGAAATAGTCGCTAATCCAGACGCATCAGGTATCAACACTTCCAATTCTGTATTGAAAGTGGATAAACCAACCGGTACAATTTCGTTCTCAGGAGTTCAAAATCAGTTTGAAGCAAACGCATTTGGTGATTTAACAAGCAGAGCATTTAAAGTGAAGATATACTCAAGTCTTCCAAACATTACCTTCAGATTTGAAGCTGCACTTGTACCGCAGACTGATCCGGCAACTGGTAACCCAGCTCCAGTTCTAGTGACAGTGCCGAATGCTAATGAATGGACTGAAGTGACGGTGCAGTTCATAAATTTACCAGCACCTACTGTCTATAATCTGCTTGTTATCAAGCCTGATAATCCAGGTAGTAGGAGTGATATTGATCCTGTACCGACAGGAGGAATATATTACTTTGATGACATAAGAATAGAATAGTAAACAAATAGTCAAATTAAATAAATAGGCTGAGTAGAGTATACTCAGCCTATTTTTAACTTGCCTTTTAAAACTTTCTGTCCAAAACAAACACGCTGAATTCAAATAATCAGTGTAGTTTCATCAATGCAAAAGATAGATATACAAATAGAACAAGTCCTAATAGACGACGAATTGTTCTACAGAATTTCCAACATGGACAAAATGCGTCCATTCTTTATGAGTATTGTCAGTGATTCGAATCACTGGATGTTCATTGGAAGTAATGGTGGATTAAGTGCCGGCAGAAAGGATGCTGAAAATGCCTTATTCCCATATTATACGGATGACAAAATTGTGGAATCCGCAGAGAACACAGGAAGTAAGTCTATCTTCCAGGTCCGGAAAGATGGCAAATTGCATATATGGGAGCCGTTTTCTATGAGATACGCTTGTCTCTACAATACGAGTCAGAATCTCTATAAAAACGAATATGGAAGTAAAGTTATTTTTGAAGAGGTAAACCACGACCTGAAACTAACCTTTCAGTATCAATGGAATTCGAGTAATACCTATGGCTTCGTTAAAAAGAGTAAACTTATAAATGATGATCCGGATGAAGTAAGTATGACCCTGCTTGATGGTATCCAGAACATCATGCCTAGCGGAGTTGGTAGCGCCTTGCAAAGCCAGCGAAGTAATCTGGTTGACGCTTACAAGCGTAGCGAGCTGGAAGGAGCTAGTGGTATTGGTATTTTTGCACTCAGCGCTATTATAGTGGATAAAGCCGAGCCTAGCGAAGCCTTAAAAGCTAATATTGCCTGGTCGCTTGGCCTGAAAAACAAAAAACACTTGCTCTCCTCTTTACAACTGAAAAATTTCAGAGACGGGTCTGCTATCCAAGAAGAAGAAGACATTAAAGCTGAAAGAGGCGCTTATTTCATAACTTCAGACATATCGTTGGCATCAGAAGCTGAAAAAGAATGGATGATCTTAGCTAACGTCAATCAGACGATGCCAGGTATAGAATTAATATCTGAAGCCATTCAAAATGACGAAAGTCTTTGGGCAAAGATCAACGAAGATATTGAGCTAGGTACCAAATGTTTAGTTGAACTCAGCGCTTCGGCAGATGCGCTACAATTCACTCAGGATAAGTTGCGGGACACAAGGCACTTTGCCAATTCGCTCTTCAATATTATGCGCGGCGGAGTATTTGATGACAATTACCAGATAGAGAAATCAGACTTTAATGATTATCTCTTTAAAGCAAACAAGCAGGTTCATAAATCTTCAGAAGAAATCCTTCAAAGCCTTGCTGATAATTTCTCATTATCCGACTTGAAAGAACTCACCAAAAAAACTGATGATAACAATTTCAAACGGCTATGTCTGGAATATTTACCGTTAAAATTCAGTAGAAGGCATGGTGACCCAAGCCGACCCTGGAACCAGTTTTCTATAAATACGCATAGCGAAATTGACGGCTCCAAGATCCTGGATTATGAGGGGAACTGGAGAGACATTTTTCAAAACTGGGAGGCGTTAGCTCATTCCTATCCGGAATTCATTGAAGGCATGATCTATAAATTTTTGAATGCTTCTACCTTCGACGGATATAATCCTTATAGAATTACAAAAAATGGGATCGACTGGGAAAGAATAGAACCTGACGATCCCTGGTCTTATATTGGTTACTGGGGTGATCATCAGATAATCTACTTGCTAAAATTTTTAGAGTTCACAGAAAATCACTCTCCGGGACAATTAGCAGATTTTTTTGATAAAGAGCTATTTGTCTACGCTAATGTACCTTATAAGATCAAGAGCTACGAAGACATACTAAAAAACCCTAAAGATACTATCGACTTTGACCTTGAAGCTGATACAAAAATTGCTAAACGGTGGCCATCATTGGGAGCTGATAGCGCACTGCTTCAAGATAAAAATGGGAATACAATTTATGTAACTTTCATAGAGAAGGCGCTGGCAACGGTTTTGGCTAAAGTTTCGAATTTCATCCCGGAAGGTGGCATTTGGATGAACACACAACGGCCGGAGTGGAATGATGCTAACAATGCTTTAGTCGGAAATGGTGTCTCGGTAGTCACATTGTGTTACTTAAGGAGGTTCCTGAAATTCATGAATAAAGTACTTACCAATTCCGAAACACGTGAAGTTCAGGTCTCGTCGGAATTGCTGACTTTTTACAATGCAATAGCAGATACATTAAAAAAACATCAGAGCCTACTATCCTCTAAAGTTAGTGACAAGGATCGCAAACTGGTAGTTGATGGTTTAGGGTCGGCCGGTAGCAATTATAGACTTCAAATCTACGATCAATCCTTTACTGGTGAAAAAGGAGTGATATCGGTGCCTGGGCTTCGTGATTTTACAGACTTATGCCTTAAATACTTAGAACATACTATTAAGGCTAATGAGCGGCAAGATCATATGTATCATGCCTACAATTTAATGACCGTGGAAAATAACCACGAAATTTCCATTTCCTATCTAAGTGAAATGCTCGAAGGTCAGGTAGCTGTGCTGAGTTCAGGTTATTTATCATCACAAGAAGCGCTTAATGTGTTAGATGGCGTAAAAGGTAGCGCCCTATTCAGGGAAGATCAGTATAGCTACTTGCTTTATCCCGACAAAGAACTACCGGGATTTACCAGGAAAAACAATATTCCGGCTTCAGCTATTTCGAAATCAGAATTACTGACAAAATTAATCGAAGATGGGAATACGCAAATCATCACAAAAGATATTAGGGATGTTTACCACTTCAATAGCCGATTCAAAAATGCAAATGATCTTCAAAAAGGACTGGATGAATTGAGAGGAAGTAAGTACGAGAGCTTGCTCAGCTCAAATAGTGAGCAAGTTTTAAAAACCTTTGAGGAAGTATTTAATCATAAGGCATTTACAGGGAGATCAGGTACGTTTTTTGGATATGAAGGCCTGGGCTCTATCTACTGGCACATGGTTTCTAAATTACAGCTTGCCGTTCAGGAATGCTGCTTAAAAGCCATACAGGGTAACGAAAGTGAGGAAGTAGTTGGTCGATTATTGGCTCACTACTATGAGATCAATCAGGGCATTGGGGTACACAAATCTCCAACCCTCTATGGTGCTTTTCCTACAGACCCTTACTCACATACGCCAGCAAGTAAAGGAGCACAGCAGCCAGGAATGACTGGACAGGTAAAAGAAGACATTCTTAGCCGATTTGGAGAATTAGGTGTCTTTGTAGACAAAGGCTTACTCTATTTCAATCCACGTATGTTAAGGAAAGATGAATTCCTGACAACTGCTGAAACTTTTACTTATGTGAGCGTGAGTGGCGAACACAAGTCGCTTATGCTTGAAGCAGGCTCCTTATGTTTTACATACTGCCAGGTTCCTGTGGTGTATAAAATCAGCAACGAGGAGAATCTTGAAGTCCTGCTAAATGATGGTACAAGCACAAATATTGAGAGTTTAAGTTTAGACGAGTCATTGAGCCAACAGATATTTCAAAGAAATGATAAAGTCACTCAAATTATCGCACATGTGAAAGAAACAGCACTAAAGTGATACTGGAGGTTTTAAGATATAGCGTCTTTTCAGTAATGATAAGTACCTGTTTCTTTCCTTCTTGTAAACAGCAGCAGATGAACAAAGACGTTAGTATTGATTTAAATATAGAACAGCAAGTAGATTCAATACTTGAATTGATGACGCTGGAGGAAAAGATTGGCCAGATGACTCAAGTGCGGCATTTTGATGACATATCCGACGATGATGTTACAACTAAATTCATAGGTTCAGTTATTCACACCGAAGGGCCACTTCCTGGAAAAGATGCGGCAGAATGGCAATCTAAATTCATCGAACTGCAAAAGAAAGCGCTGGCAACACGATTGGGCATTCCTTTACTATTTGGCGTAGATGCCGTTCATGGTCATAACACATATGAAGGAGCGACTATATTCCCACATAATATAGGGCTTGGCGCTGCTGGAAATGCCCGATTGGTGGAACAGGTAGCGGCAATTACAGCATTGGAGGCTCAGGCTACAGGTTTCACATGGGTATTTTCTCCATGTGTAGCCATCCCCTATAATGAAAAATGGGGTCGTGTTTACGAGGCTTTTTCAGAAAGCACAGAACTAACTAAAGAGCTCACAAAGGCCTCTGTGAGAGGACATCAGGGCGAACTTTCAGATAAAAAGACCGTTATGGCCACGGCCAAGCACTTTCTTGGTGATGGCGCCACAGATTTTGGTGTCGAGGGCGGTAATACTTCATTAAATAGAGAGCAAGTATATGAGCGTTTACTTCCGCCATACCGCGTAGCGGTTGAAGAGGGTGTAGGATCAGTGATGGCCTCTTTTAATACACTTGATGACAAATCTATGCATGCTCATAAAGAGCTGATCACGGATACATTAAAAGGAGCTTTGGGGTTTGACGGTATAATGGTATCGGACTGGAAAGGGTACTCACGTTTTGGAGAAACAGAGATAATCAACGCCGGTATAGACATGGTAATGGCTGTAGATGGCGATCTTGAAGATTATCAGAGTGGATTGAAAGCGGCCGTTGAAAACAAGACCGTCTCACAGGAAAGAATAGATGACGCCGTGAGAAGAATACTAAGACAAAAGTACAGATTAGGTCTGTTTGAAAATCCATTCCCCGATTCAAGCCTAATCAAAAAAATTGGAGCCCCAGAGCATAAGGACATAGCAAGACAAGCAGTTCGTGAATCATTGGTATTGCTAAAGAATAATAACAAGACATTGCCTTTAAAAAAAACATCCAAAATCGTCGTAGTTGGCGAGTTTGCCGATAACTCAGGTCTGCAGTCCGGTGGTTGGACCATAAACTGGCAAGGAACTACTGAAAACTATCTTGGTGCAACAACTATTCTTGATGGCATTAAGGAACTGTCTGAAGAAGAAGTTATCTATGACAAAGAAGGAACCGGAAATCATAATGATGCAGAAGTGGCAGTAATAGTAGTGGGTGAAACACCGTATGCTGAGTTCTTTGGAGATATTGGAGGTGAAATGGACGCTTATGAACACACGCTAACGGAAGCCCATCAAAACTTGATTAACGCTTATACTGACAAAGGACTCAAGGTAGTAGTTATACTGATTTCAGGTAGACCTTTAGTTACTACCGAACAGATAGAAAAATCGGATGCTTGCATAGCCGCCTGGTTACCCGGTTCAGAAGGAGATGGAATAGCTCAGGTATTATTTGGTGATTATGACTTTAGAGGTAAGCTGCCTCACTCCTGGCCTAAGTCCCTGGAAGATTATAATGAAAAGTATGGGCCAAATTTTTGGGACGACTCAATAGAGCCACTATACCCATTTGGGCATGGTTTGAGCTATAAATAAAAAAGAGCGCTATAGCAAAATACAACATAATGAAACTTATATTAAAAATAATGATTGCCGGTATAGTAATGGCGTCGAGTTATGCATGTAGTCAAAAACCAAAAGAAGAGGAATTAAATCAATCAAATAAGAAGAAAGAAGTGACAGCAAAAGAAATTTTAGGCAATCCAGATTACTTGGCAATTTCATATGGGGGATATAGACAAAAAACACGAGATGTACAACCCACCATTGAGCAACTTAAAGAAGATATGAAGATCTTGTATGCCATGGGAATAAAAGTGGTACGCACTTATAACGTTCAGCTGCAACAAGCTCCAAACTTGTTAAAGGCAATAAGCGAATTGAAAAGCGAAGACCCAAGTTTTGAAATGTATGTGATGCTCGGGGCCTGGATAGATTGCAAAAATGCCTGGACGGGCAATACACCGGACCACAATATAGAAAGTGAACAGAATGAAGGTGAAATAGGCAGAGCAGTGGCCTTAGCAAAGAAATACACAGATATTGTCAAAGTACTTGCAGTAGGTAACGAAGCCATGGTAAAATGGGCTGAGAGCTATTATGTACAACCCGAAGTAATATTAAAATGGGTTAACCATCTACAGAGTTTAAAACAAGCAGGTGAACTTTCTGCAGATTTGTGGATAACAAGCTCAGATGATTTTTCTTCGTGGGGCGGAGGTGATGCCAGCTATCATACGGAAGACTTAGAAAAACTTATTAAAGCCGTGGATTACATATCCATGCATACTTACCCCTATCACAACACTCATTATAATCCTGAGTTTTGGAGAGATTCTGAGGAAAACCAACAACTTTCTGATATTGAAAAAATTGATGCTGCCATGCAACGAGCCAAGAAGTTCGCTATGAATCAATATGATTCTGTAGTTAGTTACATGAAAAGCCTCGGAGCAGATAAGCCTGTTCACATTGGTGAAACAGGGTGGGCCACTATCTCAGACGGTCATTATGGGCCCAAAGGTTCAAAAGCCACTGATGAGTACAAGCAAGGTTTGTATTACAGGCATATGCGAGAATGGACAAACAGCGCCAACATATCATGTTTTTACTTCGAAGCCTTTGACGAACAATGGAAAGACGCCCATAATCCCAAAGGTTCTGAAAACCACTTTGGTCTGTTTGATCTAAAAGGGCAAGCCAAATATCCGGTTTGGAACCTTGTGGATCAGGGCATTTTTGTGGGGCTAAATAGAGATGGGAATCCAATTGAAAAAACATACAATGGCGATAGGGACTCACTTCTATCTAAAGTTATGGTTCCACCCTTACAAGAGAGTTCAACTATGGAAAACTAACCACCAAAATGATGCAAAAGTTAATATATTATTCATTTATTACATTCCTGGTTTTTATGATAAGCGCTTGTGATTCCAATGAAAAACAATTGGAAATGGAAGTCTTCGAGACTTCGGCAAACGGCAATAAACTTGAAAAGGTGACAGAATTTGTTCAAGAAGCAGAGGCTGTATCCATTAAGTTATTGCCGGAAAAGGAGTACCAAACGATTACGGGATTCGGAGGATCATTTACCGAGGCGTCCGCCTATTTGTTGAACCAGCTAAGTGCAGAGAATCGAGATAAAATTTTGGAGGCCTATTTTGGAGAAAGTGGAGCTAAGTATTCCTTAACGCGGACACATATGAATTCTTCCGATTTTTCTCTAAGTAATTATTCATATGCCACTGTGGAAGGAGATACCACGCTTGAAAACTTTTCTATTGATGAGGATCGTGACGATATTATACCCATGATCAAAGGCGCTATGGCTAAGTCAAAAGATGGGTTTAAAATTATCACCTCTCCCTGGACGGCACCGCCATGGATGAAGGATAATAATAGCTATGTAGGTGGCCAACTACTCCCCGAATACTACGATACCTGGGCGTTATTCTTTTCAAAATATGTTGACGCTTATAAGGCCGAGGGGATTGATATATGGGGTTTTACCGTTGAAAACGAACCTCTTGGAAATGGCAACAATTGGGAAAGTATGCATTTCACACCAGAGGAAATGACACAATTCGTCCAAAATCATTTAGGTCCGAAATTAGAAACTGATGGTAAGGGTGATGTGAAAATATTAGGTTATGATCAAAACCGTGAGCACCTCAGGGAATGGGTTGACGAGATGTATAAGAATGATAGTACATCTAAATATTACAGTGGCGCCGCTATACATTGGTACGCCAGCACCTATGATGTATTTCCTGATGAACTGCAGTATGCACATGAAAAAGCCCCAGACAAATATATGATCCAGTCAGAGGCTTGTGTAGATGCTGAAGTGCCGAAGTGGCAAGATGATAAGTGGTATTGGTCAAAGGAGGCTACCGACTGGGGCTGGGACTGGGCGCCCGAAGATCAAAAGAAATTTCATCCTAAGTACGTACCTGTTTATAGATATGCCAGAGATATTATTGGCTGCCTTAATAACTGGGTTGACGGTTGGGTAGACTGGAATATGGTCCTTGACCGACAAGGTGGACCAAACTGGTTTAAGAACTGGTGTGTGGCGCCGGTGATAGTTGATCCAGATGCTGATGAGGTGTATTTCACTCCACTCTATTACACCATGAGCCATTTTAGCAGATTTATTAGGCCCGGTGCGATTCGCATAGGTGTGGAACATTCAGATTCCGATCTTCAGACTACTGCAGCTAAAAACCCTGATGGCAGCATTGCTGTTGTCGTTTTTAACCCAACAGAAGAAAGAAGAAATTATGTGTTGGCATTGACCGATACTGAGACAACCATCAGCATCGACTCAAAAGCCATTCAAACAATAATTATAAACCGATAACTATGTCAGATCAAACAACGGCGGCAAAGAACAGGGTACCACTACTCCAAAAAGCAGCTTTCGGTTCAGGTCACCTGGTAAACAATTTAATGCCTGGGGCGCTGGCCATATTCATGTTTTTTCTACTGACGGCCTTCGGCATGGACCCGTTTTTGGCCGGATTGCTGGGCGGCTTACCCAGAATAGTCGATGCCCTTTCCGACCCAATTATGGGTTATATATCAGACAACACGAATACACGCTGGGGAAGACGAAGGCCTTTTATTTTCATTGGCGCGGTCCTTACCGGCCTCCTGTTTATTTTACTGTGGCAGATGGATGAGAACAACTCGCAGGACTATAACTTTTGGTATTTCTTGGTCATATCAGCGGTATTTATACTTGCCAACACCTGCTTTTCAACACCGCTTATAGGCCTTGGGTACGAAATGACATCGGATTATAATGAACGAACAAGACTCATGGGATTGGCCAATATTGTAGGCCAGGTCGCATGGATGGTTGTTCCATGGTTTTGGGTATTAATTGCAGACGAAGATTTATTTGCTACACAAGCCGAAGGGGTGAGGAAACTCTCCATAATAGTTGGTTTAATTGCCATAATCTTTGGTGTCTTGCCAGCCATTTTTTGTAGAGGGATCGATTCCAGCAAAATTGAGAACAGGCAGGAAATATCATTCAGTGAATTAGCTAATATTTTTAAAAAGTTATTCACGGGAATTATCGAAGTATTTAGGCACAAACCATTTTTAAAATTGTGTGGCGCTACTTTCTTAGTCTTTAATGGATTTCAAATTGTAGCCTCCTTTAGCTTCTTCATCATTTTGTTTTACCTATTTAATGGCGATTATGCCGCTGCCGGAAACTGGCCAGCCTGGTTTTCCACTATTCTGGCGGTTATTACTGCTTTTATGGTGATTCCAATTGTGTCCTGGATGGCCAATAAATGGGGTAAAAAGAACGCATTTATCATATCCACCGCCATCTCAATAGTGGGCTATGGATTAAAATGGTGGGGTTTCAATCCTGAAAATCCTTTTCTTATGTTTTTTCCTCTTCCATTAATGGCTTTCGGTCTGGGGTGTTTATTCACATTGATGATGAGCATGACAGCTGATGTCTGTGATTTGGATGAGCTGGAAAATGGAATGCCACGTAAAGAAGGTACATTTGGAGCCATTTATTGGTGGACTGTAAAATTAGGGCAAGCTTTGGCTTTGATTGTTGGTGGAGCAGTACTTCAATGGGTAGGTTTTGATGGCAACGCCGCCACCCAAACAGAAGAAACCCTGACAAAATTAAGACTCGCAGATATCATTATTCCGGCCTTCACTGCAGGGTTAGCGATTGTAGTTATGTGGAGCTATAGCTTATCGGAAGAAAGAGCACGAGAAATAAAAGTCGAATTGGAGGCGAAAAGAGGGGTATTGTAATTAAGTAATACTAAAAAGACGAAAAAATGTCAGCAAAATTATTAATCATATTGGTGGGGATTGTTCTTATCGGAATGGCAGTCCTTAGCAGTGGCAAAAAAGATTCTAGCCGGCTCATCAATCCTAAAATAGGCATACCATTAGGGATACTGGGGGTTTTGATGACCATTTTCGGTAGTTATACTTCAGATGTGTTGTATGTCAGCAGTCAGATGGAACAGATTTCAAGGGGAAATAAATTAAAGATTGAAGGACCAATAAATTCTGTAAAAGTGACTTCTCCTCTTGATTTAGACTCTGTCAATTGCAGAATTCTTTCGATGGGTGTTTATCCTGAGGGCCATGAAAAAGATATCTGGGTGGTCCTAAAACCCTATGATAACAAATATTATCCACAGTCAGACCATACCAATACTTCTTACAAGCTAGATGGTGAATGGCAGGTGGTCACTCGGTTTGGTGGAGATTATGGAGAAAAATATGAACTCATTGTCTATGAAACTGATACAGATGCTTCCGCATTTTTTAGTAATACTATTGAAGGTTGGAAAAATCAAGAGTCTTATCCTGGTCTTGAAGATGCTGATATGCCTGCCGGTGCAGCGGAAGTAGACAGAGTAAGTGTGTACTTAAAGAAAAACTGTAGAGGTGTATTCTAATGTATTGAATGCGCTCAAAACAAAGTACACTACGCTAGTATGAATACTATCATATCCCATCAAAAAGTACCGTTAGGACAAAAAATTGCTTTTGGACTAGGAATGTTGGCGAATCAAATGTTCCCAGCCGTACTTTCGATATTTATGGTGGTTTTGGTCGAAGATCTAGGATTCCCAGGATGGATGTGGGGTTTGATTTTTTTTGCTCCGAGGATATTCGATGCCGTAACGGATCCCATTATGGGTTTCATTTCCGATAATACTAAATCAAAGTGGGGAAGACGCAGACAATATGTGTTTATCGGAGGGATCATGATGGGCATTGCCTACATTTTCATGTGGCAACTTTTTAGCGAAAATTCACTTCAGTTTAACTTTTGGTATTTCTTTTTATGGTCTCTTATTTTCTATCTTGGGCTAACTATTTTTAGTGTACCTTATGTAGCTATGGGGTACGAAATGACGGATGACTTTCATGAGCGCACCAATATTATGGCCGTTGCTCAATGGATAGGTCAATGGGCGTGGGTCATCGCTCCCTGGTTTTGGGTTATCATGTACGATCCTAAATGGTTTCCATCTGCGGATATCGCTGCTAGGCAGCTTGCCATTTGGGTTGCGATTCCTTGTGCAATTTGCGCCGTAGTACCTGCCATCTTTATTAAGAGTGGATCAACAGTTAATAAAGATTATGAGCCGTTAAATCTTTCCAATGTAGGCAATAGCCTTATAAAGATTCTGAGAAGTTTTGTTGCGGCTTTTAAACTAAAGGAATTTAGAAAATTATGTATATCCACTTTCTTTATATTCAACGCATTTAACACCGTAGCTTCTCTTACCTTTTTTGTTATCGTCTATAAATTGTTCAATGGTGATGCAGGAGCAACCGGCTTGTGGGTTTCGTTGTTCGGCTGTTTAGGGGCGTTAGGCACAACTTTCTTCGTTATTCCCACTGTGACCTGGATGTCTAAGAAAATTGGGAAAAAGAATACTTTTTTACTCTCACAAGGAATTTCAGTTATAGGATACATTATGCTATGGTTTCTGTTTATCCCGGGAAAACCATGGATGTATATTTTAGCGCTTCCACTTTTTTCATTCGGTATAGGTAGCCTATTTACCATCATGATGTCTATGACAGCAGATGTCATCGATATTGATGAATTAACTTCTGGTTTGCGTAGGGAAGGAATATTTGGGGCCATATATTGGTGGATGGTAAAAGTTGGATTTGCCATAGCCGGAGGATTGAGCGGTGCAATCATTGCAATAGTCGGATTCAATCCCGATTTAGCAACGCTAGATCAACAAGAAGCCGTTGACGGATTGCATGCTTTCTTTTGTTTTTTCCCTATGGTCGGTACCTTGATAGCTATGTGGGTAATGTATGACTATACCGTAGATGAGAAACGTGCTAATGAAATTCGTTCAGAACTTGAAAAGCGTAAGTCTAAAGGCAATGTAGGTCAACAATGGGGAGCCAAGGATAAAAATGAAAAACTTAAATATGTAGAAGAAAAAAAGATAATAAGTTAAAATATGTCGTATAGAAAAGAACAAATATTGGCACTGGCTGGTGTAGATACCAGCCAACTATCCAAAGAAGACTTAGCTACCTTATTTAATGAATACTTGGAAAACAGTATGCATGGATTGTGTTTTAGCGCTTATGAAGAAGAGCAGAAGCCTGGGGATCAATTAAGAGAAGAACAGATCGATCGAAGAATGCAGATAATTAGACCCCATACCAAATGGGTGCGTTCTTTTTCATGCACAGACGGTAATGAGTTAGTTGCGAAATCAGCTAAAAAGTATGGTTTAAAAACTCTCGTTGGAGCGTGGCTAGGGAATGACCCTGAAATCAATCAGAGGGAGATTGAGGGACTTATTAAAATAGCAAAAGAAGGTTTCGTTGATATTGCAGCCGTAGGTAACGAGGTGATGTATCGAAAAGACCTTACGGAAGACGAGTTACTAAATTTCATATATCAGGTTAAAGAAGCCATCCCTGACATTCAAGTAGGATATGTAGATGCCTATTATGAATTTTCAATCAAACCTAGGATAACCGAAGCCTGCGACGTCATTCTTGCCAATTGTTACCCTTACTGGGAAGGTTGCCATATAGACTATTCCTTACTTTATATGAAGAATATGTATCAACAGGCTGTAAATGCAGCTAATGGTAAAAAGGTAATTATTTCTGAAACCGGCTGGCCTAGTCAAGGTACAAACCTTCATGGAGCTTACCCTTCTGCTGAAAACTTCATGAAGTACTTCATTAACACTCAAAAATGGTCTCAAGAAGATGATATAGAGATATTCTATTTTTCATCTTTTGATGAGGCCTGGAAGGTAGGTGCGGAAGGTGATGTAGGCGCTTACTGGGGTATTTGGGACAAGGATGAACAGTTAAAATTCTAAGAAACATCATTACACCTAGCTAATAAGAACAGAATTGTTTAGGTTAGTCATATGTTGTGGAGCGAATTCAACAATCTATCCTTAATAGAAAAGGCCAGGTCATTGTATTTACATGGTACCTTTATAACGTCAATTCGATATTATAAACATAAGATTAACTTATACCTTATTGGGGATTATTACGTCGAGGTATTTTATAACCCAAAAGTCGATACAGTAGATCGAATAGATCTGCTGGAGAGGAGGCATAGCCGAATGAAATTTTATTCCGATCAGATAAAGCTCCCTCAATTTTAAGGCATAAAAAAAGGAAAGCGCAAGACTTTCCTTTTTTTATCATATTTTCGGAATTAGAATTCCCAAAGATTGTGTTCTTTCTCCATCAATTGCATCTCCCACCACTCTGATGCCATAACCGCTTCCATTCGATTATTATACATATCTACAATAGGATCGTTATCAGGATTCTCGAACTTGAACAATGAGGCTCTAAATAATCTCAATTCAAACGCATCTGCAAAATTCTTATTCTCTGCGCTATTATATCGATTTACCCATATCGCCTTATCCGGGTTCTCTTTAAAAAGTTTATGCAAATCTTTATACTTGAATACCGCCAACGGCAATTCAACCTGGTCCAAGGTTTCGGAACCCGGAATAAGAAGCTGAATAGATTGAACTTTATGATATAGCCGCGATCTTCGCTTATCAAAGATCACGTCTTCCATAATTCTGAACTTACTGATTTGGCGAGGTAAAAAAAGTACCGCATCGCCTACACCCGGTGTCTCCTCCCAATCGTCAGGCGAATCGGAAGGTATTGATGTAATCTCATCAAATATAGCTGTATAAACTACTCCGTTGTACTTTATTTGATCACCCTCATAGTATTCAACACCTGCATCCCAAGCTTCTATCTCAAGACCTTCCTGGTATACCAATTTAGATAGAAATTCATCTTTTGACATCTTTGTGGTCAAAGAATCATTAACATAGATATCAGATAGTTCCCCGGAATTTATTGCCTCTAACATAAAAGCTGTAATCTCTCCACCCCTTGCAAAGAAACCTTTGTTCTGCTTCTCTTTAAGATCGACAGTTCTCCATACACGTCTTTTAAAGAGATGCTCATACCGCGGAATTGGCTCGATAGAGTTCGGATTATATTGATCTAACTCACTCAACTGCGAGTATGCCGGAACAATAAATATTCCTACTAAGACAACTAATATAATTTTCTTTACCACTGTCATTCTTCTTAATTAATTGGAATCGAGTATATCTCAGTAGCGGGTTTGGCTCTTTCAGATCCTCCCTGACTTGGACGTCTGTTCACTCGTTCTACTTTAACAATAAGATTATCACCTTTTCTATACAAACTTCTCCAAGATCTTAGATCAATATTCTCAGAACTAAAACTACCCGCCTTGATCTGACGTCCGGCACGCGCCAACTTTACGCTTATTTTTTGCACTCTGTAACGAGCATCTTTAGGTACCTCATTAGCAAAATTTTCCTCAGCTTTCGCGCTTACCTTTAATGTTGTGAGTGAAGCGGCTGCCACACCTTTTTCGTAATCTACCTGTTTCCCACGTGCTGATATGCTGATAGATGGCGGCGGAATCTTTTTAACACTGAAAGTTTCGGTTCCCAATACACTGCCGGAATTTGAAACAGTTAATTTCACCTTGCTACGACCTTTAGGAACAACGGTTACGGCGCCCGTCTTATTGCCTTTAACTATGGTAGCTTCCTTAGATGAGAAGCTTGGGTTGTATGCAGTACCCAAAGCAGGAACTTGAATATCTAATTCATTAGAACAGTTCATGTACAAAGCAGATAATGCTGCAGAACGTACCTGAATTACAGGCTTTACCACGAAGTATTCATGCTTTATTGTGTAGGTAGAATCGTTTAGCTCTATCTCCGCTTCAAAACTTGCAGGAGCGGTAAGGGTCTTAGGATCAAAATTGGAAGCCTTCGCTGTAAATTCAATTTTACCATATTTGATGCCATTCTCAGTACTTTCAGTTGGCACAGTATTATTATTATACATAAACACCGGACTGGAACCCGACGCTGCAGCCGTGATGAATAGCTGCGCTTCAAATTTTCCTCCTGACGCTACTGTATTAGACACAGGTCTTACCAATGGTACCACTTTATCAAAATCAATGTCCTTTGCACCTACCTCATTGGCTAGCGCATCCAGAGCTAATGCCTCGTAGTTCAACACTTCTGTTTCCATGTGGCTGATGGTAGCCATACCCGCAGCAGTCGGCGTATTTCCGAAATAATACTCAGCAAACGACTTATTTTTCTGATCAGGGTCGTTTTTTGCGATATCGATGTCTTTTGCGTCTTTTGCCAATGACTCAAAATCTCTGCCACTCACTGAGGACAACATTTTCACATAATCGTTAAGTTTTTTTTGCAGCTCTTTTCCATTGGGTTGCTGGATCATATAATTACCAACAATATCATAATCCTTAGCCCCAACAAGTTGCTTATTTTCATCATAACCGCCAGTAATCTCGGCCATGGTTTCTCTTGTGTCACCCAAATACTTCATCAATTCTTCAGTAGACTGACGAACTTCTTTAGCTTTATTCAACGCCTTTACATCTGCATCACGCTTACCTTTCTTAGTAACTTCTGCATCAATCTTGGCTAGAATTTTTCCGTTTTGCTCCTCAACTTCTCTTGCTTGTCTGTTGAGCGCCTTGTCAATAAATACAAATTTTTCCAGTACCGCATTACTCACCTGTAATGCCAATAAGGCTGTGAGTACGAGGTACATCATCCCAATCATCTTCTGCCTGGGGGTTTCTTTTCCTCCTGCCATATCAGAATATTTTTATTAATGAATAAATCATAATCTTTTACTTAACCTTGACCACTTTGGCCAGAGTTTCCACCACCTCGCATTGCTGTAAGCATATTTCCATACACATTATTAAGCGAAGTTAAATTGCCGGTAAGTTTATCCAACTCGCTCGCAAACGTTTTGGTTTTTTCACCGGCCTTTGCCATTCCATCCAATGCGCCAGCCATATTTGTGTAAAACTTATTCATAGCTTTAACATGGCTATCTGCATCCTTCAATTCCATTTCATAAACGGCATTTAATGCACTCAAATTCTTAGTAACATTTTGCACTTGAGCATGATATTCTTTCGAATCTTTAGTGGCATCAGCCATAGCAGTCATAGCCTGGGCGGTGGTGGCATAAGACTTATTCATTTCTGACAATGATTTAGAGGCGGTCTTCACATTGTTTGCATAGTCGTTTGTAGCTACTGCAGCATCTGCAAGATTCGACATCTTACCTGCACTCTCAGCCATATTTTTCATTCCCTTACCTAGGCTTTCAAGCAGTTCAGGACCAATCTTTGCTTTTTCCATCATTTTATCCAATTCCTGACTGGCAGATGCTCCTCCTCCCGATTTATTGGAAATTCTAGGAGCAGCTACAGGACCGTCATAATCTTCAGCAAGTTGTGGATATACTTTGGACCAATCTGGCTCTGAATGTGGCGGTTCAAAAGCACTCAAAAAGAATATAATTGCCTCTGTCGTTAAACCGATCATAAGCATTTCGTTGGCGCCGTCTAAGTGAAGTATCTTAAACATAGCACCGATAATTACAACTGCCGCACCAATACCATATACCTTCGGCATAATGGTTCTAAATAATAGTGCAACAAATCCGCCTTTTTTATTACTCATTGTCTTACGCTTTTAAATTAATCTTTAGTAATTCTAGTTTATTTATGGTTATTTTTCAAATCTAAAATTCAACGCCCGATGATCGGCCTAAATGGGTCATAGCATTCCTAAAACCAATATACGCTCGAGTAGAATCTTTGAATTCGTAGGTTCTTGTTCCTGTTTCAAGATAGTAAGCCACGTCTTTCCAACTACCTCCACGGATAACCTTTTTAGGAAGGACGTTCGGATCGTATTTGGGATCATCTGGATCAGTTCTTGGATCAATAAATTGTGGGTTCAAGTCCCAGACTGTTGGAACTGAAACCGGGCTAAAATCATCAAGTACCCATTCAGACACATTTCCAGCCATATCATAAAGTCCGTAATCATTGGCAAAATAAGAGCCAACCGGCGCACTGTAAGAAAAGCCATCATCATAGAAATTACCACGACCAGGTTTAAAGTTAGCTAACATACAGCCCTTCGAATTCCTGGTGTAAGGATTACCCCATGGATATTTAGCCATATCGCGACCTCCCCTGGCGGCATATTCCCATTCAGCTTCATTGGGTAATCTAAAAGAGGGCATAGGTACCTCTCCTACACTTCTTCTGTAATCTGCCCAATAGTTGGTTCTCCATTCACTAAAGTACATGGAAGCGGACCAGTTTACACCAACAACAGGATAATCATCGTATCCCGGGTGCCAATAATAATAATCCATAACAGGATCGCCCATATGATGAGCAAAATCCTTAACCCAGACAGTAGTATCAGGATAGTACTCTGTCATAATGCGATCTTCACCTAAGATACTAATGGAATCTTCTAACAGGTGATCAATAAATTGCCGGTATTCATTGTTAGTGATCTCGGTTTCATCCATGTAAAATTGGCCAATGGTAACCTGCTTATTAAAATTTATTTGTGTAGAAGCAGGATCTTCATCTGCCTGCCCCATATGAAATGTTCCCGCCGGGATAGGCACCATACCATAAGGCTGGACCATAGTCCATCCTTCACGACCGGGTACACCAACAAGTTCTCCCTGGTCGCCGCCACCTCCACCGCCAAGACCCAGCAGCCCACAACCACCGATCATGGCTGAAGATAACATCAACAAGCCATGAGAGAACCTTCGAATAACTTTACGCATAACACTTTTTTCTTTAATCCTTAACTCAGCTAACAAACTAAAGCCAACAAGAATTTTCACTTTTTAAAACCTGAAATATATGAAAAAAAATCAATTTAAATTTTACTCAGAGATTTAAGCTCGTTCAAGGCAAAATTATTGTTGCCCAAGTTGAGTATTTTATAATATAAAACAAAATAATTTATTTCTAATATATAAACCTAGGAGTTCTCACTACCTTTTTACCTGTACCCGGATTAACGGGTAATTGATAACTCAATATTACTTCATGAGTAGTAGGTTGTTTAGCATCCTGATCTTTCACAACATAACCAAACGAATACCCAAAACTCAACGATTTATCCTTCAAAAAATTGTACCCCAATAGCAAGTTAATATCATCAGACTGCCTAAAGGTAAACCCACCCCACATAGTATTTTTGTAGTATGCTAAGCCACCGATCGCAAAACTATACTCGTTAAAATCACTTTGTAATAAAATTGATGGCTCCAATTTAAGATCGAAATTAACTGTGTGGATATAGCCTATAGTTAAATAGGCATGGTTCTCCAAGGCATTTCTTACCTCATTAAACCCAAAATCAAACTCGGATTTAAGGATGTGGCTAAAACTTGCACCGATATAATACTTTTCAGATCTAAAAAATAAACCTACAGCCATATCAGGTCGTATCTGGGAGTCTTTCCCAGTTTTACCCTGAAGCTCTGCATCATCGGGATCAATGGCTCTCCACTGATCGAAATCAAAAGTTTGGGAAAAAACGCCGGCTCTAATACCAAAACTTAGCTTTGAATTCTTTATGCCCAGATGGTAGGAATACGAGGCCTGGACCTGAAGATTACTTTGGGGACCCTGAGTATCATTGATAACAAAAGCTCCAAAACCACTTCTGAATTTATATATAGGAGTAGTAACACTGATCATTTGTGTAGTAGGTGCGCCTCCATCGTCAAAGGTAGGTTGATAGCCAGCCCATTGATTTCTATATAAAGCTGTGATCTGAGTAATACCCTCAGTTCCAGAAAAAGCCGGGTGGTAATACAGCATGTTCTTCATATGAAATGTGAAGGGAGCATCCTGCTGGGCCTGAGCGGTTATGCAAAAAAATGAGGCCGCTATAAATACATTAAAAAATAACTTACGCATAGTTAAACACTCGAAAGCAGTCTTAAAGATAATGCTTTTTTGACAATAGATTCAAAATCAGCAAACTAAAAAGCTATTGTTAAACGTAAGATTAACCTAAAATCTTTTACAAATTGTTAGCTTTTTTAATGTATAATTCTAGAGCGCCAGTCATTGAAGGTGCATTTGGCAGTGGAGCTTCTATGTCCAGGATCATATCTGCATCACGCACGGCCCGAGCTGTCGTCGGCCCAAAAGCGGCTATTCTAGTATTGTTCTGCCTGAAATCTGGAAAATTAACAAGAAGCGAATTGATCCCGGATGGACTGAAAAAAGCTAAGATGTCGTAGTATACATCTTCTAAATCCGAAAGATCACTGGCCACTGTACGATAGATAATAGCTTCGGAGTAAGTAAATCCACTAGATTTCAGAAAATTTGGAATATCATCTTTACGAATATCAGAGCACGGGAAAAGATACTTCTCATTTTTATGTTTCTTTAATATCTCCAATAGATCGCTAGCCGTTCGGTGTCCTGTGAAAATCTTTCTTTTCCTAATAACGATATACTTCTGAAGATAATTGGAAGTCTGCTCTGAAATACAGAAATATTTCATATCGGCAGGCATTTCTATTTTCAGTTGCTCACAAATGCTAAAGAAATGATCCACGGCATTGCGGCTCGTGAATATAATTGCAGTATGATTAAGGATATCAATTTTTTGCTTTCTAAACTCCTTGATTGAAACCGGATCAACCTGTATAAAAGGCCTGAAATCTACTTTCAGATTATATTTTTCAGCCAGTTTAAAATAAGGAGAGTTCTCGTCTGATGGTTTTGGTTGCGAAACCAGGATGCTCTTTACCTCGCGCATCCTTTCAATCACTTGATCTGCCATTGCTTGATTCAACTAGTTCTTTTCTTTCACTCAGATAGCTTGACTAATACCTAAACTTAAAATGATGCCATATGGCACCAATTCAGTGCTGCAAAGGTAGGAAAATAAATGAAGACTTTTTAAGCCTGATGCTCCCATTAATTTCAAGTAAATCATAAGCACGGTAAGTCCAAAAACCACTAAAAGTGTCAAGAGAAATGTGTTATATGAAACGGGGTTGACTATGGATAGCGTAAAAAAGTTGAGAACTAGGACAGCGATCGAGCACAGCAGCGTTATTAATAATATCCTTACATAGTTAAAGAAATGATTTGGGCTAAAACTTCCGAGCTGAAATAGCCTGGCTATGTTATAAATCAAGAGTAATTTTAACAATAACCAAAATAGCACCGCAAAACTTATTTGTAGCCATAGCCATAGCCCGTACCATATAGTATTAATATAAATGCGATTAAATCCCGGAACCTGCAATTTAGCTAAATGAAAAAGGGATAGAAATACGAGTCCGCATAAAAGACTAAAAAAAGTGTAGAAATATATATTTACAAGAGAAAGGGGTCTACTTTTCAGTAAATTTTCCTCCGATTCGCGAATCGAAAATGCACGTGACACTTTTAGATATTCTATTGACACACGCGGGAAATAGTTATATAATGCAGCTCCAATGGCTGTAAGTATCAATAGTGAAAAAACCAGAAACTCGGAAAATGATGACCTTTCCCTTTTATATGATACGGCAACATTGGAAATTGGGGAATTATCGATGTTTGCCAACCTGACAATTTTCGCCTGAACCGTCTCAGGATCGATGTCTTTGGCATAAAGTGTAATTGGAAACTGTCCTACAGCATTTGGGGATAAATTTTGCAAGGGTAGCATAAATGTATCGGACTGCACTATATCTATGAGTCTCTTCCCATTAAAAATAGAGAGTACATTTTTACCGATTACCTGCAAATAATCGTCACCAATTCCACTTCTTTCTACTTTGAAATGCAGCGTATTTCCTTTAAACTTTTCCGGCTCTACCAGCGGCTGGTAGTTTTCGCTTTTAGGATTAAAATAAAGCCATTCATTGCTAAAATCCTTAATTACCAAAGTATCGGAGGCTAAGCAGTGGACAGCTCCCATGAGCGATAGTAATATGATAAGTCCAGACTTTTTCAATTTATACCGAAAGTTATCAGAATCTGGCTACATAACCGAAATGAAACTTAGATAGATTTAAGCTTAAAGGTTGTTCATTTGATTTACCTAGTGCATAAACTAAGTTAACACTACCTGTGCCGGTGAATAAGCTGAGCCCCAAGCCGACGCCAAATGGATAGTCTTCGAAAGAGGAAATACTTAAATCATAATGGAGATAGGCTTGATCGTAAAAAGCAAAAAGATATGAATATTCCTGAAAATGGAACTGTGCTTCAATAGTACCATTAATGTAGTTTTCAGCAAAGAAAAAATTCTCATTAAACCCCCTTAATGAGTTGAGCCCGCCAATCCTGTAGAGATCATTGAGGAAAAGTTGATCATTGATGACTGTACCCCCTTCAATTGTACTGTGGAAAACCAGGTTATTACCTAATCTGAGATAAGATCCTAATAAAACTTCAAAGCTGTATTGAACAGACGACAGATCAATATCATCGTAGAGTTGATCCGGAATATCCGAATTTCTCTCTATCTCTTTAGATCCTACGGCTATTTCTGTTTGTATAAACAATCCGTTTTTAGGAGCAAAAATTCTGTCTAGTTTAGAATAGGCATATCCTACTCCATAGTAATTTGTATTTAGATCTACAGTTTCAGGCAGTGTAGTTATATCGTTCAAACTTCCGGTTCCCAGCAGTCCGGAGGAGATAAATTGAGAAAAAATTTTAAGACTGTTTTGATTGGTCTGATAAGATAGGTTTAGGCTTGTTTTACGCGTCAAGAACAAAGTGTCCTCTTTAAGTAAGTTAAAGTTACCTTCAAAGTTTACGGCAGAACTAAAAAGATTTGGGTGAAAGTAAGCAATATCCAAAAGTTGCGACCTGGCTTTTAAGCTTTGCCACTTGATGCCTAATCTTTTACCACTTTTAAACAAATTGTGAAGTGAAAGATCAATTTGGCCGGTAACCAAAAGGCTTCCGCTTTCTTCCTCGTTAGGTAAAAATCCTACAATACCGTCAATGGTACTTACCTTTTTTTCTACAATATTTATAGCAATGGTAGCTTCCTTGTTTTGAAATGTGACGGATGGGGGTTCTGACAAATCAAGAAAAGAAAGCTTGCCAATATTATCAGCGATATTGTCGATAAGCTTCTGTGAGAATAGGACTCCCTGCTTAATTCCTAAATAGGATTCAAGCCACTTTCGTTTTGTTCGGATATTCTCAGGCAAAAGAAGACTGTCAAAGGTTATTCTAGGTCCAGCTTCATACCTAAGCTGCGCTGAAACCTCAGCGCCTTCTATATAAATAGAATCTAGTCTCACAGAAGCAAAGGGAAACCCGCTGTTCTCGCTGTTTATGACCACATCACGGATAAGTTTTGAAAACTTCTTCACACTAAAGACCTGATCAACAAGATCACTTTTTAGTATTGAGCTTTTGGAAAAAAGGATTTGCGGGACGTTTCCCGGATCAAGGCGCGCCCATCTATACGGCTCCCCTAAATAGCAGGTTATTATTACAGCAGAGCTATCTCTTTCATAAGCAAATGCAGAGAGTAAATATCCTTTGCCCTGGAGACCAATAATTACATCGTTTAATGATCTGACCGCTGCGGCAGAGTCGCAAAGTGATGGCTGATCTGCAAGATCTTGAAATATGATTATTGCTTCTTCTTTTCCTTGCCAATTTATATTGCAACTTTCCGCAAAAATATTGCCCTCAGCGATTAAAATGACGACTATAACGAAAGTAGCTCTCAAGTAAAGTAATTTTGATGTTGATAATTTAAAGTTAACGCTTGGCTGGCATTTACATTCATATTCCTTTCTGCAAACAGGCTTGCTACTATTGCGACTTTCATTTTAGTACTAATGAAAAACTTAAGCCGGCGATGGTTAAAGCCTTAATTGAAGAGATCTACCTACAAAAGGATTATCTGAATGGCGAATCCGTTGGCACCATATATTTCGGTGGAGGCACTCCTTCTTTATTGAATAAAGAAGAGCTCGAATCTATCATTGAAGCTGTATATACAACATTTTGTGTTAAGGCCAACGCTGAAGTCACGTTGGAGGCAAATCCTGATGATCTATCTCTCAACAAACTGCGGGAGCTTTCAAAAACCAGGATTAACAGATTAAGCATTGGCATTCAGTCTTTTGATGAGAAAGTTTTGAAATTTCTAAATAGAGCCCATTCAAGTAAAGAGGCCACGATCTGTTTACGGCACGCTAAAAGTGCCGGTTTTGATAACGTTTCATTAGATCTCATTTACGGAATACCTGGTAGAAATGAACATCAGTGGCTGGCTGACCTGACCACTGCAGTTTCATTTGGTCCAAAACATATTTCTGCGTATAGCCTTACCATTGAGCCGGAAACTGTTTTTGGTCGGTGGCAAAACAGTAACAGGTTCCCCGGTATCGATGAGGAAGAGGCGGCCATTCAATTTGAAATAATGATAAATTTCCTGGAACAGCATGGTTTTGAACAGTACGAAATATCGAATTTTAGCCAACCAGGGTTTTACTCAAAACACAATTCAAGTTACTGGAAACAAGAGAAGTATTTAGGAATAGGACCAAGTGCACATTCTTATAACGGCGAAACGCGTCAGTTTAACGTAAAAAAAAACGGAATCTATATTAAAGAGATCGATACAAACGTGATTCCTATGACCATGGAACACCTTAGTAAAGCAGATATCATAAACGAATATATATTAACCACGCTGCGCACTAAATGGGGAATGGATTTAAGGTTTATTCACGAGCAGTACGGATCAAATATTTTGTTTGAAAAAGCCCAGTATATTGAGCAACTTCTTGATATTGGTTACGCCACAGTAAATAATAATTGCCTGATACTAACTAATGCGGGTAAACTCCTAGCTGATAAAATATCATCTGATTTATTCGTAAACTCATGAGGTTACCAAGGACTGTGAACGGGCATTTAGAAAGACAGACACCTTGTTCTGGTGGGCCTAAATTAAACCTCAGCACAATAATTAGTTTAATAAAGGCATTTATTTAATAAAGGATGCTTTTGTTTCACTTTTAATTTAGTTTTTTTGGAAGCAACTTCGATTTATATGACCAGTGAGGAAAAAAAGGCTTATCTACTTCTTAAATCTGTAATATTCCATTACCATGGATTAGATGATAATGAACGTGCCGATTTACAGGCAACGGCAGATGAGCTTGATGGTCATAAAGAGCTGGAATGGGCTAATGCATTTATTGCAGAGGACTTTTTTAATTCATTTGAACGCGCTCGTGAATATCTCAATACCATCATCGGTGATTATCCGAAAGATAAGCGCGTAATGCACATTGAGATGGTATGGAATGCCAATAACTTAAAAGGTTATGTAACGGAGCTAGAAGCTACGGCCATGTTAAAACTTGCCCGAGACTGGAACGTTGAAGCAGATCTAATTGAGATCTTAAAGAAACAGTCTGGCAGCTCATAAGCTCATCATTTCCTTAAATTTTGCAGCTTGCCTGCGGCTAACTTCCACCTTATCACCTCCCTTTAACCGGACCATAAGTCCACCGTTAAACCACGGCTCAATACCTTCCACCCAACTGAGATTAACAATATGTTTTCGACTGGCTCTAAAGAAATTTCTTGAATCTAGCTTCTCATCAAGAGCATTTAAAGATTTATGGATCATAGGCCGATTCCCGTCAAAGTAGACCTTAATATAATTACCATCAGATTCGAATAACCTAATATTTGCCAAGCTTACAAACCAGCATTTGTCACCATCTTTTACAAATACCTGATCATCTAGTGTAAGTTTGGAACTCCTGACTTCTTGTTCCACTTTAGGATCAGGTAATTTGGCAACGCTCTCTTTTAACCGTTCTGGCTGGATAGGTTTTAGTAGGTAATCAAGTGCATTTACCTCAAATGCCTTAAGGGCAAACTCATCATAAGCTGTAGTAAAAATAACTTGAGGCACATTATCCAGAGTTTCCAGCAGTTCAAAACCTGTTTTACCCGGCATTTGAATATCTAAAAACAGTAGCTCCGGATTAAGGATATTAATGAGCTCCAGCGCCTCGTCAGCATTGGCTGCCTCTCCCACAATTTCTATTTCGCTATATTCATCCAGCAAAGAAGTGAGCTCTTTTCGTGCCAGTCTTTCATCGTCTATAATAAGTGTCCTCATAGTTTATGTGTTTTGTGGAATTATCAATTCCGTCAATACTGTGGTGTTGGATTCATTAAAAATCTTAAATGAAGCTTCTTGGCCATATAATAAAGATAGTCTTTGCGCTGTGTTTCTTAGGCCCAGGCCACCTTTTTCTTGAATGGGCATTCCATTCATTTTAACTTGTCCGGTATTTCTGATCTGAACTTTTAGTCTATTGTCTGAAACGAAGGTCCTCATTTGAATAAGCCCCCCCTTCTTAAGTTTTGAAATTCCGTGCTTGATCCCATTTTCGATTAATGTTTGAAACATTAAGGGTGGAACATGAAACTGGTATGAATCCGGATGAATGTCAAATTCTGTACTCAAGCGCTCTTCAAAGCGAATACTCTCCAAACCAAGATAGTCCTTTACGGTTTTAAGTTCATTTTCAAAACTTGTAAGCTTTGTTTTATTGGATGCTAAGGAATTTCTTAAAATATTGGACAACTGAGTAATGGCGTTTTTAGACTTTTTCGGATTCTCGTCAACAAGCGCCCTGATGCTGTTAAGGGCATTGAATATGAAATGCGGGTTAAGTTGTGCTTTCAAATTGTTTAGTTCTATTTCTCTAACGGCAGCCTCATGTTTTAACGAGTTATTATACCGCTCGAAATAGTTGTAAATGAAATAAAGGACAGACCATACAAATATGGTGAGGTAGTAGACCGATCCCAAGCCCGCTAGGGTAGTAGGAGCCCAGATTTCATCATCATACATACCTAGAGGTAAGGAGGCAAGTACCCGTAATCCGTAAATGGCAAAACTCAAGAATAAAACAGCCAATAGTGTTCTTGGTATCAGCATTCTCAAGTTATAATCAAGCCATTTTTGCTTGATAATGAAATTTCTAAAAAGATGTGTGACCAAGAAAAATGAGAGCGCCTCGAGCATCCAAAAAGCAATCTGCATTGGCCTCTCGGTGCCAGAGATTACAATCTGGATGAATGAGTATGACGACCATCCACCGATCTGTAATGTCCAATAAAGTCTCGTTTTATTCAATTGCCTTCAAAAACTTAAGTAAAAATAACGAATATAGTTTTCCTTGATTCAGCCAATTATGCTAGTGGATAACTAAGCATTTGAAGGGCTAGGGGTCGTTTCTAAACAGCGTAAGAAGTAGAATACCGGCAAGAATAGTGAGCGTCCATGAAATAGTATTCATCACCTTCTGATGCCTTTCAAAGACCTTATTCTTTATAAGGCCCACCATTATAAAGGCCAGGCCAGCTACACCATAAGTAACGAAGTCCAGAACCTCATTCTTAAAAATCTCATAAGCAGCTAATCCTATTAGCAAGGCTCCTACTAAATATTGAGTGTACGACTTTTTCAAAAAACTTCCGCTTCCTGCTTTTTAAGTTTTGAAGGAACAAATTTCCGAATGATTAATCGCGTTCCCTTGTCGTAAGTAAAATAATTCCAAACCCAGTTAAGAAAGACAATGAGCCTGTTTCTAAAGCCAATAATTGAAATTAAATGAATAAACATCCATACTATCCAAGCCGGGAAGCCCCCAAGCGTTCCCTTGCCGGGGAAATCCACTACTGCTTTGTTACGACCAACAGTAGCCATTGAACCTTTATCAAAATACTTGAATGATTTTAACGGTCGATTTTGTAATGCATTTTTAAGGTTTATCGCCAGGTGATCACCCTGTTGGATTGCAACAGGAGCTAGCATAGGATGGGCATTAGGATACTCATCGGTCTTCATGGCAGATATGTCTCCTATAGCGAAGATGTTATTACTTCCCCTCATTCTACTGTACTCGTCAACGAGAATCCGACTTCGCTCGATAGCTTCTTCAGGCAGCCCCTCGGGGTAATTTCCTTTAACACCAGCGCCCCATATCAATGTATGCGTATTGATATGCTCTCCATTGCTAAGTTTCGCTGATTTTCCATCGTAGGTTTCAACCAATGTGTTTAAATAAACATCAACATGAAATTTCTTTAAGTACCGCAGGGCTCGTTCTGATGATTTCTCAGACATCCCGCCTAATAGCCTAGGCGATGCCTCAAGAAGAATGATAGACATTTTACCAAAATCCAGCTCCGGGTAATCTTTAGGTAAGATAGATCTCTTTAATTCTCCGAGCGCGCCAGCCACCTCTACTCCTGTAGGGCCGCCGCCAACAACCACTATATTCATCCTTGACTTTTTCTCCATGAGGTCTTCGGTGATGGTAGCAGCCTCAAAATTCTGTAGAATATGACTCCTTAAATCCAATGCCTGAGGTATTTGTTTTAAGGGGAAAGCATGCTGCATGAGCGAAACATTACCAAAAAAATTAGTTCGGGAACCAGTGGCAATTACCAGGTAATCGTAGCCCAGTTCTCCTATCTCCGTATTAATAGTATTTTTATCTGGATCAATACTTTGTACTTCTCCCATTCTGAAAAAGAAATTATGAGCGGGCTCCAGTTGCTTCCTTAATGGATCAGCGATAGAATCAGGCTCCAGGCCCGCTGTTGCTACCTGGTACAGTAAGGGTTGAAAAGTATGGTAGTTATTGCGATCAAAGAGTACTATTTGTAGCGGGAGCTTTTTCAGTTTCTTTACTAGCTTGACTCCTGCGAAACCTCCCCCAATAATTATAACTCTGGGGAGGCTGGATTCTGGGATGGGAACCATTTAAATAGGTTTAGCGTACGTAGAAAAGAACGTCAGTTCAGTTAGTTAGTTGCTAACATACAGCTTTATTTCCAGAGAATCTTTTTGATAGATGAGGGAACTCTTTACCTGCAAAATTGATTTTATTGTTAATCAATGTTCATAGTTGATAAGTTTCAAGGTTTTGGTTGATGAAAGAGAAGAGGCTAGCCCAAAAAGGCTGCCTCTCTTTTTTTAAAAAAGCACTTTTATCGCTTCACAAGATTTTCAACAGATGTCAGGAAAAATTTTATCTTAACATGTCAAAAAACTTCATGGCGCTTTGACCTAAGTTGTCTGCCACAATTCTTTTGTAAACTACTCCTCCTACAAATCCGCTGTTCATAAATTCTGCTAAAATCGGAGCCCAATCATTGCTCTTCGGCATTATTATGCCAAACTCTTCGGTTTTATCATCGCCACCAGGATGCCTTTTAATAGGCTTTTTAGCCTGTATAGCCTCGAAGTAGTAGGTAAAATCCAAATTAGAGAATTTTTTAGGGTCTGTAGAAATTATATCCATCACTTCAGAAAATGAATTAACATACTCAATTTTCAACCCCGGATAGTGATTTTTTTTAATATCTAAAATCCGTTTTTCGTTGGTGGAATTTTTTACAGTAACTGCCGTCATGCCGGTAAACTTGGCTGATACATTTGAAATATTAGAAAGCGTAGGTACCGAGTTATGCGAAAGTATCATACCTATATTAGTGATGTATGGCGGGCTAAAACTATAAGCCTTTTTCCTTTCTGAAGTTATTGTCGTGTTGCTCAATCCAAAAACACCACCCGATGAATTTTTTACGTCTTCCAAGAACCGGGTAAAGTTATTCGCATCTTTTGTTTGATATTCATACGTTATCGTTATGCCTTTACTTTCCTCCACATATTCTTTGAACTTATCCAAAATATCAAACGTAATTCCGGAAGTAGTAGAACCCTCTTTTGCGGCAAACCCAGGGGCGTTAGAATGAGTAAGTATTAAAGTTGCTGATTTAGAAGTCTTGGCAGAAGCATAGGTATCTCCCGTAATCTGCCCAAACACAGGAACTACTCCAAAGAGGCCAAATACACAGAGCAAAAAATAGAATTTCTTCGGTCTTTTCATAATCACATTAGTTTATTGGAATTAAACTATTGATTTACAAGAAAATAGAGGTGTTGATGTAAGAAATTCCGCACTTTAACGCTGCAATTCCTCTCTTAAAAATTTAGCAGTATAGCTATTCTTATTTTTAATTATCTGTTCCGGTGTTCCGGAAACCACTATAGAACCTCCTCCATGCCCACCTTCAGGGCCCAAATCGATAATATAATCTGCAACTTTAATGACATCCATATTGTGTTCTATGATAAGAACAGTATTGCCCTTATCTACCAGCCTGTTTAGAACATCAAGCAAGTGCTGAATATCTTGAAAATGCAGTCCGGTAGTGGGTTCATCCAATATATAAAGCGTTTTCCCGGTATCCTTTTTAGATAACTCAGTAGCTAGTTTCACACGTTGCGCTTCACCCCCAGAAAGTGTAGTCGCATGCTGACCAAGTGAAATATAATCAAGACCTACATCATGAAGTGTTTTGATCTTTCTAATAATCTTTGGCTGGTGCTCGAAAAAATGAACTGCTTCTTCCACAGTCATTTCCAGCACATCAGAAATTGACTTGCCTTTAAATCTTACCTCCAAAGTCTCACGATTGTAACGTTTACCTTTGCAGGTTTCACATGGTACGTGTACATCCGGCAAAAAATCCATTTCAATCAACCTCAAACCGGCGCCTTCACAAGTTTCACAACGACCTCCCTTCACATTAAATGAAAATCTTCCTGGCTTATAGCCTCTTATTTTAGCTTCGGGTAGCTCTGCGAATAGCGAGCGTATATCAGAAAAAACACCGGTGTAAGTTGCAGGATTAGATCTTGGTGTTCTACCAATTGGAGATTGATCTACCTCTATTACTTTATCTAAAAATTCCAGCCCTTCAACTTTTTTAAATGGCATAGGTTCTTTTCTGGATCTGTAGAAATGACTATTCAGAATTGGAAACAGCGTCTCATGAATTAAAGTAGACTTTCCACTTCCCGATACACCTGTGACAAGGGTCATTGAACCTAACGGGATGGATAGATTAACGTTTTTTAAGTTATTTCCGCTAGCTCCGGTTAGTTTTAGCGCCTTACCTGAGCCCTTTCTCCTTTCATTAGGAACCGGAATCTGAAGTGTTTCCTCAAGGTATTTTGCCGTAGTACTACTTTGATTTAAAAAATCCTCAGGACCTCCTTGTGCTACTACCTCTCCACCGTGCCTACCCGCTCCCGGGCCTATGTCAATGATATGGTCGGAGGCAAGCATCATGTCCTTATCGTGCTCAACTACAATTATTGTATTACCTAAGTCGCGTAAGTCTTTGAGCGCTTTAATCAATTTCACGTTATCGCGCTGATGCAAACCAATGCTGGGCTCATCAAGTATATACAGCACGCCCACCAGCTGTGTGCCGATTTGTGTAGCCAGACGTATTCGCTGAGCCTCGCCGCCAGAAAGTGATCTTAATGGTCTATTTAGTTGCAGATAGTCCAAGCCAACGTCCAAGAGAAATCCAATACGTTTTCTTATTTCCTTTAGAATTTCTGCGGCAATTCTTCGTTGTTTTTCATCCAAACGGTCTTCCAGATCTACAAACCAATCGCCAAGTGACTGAATATCCAGCATGGCGAGTTCGGCGATATTTTTTTTATCAATTAAAAAATGAAGAGATTCTTTTTTTAGACGAGTTCCTTCACATTCAGGACATACCTGCGTTACGGTAAAATCATTGACCCACTTTTGGATTTTTTCAGAGCCGCCTTCCTTCTGCTTTTCAAGAAATTTTATGATTCCTTCGAATTTAGTTTGCCAATCGGTACCCGGATATTTAACGGAAGCAACTGCTACAGGTACTGAATCCCCATGAAGTAAAATATCAAGCACCTCTTTGGGTATGTCTTTAATAGGGGTACTCAGATTTACTTTATATTTCTTGAGAATAGCCTCTATCTTTTTAAAGATCCAGATGTCACGGAATTCTCCCAATGGTAAAATCCCTCCCCTACTGATACTCAATGACTTATCAGGAATAATAGAATCTTCGGTAATTTCTTCCACCTGCCCTAGCCCGTTGCACTTTGGGCATGCTCCATAAGGCGAGTTAAATGAAAACGTATTGGGAGCAGGTTCATCGTAAGAAAGACCCGTTTTGGGATCCATTAAGTATTTTGAGAAGTGATAAACGTTTTCATCTTGATCAAGCAACATTAAGATACCATTGCCTTCCTTCAAAGCGGTTTTCACGGATTGCCCTATCCTGTAGCGATCTTTCTGCTGGACAATTATCCTATCTATTACGGTCTCAATATCATGTGTTTTATAACGATCAACCTGCATTTTAGGCGCCAGATCAATTACTTCTCCGTTTACGCGAGCCTTAGAATATCCGGCTTTCCGGATCTGCTGGAAAAGTTCGCGATAGTGTCCCTTCCGGCCCTTCACGATGGGAGCAAGGATGGTTAGCTTTTGACCGTTGAAGGCGTTTAAAATATGGTCCAGGATCTGGTCCTCTGACTGGCGCACCATTTTCTCTCCCGAGGAGTACGAATATGCCTCTCCGGCTCGGGCAAACAGTAACCTCATGAAGTCATAAATCTCTGTAATTGTGCCTACCGTAGATCTGGGATTCCTTGAAGTAGTTTTTTGCTCAATTGAAATTACCGGACTGAGGCCATTAATTTTATCTACATCGGGCCGTTCCAAATTTCCTATGAATGAGCGCGCATAGGCGGAGAAACTCTCCATATATCGCCTTTGCCCTTCAGCATAAATAGTATCAAAAGCCAGCGAGGATTTCCCGCTTCCACTGATCCCTGTTATGACGACGAGCCGATTTCTGGGAAAAGAAAGGTTTACATTTTTAAGATTGTGTTCCCGAGCGCCTAAAATTTCAATAGAATCGTGCCCGGAAAGGTCTTTAAAAGTACTGTCTTTAGCCTCCGCTACTTCCGCCATACGTGAATAACTTTTCGTAAAAACGCAAAGTTCGCCCATTGGCAAGTCTTTACAAAGGCAGATAGAAAGATTAGAAATTATTTAGGGTGGCTTTGCTAATTAATTTCATAGACCTCCATTTGCCACTCCATCTTTAAAGGGCTGGAGAACAAGTGATATCGGATTAAGCAGTTTTCTAAAAACGAATGTCTATAACCGTTCAATCAAACTGACATAAAGTTCTGTCAACTTCGACTCAGCCTTACCTGCTATGGCTATAATCTCCTCAATATTTACCGGTTGTAAATTATCGGGATCACAATCATCTGTTAACACAGAAATAGCACAGCAAGGTAAGCCCATATGGTTAGCAACAATGACTTCAGGCGCCGTTGACATACCAACGGCATCGGCCCCGATGATTTTCAGATAACGGTATTCGGCTCTTGTTTCTAAATTTGGCCCGATAACCGCAGCATATACGCCCTTTCTTAAAGTTATCTGCTTCTCTGCAGCAATATCGATGAGTAAACCATTCAGTTTGGCGCTATATGGTGCACTCATATCCGGAAAACGGGGGCCTAATTCATCTAAATTCTTGCCCCGTAATGGATTATCCGGTTGCAGGTTGATGTGATCATCCAATAACATCAATTCTCCCTTATTCCAATCTAAATTGATATTACCGGCTGCATTCGAAATTAATAGAAATTCAATGCCAAGAAGCCGTAAAACGCGCACAGGAAAAGTGATCTCCTGCGTATCATACCCCTCATAGTAGTGGAATCTCCCCTGCATAGCTACCACTTTTTTGCCGCTAATGGTTCCAAAATGCAATTGACCGCTATGAAATTCGACGGTAGCCGCAGGGAAGTGCGGTATGTCGGCGTAGTTAATGGTTCTCTCTATATCCATTATCCGGGTAAATCCCGCGCCCAGACCCGTTCCTAAAATCACGCCTATTTGAGGCGTATCAATACCTTGTTGTTTGAGGTATTCTACAGCCTCATTTATTTTTTCAATCATTATTAATAAGAATTTATTACGGCGCTACATCTACCGGAATAGCTATTCGATAGGTTTTATTTTTCTTGACATCCAATTGATCGTCGCGCAACCAGGGGTTATGACGTTTTAAGAGCTTATAGTTAATGCCTTGTTCCTTTGCAAAGCCTACCAAATCTTTAATATCGTTACTTACTTCCACATATCTTAATTTCTCAGGTTCGTACAGGTGTTGCCTGTCTATGTTAAACCCATATTTATCGGGATGTTCAATAATTTCCTTAATGGCCAATAGGCGGAAAACATAGCGTGAGGTTTCACTATTAAGCATAAGGTCATAATAAGAATCCACTTTTTGATTGTTTAAAGCACGCTGTAGACCGTTCATACCACGATTGTAAGCGGCAGCCACATTAGTCCAGTTACCAAACTTCCGGTAAGCTTTCTTTAGATAGCTGCACGCCGCTTCGGTGGACCTCAAAGGGTCGTAACGCTCATCTACCGATTTGGTAATTTCAAGGCCGTTCTCCCTTCCCGATGACTTTAGTATTTGCCAAAACCCAACAGCGTTTTTCGGGGATACGTCATTCATGAACCCACCTTCAATAGCTGTGAGATATTTAAAATCATCAGGAATGCCATTTCCCTTCAATATCTCTTCAATTTGCGGCAGCCATTTATTTGCTCTTTTCATCAAAAAAATGGTGCTGCTGTGCCAGTAGGTATTAATATGAAGTTCACGATCCAACCGCTCCCTTACATCAGGGATTTCAAGAGGTACCCGCTCTCCCGCAAAATATAATTCGTCAGGAAGTTCTAAAGAAACAGCATTTAAATATCCTGCATATTCACCTGCCGGTGGATTATCCAGCTTGAAAAAGGTGGGCTGTCCTTTTTCAACTACATTCTGCTGAACACTTTTATTCTTTTGATAGTCAAATTGAATATAACCCAAAACGGCTAACAGGGCTGTAACTGAAATAAGATGAGGTAAGTACTTCATGGCCTCAAGATAAAAAAGTAAGTAAAATGACAATGAGCAATGGCCTTAAAAAGTTCGCTTAGCATGGAAAACCATTGATATTGTATACTAAAAGTTAGGTGAAAGTAAGTATTTTGAATAAAACTCATCAATAACATCTACCGCCTCTGTTGCAGTTTCAACAATTTTAAAAAGGTCTAGATCTTCTTCATTGATATTCTTTTCAGATGCCAGTAGCGTAACCTTTATCCAGTCCAGAAGACCTCCCCAAAATTCCTTCCCAACTAAGACAATAGGGAAACGTCCAATTTTTTTTGTTTGAATAAGGGTGAGGGCCTCAAAAAGTTCATCGAGCGTGCCAAAGCCTCCGGGCATAACGATGAAACCCTGAGAGTACTTAACGAACATAACCTTTCGAACAAAAAAGTAATCGAAGGTTATCAATTTATCCGGGTCTATAAAATCATTACCCTTCTGCTCAAACGGAAGAACGATATTCAGCCCTACCGATTTACCTCCCTCAGACTGGGCTCCTTTATTAGCGGCTTCCATTATACCGGGTCCTCCACCAGATACTACACCGTATCCATGCCTTACAAGCTTGGCCGCAATCTCCTCGGCCATTTTGTAGTATTCATGGTCCTTACTTGTACGGGCAGAACCGAAAATACTGACACAGGGTCCGATCTTACCTAACTTTTCAAAGGCTTCAACAAACTCTGACATCACTTTAAAAATAACCCAGGAATCGTGGGTTTTTATTTCATTCCAATCACGCTCCTCAAAAGCTTTGATTGTTTTTTTCTCTTGCTCATCCATATCACTCATAGCGCGAATGTTATCTAGTTTCGTTCTTTTATCTGCCATTAATTTAGCTCGGTTAAAGTAGTTTAAGCAAATTGACCAATTTTAGCCTTACAACAAATCCTCTAGCGCCGGATTAAGTTCAGGAAATGCAAATTCAAATCCCGTAGCCTCTATTTTTTCACTTGAAACACGACTTCCTCCTAAAACCATAGACGCCATTTCACCTAACATCAATTTGAGAATAAATCCAGGTACATTGGGCAAGAAAAACGGCTTCCCCAATACTTTAGCGCTTTGTTTTGAAAGTTCCTTATTCATTACCGGGTTGGGCCCTACAGCATTGTAAACACCGGTCACTTTATCATTTTCAATAGCATGAATAAACATATTACTTAGATCATCAACATGAATCCAACTCATGTACTGATCTCCGGACCCAAGCGCTGCTCCTGCTCCCAGCTTAATAGGTTTGGTGATTTCTTTTAGCGCGCCACCTTTTTCGCTTAACACTATCCCTATTCTCAGTTTTACAGTTCGCAGGCCTAACTTTTCCACCTCGTCTACTTCGGCTTCCCAAGCTTTAGTTACTGTCGCTAAAAAATCATCACCAAAACGGCTTTCCTCCTTTTTCCATACTCCACCGGAATTCCAGCCATAAAAGCCGATGGCCGAAGCGGAAACAAAGGCTTTGACGCTATGCGGGTTTGACGTTAAAGTAGTTTTCAGCAATTGAGTAGAATGGGTTCTACTTTCTAGTATTTCTTTTTTACGATCCTTGGTCCACTTCATATCCGCTACACCGGTACCCGCCAAATGGATAATAAAGTCGGTGTTATCGAGGCATTTTAAATCAATCGTACCCTGCTCAATATCCCATTGGTAAACCTCTACTTCTCCTTTTTTTCCCGACCGTCTGGAAAGCCATTTTACCTTGAACCCCTTTGCTAATAGTAACTCTGTGATTCGCGAACCAACAAGGCCTGATCCCCCTGTTATGAGAACTGTTTTGGACATTTGATTAATTGTAAATTCCACTAGAAGAACGAGAGCGGAAGTTAAAGGTTTTAGGATAATTAATATCCAAAAACCGGATCGCTTTTGACTAACTTCGCAAGCGATTATTTTTACATGCACGACTTCAAACCAATACTAAAAGTAATAGAAGAGGACTACGAAATCCCACAGTTGGGAAAACATCGCAGAATTTCAGCGCTGTTACCATACGATTACGAAACGTCGCAAAAGACATATCCTGTCATCTACATGCAGGACGGCCAAAACCTATTCAATCCCTATGCTCCTTTTGGAGATTGGGCTATTGATCAATCGTTATCAAATCTTGCTTCTGAAGGGATGAAAGATATTATTGTTATAGCCATTGATCATGGTGAGGAGGAACGTATAAAAGAGTACCTGCCTTTTGCGGACACAAAATTTGGGATGAGCGAAGGCGAGCTGTATGTTCAGTTTTTGCTCAATACATTAAAACCGTACGTAGATAAAAATTTCAGAGTAAAAGCAGATCGTATGAATACCGGCATTGGTGGTAGTTCCTTGGGCGGTCTTATCAGCCTTTATGCCGGTTTGACACAGTCCGACCATTTTGCTAAAGTGATGGTATTCTCTCCCAGTCTTTGGATATCGCCGATGATCAATCAATATGGCGCCAACTTTTCACCTGCCGACCCGGCTTATCTATATCTGTATGCCGGCGGCAAAGAAAGCAAGTACCATATTCGAAACGTTGAGCGCTTTAAAGCCTCACTTCTAAGACGCAGTAAGTCCTACCCTAACGTAAACTTCAGACTTTCAATTAATGAGCAGGGTGAACATGCCGAGCGTTTCTGGGCTGAAGAATTTCCTAAAGCTGTGAAATGGTTGTATTTTAATAATAACGAATGAAAATAACGCAAAACGCAGAACCAAAATCGACGGTAACAGTACTGGCCTTTAAAAAAGGTGAGGTGAATTCTGAATCGATCCGAAAAGTATCCGGCATTCAATCGGAAATACCGTTTAAGGCTGACTTCAAGGAGGTCAAAGTACTTCATCATCCCTCTGAAAACAGGACGGTTTATCTACTGGGGCTAGGCGAAGCAAAACATACATCAAAGGTCTATTTGGTGGCTCGGTCGTTGGCGCATAATCATAATAAAGATTGGAACGACGGCATCAACCTGGACTGCCAAAACCTTGAAAATGAAATCGTTGAACAGCTTGTTACAGGTATTAAGTTGGCAACCTACCAGATTGGCAGATTCAAAGAAGTCAGCGAAACCTTTCATTTCTTTTCCAACGATTTTGAGGTTACCCTAGTAGGCAGTGAAACTTTTGATACCGTTATTGACCGGGCAACAGCTATTGCAGATTCCATGATTGAGGTAATGAAGTTAATAGACGCGCCGCCAAATGAAAAAACTCCGGAATATATTGGCCATTGGGCTAAAGCATCAGCCGATACGTATGGGTATAAAGCTGAAATCTTAAGCGCAGATGACCTTAAAAAGGAGGGATTAGATGCGTTACTTTCTGTCGGACAGGGAAGCAAGTTCCCTCCAGTATTGATTAAAACAGAATACAAGCCTGGCGATAGTCAATCCAAAACTCCTAAGCTAGGGCTCGTTGGCAAGGGAATCACTTTTGATACTGGAGGTCTGTCTATAAAGGGTTCGCAAAACCTGCATTATATGAAAAGCGATATGGGAGGCGCTGCCGCGGTGTTAGGCGCTGTAGAACTGGCGGCTAAACTACATCTGGATATCCATATTGCAGGCATTGTAGCATGCGCAGAAAACGCAGTGGATGCCAACAGCTACAGACCTGGAGATGTCATTAATTCTTATTCGGGAAAAACCATAGAGGTTATTGATACCGACGCTGAGGGTAGACTAGTGCTTGCTGATGCGCTCTCTTACATGCAAAAGAATTATTCACCGGAATATATTATTGATTTAGCCACTTTAACGGGGAGCGCTGTCCAGTCTTTAGGGTATTCGGCAGGGGCGCTCTTCTCTAATAATAATGAACTGGCGCAACTCATCTCTGATAGCGGCTTTGAAGTTGATGAAAGGGTATGGCGCATGCCTCTTTTTGATGATTTCGAGGCAGATCTGGAAAGTGATATTGCCGATATTCGAAACTTTAGCGGCAAACCGATAGCCGGTGCGATAACTGCAGCTAAATTTCTTGAATATTTCGTAAAAGATCATCCAAAATGGGCGCATCTGGATATCGCAGGAGTGGCCTTTGGTGATTCAGAGTTTTCCAAAATGAAAAGCGCCAAGGGCTACGGACCCCGATTACTCATAGAGCTAATGAAAAAACTGAATTAAAATTTCAAACTATGTCCAACCAACCTCTGAACTTCCTATGCGTTTCTACCTATTTCAAGGGCGAACGCTTCCTTAGCGCATGTAAAGCAGCTGGTAATAATGTTTATCTTCTCACACTGCAAAAGTTAGAAAATGAGCCTTGGCCAAAAGAACATATTGACGAGTTCTTTTTTATGGATATGGCCGAAGATGGCAGCTGGAACAGAAAGCATGTCGTAAACGGACTTGCCTATAAATTCAGATCCATTCGATTCGATCGTTTTGTGGCGTTAGATGATTTTGACGTAGAAAAAGTAGCGTTTTTGCGCGAGTATTTCCGCTCCCCCGGAATGGGAGAAACTACAGCCCGCTACTTTAGAGATAAACTGGCAATGAGGATGAAGGCGAAAGAATCCGGCATTCCCGTTCCTGAATTTACTGCTTTATTCAATGATGAAGAGATCAATCGCTTCGCTGACACTGTTCCAGCTCCATGGTTGATAAAACCAAGATCAGAAGCCTCAGCTACCGGAATTAAAAAACTTCATACCAAGGAAGATCTGTGGAACTTAGTTCATTCTTTGGGTGATGCCAGACACGAATACCTGGTTGAGCGCTTTGCTCCGGGAGATGTGTTTCATGTAGACTCGCTCTCTTTTGACGGTGAAATTCAGTTTGTTCGAGTAAGTCAGTATTTAGACACACCATTTGAAGTAGCACACGGAGGTGGCATATTCAGGTCGCACACTATTGAACAAGGGACACAAGATGATCAAGAACTGAGAAAATTGACCACAAAAGTGATGCGCTCTTTTGGCATGCAATACAGCGCCTCACATACCGAATTTATTAAGGGACATGCCGATGGCGAGTACTACTTCCTGGAGACTTCATCGCGTGTTGGAGGTGCAAATCTGGCAGAAATGGTAGAAGCTGCTTCAGGTGTTAATCTTTGGGCAGAATGGGCTAACCTGGAAACGGCAAAGGCCAAGGGCTTGCCGTATAACGCCCCAGCGGATTCAAATCAAAATGCGGGTATCGTAGTTTCGTTAAGCCGATACCAGCATCCTGATACTTCCGGTTTTAATGACCATGAATTGGTTTGGCGCATGAATAAAGAGTGGCACATTGGGTTAATTGTAAAATCTGAAAGCAGAGATAAAATACTCTCATTGCTCGACGGCTATACCAAACGAATTGGCGAAGAATTTCACGCCAGTCTGCCGGCGCCGGATAAACCCACTTCATAAACTATGATTCCTTTTGATTGGGTGAATGATTAATAGGGAGTATCCAGAGAGTGAACTAACAGGAAAAATTATAGGGTGTGCAAATTGGGATGAGAAGAGCTGATTTCTTTGTCGAGAGCAAAATAATGGTTGAGTTAAAGGCTGTAAGGGAACTAGAAGACATACACTTAGCCCAGGCAATCAACTATTTGGAAGCATACAGAAAGAAAATAGGCCTTCTAATCAATTTTGGTAATAGAAGTTTACAATTCAAAAGAGTTATGAAACCCAGAGGGAATCATAATCCATCATCCAAAGATCAGAAGTAATCATAGTTTAACTCTCAAAAAATCCAACACTAGCCCCAACCCAGTCTTTATTCTTATTGTACTTTACGCCTATCATTTCACCCTTACTTAGTCTTACGAGGTTGTTAACAATCGTCGCTTTGGTTTCTCCACGCTTCCAGAGCATTAACATCCTTATCTCACATTTTACCGGCTCATTTGGGCTTTCAACAATGGGAATATAGTTGACCCTCTTCTGTAAAATATAGTTTTCCTTTTCTTCAATGGCATCTAGTTCCTCAGCTGTGATGTTCAATTTCACGCCGGCGCCGGCAAAGGAGTAGAGCGGTTTCAGCACATAATTCTCCAAGTCTTTCGGATACTCCTTGAGCTGATCAAGGTAGAAGCATTCCGGCACGTACTTACTCCTTAGCAGAGGCATGGTGTACTTACTGATCCTGAAGAACCAGTTCGGATGGCCCACCCATTCTACATCTACCTCATCTTCAAAATGGAACTCGCTTTTGATATCAGGCCTTTTGTCCAGCTCATCAAAAATTACGCGGTTGTAAATCTTATGGACCGCCACCTCGTTTCCCTGCTCATCAAAGTAGTACAGCTTTTTACCGCGTTTCTTGAGCTTGCTTATACACAACACTTTTATACCAATATACTTATTGGCAGCTAAAAAGTCGATATAAGTATTTTGCTTCTCCGGCTCTATCTCCAACAATACCACGTTTTTAGGATCGCTATCACCAATGATGATCTCATGAAGCATTTCTCTGTATTCCTCCCGGTGAATGCCGTTCACATGTACGGTAAGTCGCTCCGGAATATCAAAATGTTTCTTATAGGCTTCAGATAAGAGGTCCTGAAAGAAGTATAGTGACGGGAATCCCTGAACTTCTATCAGTTGCGGTATTGGATCACCATTTTCGTCGCGGCAAATTCCAAAATCCATCTGTAAAAATCTCGTGTGATAGTCCTCGCCAGGTACCTGTAGCATAGGATGTTTGATAGCGCCCTTTGTAATCTCTTTGAAGTCAGGTTTACAGATGGTTTGATTTATCTCGTCGCAGGCTTCTATGAGCCGGTCTCTGAGTTGGTCAGGTATGAAAACCGGTGTTTCAGCTATCCTAAACGTTGGTCTATAGTCATATGCCGCTGCAATATAATCCAGAAAAGCCTCGTATTTCTCAGTAGTAAAATGCTGATTATACCATTTGCGAATGTCATTAATCATGCTAGGAAAGAACTGGATTTTGTGTGCTTAATTTTGACAAAGAGGTTTCAATGAAATGTGGGATAATTGTACTATGTGTCAGTGAAATTTTATCGGGATCTTCCAGATGAGTCATCATGTTTGTGTACTTCCGCTTGCTGTAGTTTTTTACGACTTTAGTTCTGTTTTCTTCTTTTTCAAAATGCTCTTTCATACCTATAGGATCAGCTTCAGGATGAAACTGTGTGCCCACAAATTCGTCAGAAAAACGGATGGCCATAATGGCCCTTTCCAGCTCTATATGTGTTCTGATTTTCTCGCGGCTCAGAATAGCTGCACCATGTTCCTTAAACACTTTTTGATTTGGCTGAATCAGTTGCCAGTCACGGGAATCCACAGCGAAGTAAGGGTCGGCCAACCCTTCCAATAGCGGGTCTTTCCTTCCGGCAGCAGTCTTATGAACGGGGTAAACTCCGAAAGAGGTAGATTTTCTAGGCTGGATTTCGCCTAATTCAAAGTGCTTACACGCCATCTGAAAAGAATGGCAAATAAAGAAGAAGTACTTTTTATTATGCTCATTTTCAAGATTGTACTTCCAGGCGTTGTCCAGGAGATTATAAAACTTTACATCCCAATTACCATTACCATCGTGTGGACTTCCAGGACCCCCACTGCAGATGAATATGTCATAATCAAGCCCCGGAACTTCATTATTTACTCTAACATCAAATTCGTCCCACATTAACCGACCTTCGTATTGACTTACGATGTCACGAATGCAGCGCATCCCCTGATTAGGGTGCCCATTGTTCATGTCGAGTATGGCCAGCTTTATAGACGTCTTCCCCATTTCATCTTCCCTATTTCAATTACACCCCAAGACGGTTTGTTCTGTAATATAATCTACAACTTTTTCCAAGCTACCGGTTTCCTCATATACCTTGAGCTGACGATCCGCCCCAGTACCGTGTTCGAGAATATTGACAATTTTCTCAACTTCCTCTCTTGAGCCTAAGTCGTCCACAACATCATCCACAAAATCAATCAATTCGTGAATCAAGAGCTTGGTATCTACTTCTGCCTCTTTCCCAAAATCAATCATTTTTCCATCCAGCCCATACCTTGAAGCCCGCCATTTATTCTCGTTAAGTACCATGCGCTTGTAACTCATGAAATTCAGATTCTGAATTCTAAGTTTATGTACTTTCGCAACGAGCGCCTGTATGATTGCGGCAATGGCTACCGTTTCATCAATGGTCAGCGGTATATCACATATCCGGATCTCCATTGTAGGATAGAATGGATGGACCCTTAGGTCCCACCATATTTTTTTTGCATTATCAATGCATCTGGTTTTAACCAATAGGTTTATATAGTTGTCGTACTCTGCAACGCTATCAAATGAATCCGGGATCCCGGTTCTGGGAAACTTATCAAACACTTTCGAGCGAAATGATTTAAATCCCGTATTTCTACCTTCCCAAAATGGCGAATTTGTGGAAATCGCATAAATATGAGGCAAAAAATAACGCATGGAATTGGCTACGTGTAGCGCCATGTTCCTGTCATCAATGCCTACATGAACGTGCAGTCCAAAAATCAGGTTTGATCGTGCCGTATCCTGTAATTCGTCGATAATTTCATTATACCTGGGATGTGGCGTCAGCAACTGCTTCTCCCACTCAGAAAAGGGGTGCGTACCGGCGGCGCCAATTTTAAAGCCAAGATCATTGGCTACTCCACTAATGCACTTCCTTAATTCAGTTACTTGCTGCCTGGCATCATGTATATCACTGCAGATATTGGTACCTACTTCTACAACCGCCTGATGCATCTCAGCTTTCACCTGCTCACCAAGGTCCTTGCAGGCTGCATCTACTATTTTCTGCTCATGTGAAACAAGTTCACGAGTTTCAGGATCTATAACCTGGTATTCCTCTTCTATGCCTAAGGTAAATTTCATAACGAATGATTTTTAGGAGAGCGAAAATATTCGTCAGACCACTTTGAGTGGTCAGACGAATTATATTATCTCCAATTTAGCAATCAATTATGATAATTACTTGGCAGACTTGGCTTTTGAAGCAGGTTTCTTGGCGGCCGTCTTTTTAGGAGCTGCCTTCCTGGCGGCTTTTGGTGCAGCGGCATCGCTCACAAAAGTCCCCCAGGTAAGGTTCATTTGCCCTTCTTTATGAGCTTTCGCTTTATCTATAGCCAGCTGAGCGACATTTTCGACGATCCACTCAAAATTATCTTCCCCCACCGAGTTAATATCCGCATCAGGAGCAGGATTGCAAAAATCAATAGCATAAGGAACACCGTCTCTTACGGCGAACTCCACCGTGTTAAAGTCGTAACCTAAAGCCTGATTAAGCTTTACGCAGTAATCCTCTACTTTCTTGAGCAGCGCCTTTGCCACAGGTTGTCCATCACGTACATAGCGAAGGTGGAAGGGGTTCCTGGGCTCATATTGCATAATGTGGATGTTGTTTCCACCTAACGCATAGCATCGGAAGTATTCTGTAAACTGGATTTCCTCTTGAAGCATCATTACCAACTGGCCCGTTTCCTTGTGCTTTGCAAAAAGATCGTTCTGGTCTTCCAGTCGGTATACACTTTTCCAGCCGCCGCCTGAAAAGGGTTTCATATAAGCTGGAAATCCGATGTGATTAAATATTCTTTCCCAGTCGGTAGGGAATTTTAAGTTTCTAAATGAGTTTTCGTCTGTGTCATCAGGTCGATGATTAGAAGGTAACAAAACCGTTTTAGGTACGGGTACCCCTATTTTTTCAGCTAGCGCATTATTAAAAAACTTCTCATCAGCGCTCCACCAAAAGGGGTTGTTAATAACGGCTGTACCACTTATAGCAGCATTTTTAAGGAACGCCCGGTAAAAGGGTACGTCCTGAGAAATACGGTCTATAATGACTGCATATTCAGTGGGATCAGCCTGCTGAACAACATCAATGGATACGGCTTCTGCCTGGATACCTTTGATTTTCTTCTCGTTTACTCTGTTGATAAACGCCCACGGGAAGGTGTTCTCTTGACCGAATAGAATTCCAATTTTTTTCATTTGTGTTGGTGTTAGTATTTTTTAGTTAGATAAGTGACAGGTAGTGAGGAAACATATCTCTCCAGATGGGCCAGTCGTGTTCAGCCCACTTTCGGATATCGAACCAATGATTGATTCCCTTATTATTCAAAATTCCAGAAAGCGTTTTATTCGCTTCTAGGCAAATGTCCCATTCACCAGCCCCCAGCACTATATTCATTTGCCATAAATCTGGATTATTACTATCCGGAAGATAGTCAACCGGATTATTAAAATAAACATTATCATCGTAATAACCATCCATAAATGACTTAACGTCAAAAGCCCCGCTCATACTAAACAAGTGACTTACACTCTCAGGATGTCGAAAAGCAAAATTGGCGGCATGATACCCTCCAAAGCTGGCTCCGGCAACACAAACCTTGGGAATGCCCTTTTCTACTCTGATATTATGAACAACTTCATTTAAAATGAACTGATCGTACCAGTTATGGTTCTTGACCCGGTCAGCAGGATGGATGGACTTATTATACCAACTGTGGGCATCAATACTATCAGGACAATAGATCTGGATTAAGCCCTGCTCCAGGAACCAGCGTGCAGATTCTATCAGCTTAAAATCCTTGCTCTCATAATACCTTCCCATGGTAGTTGGAAATATGATCACGGGATAGCCCGCATGACCATAAACAAGCATGTCAATGTTTTTACTTAAGGTCTGAGAATACCAGTTGAAATGTTCTTCTTTCAAAACGAAATTTTGTTTATATTTAAAAGCCTTCCGAAATCGGCTGCAAAGTTCGGATTATAAGCGATCAATTCAAAACATTATTCTGAACTCAATCATCCCCTATGCCATGCATCCGTTTGAAATACTCCTATTGATAATAAATATTTTTTAACTAGTGTCCGACTAAATTTTCTGAACAAGAAAAAAGTGCCTTTAAAGCGTCCGAGAAAAGATTTTTTTCAAAGCTGAAAACTACCCCCACCCGCCAATTGGCGGAAGTAACTAAGCGCTGCCCTTTAGGGAATTTAAAGGGTGTTTTTAGCGAATGATCCAAATCAAAAAATCTTTTCTCCGACGCCAGTAATTTTTTATAACAATTCAAATAGTTCGCTAGATTTGCGCGCTTCAGTTAAAATTTATGCTTGCAGTACGTCTAAAGCCTTTCATAAAATATCAAACCGATGAGGTAGTAAATGATACTTTAATGCATCGTCATCTTTGTTTGAGATCGAAATATTTAAAGCGAAAGGTGATTGTTGATATCTTTTACCCTAAAGGCCTGACGGAAACAGAAGCCAGGTCAACTCCTGCATTATTTTTAAACGACGGACAAGACGCCCGACAGCTTCACCTGCACGATACACTAACCAAGCGTTATCAGGATAATAACCTTGCTAAGGTGATCGTTATTGGCATTCACGCCGGAGACCGTATGAACGAATATGGTACAGCCGGTCATCCTGATTATTTAAACAGAGGTAGAAAGGCGCATTGGCATACAAATTTTGTACTAAAAGAGCTCTTGCCATTCGTTAAAAGGACGGTAGGTTGCGCACACAGAAGTGAGTTAACGGCTTTTGCCGGTTTTTCTCTGGGAGGGTTAAGCGCAATTGACATTGCCTGGCATCACCCTGAGGTATTTAGCAAGGTTGGCGTCTTTTCAGGATCTTTTTGGTGGAGAAAAAAACCTGCAAATGGCAGTTACCAGGATAGTGACAGGATCATGCATTACCTCATTGATTCCGGCGAGCACAAAAGCGGAGTGACTTTTTGGTTTCAGGCCGGAACTAAAGATGAAGAGGCAGACAGGAATAATAATGGCATTATTGACGCTATTGACGATACGCTTGATATTATCAAAAGTCTAAAGGGCGTAGGTTACTCAAACGATGATATCACCTATCTGGAAGTGGAAGACGGGGAACATAATTTCAAAACCTGGTCGCAAGTGTTCCCGGAGTTTTTGAAGTGGGCGTTTGATTAGCTATTGTCCCCGGACTTGATCCGGGGCCTCGAAATTATTGGCATACCCCTGAGTCCTTCCAGATTGTTACGACTAATCAATTATGTTGGCGGGAGGATTGTCCACGGGTAGCGCGGTCGGTTTGGAGCCAGTGCGTTGGCAAGGATAAGGGTAGGATTGAGCGTTTTGCGGGGAAGACCGGCTTTAGCCGTGGCGCCCTTTTCTTTTTGTTTCTTTTCCTTTTGGACGAGCAAAAGAAAAAGAAAGCTGTGCTTGGGCTCCAAAGACACTCAACTGACTTTTCGAAATCGAATCTATTCCAATTGTGACGCGTGAACTATCTCGGGATCCCGGCTCAAGGCCGGGAATAGCTACTTCCCCTTTGTAATCTCTATCTCTACTCTATCATTAAACCCGGAGAGCGGTCCACTGGATGGAAAGAGCATTGTACTTGCACCATCGGCCTTGGTCCTGACTCTCCTGGCGCTGACGCCGTTCAATACCAAGTAGTCCTTTACCAGGTTGGCCCGGTAATCCGATAGCTTTCTGGGGGAAGCGGATATTTCTTTGTTTCCATCGCTACGCGCAAAAAACTCTTCGCTATCCGCTCTTACGGTAGCGTTTCTGTTGAATCTCCCGTTAACATGCCCATGCACCCTGATCTTGTATTTAGGATTATCAGTCATTAATTGAATGAATGCATCTAACTCGCTTTTAGAATCAGTAGTGAAAATGGCCGAGTTACTCAAAAACCGTACTTTGTTGAACTCAACATAGTCTCCCGATCTTGACCTTTCAAGCGGTACCTTGATCAAGGCATTGCCGTCCGCATCGGTTTCAGGAGGGCTGTTGTAGTTTATTTCGGTTTGTATCGGATCATACCCCGGAGCGTTTACGGTAAGGTAGTAGGTACTATTATTTCTTCCGGGTTTGTATAGGTCCACAACTTCGTTGCCTTCATAAGATTCATAGTTGTTATCTTTTTCATCTTTCTGAAGGTAAACCTGACCTTTCACTTCCTGGCCTGTTTCCTGGCTCACCAGCTGGAAATAAAAAGATTTTAAATTTGGATCTTTTGTAGGCTTTTCTTCTACCACGGGTTCCGGTTCTTCTTCAATTACCTCGGGCTCATTTACTTCTTCGACCACCGTTGGTTCAGGGTCAGGCTCCGGAGTTAGCTCAGGTTCCTCGGCAACCACAGGCTCGGTCACCTCATCATCAATCACGTTCAGCGTTCCTGAAAATACCCAGGCATCCTTGTATTCCGAATCTCTGCGCACCTGCGCTCCATAGGCATATGCCGCCTTACGATCATCCGTGCCTAACACATAAACATAATAGACGCCTCTGGCCTCGTTACGCGCATAATTCGCGTCAAGACTTTGCGTGATAGCCTTAGCAGTAAGCCGTTCGGCATTCGCCTCGGAAGTAAAAGCCCCGATAATTACATAGTGTCGAGACTCTGTTAGTGACTGCCCAAATGCAGCGTTAGCGAATATGAATAACCCCAACCACAGACAAACAAAGAGGGTCTTTTTCAATTTTATAGTTGCTTAGCCAGTTATAGTTCTTTGATTACAAAATAGTGAAATTAGTAACCGGTTCCTAATAATTATTGGCTGAGAAAATGTCCCTTTTGAAAAAGCTTGTGGTACACGTAACAAGGGAGGTAATGAAGTTATAGAATCATGTAAAGATTACATTATCAAGTATTTACTTCAACGTATCCACATTACAAATGCTAAATGTTTGTTATTAAAATACGTTGATCCCTGTTTAAAAACAAGGGGCTTGGTTTTGGGAAGTAAGGTCAGACTTGTCCCAACAGTTCTATGAATTCTTCTTGTGTAATTTCTACTTGACGCAATATGGCTCGTAGTAGTGAACGACCCAAATCCCTTCCTTTATGATGCGGTATAGTCGCATAACGACCATCAGGATGTCGGTAAAAAATGTGACTACCTTTTTGCCTTTTTATCTCAAACCCCAATAATAAAAGTACCTTTTCTAAGGTCTTGGCATCGACCAATGGCAACTTGCTCATACAGCTATTGATATCTGCTGGAAGCCTATAAATTCAGGTAGATCATTTAATTCGTCAGGATTAAGCTCTTCTAAACACAATTCTATAACTTCCCTCAAATTAGTCTGCAATTCATCTAAAGTTGCAGCCTGAGTATGGGCTCCTGGAAGGCTAGGTACAATACCTATATAAAGACCTGTTTCTTTATCTTTTTCTATTTGAGCTGTAAATTGATAGGTTTTCATAATTTTAAAATTAACAATTTATTTAATGCATTTAGTTTCGGAGATCAGGTTTAGGATGTTCTAGGAGGACGGGGAAGTGTCCTCTAATGTATTATCAGAAAACTCTAAGGTATAACTCATAGTCCAAGAAGCTCATTAAGTTCCGCAGAAGTAGTCACTGCTTTTGTTTTTCCTGCTTCAATCTGCTTCACGCTTTCCCACAGTACACGACAAAAACCAGAATCAAACCATCGGATGAATAAAAACATGAGTAAAACAGTAAAAAAGCCCGATTACCGCGCATTAAATTGAAGATTCATCCGATGGATCTTCCCAATAAGTAGTGTTTTAACTTTTGTCGTGTACTGTGACGCTTTCCTTAATTCGTTCTACTCTTTCGGCATTAAAGTAAAGGTCGTCTTCACTGACAGGAGTTAATGTGTATGCTTTATCCTTTCCTCGGTGAACAATAATCCCGCTCACCTTTATCGATTTTTTCAAAATACATCTTTTGATTTTGTCTACACCTCCGCTACTTGTTACCAACATATCAGATAAGTTATTTGAGTACCATAATGGTACCAGATATAGCAATATTGGTTTTAATTTAATTCATCTCAAAAAGGGGCTCTTTTCTCAGAAGTGCATGGTATGTGTGATAATCATTCTCAAACTTGTTTGAACTCTATAACGTATATTTGTAATGGTTTAGCCCAAAGATAATGATATGTGCAGGGTATCTTAGTAAGGCACTAAGATCAACACTTGCCACAATAGCAGGCATGAAAAGGACAAACAAACGACCTTCAAACCGATGCACAAAATGCTGACGGAAAAATGAAACGATTCTAAAAAAATAGCTGCTTTATGATAACTGCTGTAAATACTTTAACCTATCGCGTCCTATTAAACGAAGAACCCGAGGGTGGGTTCACTGTCTCGGTTCCTGCACTTCCCGGATGTATCACTTACGGTGATGACTTAAACCACGCTCTAGAAATGGCCAAGGAAGCAATTGAAGGATATATAGAGCTATTAAAAGAACAAGGAGAGCCTGTGCCTGATGATAGTAAAACGTTAGAATACTCTCTAACACTGGCTTCCTAGTATGGGTAAAATTCCTTAAGTTACTTCGAAAGAGCTGTGCAAAATCCTGGAAAAACGAGGCTTTGAACTGAAGCATATCAATGGCAGTCATCACTATTATCGGCATCCAACTTTAGGCAGAATAACCGTAGTGCCCATGCATAAAAAAGACCTACCTAAAGGAACACTTTTCGCTATCTTTAAACAGGCGGGTATTGATAAGAATGAGTTGTAGCGCTAAAGCCCCGATCTCTCAGAGGCTTCCTATTCATTAATAGTCACAAGCAAACGCTATGGCCCTAGATTTATCTCGTTATGAGGAATTAATACGCCAGTCGAAAGACTCGCAGCGCGCTATTGAAGTATGTTTATTGCTGCTCAAGGTCGAAAGACCTGGCCGCACGACAATCTATCTGCTCAGATAAACGGTAAAGGCTATGTTTCGGATTGCATTGTTCTTTCAGGCTCGAAGCCAAAAAATTCAGCTGGTTATCAGCGCTTTTTTTTATCGCATTTGACAAGGTTTTATACCCTTAATTTAATATCCCTTGTCGTTTATACCAGCTTATCATTAACCATTTCTTAACCTTAATCATCTAATTCGAACTTTTTTGCCCTTGCAATGCTACCGTTTCGTTTCGAATGTACTTTTAATCCTCGTTATGCAAACGAGGACCAGTTTGATTGGAAGATCTGGTAGCAAAATAAGAAGTTGCCAAACAGTTATTCCCAACTCTGAGACGTATTCAAAGTGTTTATCTCGGCTGGCGATGGGTAGGTTATATTCTTTGGCTAACGCTGCTATCCAAACATCATTTTCCGGAATAGGCTTGCCCATTTGCTTTAACTGAGATTTTATCTGTCCATAATAGTTAGCTGTCTTTTCCGATACTTCTACAATAGGATACTGCTCTAAGAAGTACGCGATCTCCTTTAATCGTTTTTCCCGACCATATGTAATACTTGACGCATAAGCCCCAAAATACAATTCTCCAACGACGATGGAAGGAATAAACAGCTCGCTAATAGCCAGGTTACTGGCTATAGCGGGGTCGCCTTTGAAAAAATCAACAATGATGTTGGTATCGACTAAAAAAATGTCACCATTCATTTTCATCGACCCTTCCACAGCCTTCCTAGATCACCTTTTTCATTTCAGCTGCTTCTTTCTTATTCCAAGCACCGGATAACTTGGTAAGCATTACTTTTCGTTCCGCTAACATATCTGCCGGTAATAGAAGTGACTCAATTTGATGAATTTTTTTTATGTCTTTCAAAGACTTAAAGACTTTCATGATGCATAATTTTCTGGCCTCAATATTCATGGTATACAGACTTTATTACTTGAAGGTAAATATAACAGTTTCATTGCTGTTTTTAGTTTCTTATAAACCCGTTGTACTTTACTTCTTAATGCTCTCATAGAAACACACTTAATTATCCGAAATCGGACCTATCAGGCAATTTGTGTTTGTGCAAGACAAAACACAGGTCTCGAACTTTACCTATGGGATCTCATCTTTTTTAAAAAAACAACCAAAAAAATCTGATTTTCTAATACTAGAGTGGTGAGTCAATCATTGCTGCTCAAGGTCGAAAGACCTGGCAGACTCGTGAATAGATAATAGCACCGCCAGGCTAAAGCCAAAACAGGTTTGTATTAAATATGTACACAACATAACCGGTCGAGTAGGCAAAGGGAATTTCACCCTAAGCCTCTCACAGAACTGTACGTGA
>ERZ1740070.89-NODE-89-length-66883-cov-16.994778_pt1 | contig 66883 bp, 53 predicted proteins | sample MGYA00581734_ERZ1740070 | MGnify/ENA primary metagenome ERZ1740070 (study PRJEB43018, sample SAMN04849744) | marine metagenome | isolation source: floating plastic debris | place: Pacific Ocean | collected 2008-09-01 | study: EMG produced TPA metagenomics assembly... | reverse complement strand
TACGCGCCTCCTCCTAGTTTGGAAATGTTAGCCGTACATTAAAATACCGATACAAGTAGGCTACCAGATCTCACCATCGGCTCCAATGCTGATGCTGAAGAAAATCCCCAGAGGCAAAGCAAACTATGGAAAAAAATTGACCACCTACTCCGGTAGTGAATCCAGACGATTCCCGACGGACTATTACACTCAATATTAAAGATTAAAGTGTATAAAGAAGTGTAACTAGAGTTCATAATCCAATGCAAGTTGAATTTTTAGAATTCTATCGATAACGTCGTTCTCGCCTTTACAGAGGTTGCCTTTGGAGCCATTCGATGCCCACCATTAAGTTTGTTAAAGAAGATGTTGAGATCACAGCGGCGGATGGCGCAAATCTGCGGCAAAAGGCTATAGACAATCAAATTGATATCTATACGCTGACAGGCAAAATGATGAACTGCGGTGGCTATGGGCAATGCGCCCTCTGCGTGGTTGAAATTGCTGAGGGTGAAGAAAACCTGTCTCCCCGTACGGTGGTTGAGGAAAAAAGGCTCAAGAAGCGACCTGCGAACTGTCGTCTTGCTTGTCAGACCTTGGTTAATGGCCCAATTAGCGTGGTGACCAAGCCGAAGAAAAAGTCCAAGAAGTAGCGTCTGGCTGGCTGTGGGGCTTGGTCCAAATCTGAAGCCTGCCCCACGACTAATAGCAACCTAAGCCCCATTGGGTTCATTGCGTTGAGGCAGAGTGCTATGCTTAGCCATATGGTTTGTTGTTGAGATAAGTAGTAGCTAAGTCCTATGGAAGTCAATAATTTAGGGTTTGTAGCCAGCATTCTGTTTGTGTTTGTGCCGACTGTCTTTTTGCTTATTCTCTATATCCAGACCAACAGTAAGGAAACCGGATCGTAGTCAAGCTTCGGGCATTGTCCCGACTACAGACCAAACGAACCCAAATAGATATAAGAGCAGGCATGAATGTTAGAGCCTGCTCTTATCAGTTTCATAAAGAGGTGATGGAATACCTTGTTCCATCACCTCTTTTGTTTGCTATAGCAAGCCGCGGTGACGAATAAAGATGAGAATGGCCGCCCAAGAGCCCAGAGTGACCTTGAGGGCCACTAGGATGTTGAGCATGGGAATCCAGCCACCGCTCATCAGGGTGCCAGGGGTGCCATAGGGCAGCTGGAGACCGATTAGACTCACCACGGCTAGGATAATAAAGATCAGCACAGAGACTTTTTCTAGGGTGGCGGCATGCCAGCGTTTGTAAATCGATTCCATCCGCTGGGTCGATGTTGTGATCGCCACTAGGCCAATGGCGGTACCGCCAGCCACACCCGCTGCAAAGCCGCCGCCTGGGCTGAGATGGCCGCGAATAGCGAGCTCAATACCGATGAGGGCGGCAATGGTGGCCCCTAACTGGGCTAAAACGATCGACGGGTGGTCGGTGAATTGATGGATGTTGCAGGAGGGCTGTTCGTCGGACAGCAAAAACCGTACGCCCATGATCGATAGGGTGAAGACGACCACTTCAAAAATGGTGTCGTAGAGGCGGTTTCTAAAAATAATGCCCGATACAGTATTTGAGACGCCGCTTTCCTGGGAGATGATTTCAACAATGTCCACGGTGGCCAGCTCTGCCGCCAGGTTAGGAAAAACCAGCATTTTGATATATAGGGCAATGCCCGCGGCCAGGTAAATCCACTTCATGATGAAAGCTCCATAGGACGATCAATAGATGTCTGGGCCGAACGGTTCCAAAGCGCAACGCTGGCCAAACTGATGGGGACTCCTGACTGAAGGATGGTTTGCAGCCGCTGAACCCTCGTTTCTAGACGATAGGGGGGTAGAGGTGAGGGGTGTTGCTGATGGCCACTTTGTGGCTGGGTTGGCAGACAAAGGGTATGAATGTCTCCATGGAGAAGGGCAGCCTCTAGGGCTGAATCGTTGTCATAGGGAACGATTTCAAGCCGCATATAATACTTGTTCAACAGCTGTCGCAGGGTGCGAAATAATTCATCTGTCTCGGGTGCCGGTTGCTGGGATGAATCGGGTTCGCTGTGGGAAATGTCTGTGGCTGCCTCCGGTGTGAGAATGCCCATACGCATGGCCATGGATGAGCGGACGGCGATGGCATAGAGGGTGATGGAAAGCATGGTCCCTACGAGGGCCTCGGTGAGGGCAACATCGGCAGCACCCAGCAGCGCATAGACAAGGGCTGCGATCGCACCTAAAATTCCGCGCACCACGAGGGCATGGTAAGGATTGGCCTGGGTGATTACCATGGCCGCACTCAGGGGTAGTAGGGCTGCGATCGCAATCACATAGCCACTATCGGCCAGACTAATAGCTTCCATGGTTGCCTCCATTTGTATCACTGCTAGAACAGTAGGCCAGCACGTATCCCAGCACCGTATTCCAAATAGCCAGGGAAATCAGCGCCAAAACTAATAGCGGCCATTCGCGGGGAATCTGAAGTAACAGCCCCACAATCATGGCCATCGACCCCAGGGTGTCAGACACCGACAAGCTGTGGAGTTTAAACAAAATTGAACGCTGGCCTAACAGGGGCCAGGTACCCCAAAACCAAAACCCTAGACCTATCACCATAAGTAAGGTGCTGAGGTGATTAATCGCTGACGACATCATCAAGTTGCTCATCATAGGGTTTCCATCCGTCTCAGAATGTGGGCCAACAGCATCAGAGCCGCATTACCCACACTGAGAATTAGCACCCCCACTAGGCCAATCATCCAATCATCCCGCAGGACTGAGACCACTAAAATCATCATCGAAGCCTTGGTGGCGACACTGGAAAAGGCCAGCATTTTTTGCCAAATATTGTCGTCTTGCCACGCCTCATAGAGAGGTATCAGTAGGGCGGCCACCATGGCCATGGGTAACCAGTTCATTTGCGCCTCCGTTGGATGCGGTGAACGTCGTATCTGCCATCCTCATCATTGCACCGCACGACAATGGTTTTGGGGGTGAAGGTAATCAAGAAAATATCAAGAAAAATCAGACCCGGTGTGCGATAGGGGCGTACCCGCTCATGCACTATGGCTTCATGGCGATGGGGACGCACCATAATTTCAATGGCTTCTATGTAGGCTTGGGGAATGGCTTGGACAATTTCCCACAGCACATGTAGCCATTCTTTTAGAATTTCTGGCAGCATGGTCGGGCCTTTACGGTGGTAACGCCATGGCAGCAGCAGGGCCACCGCAACCCCAATCAAAATATTGGGCAAACTGCCATCGGCGGTAATCAAAAACCAGATGGTTAGCCTCAGTAACAGATCCAAATAGCGAATCATGCCAGCGTCATTCCCAATAGCAGCGACAATATTAGGCTCATCATTCCGATCAAATTCTCCAGACGTTCAAACGTAGCTGGTAAACGCACATTGGCCAGCTGTAGCTGTTTGGTGAAATTCTGAGCGATGCACCATGACATCAATCCATAAATCAACCAGCCTCCCCCTATTGTTGCCAGGGCTTTGAGCAAATTTTTGGTGGTGTAGGCGTCGCCATAGAGACTATTGGCTAGTAACAGCCCGCTCAGTAGGGGCAGTAACGCCCACCATAGTCCAGGTGCTTTAAGCTTGGGCCAGCCAAGTTTGGTGGGTAAAAATAACAGCTTGGAAAATGCGATCGCAGTTCCCACCGCTGCTCCACTCATCACCACCTGCTGCCACCCCGACAGATACGAAAGAGTCTGAGCCTTGGCCCCAAAGCCCGCCAAAAGAGGCAACCCCGCCATCGATAGGCTCGGTATTGCCAGGGCAACCCACATCGCTAAGGGGAGCTTGCCCTGGCGTAGTACCTGAAACTTTCGGCTGGGTAAGTTACCCACACTCAAAAATAACGCCGCCTTGGCCAACCCATGGGTGAGGGCATACAGCCCCGCTGCTGCTGGCGTTACCAAAACAAACCCCATCTGGGAGAGGGTGCTAGCAGCCAGCATTCGCTTAGTATCCCGTTCCAAAATGGCATAGGTTACCCCCAAGAGAGTTGCACCCACCGCAAACATGCTCAAAACGGTTGCCACTGATTCCATCATCAGGCCGCAGCGCACCAGGGGAAACACACCAGCCTTAACCACTACCCCCGATAGCAAGGCCGAAACCGGTGTCTCCGACTCTCCATGGGTGAGGGGGAGCCAGAGACCGGACACAAATAACCCACCCTTGGTCAGCAGCCCCAAAAAGATTAGCGCCATGGCCTCAGTCGGCGCATCTTGCAGTCCCATAAAAGCAAACGAATGGTTCGCCTGATAAACCAAGACTGCGCCGATCAGATAGAACAACATGGCTGTGTTGCTCACAAACAGATAGCGTAGACCCACCCAAATTGATCGATCGGTGCGCGGATAGGCAATTAACAAAAAAGCTGCAATGCCAATCACCTCTAACGCCACATAGAGGCTGATAAAATCCGCACAGATAAAGACCGCATTGACACTACCGTGTAGGAGCGTAGTTTGGGCATAAAAAAAGGCATTTTTACCCTGTCGCCAGCAGTACAAAACCACTGCAGCGGTGACCACTGCGTTGGTCACAATAAAATAACCGCTGAGACTATCAACCCTAAGGGTGACCCCAAAGCTATCCAAGAACTGCCAGTTCAGCACAGATGAGGGCTCTAACATGCGTCCTAGGCCGTAGCCCAGGGATATTATCGATACCGCCAGCGCAAACAAACGCCCCAGTTTAGGGACCAAATAGCCGCTAAAGCCTAGAAATAGGGGTAGGGCCATCCAAAGAATGGTTGTGGTAGCCATGGCCTTGGTTGTCATCAGAGCAGCGGTCATAGCTGAGTCTCCTGCTCAATCTCCCGGGTCTCTAAGGTGGGATAATTTCGCGCCAGTTTCATCACCCCCACCAGCATCAGAGCTTGAATCGAAAACCCAATCACAATGGCTGTTAAAATCACTGCCTGCGGTACCGGGTCAGCATAGGTTGTTCTCCCCTGGTCCAACACAATTGGAGTAACCAGTCCACCCCGTGCAGACACTAGAACGTAGTAGGCAATGACGCCAGTACTCATGACATCCATTGCAATGATTTTCATCATCAGGTTGTGTTTAAAGATGATGCCAAAAAATCCTAAGAGAACCGTAGCAAAGACAAACGCTTCTAAAATAACCATGGGAGATCTCCTTACTCAACGGTCGATAGAGTCTCGCTAGTCGTAATCACCTCGGTGGCTGGCCGTTCTCTCATTACAAACTGTAGTAATGGGGGAGCTAAGAACGTTGTGATAATCACCATCACAATAATGGCTGCCTCCAGAGGTCGGTCTAACACACCGCTAGCAGTACCAATGCCGGCAAAAACCAATCCCACCTCACCTCGGGGAATCATGCCTACACCAATGGCCAGTCGGTTAATCTCTGGCTTACCCCACACCGCCCAACCGGTAACTAGCTTGCCAATAATGGCGACCCCAATTAAAAACGTAGCAATGACCAAGCCAGCTCGGTTTTCTGCCACGACGGGGTTCAACACACTCAGATCAGCTTTTGCCCCTACGGTAACAAAGAAAATCGGTACCAAAATATCTGCAACTGGCATCACCTGCTGGTCAAGCTCTTTGCGCTTATCGGTTTCGTCTAGCACCAGCCCCGCCGCAAACGCTCCTAAAATTGCCTCTAGGTGAATGACACTGGCTAAAAATGCCATCACTAAAGCAAAGGTAAGGGCTGGAATCAGCAGAGCTCCTCGAGTTTGCAACTTATTGGCGATGGTCACAAAACTGTGATTAAAAAACTTACCCAACAAAATAGAGCCGATTAAAAACGCACTGGCGCCCACGATTAGATAAATCAAATTGAGCAGGTCTACTTCACCTGTTTTTGCCAGACTGGCTACCACAGCCAGCACAATAATTCCCAATACGTCATCAATGACGGCGGCTCCAACAATAATCTGGCCCTCGGTGGATTTTAGCTGTCCCAGATCTGATAAAACTTTGGACGTAATCCCAATGCTTGTAGCCGTGAGGGCAGCGCCAGCAAATACAGCTGGAATCAGTGGCACATGGAACAGACTCACCAGCCCCACTGTCCCCAGGGCAAAGGGAGCCACCACACCAACCACAGCGACGATGGCCGCCTGATAGCCCACTTTACCCAGCTCTCTGAGGTCAGACTCTAAGCCGATTTCAAACAGCAGTACAATGACACCCAGCTCTGCTAAGACTGAAATCACCTCGCTTTGACTCTGAAAAATATGCATCAAAGCAGTGTCGTCTAAATGCCCCAATCCCTGAAGAGCTCTCATTAGAATTGAGTCGGTAGCTGCCGCTGTATTTTCAGGAAACATCACTAAATGCAACACTGAAATACCGACGACAACACCCCCCACTAATTCACCTAGGACTGGCGGTAGACTGACTCGCTTAGAGAGTTCTCCCCCGAGTTTGCTGGCCAGATAAATGGTGACCAAGCTCAGCAGTACCCCTATCAACACCCAAGAACCATAGTCAGAAGGTGGGGTGGTAGCAACAGTCCAGGGGACCGATGGCCAAACGTCTACGAAATGGCTGAGAGACGTGTAAAAAACAGTATTGAGCACGACGAAACTCTCCTGACATTGCATAAATTACTTTTGATGCAACTTTAAGACTGCTCTATGTCTGGAATAGCAGTAGCTGCAAGTCAATTTCTCCTAATCTGAAATTCATTGGCGTGAAGCCCAGCGCTAGTGCCTAGAGACCCTGGGGAGACACAAGCAGTTGTTAGTAGTTGCCTAGGCGAGGGCCTCTTGCCCATGGGGCGCGAGTAACGCCCCCAGACAGGTGGTTTCCGGAGTAGGCGCTGCCTAAAGCCAAAATCCACAACTACTGCATCATTGACCTGTGGCCTAAATCACGGTGGAGACGTCCAACCCTGGAGCTGTCTCTTCGGCGGCGGTTGTTTCCGGCCCAGGAAATAAATCAGACACCGCGTGACTAATGGCATCTGCGCGGCTGACGTAGAGATGCTCGGTGGGAATATGCTTGAAAATACCCAGCTTTTCCATGCGTCGTTTTGTCTGACCTGCGGCTCCGACAATAAAGATCTGACGATCTTTTTCCACAGCCTCTTGAATCGCATTTTCTAGCGCTAATGATGCGGTGACGCCTAGATGGGGAACATCACTGATGTCAAAGACGATGGCATCACAGTCTCTGATGGCGTTGTGCTCACGTGCAATGGCCTTAGCGACACCAAAGATCATAGGACCACTCAGCTGGAACAGCAGTACGCGACCCTTGGCCTCATCTAACCAGCGTTTTTCATCCCGACTCAGTAAGACTGTGTCGTCGGCATCACTAATAGCTTGTACTGATCCAGACTGTAGGGTGCTCATACGGTCAATCGTCAGAATATTGGCGACAAAGACACCAATACCCACCGCTGAAATCAGGTCGACAAGAACCGTTAGCAGAATGACCCCGTACATAATCAGGGCACCTTTGATGGAAATCTGATGGGCTCGTTTGAGAAAATCCCAATCAATAATGTCAATACCAACTTTTAGGGCAATTCCTGCCAAGACGGCTAGGGGGATAGTGGCTGCCAGATTTGCTGCCCCTAGGATAACCACCAGTAAAACTGAGGCTCGCACCAAACCGGAAAGAGCTGTTCTACCACCGGTTTGAATGTTAACTACCGTACCCATGGTGGCACCAGCACCGGCAATACCACCAAATAGACCAGACATGATGTTTCCTATGCCTTGACCGATCAGCTCCTTGTTAGAGTTATGTTCGGTGCGAGTCAAGCTGTCTGCTACTACTGATGTCAACAGTGCATCGATACAGCCCAGCATCCCCAAAACAGCAGCATCTACAAACATGAGCTGCAGCTGATCAAAGCTAAAGGTTGGTGTCTGTAATGCCGGGAATCCCATGGGAATCTCACCGATACGGCGAATATCAACATCGGGAAACAGCAACAGAGACAATACTGTTCCAGCGATCAGGGCGATTAGCTGGGGGGGGACCAAACGCCGCATTTTGGCTGGCATGAACCAAATGATAGCGACAGCCGTTGCTGCCAACATTGTCTCGGCGGGTTGAATATTCGCCAGGAGTGTTGGTATCGATTGCAGTGTACCTACCACGCCTCCTGGAGGACTAGCCTGTCCTAGGAAAGGGGCTAGTTGCAAAATGACTAGGATGATGCCAATTCCAGACATAAAGCCGGAAATGACGGTGTAGGGCATCATCGTGACGTATTTGCCGAGTCTGAGGCTACCAAAAATGATTTGGAAGACGCCTGCCATCATAACGACGGTAAAGGCCATGGCCATGCCGTTCTCAGGGTCGGCTGCAACCAGATTGGCAATCACAGCGGTCATGATGACGGTCATGGGACCCGTCGGTTCAGAAATCAGGGTGGGAGTTCCACCAAAAAGGGAGGCGAAGAAACCAACGAGAACAGCTCCCCAAAGTCCTGAAGCAGCCCCAGCCCCAGACGCGACGCCAAAGGCGAGAGCCATGGGTAAGGCGATGACGGCGGCGGTTACCCCGCCAAAGAGATCTCCTTGGAGATTTCGAAAGTGAATTTTATTGGTCAGTTGCATTGGTGGAGGCACCTCACTGAATATGTTTATGGGATGTGAAATTCACTTAAGCCAATGGCAAGACTTGTGGGCCAAGTCTGGATGCTATTGAGCCTGTATAAGACTTCCTGCCCAATCTCTGTTATGGAGACTTGTTTTTGGGAACAGCCTATGAGGGCTTCAACTGGAAGGTCAGATTCAATTGTTGATTGACTTTAGTAAATGCAAAAACTTTTTCGATTGACTTTAGTCTATAAGTAATCCGCCCCAATTTGCAATCCCTGCGGACTAATCATTTTTGATAAGACTAATAAGTAGGACCTAATGGCCGCAAGGCTAACGGTCGCGGCTGGACTACCTGAGAGCGTGGGTTGAATTTTCTCTGGTTAAAGAGGCTGCGATTTCTGGAGGTGTTTTTAGGTGCTTAAAGCCTGCCAGAAGATATAGGTTGCCAGGATGCACAGCAGGAGGCGAAAGAGAACGCTGATAATTTGTTCTGGTAATTTTGGTAAAAAGCGAGTGCTAATTTGTGCGCCCACCAGACCGCCAAGACCCATGATCAATCCGGCTAGGGGAACAATATCGCCCTTTACTAGGTTGTGAATACAGGCAATGAGGGATGTGATGACGATGACTCCCAAGCTGTTGCGCACAGCGTCTTTAATGCCGGTCCCTAACAGTAAAATTTGCAGGGGGACCATGATTACTCCGCCGCCAACTCCAAATAGACCGGCCATAAACCCGGCTGTACCACCTGTGACGAGGCGTGCTGTGGTGGGATTAAGCTGGGCTGGCTTTTGAGGTGTTTGGGCGACGGCTTTTTTCTTGATGCTGACAAGATATAAATTGGCCAGTAGCAAACAGCCAAAGCCCACCTGACGCTGAATGTCTGTCATTAGGCTACCGGTTTCTGTTCCGGCGATGACAAGGATTGCGGCGGGGGCGGCTAGCCATAGTACTTGGCGAGGCTGCAGATAGCCCATGTGCCAATTTTGCCAGCTGCCTGTGCTGGCGGTTACTAAAATCGCTAAAAGGCTGGTGGCGGTGGCTTGGTCGATGGTAAATCCCAGTAGTAATAAGAGGGGCACCATCAACACACCTCCTCCAATGCCCAACAGACCTGCTAAAAGGCCTGACGATAAACCACCTAGAATTAACAGTGCAATATCTGTGGGGGTCATGGGTTGGTGGGGTAGATGTCAAAGCATGCTGTCACAGTTAGCCTAGGAGATTGCAGGTCTATTTTCACGTCTATCTTGAAGACAGAAGTGGGGCTGTTATGTGCGATCTCAAGCCCATCAAATCAAGCCCATCAAATCAAGCCAGCCCTAACAAACATCGGCCCCATCTTTCCCATCTTTGGCAGCCGATGGGCAACAGGCCTAGCCAGAAATCAACAACGTGCCCCAGGTTTAGCAACCTGAGGCACGTTGACGCGATATACAATTTTCCCGAGAGTCAACTCGTTAGGACTGAGTCAAGATAGGATCCAAATTGACATACTGTTCAACCGTATTCGCCAAATCATTAAGCATGGCATCCCGTTGTTCACGGTAATTGGCAATACCGGTGGGCAGCGACCCTAGCCCGCGCTGCTGCCGTAGACGATTGAGCCAAGCACGTCTCCAAGGACCATTATCAAAGATGCCATGGAGATACGTACCCCACAAGGATTCGGTCTCATCGACGATGCCTAAGCTGCGATCGTCAAAAATAGGGTGAAATTTTGGCCCCGGCTCGCCACCTTCGGGGGTCATCACTAGCTGCGTTCGACCATGATGAATCTCGTATCCATTGACCGGTAATCCCTCCTGGGGAAACTTGGAACTCACGGACCGCTGACGCGCCACCTTATTTTGAGTAATGACCGTCCGTAGGGGTAAGATACTCAACCCCCTAAAGCGCCCTTCTTGTCCCTCCAATCCTTCCGGATCGGCGAGCATTTGCCCCATTAGCTGGAATCCACCACAAATGCCTAGCACCGTGCCACCGGCAGCGGCGTAGTTTTGAATTGCCTCTGCCATGCCAGTGCGCTGCAAAATTAAGAGGTCAGCAATGGCTGTTTTAGTCCCCGGTAAAACAACGGCGTCGGGATGGCCTAAATCATCCTTAGGGCTCAGGTAGCGGACATTGACAGATGGCTCGGCTTCTAAGGGGTCAAAGTCCGTGAAGTTTGAAATGCGGGGTAGGCGAATCACCGCAATATTCAGTTCGGCCGATTGCTTTTCTACGGGCCGCTCCATCAACGATAGGGAATCCTCCGCTGGAAACGCACCATCAATCCAGGGAATAACACCGAGGACAGGAATGCCTGTGCGTTCTTCTATCCAGTCAAGCCCGGGCTGTAGCAGACTTTTTTGACCGCTAAACTTATTGATAATAATGCCTTTGACCAAGGCGCGTTCTTCGGGGGCAAGCAGTTCAAGGGTGCCAACGATGTGGGCAAATGCCCCGCCCCGGTCAATGTCTGCCACCAAGATGGTGGGAGCTTTGAGGGCGGTGGCAATCCGCATATTAGCCAGATCCCGCTGTTTAATATTGATTTCGGCGGGATTGCCGTCCCCTTCACAAATTAAGAGGTCAAAGTCTTGACCCAGACGAGCCAGGCTTTCTTGAACAGCCTGCCAACCGCTCTCGAAGTAGGTTTCATGGTAGTGAGTGGCCGTGGTTTGACCGACGGGTCGCCCTTTAATGATGACTTGAGATGTGGTGTTGCCCTGGGGTTTAAGCAAGACCGGATTCATCTCGGCTTGGGGAGATACGCCAGCCGCCCAGGCCTGGACCGCTTGCGTATAGCCAATTTCAGCGCCGTTAGCGGTGACGTAGGCGCTAGGAGTCGTATTCTGTCCTTTGAAGGGAGCAACCCGCCAACCACGACGGCTGAGCATTCGACAGAGTGCTGTCACGAGTAGAGATTTCCCTGCGTGGGAGGTGGTCCCCACTACCATAATGGCCTTCATGCTAGAGCGTCTCCCGGTCCAATTAAATTATTACTGGTTGAAATATCGAGTTGGAATATCAATTTGGAATAACGGCCTTTCAATACAAGGTATCGGTAATCGTACTGCGTCAAGCTACGAATTGCGGATTGGTTAGCACTATTGCCTAACTGTGTTAGCACTATTGCCTAACCCTACCCAAACTAAATCATTTAAACGACGTTGGGTAACGCCTTGCTGCTAGTCCTTTTACATAGCTGCGGTCTCAAAGTTAACCTGGCTATCGTAGCCATGTCGGTAGTCTTAACCAGCGATTTTTGGTGTTGAGTACATAATCCACGAGGCTGCCTGTAGAATCCGGACGACCTGCGGACTCCCATTGTTCAACCAGTTGACGACCGATGGGCGTTAGTCGAAAGCTGTCGGTCAGTCCTTGTCCATCGACTTCTCGACGGACAATGCCGACAGTCATTAGCCAACCTAGGTGGTTGTCGGCGGCTATATCTGATAGGGGTTGACGGGTGTAGCCATTGAGCATGCCGCGATCGTCACTAATGGCTCTGAGGGAAACACTGTTGGATCGCATGGCTGCTAGCAGCTTCATGTAAAACGGGGCACAGCGTACTGCTCGTTGAGCACGGGATAAGGTTTTGGGGCGGTCGGGTAGGGAAGAGGAGGTCATGGAGGTGGGCAGTGGGCAATGAACAGTGGGCAGTAATGGGGTGAGCGTTTTTATCTAGGGATGTTACGGGGCGAGATTGTCGCTGGGTTCCTCATCATTAGTATCCCCCGCTATTGCCTTAGCGTCTGCATTTGGAGTGCTGCCAGCTTCATTGACTGGGAAACGGTTGAGCAGATAGGCTGCCTGTCGAGCCGTGGATTTGACGGTGTCGGGCAAAAAGGGAACGTGGGGAATTTGGGACAAGATATCCAGGGTACGTCGGAGGATACGTACGACATCGCCTTCGTCAAGGCTAGTGTTTTGACACAGCTCATTCCATTCAGTTTCTAAGGCCCATTCTTCGACGAGGGCGATGAGATTCCACTCTAGGGGGACGGGCAAGGTGACCTGATAGTGACGCTGCTGCTGAAACATTTGCCGTCGGATGGAGCGCAGACCGTCAAGGGATTCTACGACTGGGTCAGAGGTGTGGTATCGGGTCCAGGTGTCCGGGCGGCTGATTTCGGTCACGATGGCGGCACAGGCGGCGGCAAACTGGTGGGGTTGGAGGTGGTCAAACTCACCTGATCCTAAGGCTAGGGCGAGCCAAAGTTCGTTTTCTCCTCGGATGGCGGCGGCCATCTTTCCAAAGTTGGTGGGCTGGTTGTTTTCAAGACCGCCAAAGGCTTCGAGAATGGCCATTAAATTGAGAAATTCTTCCCAGTAGCGGCTGGCATATTTTTGGTATTTGACGTTGCGATCGCGAAGTTCAGCCTCTAACGTCTGTAGCCGCATCTGTTTTTTTAACAGCGACTTGGGTTTGCCAAACTGATTGAGCGGATGATTCTCTAGCATGGCTTCTACTGACTGCATGCGATCGCGCTGTTCTTTTACCTCTGGGGCTAGTTCATCAAGGGTGGGTATTTCCTTCGGGATTAAGTTCGCTACCTCACCACTGGTCGCATCGCCGCGGCATTTATTGCCAGCTCTGAGGGCCAGGGTGGCCGGTGGCGTCAGGTTATCCACCGCCGCAATGCGTTCGAAGTTTGTATAGAGCCCAAAAACATCCCGTGGGGCCGCCATGATCCAGCGATTGTCATCGGTCAGACAGGCCAGATAGAGCACCTGGCTAGACCCTTGCAGTTTGGCCACCAGCACCGCCGGTAAGGGATTGTGTACCGGAATGTGCTTTCCCTTAAGGGAAAGCACCGTGCCTGTGACAGCAAAGCTGGCTGCCGTTTCCAGATCGCCTGACAGAGTCTCGGTAGCCTGGGTGTCCAAAATTTTGAGCAGACGTCGTTCCTCGCGCAACCGCTCCCGCAGCTTGCCATACTCGGCAATAGTATCGGCCCCAATCGCCGTCAGCTGTTCGCGAATAAGTGCGATATTCTTTTCCACGTCGTCAATGGCCTGCTGTTGGGGCGCCAGGTGCAATGTGGAAAGATATTGACCAAAGCTGCGCTCAACCAGAGCCCGGGTTTCCTCTAAAGAATGGGTTTGGAGCAGGTTGAGCACCATGCCATAGCTAGGGGTGAACTGACTCACCAGCGGGTCCGGCTTAGCTAAGGCCAAATAACCAGCTTCTTTAGCCCCTTCAAAGGGGGTTTCCACAGTAACGACATGGCCTTCCACATCCATGCCTCGACGCCCGGCCCGGCCCGCCATCTGCAAAAATTCCGACGCCCGCAGCAGACGATGCCCGCTGTCCGTACGCTTGGATAAGCTTGAAATAACCGTGGTGCGGGCGGGCATGTTAATCCCTGCGGCCAAGGTCTCTGTGGCAAAAATCACCTTGATGAGTCCGGCCTGGAAGAGCTCTTCCACCAGACCTTTCCAGGCTGGTAAAAGCCCCGCGTGATGGGCGGCGATACCCCGATAAAGGGGGTCCACCTGCCCGGCACGAGCGGCTTCGGGGTTAGCCCTCAAAAAATCATCAATGCGGCGTTTGAGTACGCGGCCTTCGTCTGGGGTAACCAGTGCCAAATTGTTAATGGTCTGTACCGCCTTATCGCACCCCTTGCGACTAAAGATAAAGAAAATAGCTGGCAGCATATCCTTCTGCTGCAGCTGAGTGACAATAAATGAGTTGTTGGCCGTGACGGATTTCTTCTTTTGCCCCCGTTGATGGCGGGGAGGTTTACGCTGATTTTTGAGGCGGTTATGGAGGGCTGTTTTTTTGTCATTCAGCAGTGGAAAGATGCCCTTGCCCGTTGCAAAGTGAATCGTGAGGGGGACGGGGCGGAAGTCTGAATAGATTAGCTCGCTGGGACCATGGATTTTAGCAATCCAGTCGGTGAGCTGATCGCCATTGGCGACAGTGGCCGACAGCCCCACCAATTGAATTTTGGGTGGACAGTAGATGATGGATTCTTCCCACACGGTGCCGCGCTGGCGGTCATTCATATAGTGGCACTCGTCTAGAACCACTGTTTGCAGATCTTTGACCGCATCTCCGACCTCCCCCATGGTGGTGCCATAGAGCATGTTGCGAAAGATCTCCGTGGTCATCACCAGGATGGGGGCTTCCCGATTGACAGAGGTATCACCCGTCAGCAGCCCTACTTTGTCATAACCAAACAGGTTACGAAAGTCCCGCAGCTTTTGGTTGGATAGGGCCTTGAGGGGAGTGGTGTAAAACACCCGTTTATGGGTATGGAGTGCCCGATGGATGGCATATTCTCCCACGAGAGTTTTACCGGAACCCGTTGGGGCACAGACCACCACAGATTTATCCTGGTTAAGCGCCTCAATGGCGTCCACTTGAAACCGATCGAGCTGAAACGGAAATAAATTTTCAGGCGTTAAGACCAAAATCCTTGGCGACCTTTGTTGCGCGTAGGGTTTGACCACCTCATTGTGCCAGAGGACCGTATGGGTTGGGAGAATTAATGAACCCATGATGAGGCTGCGTAAAGACTCCTTGAACGGATTGGGGGTATTTACCTTCCCTTAACCTTCGCGATGGGTAATTACCCTACCTTCAAATTAAATCCTGACTGGAGTTTGGCCTTTGCAACCGTTTAGCCTGAGGCGGTTCCAGAAGGATAGCCCTGGGGGTACGACTCATTTTATCTGCACTTAGTTCAGAAAGTTCGAAAACGACACTATGACACTTAAATACACCTTAGGGGCGCTAGTCCCAGCTGCTGTTTTAGCTGGTGCAATGGCGGCTCCTGCATCTGCTTTTAGCCTCAGTCGACTAGGCGGGGCTGAGGTTGATGGGGGAGCGGAGATTGCTGCGTTTGATCCCGATAGCGATAACCTATTTGTCACCACGGGCGACACCATTGAAATTTTTAACCTCACGACACCGAGTACCCCCGCGTTTGTCAGTTCGATTGATCTGACCAATCCTGCCAACATTGGTGGGTTTGAAAGTGGTGGCGTCAACAGTGTCGCCTTTAGTAATGGCATTTTGGCGGCGGCAATTGAAGCTGACGTCAAGCAAGACAACGGTATTGTTGCCTTCTTTGATGCCCAGGGCAATTTTCAGATCAAATTTGATGTGGGTGCCCTACCAGATATGGTCACCTTCACCCCCGATAGCAGTAAAGTGCTGGTGGCTAACGAAGGCGAACCCAATGATGATTACGATGTGGACCCTGAAGGTTCCGTCAGCATCATTGATGTGATGAGCGGTACGGTCAACACCGTTGGTTTTACCGGGGTGCCCATCGATCCTGAGGTGCGCATCTTTGGCCCTGGTGCTACCCCTGAGCAGGATCTAGAACCTGAGTACATTGCGGTTGCTGAGGATGGATCCACCGCCTATGTGGCGATCCAGGAGAATAATGCGCTGGCGATTCTCGATCTAGAGACTGAAACCTTTACTGAGGTGAAGAGCCTAGGGTTTAAGGATCATAGCCTTGAGGGCAATGGCTTTGATGCTAGCAATCGAGATGATGCTATCAACATTCAGACCCATCCAGTGTTGGGGATGTATCAGCCGGATGCGATCGCAACCTACACCGCCAATGGTGCAACCTATGTCGTCACCGCTAACGAAGGCGATGCCCGTGACTATGATGGCTTTTCCGAAGAAGAGCGTGTCAAAGATCTAATCCTCGACCCCACCGCCTATCCCAACGCTGACGAGCTGCAGCAAGACGAAAACCTGGGCCGGCTTAAGACCACCAATACGCTGGGTGATACCGATGGCGATGGTGACGTTGACCAAATTTATAGCTATGGTTCTCGCTCATTCTCTATCTGGGATGCAGAGGGCAACCTAGTCTTTGACAGCGGTGACGATTTCGAGCAAATCATCGCTGCCGACTTCCCTGAGTTGTTCAACGTCAACAGCGGTGACCCCGAGGAGTTCGATCAGCGTAGTGATGACAAAGGCCCTGAACCCGAAGGTGTCACCATCGGCACCTTTAAAGGACGTACTGTTGCCCTCATTGGTCTAGAGCGTACGGGCGGTGTCATGGTTTACGACATTAGTGACCCCACCGCCCCCAGCTTCATTACCTACGAGCCCAGCTTTAGCGGTGATGTGAGTCCCGAGGGATTGCTATACATCAGTGCCACCGATAGCCCCAACGGCGAACCGCTGCTAGTACTCTCCAATGAAGTTAGCGAAACCATTTCGGTTTATCAAGCTGTACCTGAACCTGGGACGTTGCTCGGCCTGATGGGGGGTGCGGCGGCCCTTCTAGGGATGGCGCGTAAGCGGACGGCATAGAACAGACAATTACCACGACTCACGACTACGACCTCAGCCGTCTGATGACATAATCAGGCGGCTTTTCTAATGGCTTTCTAACGGCTCTTTGATGGCGTGTCTAATCCTCATACGAAATTCTGGCTGATAGTGTCCAGTATCGAAGAGCATCCATAAGGGTGTGCCCCTACAGGATTGTCTATTTTTAATCGGATTTAATGCCTTCGAATTTAGGATTAGTGGTCAAAACATAGATGGTGATGAGTGACAATCTTGCCAACGGTCTCAACCTACGGTCAAGCGTTCGCCAGGTTGTACTATGGATTCAGCTAAATCTCTGCCTAACGCCTAGAGACTCTTGACCAATGGGCAGGGCTATCTTTTGGTGAACAACCGCTGCCGTCTACCCATGCCCCACAAACTTCTATTTATTAGCAACGGCCACGGTGAAGATAATCACTCTTCCCACATTATTCGGAGTCTGCGAGAGTTAGCACCCGAATTAGACATTGCCGCTGCTCCCATTGTCGGCCAAGGCCATGCCTATCGCAGTATTGATGTGCCCATCGTGTCACCCACGCTCACCCTGCCGTCAGGTGGGTTTACCTACACCAACCGCCTACGGCTAATCAATGATATTCGCGCCGGGCTACTCACCTCTACCTGGCGACAGCTTCAGGCTGTACGGCGCTATGCGCCTCAGTGCGACCTGGTGTTTGCCACCGGCGACGTCGTCGGGCAATGTTTTGCCTATCTGAGCGGCAGACCCTTTATCTCATTTACCTCGCCGTTGTCGGCCATCTATGAAGGCACCCTCAACATTGATATGGTGCTCAAGGCTGTGCTCAAGTCTTCTCGATGTCTAACACTGTTTTCTCGTGATGCCTACACGGCTAAAGATTATCAAAAGCAAGGCTTTGCCAAGGCCCAATTTGGCGGCATTCCCTCCCTTGATCGCCTCAAACCCAAGGGAAAAGATTTGCAGCTGGATACTAGTCGACCGATGATGGCGCTGCTGCCCGGTTCACGTATTCCTGAAGCCATGCGCAATCTGAAGCTGCTATTGGGGCTAGCGGCAGAAATTGCCATGCTCAACCCCCAGGTGCAATTTCGAGCTGCCCTCGTGCCCGATGTCATGGCCGACTTAGATACTGTTGCTACAGAAGCTGGATGGCAGCATGACCACGGGGTGCTCACCTATGGGACTGAGGGCAAAACCATCGCCACCGTACTCTGTTCTAGCGATGCCTTTAGTGACATCGTTTGCCAGACCACCCTGGTCTTAGGCATGGCTGGGCTGGCTGTTGATCAGGCCATGGCCATTGGCAAACCCATTTTGCAAATTCCTGGGGCTGGCCCCCAGTTTACCTATGCGTTTGCCGAGGCCCAGGATCGTCTCCTGGGTCTATCGGTAAAAACCATCGGTACTGAGCCTGCCACACCTGCCATTCTAAAAGAAGCGGCTCAGTATGCTGTCGATGTGATCCAAGATGACGCTTATCTCAAAGCCTGTATTGCCAATGGGCAAGAACGATTTGGTCCCTTTGGCGCATCCTATCGTATTGCCAAGGTGGTGCTAGATACCCTTGAGCAACTTGATGCGGCAGCGGTTTCAAGTAACTAATCAAGTTTTTATGTCGAGATTTGAGATTCCCCTCTATGGCACAACAACGATCGGTCTATTGGCAGCTGCTGCCTTTTCTCAAGCCCCAGTGGCCCTTGTTCGGCTGGTCGTTTGTGTGCATTGTTGGCTATGTTCTAGCGACGGTGATGCTGCCCTATCTGGCAGGGCAGGTGACCTACTATATTAGCCAGGGGCAAGTGTCGAATATTGCTAGATGGTTAGGGCTGACCACCCTGGCGTTTCTCATTCAAAATCTTTTTCAATATGGTGAAAAGGTCTTTTCTATTCGAGCCTCTTTAGCTGCGGTGCTTGAACTTAGAAAAAAAGTCTATGCCCATCTGCATCAGCTGAGTATTGATTACTTTGCATCAGCCAAAACTGGCGATCTCTCCTACCGCCTTACCGAAGATATTGATCGCATTGGCGAAGTTATTTATAAAATGTCGCAGCAGTTTATCTCCTGCGTTTTTCAATTAATTGCCATTCCCATTTATATGTTTTATCTCAATTGGCCCCTCACCCTGGCGGGCTTTTTGATTGCGCCCCTGATGGCATGGCTGATTGGCAGCTTTGGTAACCGGATGTTGTCCCTGTCTCGCCGCAGCCAAAATGAGATTTCTAATCTGTCTTCATTACTGACCGAAGTGCTGGGTAACATTCGAGTGGTCAAGGCATTTGCGGCGGATGAGTATGAGGTGGGGCGCTTTAGCGCGGTGGCCGATGAAAATCGCATCGCCAAATATCGTACCGAGCATCTAACGGCAATTCAATACCCAGTGGTGGGCTTTTTAGAAGCGGTGGGCATTATGTTTTTGTTTTTGCTAGGAGGCTGGCAGATTGCCCTAGGCAGTCTCCAACCCCAGGAGTTTGTTAGCTTTTTGGTGGCAGTGGCGCTATTGATTGACCCGATTAACTTAGTAACCCAGCATTACAATTCTTTTAAGCAGACGGAAGCCTCGGCAGAGCGAGTGTTTGAGCTATTTGCCGAGCAGCCCACCCTCGAAAATCAGCCCAATGCTCGGGCCCTGCCGTCAATTACGGGCAAGGTGGAATATCGCGACATTAGCTTTGCCTATGCATCAGGTAAGCCGGTGTTTAAAGATCTCTCGCTACTGGTAAAACCTGGCGATGTGGTGGCGTTAGTGGGGCCTTCGGGGGCAGGTAAAACCACGTTGGTAAATCTGCTGGCACGCTTTTATGATCCTCAGGTAGGAGAAGTGTTGGTAGATGGCATCGATATTCGACAAGTGACCTTGCGGAGTCTGCGCCAACAGATTGGCATTGTGCCCCAAGAGACAACGTTGTTTTCGGGCACAATTGCACAAAATATTGCCTATGGTCAGACGAATCTAGACTATGGGGCTATTGAAGCGGCAGCGCGGGTTGCTAATGCCCATGAGTTTATTCAGCAGTTTTCCCAGAGCTATTACACCTGGGTAGGGGAACGGGGAGTGAATCTGTCGGGCGGTCAGCGGCAGCGTATTGCCATTGCGCGGGCGATTTTGTTGAACCCGCGAATTTTGATTCTGGATGAAGCGACGTCAGCCCTGGACTCTGAGTCCGAAGCGTTAGTGCAAGAGGCACTGGAGCGGGCAATGGAGAACCGTACGGTGTTTGTGATTGCCCATCGTCTTAGCACGGTACGGAAGGCTAATCGAATTTTGTTTATTGAGCATGGACAAATTGCTGAGTCGGGAACCCATTTAGAACTTTTAGAACAACAGGGGCGATATGAACAGTTCTATGCGCAACAGTTTAAGGAGTAAGGCTCCTGTGCGTGATCTGAAGGGTCTGAGGCTGTGGGCTAGTCAACGGGCTATCAGCTCAATTGTTTTCGATGGCATTGTCTAGATTGGCCAGCTGATGTCGCACCATTTCAATGACCTTAATGGGGTCTACGGGCTTAGACATAAAGTCTGTAGCGCCTACGGCCTTTGCCCGCATCCGATCGACCAGTCCATCATTACCGGTCAAGATTACGATGGGAGTCTTGTGAAATGCTTTGACGCGACGAACTTGTTTACAAATCTCGTAGCCATTGGCCACAGGCATGATCAAATCTAGAAAAATCATGTCGGGTCGGTGGCGAATGATTTGGGCTAGGGCCTGAATAGAGTCTTGCACACTGGTGCAGCGATACCCTGCCGGACGTAGGGCTTCTTCCATCAGATAACCTACCTGGGGACTGTCATCGATACAAAAGATCAGGGGAAGTTTTTTGGCGACTTGGAGGGGAACTTTTTGTGCCATGGAGGCCTGGGGACTGGGCAGGTCGTCAATGGGATTGAGGGTGACGATACCCCGTTCCACATAGCCGGCTAACATGCGTCCTAATGCAGGCATCTCCCGTCCGGTAATCTGACTTAGCTCTCGCAACGAACGATTGCCTTGGAGCAGGCGTTTGAGAATTTGATATGTTCGTGGCTGGGTACACTGTTTGAGCCGTTGATTGTCAATGATGATGGGTGACAGATTTGGCGATAGGTTGCCGAGTGCTGTATCTTGCCATGACTGCAGCTCAGTTTTGACGTTGTAAAACAGCGATGTGCTGCTGAGAATGGCCATGGGTTGAGATAAGCGCGATTGACGATCGGTGGTATGCGAAATTTCGGAGAGATCGCCCACGGCATGGCAAATGTCGAATAGGATTTCTGAAAGGGTGGATTGGATGATTGCGATCGCAATCTCACGGTGTAGCTGTTGCCGGCGTAATAATACGGACAGTGCCACATACTCCCAATGGTCAAATAAGTCAGGTTCCCTTAGCCGCACCTCACTGGGCGGTAGGTCTGGGCAGTGGGTCTTCAGCAGACGCTGCCATCGCCTAAACCGATGTTGCCCACCCCCGGCCCACAACAGTCGTCCTACTCGAAAATCAAGCCACCATTGCTCACCAGCTATGGTCTTTAAGTGAATATAGCCATTGGTCTGGGTCTGAATAATGACCTTGACGGTTTTAATCAGTGTAGACACTGAAAACCCATTCTCTAGCGGCACTATATTAAGTACAGACTCAGTCATGGTATTAAATATTTGGCTGTGTTTTTGCCGGTAAATAATAAAAAAGGTCTACGTATCCACCCAAGCTATTAGCGCTCAAAACTATCAAATAACCCTAGGTAATGGGAACGTTAGTCTCTATTGCTGACATCAAGACAGTGCTCTTTTGTAATGGAATGCAATAGGAAACGTTGACCTACTAATTATTGGTCAGATCAATATAGTTTCCTGAGACAAGCCACTAATGTTTAAACGTCTAGAGTTACCTTCTTAAGTTTCCCGAACCTTAAGAAGGCATAACAATATCTGCTCACCAGCTATCAGCGATCAAAGCAGCTATGGCTGGTTAAGGAGACTGTACCGTAGTCAGAGAAAATAAGCTTAGGACTAATAGTGAGATAGAGAAGTGCTGTAGGAAAGGATTATTTTTTGATCCTAAGTAATAAAAGAAAGTATAAACTCTAAGCAAGTATTACAGCCGTATCTATTACCATTAATATGTAAAAATCCCATAGATATATGGTGAAATAGATGGCCCAGTGACTGGCCCCTCCCAATCGGAAAAAATGTCAGCTTTTCAGTTTTTAGAAAATGAAGCTAACGGTCTAAATGTCAGGGGTTTCATCGGTCTAGTAGTCTACGTCTGCTCTATTGGCTATGTCAGGTTAAACACATCACGGCTTTTTAAACGTTAGGCATATGGATATCCAAGAACGTATTACCCGCCAACGAGTGCACCACATTGTTGCTAGCTATCAGTTAGATGGTGATGATGGTGATGCGTTTGCCGATACTTTAAGTCAGCTACTAGAGACGTACCCACAAGCTCTAATAGAGTTAGCCCTGGCCGAATCCATCGTTGAAGGATGGTCCGATATCCCCATGCCAAAAGGGATCCCTTTTATTCAGAAGGTGCAGAACAAATTGCAGTCCTGGCAGCCCGATCTCGAACTGCTTAGCGGTTCGTCAACATCACTAAAAACCCTCAACCCTCAATTTTATCGGGCGATGTCTTCGGATGTGAGAGCTATTGATTCACGTTGTATTAACCCTGAGACTCTCGGCATAACCCTCACCCCTGGCCAGTTCGAGCAAATTACTGGGTTGGATGCAGGCCTACTCTTTGATGAGAAGGGCGACGTGCTGGTTACCTATCCGGTGGAGACGAGTAAACCGCTTGAGCCATGGCAGTAATCCCTGTGGTTGCATAGCCTGCGTTTTTAAGGGTAGTCGCCGCTGCGCGTGCCGTGCTGCCTGTGGTGTAAATATCGTCAACGAGTAGGATGGGCCGACTGCGTGCTTTAAACGTGCGCGCTTTCAGAGTAGGACTAACCTGAAAGGCACCTGTCACATTCGCTTGCCTTTGCGTGACCCCCAGACCATACATGGCCTCCGTGGCTTTGGTGCGAACTAGACCATGCTCTGCCATTGGCAGCCCGGTCACCCGACAAAACCCTGTGGCAATGAGGGCAGCTTGATTATATCCACGCTGCTTTAGCTTGTCCTCGTGCAGTGGAATGGGCACAACAATAGGTAGCTGCATCTTGGTTTTGAACCGTCCATGGGCGTTCCAGTGGTGGCCTAACTGATGGCCTAACCAAAGTCCAAGTTCTGTCTGGTTGCCATACTTTAGCAGGGCTAACGTTTGTTTAAGCGGTCCGCGATATTGCCCCCATGAAAAGATGAATAAATCCCTGCTGTTGGCGCCTGGTCTGTGGCTAGCTAACGTAGCTGCATGCCCTGAATTCGAGGATGGCCAACGACATTCCATAAGTTGTCGATGACAATCAGGGCAGAAAATCTGTGAAGCGTTGCGCTGGCAGAGGGGACAAGATGTGGTGAGAAAAAACTGAGTGAGTCGCTGTAGGGTCTTAGATAAAGCCATAGGACGGTAGATGCTGCAGACCTGAGACTCAAGATTTTTTATCACCTACTTTGACATTGGTCACTCGACCATCGGGATAAACTAAGGCCATCGTATTGTCTTGACTTTTCTGTGTTTGAGAGGATGACTGGCCGTTAGCGTTAGTCTGGCTACTATTATTTTGGCTCAAAAGAGTCTTCGCAGATTTCATATGGATTGCTAGTGGTACAGGTCTGTTTAATTGTTCATCAACTGGAACGGATATCGTTAGGGTGAAAACATGGATGTTAAATACTTTGTTATGAAAAAAAAGGTGAAGCCTCTAGAGCCATGTCATAAAAGCCTTTGAGGTTGTACTAACAATGCTTGATTTGATCCTAACGGCTACCTGTGAAGTTTAGAAAGCTACGAATTTTAAGCTTGGTCAAAGATAGGATGTCTTTAACTCATAACAACTTCAAGAAACTAAGTTTGCATCCGCCAGAAATCTGAATGGCTTACGCAAATTGTCATAGGGCTTCTGCGGGCTTTTTGTTTAACAGATCGCCCCCATGGGGTGGTTAATTCACGTACAATCAACACTGTTTGGCCTAGCGCAGTAAAGTTTAGAGAGGATAGACCCTTGAAAACGCGTGTGATTGTGGTTCGCCACGGTGAAAGTACATTTAATGTGAAACGTATTATTCAAGGGCACCATGATGAGTCGCTTCTGACGGAAAAGGGAGAGGCTCAAGCGCGTCGGGTGGGACAGTTTTTGAAAGGAATTACTATTGATGTAGCCTATTGCAGTCCCCTTAAACGAGCTGCTCGAACGGCGGCGTTAATTGCAGAGACGGTCGGTTTGAGCTGTGCTCCTGAGCCTACGGACTTACTCAAAGAAATTAGTCTGCCCCTGTGGGAAGCCAAGTCGTTTGCCGATGTTGAAGTTGAGTATCCCGATGAATATCGGGCTTGGCGCCATCAGCCCAACGACCTTAAAATGGCTGTGCCCCAGGCTGATGGCACGACCCAGATGTTTTACCCTGTTCGTGCCATATGGCAGCAGGCGGCTAAATTTTGGCAAGGCTTGTTAGATAAACATCAGGGAAAAACTGTTTTAGTGGTTGCCCACAGTGCCATTAATCGAGCCTTGGTGGGGACGGCAATTGGTCTGGGGCCCGAGTCGCTTAACCGGATGTATCAGGCTAACTGTGGTGTCAGTGTGCTCAATTTTCCAGGAGAGTGGGGCGAGCGGGCTCAGCTGGAGTCCATGAATTCAACCAGTCACATGGGTACTCCCATACCGGTTCTGCGTAGCGGTTTTAAAGGACCCAGGCTTTTACTGGTGCGCCATGGAGAAACGGAATGGAATCGAGAGTCACGCTTTCAAGGGCAGATTGATATTCCATTAAATGATAACGGTCGTGCCCAAGCTGCCCAGGCGAGTGAGTTTTTAAAGGTAATTCCCATTGATGGAGCGGTATCTAGCTCTATGATGCGTCCGAAGGAAACCGCTGAAATTATCTTGCAGCAGCATCCTTCAGTGTCCCTGGCGGTGACTGAAGGCCTATGGGAAATCAGCCATGGTCAATGGGAAGGCAAATTTGAACATGAAATCAAGGCCGAATTTCCAGGCATGTTAGATGCCTGGCAGGCTCAGCCTGAAACGGTTCAGATGCCGGATGGGGAAAATTTGCAAGATGTGTGGGCGCGAGCCGTTGACGCTTGGGAGGCCATTGTCACCCAGTACAGCCATCAGAAGACGCCGCAAACGGTGCTGGTGGTGGCCCATGATGCCATTAATAAGTCCATCCTGTGTTATGTGACTGGCCTTGGCTCAGAGGCTTTTTGGCAGTTTAAGCAGGGCAATGGTGCGGTCAGTGTCATTGATTACCCTGACGGTGTGGGGAGTGAGCCGATGCTGAGTGCAGCAAATATCACGGCGCACCTGTCGGGCAGTCTATTTGATACGACGGCGGCCGGAGCCCTATGAGGATCTGATGGAAGAGGCCAAAGGGAACGTTTCAGATAGCTTTATACGACAGGTGCGCATCTTGGATCCGCTGACTCAGCGAGATCAGGTGGGGGATGTGTTGATACGGGATGGCGTGATTCAGGCGCTGGGTGAGTCGCTGGTGCATCCTGGCGATGGTATCAGAGACATTGATGGGCAAGGCTGCGTCTTAGGGCCGGGGCTCGTGGAGCTGTACAGCCAAACGGGTGAACCCGGGCATGAGTCGCGTGAAACCCTACGCCAGCTGTTGGTGGCCGCTGCCCAGGGTGGGTTTACCCGAGTTGGGATTTTGCCCAATACGATACCCGCTGTGGATAATTCCGCCCAGGTAGCGCAGCGGTTGGCTTATGCCGTGGAACAGTCTCAGGTGCTCCCGTGGGGGGCGATTACCCATGGAACCCATGGTCAGCGCCTGACGGATTTGATCGAGCTGGGTGCGGCGGGGATAGTTGGTTTTTGTGATGGCCAGCCCCTATGCAACGGTCTTATGGTGCGGCATTTGTTGGAATATACCCAACCGCTGTCGTTACCCATGGCTCTGTGGCCGTGTGCCAGCCATGATGGTGGGGATGAAGGAATTTGCCGCGATGGTGCAGATGCTATTCGATTAGGGCTATCGGTGCTACCGGCTACGGCTGAAACCATACCGCTAGCAGAGCTGTTGGAGGAAGTTGCTATCTGCCCTCGATCGATACATTTAATGAGAATTTCCACGGCCCGTAGTGTGGAGCTGATCCGTGCCGCTAAGGGGCGTGGTCTACCGATTACCGCCAGTGTCACCTGGTTACATTTGCTGTTTAGCACCGCTGATTTAGATAGCTATGCGCCCAGTTTGCGGTTAGCGCCGCCTTTAGGGACTCCTGGGGACCGGGAAGCTTTGATTGTTGGTTTAGAAGATGGGACGTTGGATGCGATCGCAACCGACCACTGTGCCCACACCTACGAAGAAAAAGCGGTCCCTTTTGGCGTAGCTCCACCCGGTGCCATTGGGTTGCAACTTGCCTTACCCATGCTTTGGCAGACATTTGTAGCGACCCAACGGTGGAGTGCCCTACAGCTGTGGCGTTATCTCAGCCTTAACCCGGCTCAGTGCTTAAACATCGACACGGCCACAGTGCAGGTGGATTCCCCTGCCAATCTGGTGCTATTTGACCCCAACCATCAATGGACGGCTACCTCAAGTACCTTGGGTTGTGACCCCATCAATACACCCTACGGCCATAGAACGATTCGCGGTCAGGCTAAACATGTTTGGGTGCCGGCGGCCCAATCTGTGTAATGTCTAGCTAACGCCTAGCTAGACCGTAGGGATGTTTGTAGCTGCGTAAATTAAACCGTTAAAACTCGTCTCACTGGCGCTTGAGTAGACCCACACGGTTTGGCGGCCAAAATCTAACGACCGCTTTACCAATGATCTGATCCTCGGGTAAAAACGGTTCTGACCAGCGATGGCTATCTTCGCTATTGTTGCGATTGTCACCAAAAACAATGTAGCTCTCGGCGGGGACGGTTTCAGGACCCCACTGATAGTTGGGCGGCGTTTTGATATATCTTTCATCGAGGGGAGTGTCGTTGACCAAAACCTGCCCATCCGTCACTTCTACCGTATCCCCTGGTAGTCCAATAACTCGTTTAATAAACGCATTACGCGGTTGCCCCGCAACATTAAATTCTTCCGGCGGCCAAAAGACAACAATGTCTCCCCGCTCTGGCACCGTCAGATAGTAGCTGATTTTTTCAATTACCAGACGGTCATTGACTTGCAAGGTGGGTTCCATAGACCCCGTTGGAATATAGCGAGCTTCGGCCACAAACTGACGAATTCCCAGGGCCAACACCACGCTGAGGCCGATGGTTTGTATGCTCTCAATCCAAATATTAGTGCCTTGCTCTTTATGATTAGCCACAACAATTGGCCCTAGCTACGTAGGGAGACCAGAGTACATCTGAGCAGATCATAATCAATTTAATCTAAACCACCAAGACGGGTAAGGGGCCAAAAACGCACGACGGCCTTGCCAATAATCTGGTCTTCGGGTACGAACGGTTTTTCAATTTCCCAGGCGTGGCTGTCATAGCTAGCATTGCGGTTATCACCCAGCACAAAGTAGCTATCTGCGGGGATGGTCAGTGGGTCCTGCTCATAGGTAGGTGGCGACTGAATATAGCTTTCATCCTGGACTTCACCATTTACCAAAACAGTCCCTTCCGTAACCTCTATCGTATCCCCAGGTAAACCGACAATTCGCTTGATAAATGCATCCCGTTTCTTGCCCCCAGGTACAATTTCTGACGGTGGCCAGAAAACGACGATATCGCCTCGCTGAGGCTCTTGAAACCGATAGCTCAGCTTTTCAATCACCAGGCGATCGTTAATCTGTAAGGTTGGCTTCATCGACTCAGATGGAATGTAGCGTGCTTCCGCTACAAATTGTCGAATGCCTAGGGCAAGCGCAATGCTAAGTCCAATGGTTTGGAAGCCTTCAATCCAGGGATTTTGCTGTTTTTGAGACACAGTTGACGATTAGAAGTGGTGGGATAGTGCTGTTAACAAGCGTAGCGTGCGGTGAGTGGCGAACGTAGATAGCCGGTGGTGTTTCCCCTGGGGCCGCCACCTGGCAACTCAAAGCTCAGAACCCAACGTACACGCCCTCAGTTTAGATGCGCGTTCGAGTATATGCATCTGTCAGGTTAGTTAGGACAATGGACATCTCTGAAAGCCTTAAATTACAACCGCTACCCTGACTCACCATCAACGTTGGCGCCGCCTCTCCTTTGGAGATATGCATCCGTATGATGGCTATATACCCACCGTGCCAGTAGAGTACTCTTGACGGATCATAGTAAACTTAGGGCCAAAATGGCCAGCGGGCAAGTTCTATGGCCTTTAACGAAACTGGGTTGGAGCTTGCACACCTGTTTGTTTAGAGCGTTTGAGCCAAATGCCTCGTAACCCAGCGGCGTTGGCTCCCTTTAGATCATCTTTGCGACTGTCGCCTACGTGCCACGCTTCTTGGGCGTTACAGCCATGTTTTTGCAGAGCTGTGGTGAAAATCAGTGGGTTGGGCTTGGCTGCCCTTGCTTCGGTGGAAATGGTAATCGTTTGGAAATATTGCCTGAGTTCTAGGGCATCGAGCACGGCATAGATGCGTGAATCAAAGTTGGAAATAATCCCTAAGGGGATACCCATGTGATGCCATCGCTTAAGCGACTCTATGGTGTCTCCATAGATGATCCAGGGGGCTGCTGTGGCGAAGTGCTGATATACCCCTTCAAAAAAACTCTCAAAGTCAGCAAAGTGATTGAATACATCTGCCCGTTGAAACGTATCGCGGGCAATGGCTAACCACCATAGATACTCACGGTGGGGAATTTCAACCGCAGGTACATCAGGAAATGCCATGGCATCAGCTGCTGCAAAACTTCGATAAAAGGCCTGGTCTAACTGCTGTGCCGATGTGCTCACCCCCGCTTGCTGCGCTAGGGTCTGATACACTTCACCGACGCTGCCCTTGACACCAAAAAGGGTGCCAACTGCGTCGAGAAAGATGACTTTGGGTTTGGACATGGAAATGGGGGCCGCTGGGGTGGGCTTTGGGGTGACTGCAAGATGCACTCAATCTTTACGATACTGATAATAGCTCCCGCAGAGGCTGACTAATCCAATTTAGACCCACCCGTAACTGATGCTCAAATGTGGGCATGCGATATAAGTAGGTCAAGCGGCGGGCGATGTGGGCGACGGTTCCATCGAGGGTTAGCCCTAGTCCCGTGAGGGTGGCCGTGTCGTTGCCCAGGGTCATCATTTCACCCAGGTGCTGATATCTAAAGGCGAGGGGGGGACGACCGGTGAGGGATGCCCAGATATTCCAAGCGGTGTAGTCGGCCTGCTGAAGCGCGGCTTGGGCTGTGGTGGGTACGGTGTGCCCGTCAGCATCTTTACCGTCGGCTAAATCGCCAAGGGCAAAGATAGTGTCTTGGCCCAAGAGTTGTAGGGTGGGTTGAATTTTGAGCTGCTGACGGTCATTTTTTTCGAAGGGCAGACTGGCCACTAGGGGGTTAACCTGATTGCCTACGGTCCAAAGTACTAGGTCTACGGGGAGAACGTCGGTCTGGTCTTTATATCGTAGCGAGATGGTATCGACTCCGACCTCGGTCACTGTGGTTTCATAGTCAATCCAGATGCCTTTTGCAGTCAGGGCTTCTTGGGCTGCCTTTTGGTTGAACTCTGGGGAATTTTGTAAGATGGCGGTGCCGCGCTCGACAATGCGCAGCCGCCCTCGTTCACCCAGACGTTCTGCTATTTTGCAGGCCAGTTCTATCCCGCTGTAGCCACCGCCCACGACGGCCACACGGATTTTATCGGTGTTGGAGCTTTCGACCTCGCGCAGACCTTCTTTAAGGGTGTAAGCATCATTGAGGGTGCGAAATGCGATCGCATGTTCCTTTACCCCCGGTGCCATGTCCATCGGCGTCTCACCCCCAAGCGCCAAGACCAATCGGTCATAGGGCAAGACAGTATCATCCTGTAGGCACACGGTATTCGCGGTGGTATCAATGCCAGCGACACCACTTTGATGAAACTTGATGCCCGTTCCTGCCAATAGCTCGGTGTAGGGTGGGGCGATCTCCCAAGTCTGTAACTCATCGGTAACCAACTCGTATAGCAGTGGGGCAAATACAAACCGATCGCGCTGATCCACCAACGTTATCTCTGGTTTAGCCATTTTGTCCCATGGCAATCGACTCAGGGCCAGAGCCGTATACAGGCCGCCAAAGCCGCCGCCCAAAATCACCACACGCTGGTTTGATACTGCCATTGAGCCGTTGCTAATAAGGTAAGTTACCGTTTATTAGGATAACGCGGCTAGTCAGGGAAGGGGAGAACGAGGCCAGTCATTAACCCGCCTCTGCTTGATAGCTATTTCTTTGGGTTGGGGTGGCAAATAGGTGGCGGAAACTGGCCTGGCGTGTATCAGCTGGTTCAGGTGCATCATCCCAAAGGCTCTCATAGAAAAAGAAGGTCATGCCCAGACCAGAGGCGCGGGCGGCTTTCACTTTTGACTCAATAAAGCTGATGGGGACAGGAATGTTACGGAGCCCGGTGAGAATGCCCGCTGCTGTCGGTATTTTTTGCTGAGCTTCCCGAATCGATGGGGCGTGCAGCTGATGGCGAAAATCTCCTAGATTATTGCGATAAATTTGCACAATCAGCTCATCAACCCAGCCCTGCCGCACCCAGGTGAGCCAATCTTGTAACTGTCCCTCATAGGCAAAATCGTAGGGGTTAGGTGCAATTGAGAAAACAATATTACGTCGTCGGGCTTTGAGATCGGCATTGAGGGTTTTAACAAATGCGCTCAGCTTATCTGCACGCCACTTTACCCAGTCTGGATTGTGGGGGTCGTTGGGGACGTCCTTGTCGGTTTCCGTTTTGTAAAGCTCGCGAGTATAGCTGTCGTAGCCAAACTCCACTGGCAAAATAAAATGGTCATCAAACTGCACACCGTCCACATCGTAGCGGCTGATTACTTCCAATAGCATTTGGGTGATAAACTGCTGCACCTCTGGCTTGTAAGGATTGAGCCAGACCATATCGCCCCCCTCTCTGCTGGTATCTATACGGCTGCCGTTTCTCTTTTGGGTGAGCCAACTGCTGTGGACAGTGGCTAGCTCAGACGTGGCTGGTGCCATAAATCCAAACTCAAACCAGGGGATAACGGACATTCCTTTTTCGTGGGCTTTAGCCGTCAGCTCTGCCAGAATGTCGTAATCTTGGATGCCACGCCGGACAAAATGCTGAATCCCTGCCCGTCGAGTCGTGCCGCTCTCAAAAAATGCATACCCTCCGTTCCAGGCCACAGGATATAGGGTGTTGAAATTAAGTTCAGCTAGCTGGTCGATGGCGCTATGGAGCTTAGGACGGTCCACGAGGACGTCGGTGTCATTGGTGGTCACCCATACGCCACGAAGCTCTTGGGCTGTGGGGGGCTGCACCATTGCCGTGGCCGGAGTGATGGCGTGGAGCGTAATGACAACAAGTAGGGACAACCCGAAGAGCAAAATAGATAGTGGTTTCCAGCGCCAAATGTGTGAGTGCATAGCGTTTACAAACTATTTTTAGTTTTAACGGGAGGGACTACCCTGCTATGGCGCAGAGCGGCTCAGTAAAGGAGGGTATAACCGATGTGAGTTTAGTTATTCATGGATGCATTGCCTGTTTCAGCATAGGCAAAGGGGTAACGATAGAAAATTCATCTGATAGGTATTGAGCTGTATTGGTTTAACTGTGGAGTGGCGACTGTGCCTTGCATCCAAGCGTTGGATTTTGGCCAGGGAACTAAATGGGGCTATGCAATCTTTGCCGTTGCTGATTTAGAGGATGAACCGATCGACGAGATATGCTATGGAACAGTATCTCGCAGATAAAATCATACCGAGGAACAGCAACGCTCAATCTTTTATAGGATTGACAGACTGTTGAATGTGTTAGACTCGGCCCCCGGACCCCGAATGTTGAGGGCTTTGAGTTTGGTCTCCCCAGCATTAGAGAAAACCCTACTGTGCCTTGTTGGGAAGACGGAGTGTCTTCCACTGAAGGAGGGCTCGATATTTAGCAGATGATTAGGACCCTCTGTTTAGTCTAGAGATGGCCAGCCTGCAAAGCGTTAGAACTCGATGAGATCTTTCTCGGTTCGAGACCGAGTCTCAATGCTCAGCTATCTAACGTTTTATCGAGGGGCTGTATTTGCCAACCCTAGCCTTTTATTGTCTCATGAAAAAGCCCTGACTTAGCCCCGGCCAAATCCTAACTGTCTCATTAATGGATGGTCCTGTACCATGGGCAACATTTCTTGAAACCAGAGACGGGCCATGGCTTCTTGACCCTGCAGCATTAATAACCGACTGCGAGTTAACATCAGACCCACAAATTCATCCGCAGTCAACTTAGACCGTTGTAACAACCCATCTAGAACAGTTTCAGCTGCGTCTAAATTCTCTTCTTCCAGATAGAGTTGAGCCATGGCTACCCGGCTATCCACATCCTCTGGATGCTGATCAATAATCTGTTGTGTCAGCTGACGAGATTCTGCTAGCTTGCCCTGGTGGGTGTAGGCCAGGGCCAAATTATTGAGTAATTCAGGATTGTTAGGCTCCAGTTCTAAGGCCTGTTTCAAGTAGTCTTCAGCTGTTGTTGCTGCTTTAGAAGACTCCAGCGCAATCTTTTTCATGGCCTTGTCTAAAAGCTCATCTGCCTCGGGCGACTCAACTGTTGGCGATTCTGGCACCAGTTCATAGGTGACTAATAGCAAGTTTTCATGCCACTCTCCCTGGAGCCAAAGTCGATTGGTCGTCAGCTGATGATGACGTGCCAGATAGGATGCCAGATGATATCGCTGAGCATCACTCCCATAGGTTCCTACCACAAACTCATTCAGTGCTGCCAAATGTGGTTCACTTGGATGACTTTTTGCAATTGCCATGGCCAGCATACGTGCCCTTGGGCTACCTCGCTTGAGCCATACGGGTACTAGCTGACTAATAAATGGATAGTCTGCTAGTAGGGTCTCTACGGCTGTCACTAAAGCAGGATGGGGCGTACGCTCGGGTGTCAGGGCCAGGGCCACCTGACGCAGGTCTTGATATGCGCCATTTTCTACCCAGCTATTAAGCTCAAACGGCCATGGCCCTTCTTTAAAGGTGGAGGCCATGTCAAAATCGTCCAGGTTTTCCTGAGCCACTTCCATGTCAGGATATAGCTCCAGTGCCAGTTTCCACTGTTTTCTGGCGGCTACTGGGTCCCCCTGACGCACTAGGGCTACTGCCACAAGATGATGGAACAGACCTGTCACAACCGGTCGATTCTCTTTCTCTGGATCCGGTGGGACGGTTGCTAGCAAGTCTGTGATGGCCGTGGTGTCATCTAAATAGGCCAGTGCCTCTGCCTTACGGGTTAGATCATTGGGCTCAGTGCTAGTGTTGGCTAGCAGATGAATTTTGTGGGTTTCAGCTTCATCAAAGCGGCCTCGCAAACAGAGGAACCGGACTAGATTTGCTCGCAGAAGACTGCTGTCGAGATTTGATTCTAATGTGGTTTGTAGGGTTGAGATCGCATCCTCGTACTGGTCATTGGCCATATAGGCGAGGGCCAAGCTATTGTGACCAGGAATAAAATCAGCCCGTTGTTCTAGCAGTGTGTGGGCTGTCTTAATAGCTTTGTGGGCTTGGCCAATTTCCGTATAGGCCCGTGTCCGTTCATAGAGAATTCCCAATTCCCAATCCTCTGGATAGCTCAGCCCTATGGAAGCCAGCACATCTGAGATATTAGGCTCAATCATGGCTAAATGTTCTTTGCCTTCGACGCTACCGGTATGTTCGGGCCAGCGCTCAATTGCATAGCGATATTGTTGTATGCCTAATAAAGGGTAGTAGTTGAGCACATAGGCATAGCCCAATAAAAAATTAACCCGAGCATCGTTGGGCTTAATGGCCAAAAACTCTTCACATACGGCCAGATATTGGTGTAATTGCCCTAACTCGTAATGTACCTCTATCAGATGGGCCAAAACCTCTAAATTGTCAGCATGAGACTCCTTTAGCCTGATCAAAAGAGAATAGGCATCTAACCACTGCTCCCGTCGAATCAGCGCTTCCGCTTGTGCTAAGTCCGTTGCTAGGGACTGACTGCCAAATCCACGGGCTAGGACGGTTTGCTTTTTCTTTTTGGTTTTCTTAGCCATTGGGCATTACTGGTAGATTCATTCACTGTAGGGGCAAGTGATTTCCTTAATGCCAAAGATTTAGAAAACATATAATATGCGATTTTGCTGATCCTCGGGAGGATGTTGTCTCAGAGCTGTTGGTTTAATGCCAGAGGGCTAAATACATGTGGCCATTGGCTATGTTGTATCCGTCAGGGTAGTTAGGTCAATGGATATCCTTGAAAACCTTGCATGACGACAGCTAACCTGATGTGCATTGACGTTGGCGTTGCCTCTTCTTTGGAGATACGTATCCGCCGATGGCTAGTCAATTGCTATAAATACAGAGAGGGTTCTCTTGCTTGTCCATGTCTACTTCAACTTGGTCTGGTCGTCATAGGGACAAAGACACACTGCGGCAGCGTATTTGGTCCACGCTTAAAAAACATCAGGCCACTCGTCGCGATCCGGTGGGTCATATTCCTAATTTTATTGGCGCTGAGATAGCTGCTGAGCGTCTGGCTAAAACCGATCTATGGCAAGGGGCGCAGGTTGTTAAATGTAATCCTGATTCGCCCCATACGGCGGTGCGATTACGGGCGTTGGTCGATGGTAAAACCCTATATATGGCGGTGCCCCGCCTCTCTCGCAAAAAATGTTTTGTTGAATTAACAGCGGCAGCCCTCAAACAAAAAGATATTGCGTTAGAAGAGGCTGCAACCATGGGCGGTGCTATGCGCCATGGTCGGTTAGTTGCCTTTGGCGAAATGCAGGCCGTTGATTTGGTTGTCGTAGGCTGTGTTGCCGTTGCTTCTAACGGCGGTCGTACCGGGAAAGGGGCGGGCTTTGCTGATTTAGAACTGGCGATGCTGTCGGAATATAAGCTGCTGGTTGAGCATACCCCCATTGTCACGACCGTCCACGATTTGCAGATTGTCGATGCTAGGGAGCTGCCCATGCAGACCCATGACTGGGGGGTAGACTTAGTGGTGACCCCGACGCAGTGCTTGATCACCGAAAATAATCATCCCAAACCGGCTGGCTTGGATTGGAATACCCTTCAACCGGAGCAAATTGCCAGTATTCCGATTCTACGAGCCTGGTCTAGCCTCCAGCGATCAACTTAACCCGCAACATTACAAACCTGTTTATGGCGTTACCCCCTAGTTTGCTGATTCGTACGGCCAAAACAATCTGGACTACCCTCTGGCGTACCATGATGTCCCAGATGGCTCCTAGCGATAAAGCCGGCAACTATCAGCGGCCAAAGAGTGTGTTTTGCGATCGCATCCCCTCAGGCCAATATCCAGCTGCGCCCAATCGCTATCGGCTAATTGTGGGTATGGGATGCCCCTGGGCCCATCGCACTCTGATTGTTCGCGCCCTCAAAGGCTTAGATACGGCCATTGCAGTGACGATTGTGTCTCCCTCAGGCAATGAAGGTTGCTGGGTATTTGATCACCCTTCCGATCAAGACTCCCTGAGCTGTCGTACGCTGCCTCAGTTTTATGCCAAAACCCAAAAGGGGTATCAGGGACGAGCCACAGTTCCTGCCCTATGGGATAGCCAAACCAATACCATCGTTAACAATGAGAGCGCTGAAATTATCGAGATTTTGAACGCAGCTTTTAATGAATGCGCTCCCCAACCCGATCTGAATCTTTATCCGGTTGAGTTGCAACGTGAAATTGATCGATGGAATACCCTCATTTATAGCGCCATAAATAATGGAGTTTACCGCTGTGGGTTTGCCCAAACCCAGACCGCTTACGAAGCTGCCTGTAATGAGCTGTTTGATACTCTAGATGTCATTGATACAGCCTTAGCGACCCAGCGTTACCTCTGTGGTGAGCGGCTAACTCTGGCAGATATCCGCTTATTTACCACCTTGATTCGTTTTGATGTTGCCTACTATGGTCTCTTTAAGTGCAACCGGCATCGTATCGCTGAGTATAAGCACCTCAGCGGCTATGTTCGAGATATTTATCAACTGCCTGGTGTCGCTGATACGTGCGACGTAGAGGCCATTAAACGAGACTATTTTGGCAACCTGTTTCCTTTAAATCCAGGCGGCATCATCCCTCTGGGGCCAGACTTAAGCAGTTTAGACGTTCCCCATGGCCGTGAAAATATATGATTTTAAATATGATTTAGAGAGCGGTCCCTAATCCTTCTCGATGTAGCGTCTGACCGAATTTAGATCAATATAGCGGTCCGTCGCATTACGCAATTCCCGAGCAATCATACCCTCAGTAGAGACCACCGTAATATGAGTATTTTTTGAGCGCAGCAGTTCGATGGCACGCTCAAAATCGCCATCACCGCTAAATAAGACAACCCGGTCGTACTGGGCCGCTGTATTAAACATATCAACGACGATTTCAATATCCAGATTTGCCTTTTGAGAATAGCGACCGGAATTATCGTCGTAATATTCTTTCAAAATCTTAGTGCGGACCGTGTACCCAAGGCTAATCAGTGCGTCCCGAAACCCCCGCTGATCTTGGGGGTCTTTTAAACCTGTGTACCAAAATGCATTTACAAGTGTGGAAGGAACCGTCTCTTTAGTAAAGTACTCAAGTACACGCTTTGGATCAAAAAACCAGCCATTTTTTTGCTGGGCATAAAACATATTATTCCCATCTACAAATATAGAAAGTCGGCTTAACGGTTGCGTATGCATAAAAGTAGTAACAATAACAATAACTAAAAACTAAGTGGCGTTGACTACAAGCGAGTAGTCAGTGCTGCAACTTAGAAATAGTTCGGAACTAATATAAAAACAGAAAAGTTACCATAGGTTCGTCTGTAACTATTCACATAACCTTCATACAACTTCCTATATTGGAAGTATTAAAAGCCATAGATTTACAGGCAAACAATAATAACTAACGTGTAAGGAACTTGACGGTGACGATATATAAATAATCAAACTTTAGATAGTTTTGACTATTCGAATTTCGATTTACCAATTATCTAGATGATTGTCATCTTCTCCATACGTACATAACACTTATAAAAATTCATAGAGCTTTATATCCATACCTTTTCACTTAGAATGCACAATTTCAGCACATAAATGAACTCCATTGTACGGATGCTCATCTCAACAGGGTATAGCCATGATCTAAAAAGCTCTAAAGCTAGACCAGTTATGCTTTGAACCTGCTTCGAATCTCTTTCCCCAAAGGCCAAGTTACTACTATAAGGCAGATTTGACTATCGTGCGGGCACCGCTCAGATATTCCTCCGGCTTTGCTCAAATCCCTGAAACGGTTAGCTTTAATCTATGAGAAATGCATTTTCCTATGGAGGATTTGGTCAAGCTATACATCAAAGGATGAACGCCTAAACAATAGCTTCAGGCTATTATGGTGTTGGCTTTTCAGCCATGACCGTAATACTATCGCACAGTAGTGTGATTTTATATACTGCATTCTAGCAAATACTGAAAATATTCAGATTGATTCACCATCAGGTCAGTCCTTACTCATATCAAGGTTGCATCATCAATGTTTTGGATTTGTGAAGTATTCTAAATACCCGCCTTTATACGGATGAAACAAGATGGGGCAGATATCACAGCTACGCTAACGTCTCAGGATCGTTTGCGTAAGTTTGTACCAACCATAAATCTTGCACAACGGTGGCGAGCCTGTCTCAATGGACTGCTGATTGGCATAACTGCATTATCCACTGGTCTAAACCTTAGCTTCATTCGTTCGTTGGAGTTACAAGGGCAAGCATTGATGTGGGATTTGCGGGGACCGACGGTCGCTCCAGATGACATCGTTATATTGGCTATCGATGAAGAATCCCTATCCCAGGGACAGCATTATTTAGATCAGCCCGATGCCTATCCAGAGTTAGCCGCTATTCGTTCATGGCCATGGCCACGTTCTACCTATGCTGCCGCCGTACAAAAGATTTTGGATGCTGGGGCTGATGCTATTGCTCTGGATATCGTGTTTTCTCAGCCCAGCAGTTATGGAGCTGAGGATGATGCGGTGTTTGCTGAGGTTCTATCTAAACAAGGCTCACAGGTGGTTTTGGCGGCGAAATATGGTGATATTGAGTTGAGGCAAGGTTCCTTACTACAGCCAACGCTGCCATTGCCCGATTTTCGTGGGATGCCCATTCATGTAGGGGCCATTAACTTTATTTTGGAGCCCAATGGAAAAATCCATCGTCTCAGTCGAGAATTCTTAAAAACACTTAAGGGCGTAGAAGCAGATCTTCTAGGCGAGGAGTTGTTCATAGAAGACAATAGTTCAGAGCCCTCAGTGTTGAGTTTTGCGGAGGCAACCTTGCAGGCTTCGCAACTTGACTACAAAAACGACGGTGGTGACTATATTTTCTTTCATGGTCCTGAAAAAACCTTTCAACACATTCCCTTTTGGTATCTTTTAGATGCTCAGCTTTGGAGAACGCAGTTAGATAACGGTCGTTTCTTTGAAAATAAAATTGTTATTGTTGGCTCTACAGCTGCGCTGCACCAAGACTTTCATGCAGCGCCTTTTTCTGAAAGTTTGTTGCATCCTACCCCCATGGCTGGTGTGGAGATTTTAGCGAATACTATTGCAACATTGCGAGATGACCTAGCCCTCTATTCATTGTCTAAAAGCCCATGGCTCAGTGCGTTGATAATCACTGGCTGGTTAGGGAGTATGGCCGTCGTAATTAGTAAAATTTCAGTGCGAAGACCGCTTCATCGACTGGCTGTTGCAGCGGTGGGAGCAGTTGGTTGGGGACTGGTTGGATTTGTCGCTTTTACAACAGGGGGTGTCATGATTCCCCTAGCGGTTCCGGTTTTAAGTGTCCTTGGACTTGCTACAGCGGACTTTGCTATTGGTTTCTTTGGTGAGCAGCTACAGAAAAAGACATTACGCAGCACGTTGGCACGCTACGTGACATCCCCTATTGTGCAAGAGATTATTAGCCAACAAGATGACTTTAAGGATCTGCTGGCGGCCCATGAGAGTGAAATGATTGGGACGGTTTTGAGTGATCGCTATCGCATCAGCAAAATTCTCGGTTCTGGTGGTTTTGGCGATACCTATTTGGCTCAAGATACTCAGCGCCCAGGTAATCCAATTTGCGTTGTTAAACAACTTAAAATTATTAGTGATAATCCTAAGGCTCACCAGCTAGCGCAGCGTTTATTTGCATCGGAAGCATCTACCTTAGAGCGATTAGGAGAGCACGATCAAATACCACGTCTGCTGGCATACTTTGAAGCTAACTATTCCTTCTATTTAGTTCAAGAAATGATTGAAGGAACCTTGCTTAAGGATCTACTAGATCCTAAGCGGCCGATGTCACAACGTGCATCAGCCCAGTTTTTGTTAGATTTGTTGCCTGTTATTGGCGCAGTTCATGCCCAAGGGGTGATCCATCGAGACATAAAGCCATCCAATATCATTTCACGTAAAATAGATGGCCGCTATGTCCTAATTGATTTTGGTGCTGTCAAACAAATTTCCAATCGTTTGACGGACACGAATGCTCGCATCACATCAACTGTGGGCATTGGTACTCAGGGATATATGCCCAGCGAGCAATCTGCTGGATTACCTAACTTCAGTAGTGATTTGTATGCCCTAGGGATAACTGTTATTGAAGCTCTGACCGGATTGCCTCCCCATTCACTCCAGCGAGATTCCCATGGAGAAATAGTGTGGGTTGATAAGGTCCAAGATTTACACCCTGGACTGGCTGAAATCATTGAAAAAATGGTTCGCTACGACTTTAATCAACGCTATTCAACCGCAGAAACAGTGCTTGAAGATTTGCAGACACTGAAATTAAATGTCTTATCTGAAGATGCACCTGAAAAAGAGCTACCTACCGTTGACGTCCTCAGCGATGAAGATGCTAGCCGCTCAACCGTGATTTTGCCAACAGACTGGGATAAAGACTATAAACCACCCAACGCCACTACGTTGATCGATCAAGATGATGATGATGACTCAGTAGAGGTGAGCTAAACCGTGTCTAGAGAATAAAGTCTCGCCAGATTAAGCAACTTGGCATTACTGAATCTGGCGAGACTTTTATCTGTAAGATGTTGTTCCATGACAGATCCAACCGATCGATTCATTCTCTAAATCAGCAATAATGGCATCAAGTTAGCACTAATGCAGTTGCTAGATCTGTATATTCGTTCCAGGATTTGTCTCCGGTTGAGATGCTGGAGTATTTTCTGGGCCCGATTCATTGACCACCGGCACATCAGATGGCTGTAAAACTTCAGGGTCATTGGCACCTGCCGGCTGCCAGTCAAATGCGCTCTCAGGAACAGCTTCACGAACGGGAGCTTGGTCTGCTGCTGGAATTACTGGTTGTGTTGGTACGGTGACTGGCGCTGTTGGTACAACAACTGGTGTGATTGTTTCCACCGGTGTTGGTATTACTTCAACCGTTGGAGTAATTGTGGAGGGAACTGTTGGTGTTACTTCAGGGACAGATTCAACAGGCGTAACGGATGGTGTAACAAAAGTATCAACGGTTTGAGGCGTAACCACTGCCTCGGCTCCACTGCTAATGGGAGCTATGGGAGCAGATGCGGTCCCTATAGTAGGGGTTGATATATTGTCAGTGGCAGGAACTTCCGAAATAGGAGCAACGGTATTTACTCCGAGAGAAGGTTGATTGGCTACTGGCGATGAAACCGAGGGAGAACCTGTTCCTGGGTTGCCGGTTGTTGAGCCTGCCCCTAGTATTTCTGTTGCTCTTGCACTGTTAATAGGTGTTGCCAACCCTGACTCTGTATTGCCACTCTCTGATATTTCGGTGGTTTCTGTTGTGTAGGTGCCAGACGGTTGTGAGGTGGCCACCTGAACTAGCCCATGAAAAGTCGCGGCTGGCGAGGATGCAAATCTGGGAAACCCGGCAAAACCATCGTTAGCTGATGAAGCGTCTAACTCAGGGCTGTCTGTTGTTACCGTGCTGGCTATGGGGGCAGTAATAAAATCAGGATTTTCTACGACTTCTTCAGCGACGCCTTGATTGTCAAAATCACCTTGTAGCTCTAAAGCATCCTGAATTTCTTGCCACACTTCTTGCAGCTCATCAGATAGCTCCGCGGGTGGGGTGGGACTATCAAGCGATAATCCTGCTGCCAGACCGCTAGTTTCATAAAACGTGCGAAGATCAAACTCAAGCCGCTGTGAAATAATGCCATTTTCGATAATGACCATTTCCCCAGCATGGATAGGTTGTTGCTGAGAGCCACTTTCGTTGTAAGCAACCATGGCTCCGGCTGGGTTATTGGTTAAGGCCCCAACAAACGTAACGGGTGACGAACAGTACCCTTCGGATGTTAATTCAGCTAAACACCGAACCCGAACAAATAGAGCTGAACCCTGGATTCCTGTTACGGCATTGGGCGTTTGGATTGTGGTGCGTCCGCGCCCAGGGGGAATCAGGAGTAAAACAGTACCGTTAGAAAGCTGAAAATTGCGAGTATCTGGGGTGAAACGGAAAGTAGCTTGTTCCCCAACGCGTGCTAGAGAGCCATCATTGAAGCGCAGCTCTGCCCGAGCTGATGCGGCTGTGCGGAGAGCGTCTCCAATGCTCATCACATCGGAAACCCTGGCTAGTCTTGCATTGTTGCCGCTAGGAATGAGATGGACTCGATTGCGCAGGCTCTCAACCTTGGCCCACGTAAGCGATGTTTGGGCAATCGCCCCACCTGGAGTACCCAGTATGAATGAGGTACCTAATAACAGTGAGCACCAGCGTGCAGAAACTTTGCGCATAGTAAACAAGGGGGCTCATGGGCAGAAGTACTGGGCAAATGCACCTGAAGCAGGTAATTTTACTCTGCTCCATTAGTAATACTACCCAACTTTCCAGGGGCATGGCCACAGTTTGTTCACTAATTCTTTAAAAAGCCACCCAGATCTTGTAATTTATTAGGCCTTTATCCTGATCTTTCAGAGACTTTCGGAGTTTGGGAAGAATATTTTTAATATTTTGGCGTAGTGTATCAGGGGTGGCAATTTTTCAGTGCTGTATTTACAAATACTGTGCTTTTATCAGTCTGATGTCAGTGGGTTGGGATGCTTTTTCCATAGCAATGGACGGATGCACATCTCTAAAGGAGAGGCGACGCCAACGTGGACCGCGAGTTAGGGTGGCTGTTGACGGCTTTCAACGATGTCCGTTGTCATAACTAACCTGACAGATGCAATATATGCTCTCAATCAAATAAATGGGCCAGCAATATGGAACGTCAATAATGGGGCTGCTTTCTAGGTCATGGGGGGGCGCTCAGTTCTTAACAATATGCCTGGGTATTTGGGGAGTGCTGGACTATGGGGCAGTTGCCCAGGATGTGGTGCTCCACAACTTGGCTGATGGTGGTCTCAATGCTGTAGAGCTGGTTGAAACGGAAAACTCTTTGCTAGCCGCACCATGGCGATCAAGCCATGGTGACTGCGATTCTGCTGTTAGCTTATCGGTGTCAAAACTGGTACAGGTTCCACCAGATAGGTATAAGTGCGAGAAGACGCATTCGACCCGATTAATGTTGGGGCTTGGTGACCGTCGCCATGTTGATCGTCTTGCAGAGGCGGCGGCTGATCGAGATGGGGTGCCAGATCAGACGGATCAGCAGCAGACGGAGGTTGATGATACTGACGGTGCGATCGATGACGAGTTAGGAATTTTGCGGGTGCGATCGCAACCTGTCGGCACTGACAGCGAGCTAGGCACGCTACGAATTCGCCCCACTGACGAGGTGCCTTTAGAAGAAGAGCCAGAGCCCACTCGCCAAACCAGTGTCTTTTTAACCGGACGAGCTAATGTCTATGGCGGTGGCAACCTGTTTCGTACCCCCAACCCCATTGACGATCGTATTTATCAGGCTGGGGTCGGTGTTTTTGCCTTTCCTCGTCTTTCTGAGAACACTAACTTAGTACTGAGCGCTGAAACAAATCTGGCACGATATGAAGATCTATCGGTGGTGGACTATAACGAGCTACAGTTTCAGGCCGGTATTCGCCAGCGATTAGGACAACGCAGCTATGGTCAAATCAACTGGCGTTACCAAGACCTGAGTACCCCCGGTAGTGATTCCTTTTTTACGGCCAACTATGTCGAGTTACTGCTGAGTCGACGTGACATCCTCAATAACCGCACATGGCTTGATACCTACTATCAGGCTCGTCTCAGCCATAGTGACCCCAAAGCATTTAGTCGGTTTAGCCAAATTGCCACCGGCTCCTTAAACTATGGATTTGATCCTCAGACCCGTGTCAGCCTGCTTTATCAGCTATTTCTAGACGATTACACAGAGGTGGTTCGATTTGACACTTACCATCAAATATTGGCCCAAGTTAGCCATGATCTATCAAGTACCACTCGCATCAGTCTGTTTACCGGGGTGAGGTTTGGCGACTCATCCCTATCCACCATCAATTTTGACGACACAATTTATGGGGCCAGCATTAATGTCAACTGGCCGCTGTTTTAGATTGGGGGGTGGTCGGTCTTAGCGTGACGTTGTCCTAAAGGGATGCGGTGGATAAGTGCGGTCTAACGGCAGCCGCCAGCTGTTCCAGCATGGTTTTAGTGGTTTCAAAATCAACGCAGGCATCGGTGATGCTTTGGCCGTAGATAAGGTCGTCTAAATTTTCAGGGATGGGCTGACGTCCGGCCTTAATATGGCTTTCAATCATGACCCCGAGAATATTTCGTGACCCTAACTTGAGCTGTTCTGCCACACTGTCTAGCACCACGGACTGCTGTTTGTGCTGTTTGTTGGCATTGGCATGGCTACAATCCACCATCAGCCGAGGATTAAGTCCAGCTTTGGCCAGCTGCTCCACAGCCTGTTCTACACTCTGTTTGTCATAGTTAGGTCCACTTTTGCCGCCACGCAGGACCAAATGGCCATCGGGATTGCCCGTGGTGGTGACAATGCTGGCTAGACCGCTGCGGTTAATACCTAGGAAATGATGGGAACGACTGGCTGCCAGCATCGCGTTGGTTGCAGCCTGTAAACTTCCATCGGTGTTGTTTTTAAAGCCGATGGGCATCGACAGTCCAGAGGCCATTTCTCGATGGGTCTGACTCTCGGTGGTACGAGCTCCGATAGCTGTCCAGGAAATAACATCGGCAATATATTGGGGCGTAATTGGGTCCAATAGCTCTGTGGCTGCCGGTAATCCCATTTCAGCTAAGTCGATTAACAGCTGACGCGCTAGCCGTAAGCCCTGGTTGATGTCATAGCTGCCATCCAGATGAGGGTCGTTGATCAATCCCTTCCAGCCAATATTAGTACGGGGCTTTTCGAAGTAGACCCGCATCACAATTTCTAACTGATCGGCGAGGGACTCCCTGAGTTTGACTAGGCGCTTGCCATAGTCATGGGCTGCTTCGACATCATGTACGGAACAAGGACCCACAATCACCAATAGGCGACGATCTTCGTTGTAGAGAATATTGCGGATGCGATCGCGAGTCTTAGCCACTATTTCTGCGGCTGACTGAGTGAGGGGTAGTTCCGCATGGATCATGGCGGGACTGATCAGTGGTCGAGTTTCAACCACATGTAAATCTTGCGTTTGATGCATGGCAGAAGAAGAAGCGCAATGGAAAGCGACCGGGCTAGCTAGAATAGCTCAAAAATGACTGTGACTGTATATATTGTGACAGGTCTTGAACGTAACGGGGGTAACCTCAAGGATTGATTAATCGGTGGGAAAACTCATCCCAGCTGATTTGCCGTTCTAAGTAGTGGGGGCAATCGGGCTGATAGGGACCCATCAAGCGATCGATCGTGAGAATCGTGGCATCGTTAGGGAGCACGGGGATGTCTGGATCAGTGGCTGTTGGCCGAACCAGGGAGCTAGAAAATCCTTTGAATATGAGAATTTCATCCGATTCACCCGCTACCTCAATCGCAACTAATAAGACCTCTTGAGGATGTTGAAGGGTGTATTGCTCAAGCTGTTTCTCAATTGAGATTGCCATGGCTAGAGGGGTAACTTATTGGTTGAGTGCGGACCGCCCCTGACGTCCCAGTTTGACAAATATAAAGTAGCTCAGGGTAAGCACATAGATAATCAATGCCAAAATTGCCCAGAAGCCAAGAAATCCTGGTGTGAATCCAGCATGAAAGGATTGCCTAAACAAGCTCGGAGCCTGTAGCCAAACCTGGCAGCTCTCACTGGCAAAGACGCTTTGGGAGAAGGCACAGCGCAAAAACGGGAGCTGAAAAATGACTCCTAAACCACAGTAGAACGTTATTCCCCAGCGCCAAGCTGTAAAGGCTAGTTTGCGGAATGAAAATGGCTGCTCGCGAATTTCTTCATTTAGATCGGCCCAAAACCATAGAGATAAAGGCATTAGTACCCGTGCTATGACAGCCGTTAAAAAGCTAAACGGCAGCTCTGCAATCATTAGGTATACGGTAATTGCCAACAGGCTAGACACCTTCCAATAAATGACGAGTAGCTGCTGAATGACCTCAGCCCGGGCAACAAGCGCCCAAACCAAGAGGATCAGGGGAAATAGCACAGTGAATAGTACTGCCAGACGATAGTCTGTCCAGACCAATGATTGGATAAGCAAAGAACTCGGCATGAATAAAGGAGTGGCGCGCCATTAAAACGCTCTCTAGATTAACATCGCAGGGTTTTAGCCGATATCAGCTGAGCCCAAATACGATTAGGGCCAAGTCCCCTAAAAGAAAGGAACTCGGCCCTAATGTACCCAACTTTACTGAGATTGTCAGTCCATGGGCATCGAAATCATACGGTTATCCGTCAGCTGTACCCTTAGTCTTCGTAGATGCGGCACTCGTCTGCTTCAGGATTTTCATCACAGTAGGTTTCAAAGTTGGTCTTTGGCTTCTCAGATTCACGCTGGTGAGATGCCTCAGCTTGCAGTTCCTCGACAGCGTCCCAAGCCGCTGCACAATTTTCAGAGCCAGTGCCGTCGGTGCTACAAACATCGCGGGCTGCTTTGATCTCTTCAGAAATTTTCTCTTGAATATCGCTCATAGTTTTCTTATCTACCCTGTCTTTCAACGAAGTATTTGATTTGAAAGTGTGCTTACTAGTCACTCAGTGGCCTGTTAAGAGTTTTCCCCCGGAGGCAGTAAGCGTTAGAGGTGGTTTACCCCTCTATGTTAGCTGTGGTTATTTGAAACTAGTTGTATCTAAAGAAGCATTTTGTAATTAGCGGAACCTGCCTACCATCAAGGTATGCTTAAAGCCGTATTGCAGCTATGGGTGTCTATGGGTGACAAGCCTTGCAAGAAAAGGCATGGGTCCTGTAAAAAGCAGCCCAGACGCGAAAACGGTAGGTCTAAACCCTAACGCTGTGATATCCCAGCTAGCTTAGGAGCAGGCTGCTGGGGACTAGACTATGTAATATCTTGATTTTTTTACAGAGTATTGAGTTTGCCACCATTGCCATCAACCGCTATGAAATGGGCCAGTGCCGTCTCTACCCATCCTTCACTAGAGCTAGCACTGCGGGAGGTGATTGAACGGGTGTTAACCCAGTTGGAAGCAGCTCCTAATTTGGCAATTATTTTTATATCCTCAGCGTTTGCCAGTGAGTATTCCCGTGTATTGCCGTTGCTTAAAGGCCCCTTGGGGGGGGCTCATATTATTGGCTGTAGCGGTAGTGGTGTGATTGGTAGAACCCGTGCTGGTCATTTGGTAGAAATCGAAGATACCGCAGGCATCAGTTTGACGGTTGCCCATTTACCAGATGTCAACATTCAGGGCTTTCACCTATCCATTGATGAATTACCTGATTTAGATAGCCCTCCCAGCGAGTGGACTGAAATTATTGGCGTATCTCCAGCGGATAAGCCCCATTTTCTTCTGATGGCCGATCCGTTTGCGTCGGGCATGAACGATCTTTTGCAGGGGTTGGATTTTGCTTATCCAGAGTCTGTCAAGCTGGGGGGGCTGGCTGGAATTGAGAGCATTAACCGCAGCTGCGGACTATTCTGCGGTCAGCAGCTCTACCGTCAAGGTGTGATTGGCGTTGCTCTGTCTGGCAACATTGTGATCGATGCGATTGTGGCCCAGGGCTGTCGTCCTATTGGCCCTACATTTCGTGTGGTAGAAGCGGACCGCAATGTGGTGACTCAAGTTGCTGCACAGTCGTCTGAAGCAGAAGCGAATGCACAGACACCGCTGGATGCTTTACAGGAGCTTTTTCAGGATTTAGATGAGATGGATCGGCAGCTGGCCCAAGAGTCACTGTTTATTGGGCTCGCTCAAAGCAATTTTAAGCAGTCCCTAGGCCAGGGGGATTTTTTGATTCGTAATTTGGTGGGGGTAGACCCAAAGGTGGGGGCCATTGCCATTGCTGATCGAATTCGCCCTGGTCAACGCATTCAGTTTCATCTACGGGATGCTCACACGGCCAAGGATGAGTTAGCGGCGCTCTTGGAAGCCTATTGCTTAAATGACCAGGGGCAAGTTGCCCCATCTGGAGCGTTACTATTCGCCTGTAGCGGTCGTGGAACCAGTCTGTTTGACTCGCCCAATTGTGATACTGAGCAGTTTAGCCAACATCTTGGGCCGCTGCCCTTGGGGGGGTTCTTTTGTAATGGTGAAATTGGTCCAGTGGGTAAAACGACATTTCTGCATGGATTTACCTCTGTCTTTGGAATCTGCCGTGGATTACACGATTAACGGGGAGTACGTCTGTCGCTGACAGCCCCAGGACCAAGGGTGGCATCGGTGGATAGGTCCATAGCTGTGGCTCCTATGTCTAAGAGTGCTCCCTGGGGGCGAGATTTGATGTATTGCCAGGCTTCTTGTAACTGTTGGCGACCGCTGGAGGTGGTTAGCTGACTAAGACCGCCGAGCAGTGCGATCGCAAGGGCAAAAATCACAGTCCGACGCATGGTCGGTGAGGATAATGGCCCCAAACTTTGCTGCGATGGAGTAGGCACTTGCAACGGCGGTTGAGCGGGTACGGGGGCTGTTCGAATTGCCTGACGTAGCATCAGCAACCGCCGATACATTTGCAACGTCTGGGGATCATCCATGAGCCATTGGGCGACCTGCTTGCGCTCCGCAGGCGTTACTTCATCGTCTAGATAGGCACTGAGGAGCTCAAAACGTTCCTCTTCGCTATAGGTTTTGGTTAGCCCAATCCTTTGCTCAGACCCATCTACAGACGAAGCCTGATTGCCGTCAGTTTGTTCAGGCAAATTATCAAAGGGCTCCGGCTTGCCAGACGAGCTGCTTTTATCAAAGGGAGCGTGATGAAAGGACATAACGTTTGGACCTTAATCTACCAGTAACCTAGACGCTCAAAGTGTTTGCTCTAAGACGTTTTCTTGATATCCGTTTAGTCTCCCCACTCTGACCAGAGGCCAATCGAGAAACGGACAGCTGACGTTCAAAAGAAGCCGCTCAAGCAGTACGCTTTTGATCCCAGACGTTGGGCTTAGCAAAAAGTATCCGGAAAGCAAAGACTTTTTGAATGGAATTTAAATCAGATTTAATCAAGTGGAGGTCAGAACTTGACAAAGTTTATGTTGATTTGTTCCTAAGGCTAGCAAAGCAATATTGCTGGTGCATTAATCTTTAGGCTAGAGTTACTCACTTTGAAGCGTTAAAGATGTCAAATTTGTGTTCCTTTATACGGGCGGATACGAAATCTTGACGAACCTCCCCGACAGAACACATAAACAGCGAAGGGGGTAAGGGTATACTAAGTTCTAGCCGTTTGCTTATCCAATCATGCAGCACTTGGCCAAGGTTTGCCATACTACCTCTGAGGGCGCTCTCGTCTTACAGTTTCTGGCGCGTCAGCTCGAAGACTACCTGTGGGAGCTTTCCATAGGCGATCAAGAGACGGTGTGTACCCTACCCGTAAGCCTAAATGAAGGCACCCTGGTTTTAGTAGAGCTTGACGCATCCAATCAGGTGGTTGAGCTTCAAGAAGCAACGGATTGGATTTTAGATTTGGTTTCCCAATTTCTAACCCAAGGGGTGACCCCACAGTTTTTCCATCAAGAAGTAGAGCGCGCTGAACAATGGCGTCAGTCACTTACGTTACAGAGCCAGGAAATTCGTCGTCGAGCCTTAGAAACAGCCGCCCGACGCGATGAAATTCAAGCTTTAGAGAAAAAGCTGCGGCTTGAGCAGGAAGAGATTGAAAAGCAAAACGAAACCCATTCACCCTAATCCTACGTTGCCCTACGTTAGGTCCAAACTTGAGGGATTTGGCGGCTAAACTCTACTCATATCCTATATACAGAGAAGCCGTTGCTGATAGGTGTTCTATTCTGCCTTACTTTTATCTTAGTTGGCTATCCATGGTTCAGACCCTGGGCAATCCCTGAAGGCTCTAGATAGCAAAAGACGTAAAAAGCGGCTGAATTTGAATTCAGCCGCTTTTATCTAAGGAAATTTCTAAATCAATGAGTCCCTAAGCGGGCTCTTGGGCAGATAGTAGAGGCGTGTTGGTTGCCATCTGCGATGTTCCCGCTGCGGGCATAAAGATGGTTCGTAGTAATCTAGCAGCTGCCCGCTGCGCCAGGTTACGGGCTACGCGCTGTCCCATTTGACGAGTTTCAGGTTTAGCGAGTACCTGGGGTACGAGCCTAACGACGGTTCCTCCGTCCATCCCTTTGGTGTCACCCAATAGGCTGACAATGCGGCTGATATGTTCCCATTCGTTGCCTCGGTTAGCTGATGCCTGGGTTGCAGGTTCTTGGCTAACAGCGGTTTGGAGGCGCTGAACTAGGCTGTGACCAAACTGATCCAAGCTCTTAGCCAGCTCATCGGCAATATGATCGCGAATATGATCGCCCCGCTCTGAAAAGAGGTAGTTGATAGTTTGCTCTAGGACATTGGCCAGGTCATAGTCCTGGCTAGAGCGAGCATTACGGAGCAGATTTTCCAACCGATTCCAGCGAAAGTCGCCATCTTTGAAGAGCAATTCTTGCAGAGACTGTCGAAGCTCTGGTGATGGGTCGGTCAACAATCGCTTAGCTACATAAGGATACGCCTTACTCAGGACCTTAAAGTCAGGATCAACGCTGATGGCAATACCGTCGAGGGTCACTAGTGAACGAATAATCAAGGCGTAATAAGCTGGAACCCGAAAGGGATATTCATACATCAGCGCCGAGAATTCATCGGTAATGCTTTTTAGGTTAAGCTCGGCCACTGAAGCGCCCAATGCATTATTAAAGACCTTTGCTAGGGCCGGAATAATCGGTTCCAGGTTGGTTTCAGGGGTGAGAAATTCTAACTTGACGTAGTCGTTGGCAAGTCCGTCAAAATCCCGATTGACCATGTGGACAATGGCTTCAATCAGACCGTAACGTTGGTAACTTTCGACATCACACATCATGCCGAAGTCTAGATAGGCTAGTTTGCCATCATCGGTGACCAGTAAATTACCAGGATGGGGGTCTGCATGGAAGAATCCATGTTCTAAAAGCTGTCTGAGGGAGCATTGAACGCCAATTTCGACAATCTCAGTTGCCTTTAGTCCTTTTGATTCAAGAATGGCTGGTTCTGTCAGCTTTGTGCCATTGATCCACTCCATGGTGAGCACCCGGCGGGCGGTCAGTTCAGTGTAGATTTTTGGCACAATAATGTCCGGTATATAGCCATAGAGGGATTCAAACCGCTGGGCGTTTTCCCCTTCGTGGGTATAGTCCATCTCTTCGAAGATGCGGGTGCCAAATTCATCCATGATGCTGACTAGGTCACTGCGTACCACGCTAAGGTTGTCGCATGCCCATTGGGCCAGCTGCCTCAGAAGATAGATATCGCGAGTGATCTGTGCCGTAAGCCCTGGTCGCTGCACCTTAATGGCCACGTCTTCACCGGTTTTTAGCCGGCCTTTATAAACTTGTCCCAGGGATGCTGCTGCTACAGGATTGGGCGAAATGTCTGCATAGATATTGTCGGGTGTTTGACCTAGATCTTCTTTAATCAGTCGAAAGGCAATCTCGTTGGGGAATGGCGGTATCTGGTCTTGTAGCTTGACCAGCTCTTCCATAAAGGCTGGGGGGACCAAATCGGGCCTTGTCGATAGGGCCTGACCGATTTTTATGTAGGCAGGGCCTAGCTTGGTTAATACTTTCCGCAGCTGAACAGCACGCTTGGCCTCATTTTTTTCTTGACGGCCGGTTTGACGATCCCACAATAGCCCCCAACCAAATCCGATGAATGTCCAGATCAGCTCTATAAAACGCAGGAAAATTTGGAGCGGACGGGAGCGATAGTAGGATGCGATCGCAGCTGGGTCATATATCAGCAGCTCATCTAGAGACTGGACTGAAGATACCGAACCGTTATTCAAGCTGGAGAACACTGGTGCAGCAGACATGGGTTATATCCTTGAGCTATAAGGCGTTTCAATAAATTTGACCGCTTGGCCTTTAGACCTCCACTGGTGCTTAAGAGCCAGTTGGCAACCATCTGAGTCGGGTCATCCTTAGTTATTTATTAACTATTGTAACAAGCTGATCCACAATCCCCATGGACTATTGCTAAATGCCAGCATAATCCCTCCTTTAGTCGGACGTCAGTCGCAGAAACCGAAGTCCTGAAGCATTAACTGCTACAAGATTAGACAGAATTGATACAGCCTGACACGTCACTTAATTTCCACAGTAAAAAATCCACAGTAAGATTGATTAGCTCGCTGTTCGAGTTCTACTGTTATTTGGCTGTCTCACACTGTGCCCTGGTTTAGTCATATTTGTCTGCAACCTGTTGTGCTAAGGAGGCAATGGCCATGCTAACCTCCCTGAAAATCGATAATTTCACTCTGATCGATCAGCTAGACCTATCGCTACAACCTGGCCTAAATGTTCTCACCGGAGAAACAGGGGCTGGTAAATCTATTATCCTCGATGCCATTGATACGGTTTTGGGCGGTAAAGCCAGCGGTCGGTTGGTGCGTACGGGTGAAAAAAAAGCCTTGATCGAAGCCACGTTTCAGGTCCCTCCTCCTGTGACCGAGTGGCTCAGTGCCAATGACATTCCGCTTACGGACAGTGGACTGCGCTGTAGTCGAGAACTGACAACTGGTAGAGGCAGCGTTCGTAGCCGTAGCCGTCTCAATGACGTCATTGTCAAAAAAAATCAGCTAGAAGAGCTACGTCGTTTGTTGGTAGAAATTACGGCCCAGGGGCAAACCGTACAACTCGGTTCCCTAGATGCCCAGCGCGATTGGCTAGATGGTTTTGGTGGGAATCAGCAGCAGCGTCAACTTGTTGACCAGGCCCATAGCGCTGCCACCAGTGCCCAGCAGGCATTAGAGCGTCGTCGTCGCGCTGAGCAGCAACGTCAGCAGCAGCTCGACTTATTTGATTATCATGCTCAAGATCTCAGCAGTGCCAACCTACAAGACCCCGAGGAGTTAGACCGTCTAAAACAGGAACATCAGCGTCTCAGCCACAGCGTTGAACTCCAAAAGCAAAGCTACGATGCCTATCAAATCCTTTATGAAAGTGATGGTAGCTTTGATAGCTGCTCTGACTTGCTTGGGCGGGTTGAGCAAATGCTTAGCTCCATGCAGCGGTTTGATGATCAGGTGACTCCGATGCTGGATCTCGTTAGTGACGCCCTAGCCCAAGTAGAAGAAGCGGGTCGTCAAGTCAATACCTACGGTGAAAACTTAGAAACGGACCCGGTGCGGTTAGCCGAGGTTGAAACTCGCATGGGCTACCTGAAGCAGCTGTGCCGAAAATATGGTCGCGATTTGCCTGAGCTGATTGAGTACTATCAGGAAATCCAAGTTGCCTTAGATGCACTCAACGGCGATGGGCAGTCCATTGAAGCCTTAGAAGCTGCCCACGAAAACGCCCAGAGCATGCTAGACGAGGAATGTGCCAAGCTGACAAAACTTCGAAAAAAAGCTGCTAAGCGTTTAGAGTCACAGCTGATTGATGAACTCAAACCCTTAGCAATGGAGCGGGTTAAGTTTAAGGCCGATCTGCGCTCTACTGCGCCTCAATCCCATGGGGCCGACGTCGTTGAGTTTCTCTTTAGCCCCAACCCTGGTGAACCCTTACAGCCCCTGACAGAAACTGCGTCTGGTGGCGAAATGAGTCGATTTCTGCTGGCCTTTAAAGCCTGCTTCACCAAGGTGGACCCCATTGGCACTCTGATATTTGATGAAATTGATGTAGGCGTCTCAGGTCGTGTGGCCCAGACCATCGCTGAAAAGCTTTATCAGCTTAGCCAGCATCGTCAGGTCCTCTGCGTTACCCATCAGCCCCTGGTAGCCGCCATGGCAGACGCTCATTTTCATGTTGATAAGCAAGTGGTCTCTAACGGTAAAAAAAAGACCGATGAGCGTACCGTCGTAAGGGTGACAGGGCTTGATGCCACCGCTCGTCGCGAGGAACTTGCGCAGCTGGCGGGTGGCCGTTCTCACCAAGAAGGCATCGCTTTTGCTGAGTCACTTTTAGCCCAAGCAGCTACGATTCGCCAAGCTTAGCGCGCTGTTTTGATATAGAGATGCTGCGGTTTTTGCCTGCTATAGTTTGGATCTAGGGTGGCTGACAGGCTTTATAGGTTTTCGATGACTTGGGCATTTTGACTAAAACCCAAAATCAACTCAAATCTGAAGGAGGCATGGGCCTAATTTAGCGCAGGTCCATTGCTACTGATTTCTGGGGGCGTTTCGTACCCAGGTACTGTGAGGTACTTGGGTTTCCTCAGTCTTATTGCCATATTCCTTGCTATCGTCGGCCATTATTTGCTTAAAGCTGTGATTTATCGTCCTGTCATTGTGTGGCACCTTCCTAAGGGCATTTCAGTCGGGGTAAAGGAGTTGGAAGTATGGCTGTTATCCCAACCAATATTTGCCAGTCAGCAGCTTGATGGAGCTCACATTTTGCAGTTTTCGCAGTGGCCAGACCCAGTTAATGCATCGCTAACGGTCGTTTTGGGGTTAGCCAGTCTGCTCATTTGTGTATTACTCATTGAAGTGGTGCGCTGTCGCAAGGTCCAGGCGCAACTGCTCCAAGAAAATGAAAAACGGTCTCACGATTTAGCACATCTAGGTGCGGATCTATTTTGGGAGTTAGATAAAGACTTAAAGTTTTCCTATCTCTCTGGTAACTTTCATTATCTACAACGCGAAGATCTAGCCGATAAAACGCCCTGTCAAACCCTGGTACATCAGTCTAATCTGGAAGCAGATTGGGACTATTTCCAGGAGCAGTTAACCCAACATCAGCCCCTGGCAAATTTTATGCTGCGGTGGCAAACATCAGATACGACACTCCGTATCTTTAAGCTCAACGCCCATCCTTTGTTTGATAAACATAATCGCTTTCAGGGCTACCGTGGTGTGCAGCGAGAAGTGACAGAGGAGTATAACCTGACTCAAACCATCGCTTATCAAGCTACCTATGATCCTTTGACGGGATTAATTAATCGCAATGAATTTGATACTCGCTTACGACAGGCGATCAAACGGGTGCGAGAGCGGGGTGTTCAATCTGTTCTGGGCTATCTTGATTTAGATCAATTCAAAATTGTCAATGATACGGCTGGGCACTTAATTGGTGATCAGCTGTTAACGGATCTGGCGCAATTACTTCAACAAAACATCCGTAGCTCCGATAGTCTGGGCCGACTGGGTGGGGATGAATTTGGTTTGTTGTTAGAGGGGTGTTCCCTAGAGCAAGGACAAAAACTCTCTCAAACCCTGGTAGATAAAATCAGTGGTTACCAATTTATGTGGCGAGGGCGCCAATTTCAGGTCGGTGTCAGTATTGGTCTAGTCCCGATTTCAGGGGATGCTTCTAACGTTATCGAATTGCTTAGTCGTGCCGATTTGGCTTGCTATAAGGCAAAGGATTTGGGGCGGGGTAGGGTTTATCTAGCGGACCAAAATGATATCGAACTTGACCGCCAACACCTGGAATTAGTTCATATTGCCAATATTCCCCAGGCCATTGAGGAAAATCGATTTCATTTAATGGAGCAACCGATTATCTCTTTGCTGGATGACACCTACAGTCATGTGGAAATTCTGTTACGTTTGACCGATGAATATGGACATATTGTCCATCCTAATCTGTTTATTCCCATGGCAGAACGTTATGGCATGATTGGGTTGATTGATCGCTGGGTCGTGAAAACCGTGCTCACAAACTACCATCGCTATTACCCCGAGGCTAAAACTATGGTGGCCATTAATCTTTCCGGGAGTAGCTTAAGTGATGAACGGTTTACGGAGTTTGTGATTAAGTTGCTAAAAGAATCGGCCATGCCAGCGGATCAACTCTGTTTTGAAATTACTGAGACAACAACAATTTCTCAACTAGATCAGGCGATAAAGTTTATCGCTACCTTAAAACAGTTGGGCGTTAGCTTTGCCCTAGATGATTTTGGTAGCGGTTTGTCTTCCTTTGGTTATCTCCGTCAGTTACCGGTCGATTACCTCAAAATTGACGGAGATTTGATTCGTAATATTGAAGAAGAAGACTATATCCATACGATTGTCGATATGGTTAATCAGGTGGCAACCATGATGGGGATGAAAACCATCGCTGAGTTTGTTGAAAATGACGTCATTTTGGCCAGATTACGAGCGTTGAATGTGGGGTATGGCCAGGGCTATGCTATCGCTAGACCCAAACCGTTACCTCGGTTTAATGGGTTGTAAAGACTCGGTAGCGGTGCTCTTTCGTTGCTATCAGGTAGCTATTTTGCCAGTCGACAGAAATAAAAAAGCCCAAGGCAAAGCCCTGGGCTTGGAAATACGGTGAGTGACTGAATGTAGCTCTCCGAAGAAGAGACTGGGCCAACAGCAGTAAGCTATGACCAGCTACAAAAAATCGTTAGGACGACGTCTCTATGCCACTGCTGCTAATGGTTTTACCTGTGCTAGCATCTCTCTCAATACATCTCCTTCGATCACTTCTTCTTTGAGCAACTGCTGTGAAATACTCTCTAGCAGTTCTCGATTACTGCGTAGAATTCCCAACGCGTTTTCATGGGCAGCTTCTACTAGGCTCTTGACTTCGGCATCAATGGCGCGAGCTGTTTCCTCGCTCATGTTGCGCCGGGCATTGGGCATACCGCTATCTAAGAATGAGCTTTGCTGCCCTTTGTCATAGGCCAACGGTCCCAGTATCTCGCTCATGCCGTAGGTTGTGACCATTTGTTCGGCGACTTCCGTTGCTCGCTGGAGGTCGTTGGCTGCTCCGGTGGTAATTGAGCCAAAGACAACTTCTTCGGCAGAACGACCGCCCAGCAGGGTAGCGATTTGTCCTTTGAGCTCATCGGCGCTGCGCAAAAAGCGATCTTCTGTTGGTAGCTGGAGTGTATATCCCAGTGCTGCCATACCTCGTGGAACAATGGAGATTTTTTCTACTTGTCCACCGTCTTCCATCAGAGTGCCGACCATGGCATGGCCTACTTCGTGATAAGCAACGATTTCCTTTTCCTTATCGTTTAGAACGCGGCTCTTTTTCTCTAGACCGGCTACTACTCGCTCAATGGCTTCGGCAAAGTCTGCTTGGATGACGGCCTGACGATTATTGCGGGCTGCCAGTAGTGCGGCTTCATTGACGAGGTTGGCGAGGTCTGCACCTGCAAAGCCGGGGGTACGGGTTGCGATCGCATTCAAATCCACATCATCTCCAAGCTTTACTTCTTGGGCATGGATTTTAAGAATAGCTTCTCGGCCTTTGAGGTCAGGACGGTCAACAAGTACCTGACGGTCAAATCGGCCTGGACGCAGCAGGGCCTGGTCTAAGGTTTCCGGTCGGTTAGTAGCAGCCAAGACAATGATGGTGTTGTCACCAGCACCAAAGCCATCCATCTCAGTGAGCAACTGGTTTAGGGTTTGTTCGCGCTCGTCGTTACCACCATAGAAACCACCTGAGGCACGGGATTTACCAATGGCATCCAATTCATCAATAAAGACGATGCAGGGAGCCTGCTTTTGGGCCTGCTCAAACAGGTCGCGCACCCTAGAGGACCCCACACCCACAAACATTTCGATAAATTCAGAACCAGAAATGCTGAAGAATGGGACACCGGCTTCACCGGCTACGGCTTTAGCCAGCAATGTTTTTCCCGTTCCGGGAGGGCCGATTAACAGCACTCCCTTAGGGATCTTGGCGCCGATATCAGTAAACCGTTTGGGGGTCTTTAGAAAGTCAACAATTTCGACCAGCTCGGTTTTAGCCTCTTCTACACCGGCCACGTCTTCAAATGTAATTTTGGTAGCTTCGTCTTCGACATAGACCTTTGCCTTACTTTTGCCAATAGAAAGCGCACCCTGGGGACCGCCGCCTCTAGCTAAGAAAAAGCGCCATACAGCAATAAAGATTAAGGGCGGAATCACCCAGCTCAAAAGGCTACCAATCCACTGGTTCTGAGCGGGGGGAGTCGCGGCGAACTCGACACCATTTGCCTCTAATAGGTCGGGTAGTTTGAGGTCAAAAATCGGTGTCGTCGAATATACCGGGCCCGCATCCCCCAGCTCGTTTTTGACCTGGTAGCGAATTTCGTTTTGCCCCACCGACGCCTTAATCACCTCATGCTCCTGCACCTGATGGATAAACATGCTGTAAGGTGTGCGTGGCGTACGCTGAATGGGTAGAAAAATATTTACCGTCAGCAGGATTGCCCCTAGCAAAAATAGTAGGTTACTAATTTGTCGGGAGCGCGGCGGACGCGGATCTTTATTGACTGGCATGGGTTGAAGTTCCTTACAGATGTGTCCTTAGCCTATCAATGTACTCGGGGAAAAAAACTGATTGAAAACCGTACACCGGCTGTCGGGTTTTCAACGCTTTTTCCAGATCAATGGGTTAGAAGGGGGAGGGCTAGAGGTGTGCCCCAATATGTATAGCCATTGCGCGCTTCGGGGGTACTTCAAATTTAGCTCTGCCAGTTTCGTCTACTACGATCGAAGTGTTGCAGTGACCAGTGAAAGGAGTCTCGGTGGCGTTCTCGACTGGTGCTGTTGTCGGCTCTTCCGACAAAATATTGCAGTAAAGCCCAGCGGGCAAGCCTGTCATTAATGTTTCCGTAAGGGCGGTATTTTCATTATTAATCACCACAAAACCACGAGTTCCTCGGGCAAAGGCTATTTGGTTATTGCCGTTGTCCCACCAGTGGTCGATGGTAGGGGCCCCTTGGGTAACATTGCGAAACTCCACCATGTTGGCAATGACGGGCCAGCGATGTTCACATACCCAGCCATCACCACAGCTGATGGGCAGGGCTTGGCCTTGATCATTGGTGGGCGGGCCAACCCAGTTACCCAGTTCTCTGGGCCAGTCGTAGCTGGACATTACCTTCGGGATGCCGTAGGGCCATGCCAGCATAAAGACGTTGGCTAGTTTGTAGCTAGCTCCGTCATCTGCGGGGGAATCAAACGTGACAATGTTGTGATCATTACTGCGCTGGGTGCTGTGGTTATCGGTGAATACCACGGCCTTATGGCTGGGCATCAGATTCCAGGCTTCGCCAAATAGCACCAGGTTCTTGAGCTGCCCACGGCGCACCTGTTCGCCTAGGTTTCGACCATAACGAAATTCGGTGACGGCACCATTGCCAAAATAGTCACTAGATTTGATGGAATCAGAGCCCGTGTGGGTGATTTCCTGATAAATGAAGGGACGACCGCTGGGATGAAATTTGGTGTTGAGGGGCTGCAGTCGGCGTAAAATCTTTTCTAGATCTTGAGGCGGAATATGCTGAGCTGCGCCGATGTGAAACCCAGCGACACCCAACTCTAAGAGTTTATTCATTGCCCTGGCAATCTCAGCTTGCACCTGCGTACTGCCCGTGTCTAAATCCTGTTGTCCCGATAGCTGGCAGTGCTGCACTCGCCAGGGTTCTTCAGCGTAGTCACGAGGCTCAATAACACAGGGCTGATTAAAGTCAGCTTGGGTGTAGGGCACACCGTCATAGGCAAAATTGGTGGTATCAAATTTACTGCCGCCAATTCCCTGACCTGCTCCGCTGCTGGCCATGTGGTTAATGACCACATCGGCATAAACCTTGACACCGACCTGATGGCAGCGCTCGATCATATTGGCCAGTTGGGACTGATTGCCGCTGCGGCTGAGTAGCTGATAGCTGACTGGCTGATACCGCTGATACCAAGGGGATGGAGTGGTGTCTTGCGCGATCACGCGATGCTCATGGGGTGGGGAAATCTGAACCGCGCCATATCCATTGGGCCCCAACCATGCCTCGCACTCCTGGGCAATATCTGGCCAGGACCATTCAAAGAGCTGCACGATGACTGAATGGGCCTTGGGTACCTGTCGCCCCATGGAGGATGTCGGGAGCTGGGCAGCAACCTGACATCCTCCTATACCTAGGGCAAAGGCTGCAGCTGCCGAGCGTCTGGCTAACGTTGCCAGTAGTGCTGGCCTCACCCGGGACCCCACTGGTTACTACCTGCGATCGCAGTGTTCGTCTGAACAGTCAAAGCAAACATCCTAATAACCTCAAAAGGTGTCTATTCTCGGTCACGTATTATCCACGATCAGTACCCCATCAACCAAGTATTATTTTTTACATAGATGTAATACTCTTGCCAGAGTGTTTGCGATTTTTTTAGCCTTTTGAACTACATTACCTAATACAAAAACCTGCTTCCAGGGGGGAGATACCCCTAAAAACAGGCTTTTTAAGATTCAAATTTGAAATTGATCTAAGTGAAAACCAGGGCTAATTGAGGTCAGTACTCAATTAGAGCTGTGGGATTTACCAGCCCTTCTCGGCTTGTGCAAGTACGTAGGCGGCAACATTCTCAATCTGATCAGCCGTTAGACGACCACCAAATGCGGGCATGGCACCATTACCGTTGGTTACCTGAGTAACAATGGCATCGGCTGTATCTTTCCCGTTAGCAGTCAGGTCGTCCTGCTTTAGAGTTTTGGCGGGATTAACTGCGTTACCACCACCAATGTGGCAAGCTGCGCAGTTAGCTGAAAATACTTGAGCGCCAGCGCCAGCATCAGCTGCCAGGGCAGGAGGGGCAATCAAGAAAAGGGCACTTGCTACAAACGCCACAACAGTAGCCAAAATAGATTTCATCGGGGACTCCTCTCAAAAAATCACAGTCTAAGGTCATCCATAGAAGCCAAACGCTCAGGATTAACCGACCTCCATCGTCTCTAGTTCTTTTTGACTGGGTCAAATGACGTCAGGTCAAGCATGAACAATTGTAAAGCTGAGGCTCTTAGATTCTCAGATATATCTCTTTGGTCGATCTGATGGGATGTGACGCTTGTTAAATGGCCAGAATCTATGTTTTGTAAGGCGTTGACTTGAGTTTTCTATGGAGCGAGGGTTGGGGCTGCATCCCTATATATCCACAGACTATTTGGGCACGTCACATGGGTGCTGCTCAGCAATGCTTTATTTTTTGTTTATTTGCCTACAGAGACATCAGGCATTCTAAAATAATCAGGTATAGGTAGTTAAGAATGCTTAATTACTCCAAATTCAACCTTGAGAAATTCACCATGACCTTTTTTAACCGAGCATTGCGAGCCATGGGTGCGCTGTTAGTGACAGCTGCTCTGGTTTTTGCTGGCACTGTTTTTAATGCGGCCCCTGCTTACGCGACTAATTATGAAGTCAAAATGGGCTCCGATGCAGGTCTGCTTGCGTTTGAGCCTGCAACTATCACCATCAAGGCTGGTGATACGGTTACCTGGGTTAATAACAAAATGGCCCCTCACAATGTTATTTTTGATGCCGCTCAGGTTCCTGGCGGTAAAGATGTTGCTGATTCCCTATCCCAAGAGCAGCTAACCTTCTCCCCTGGTGAGTCCTACTCCTCCACCTTCTCTGAGTCCGGCGAGTATAGCTACTTCTGTGCCCCTCACCGTGGTGCTGGCATGGTTGGCAAAATTATTGTTGAGTAAGTCCGTTGGCCCACAGGGCTAGCTGAGTTGACTAAATGAGTTCAATAAAAAAGACCGATCATCTAGATTGGTCTTTTTTATTGCCTGGGTGCCTAACACCCAGAAGCCGGGGCTAGGACGTTGCTAGGAGGGGCGCGGCCGATAGCAGGGTTTTAGTGTAAGGATGCTGCGGACTGTTAAATAGCTTTTCTGTGGGTTCTAGTTCAACGATTTTGCCGTCGTTCATAACGGCGATGCGATCGCAAAGGTAGCGAGCTACCCACAAATCGTGGGTAATAAACAGATAGGTTAGCTCCAGCTCATCCTTGAGTTCTAGCATGAGCTCTAACACCTGGGCCTGAACGCTCGCATCTAACATACTCACCGGCTCATCGCAGATCACTAACTTGGGTTTAGTAATGAGGGCTCTGGCGATGGCCACCCGCTGCTGCTGCCCGCCAGATAAATCACTGGGATAGCGATGGTAGTAGTCGGCGGGTGTCAGCCCCACTCGCGTCAACATGCTATGGACCATCTGTTTGGCCTCTGATGCCGTGGCTAGCCCATGGATAATGAGCGGATCGGCAATCCCTCGCCCCACGGTCATCATGGGATTGAGACAGGCGTGGGGGTCCTGGAAAATCATTTGAAAGTTGCGACGCTGGAGCTGGAGCTGAGACCGTGACAGACCCACCAGGTTTTGTCCCATAAACTCCACCCGGCCAGATGTGGGTGGAATAATCTGCATCAGTGCTCGAGAAAACGTACTTTTACCACAGCCTGATTCCCCCACTAGCCCTAGCACTTCCCCCGGATGTAAATCTATGGAAATGCCGTCCACCGCTCGGATGGTGTCCGGTGGGGTGCGGTTAAATAGCTTGGACAGTAAAGTTTGCTCGATGGTGTAGTGCTTGATGAGATCCTGCACCCTTAGTAAAGGAGGGCCATGGTTTTCGGGCTCGGTTACCCCCTCAGCTTCGTAGTTTTGTAGTTGATGGGCCGCCTGCAATAAGGATTGGGTGTAAGGTGCCTGGGGCTGATAAAGCACCTGCTCGGTCGATCCTAATTCCACCAGCTTGCCCTGGTACATGACGGCGATGCGATCGCAATATTCCCCCACCAGGGCCAGGTCATGGGAAATCAAAATTAGAGCCATGCCCCGCTCGCGACACAGCTGGGTGAGCAGGTCCAAAATTTGGGCTGAAATAGTGACATCTAGGCTGGTGGTGGGCTCATCCGCCACAATCAGTTTGGGGTTTAGCAACAGTGCTAGGGCAATGGCCACCCGCTGACGCATACCCCCGCTAAATTCGTGGGGATATTGCTCCCAGCGGCTGGCTGGAATACTGACGGACTTGAGGGTTGCGATCGCAATCTCCTTAGCCGCCTGCCTAGACAGATCAGACCGATGAGCCCGCAGCGTCTCCACACAGTGATCGCCGATGGTCATCAACGGATTTAACCGTGTCATTGGATCCTGAAACACCAACGACACCGCCTCTCCCCGAAACCGACGAATATCCTGGGCCGTCAGCCCAAACACATCCCGACCCTCAAACAGAGAACGCCCGTCGGTTCGGCTTCCCCCCGGCAAGAGTCGCAGTGCTGCCCGCCCTAATGTAGATTTTCCACAGCCCGACTCCCCCACCAGCCCCAGCATTTCCCCAGGCTCTAACGACAGCGATACATTCTCAACCGCCCAGTTAGCCTGTTGCGGATAGGCTACACAGAAGCTATCGAGCGTTAGTAAGGGGGGAGTCATGAAACGTAAGTAGAGGACAACGTCTAAATTATCAAATGCCGGATCCTGGGACTGAGGCCCGTAAGCGAGCTATGACCCCCAAGCTCCTACTTCTCAAACCGCCGCATCAAATACGCCACTCCAAAATCTCCATTAGGATGCTGCTCTAGCAGTTTTGCCAGGTCAAATAATTTCTCTGCAATCTCGGGTCCTAGCTTTTCTGCTGTTGCTATCCTTTCACGGAATTCCGCCTCGGCACTACGCACATAGTTTTGCCACTCATCCGTAAACAGAACCGGCACATAGGCACTCAACCCCAGTTCACCTAGCAAGGCCCATTCCCCATCGTCATACCAAGTTCCCTTACAGCCAGGGCAGCGTTCAATAAAAAAGGCTACCTTCTGTAGGTTGACCCGGCCCCGCACCAGATAGAAGCCGCAGCTAGGGCATAATCCAGCCCGATTATCATAGCGAGATGGCTGATAATCACCGCCGTGGTTAATTGGCACCTGCAAATTGCTCACCCTCATGGACGGATCTGCTTGGGTCGATTGCCAGGTTTGATAATCGTCAGCCGCTACCCAAGAGCCGTTACAGGTAGGGCAGCTGTGGGACTTGAGACCTTCTGTTAGCTGTCCCGGCAGCAGCGATTCCTGTGGATGTTTCGGACAGAGCATCGCCTTCAGTGAATAAAGTGCACCAACTATTGTGTCGCAAAATTGTATTGCAGACGGTCCCAACCATCCCCCATCCGCCGTTGCTGATTTAGAGGATAAACCGATCGGTGAGATATGCGATGGGACAGTATCTCGCAGATAAAATCATACCGAGGATCAGCAATGCTCCCCATCCAGACTGTAGTTTTTCGTAGGGGAAAACTCAAGCATTACCGTTGCTGATTTAGGGCAAGCATTAGTCTTACGGTGACCTTTTGGTTAGATACTCCCTATGACTGTACATCTGACAAAAGGGTCACCATGACTTGGGTAAATCCTTGCAGTTGCCCTAACCGATGCTCAATTTGCCCTAGGCGTTGTTGGCGGGTGTGTTCCTGACGGGCTGCTTTAATAAAGCTGACCTCCACGGCCAAAAGCCTCATGTGGCGGTGAATCTCAGTAGTCGCTGAATGCCATTGAGATTGCTGCTGAGGTAGCTCTAGCTGAGTCACTATGGGCCATAGCTCCCGATCAAAAAAGCTCTGTAACTGCTTGGTCTGGAGAGCCATTGTCTCCAGAGCCGTAACCTCTTTGAGCTGAGCTAACTGTTGAGCGTAGTGGTCAAGAGCCTCAGCAGCACGGGTGAATGTCATGATTTAATAATAATGTAAGAATTTAATAAAGCTGTCCCAATCAAATTTTTTATATCTATAGCCTTTATATAACTGGCGCAACATTTCTCGAGCAGACACATATCCTGTTAACAAGACGCACTGAATGAAATGGGTTAGCTGGATTTTAGGAATTCAGACTGCTCGACTCAATAACCGATCTCACCTGTTGCTTTCTAATTACTGCCACAGTCAGTATCAGACTATAATTGTAAGAATTTATACGCTAAACCTGCCGGTCCTACGAATAGTGGGGCAAATGACTTGGGCAAGATAGGCTTTCAGGAGTTGGCACATCTTGCTACAGCAACGGTTTATGTCGCTGCTGATTTAGAGGCTGAATCGATCGGTTAGATATGCCCTATGGCAGCATCTTTCAGATGAAATCATCCCTAGGAGCAGCAACACCCGATTTTTTAACATAGAGATAATACGACTAAGGCAAATCATTGCGGGACTATTCGGATAGCTGTAGCTATCTGAAGTCTCCAACCTACGTGTTTTTGCCGGTAATCCAGCAAGTGTCGGTAATGACTGCTACGTATTTCCGCAGTTGCTCCAGCACACACTTCTCGACTTTGATCCTTTCTCTCTATCTACCATGACTTCAGCAGCCCCTGTTCTTCCTCACGACTGTACCTTGCCTACCTGGCTCAGGTCTTGCATCCTGGAGCACAGTCAGCTGCCAAATGAAGCAGGCGCAGCTTCGATCGAGCTGCCTAAGGACAATAATCAGCTCGTGTGTCGAGCGTTTGAGTTTGCCTATCAATTGCATAAAGGGCAAATGCGCGCCTCTGGTGAACCGTACATTGCCCATCCGGTCGCGGTTGCTAACATCTTGCGCAGTCTGGGGGGAGACAGCGCCATGATTGCCGCCGGCTTTTTGCATGATGTGGTAGAGGATACGGATGTTACGGCGGATGAGATTGAAGCTCATTTTGGTGCGGAAGTACGCCAAATGGTGGAGGGGGTCACCAAACTCTCAAAGTTTCAGTTCAACAGTAAGACAGAACGCCAAGCCGAAAACTTTCGCCGCATGTTTCTGGCCATGGCTCAGGATATTCGAGTGATTGTGGTTAAGTTAGCCGATCGGCTCCACAATATGCGGACGCTGCAGCATTTGCCGCCGGAAAAACAGCTGCAAAAGGCTCGCGAGACCATCGAAATTTTTGCCCCATTAGCCAACCGTCTAGGTATCGGTCGGATGAAATGGGAGCTAGAAGACCTGTCATTTAAATATCTAGAAGGACTGGCCTACAAAGAGATCAAAAATTTGATTTCTGAGAAGCGTACCGATAGAGAAATTCGTCTCAAGCAGGTTGCTGATTTATTACAAACGCACCTAGATGACGAGGGGATCAGCTGTGTTGAAATTAGCAGTCGCCCTAAGCATCTTTACAGCATCTATCGCAAGATGCAGCGCCAGCAGAAGGACTTCCACCAAATCTACGATATTGCAGCCATACGCATAATCGTTGGTACCAAGGTGGAATGTTATCGAGCGTTGGCCGTCGTTCACGATAGTTTTAAGCCGATTCCTGGACGATTCAAAGACTACATTGGTCTGCCAAAAGCTAACCGCTATCAGTCACTCCACACAGCGGTCATTGGTGCCCAAGGTCGTCCTATTGAGGTGCAGATTCGGACGATGGAGATGCACCGCGTTGCCGAGTATGGAATCGCCGCCCATTGGAAATATAAAGAGACTGGTAACAGTAATACCAAGGTCAATGCCGAGGATGAGAAATTTACCTGGCTGCGCCAGTTACTGGAATGGCAGAGCGAACTCAAAGATGCCCAAGAGTATCTAAGCGACGTTAAAGACAATCTCTTTGATGAGGAAGTCTATGTGTTTAGTCCTAGGGGGGATGTGTTTTCCCTTAGCCAGGGAGCGACCCCTGTGGACTTTGCCTATCGCATCCATACAGAAGTTGGGAATCACTGTGCAGGTGCCAAGGTTAATGACCGCATTGTGACGCTTGATACGCAGCTTGAGAATGGCGATATTGTTGAAATTATGACCAGTAAGAATAGTCATCCAAGCTTGGACTGGCTAAACTTTGTCGTATCTGCTGGTGCTCGTAGTCGTATTCGTCATTGGTATAAGCAGTCTCACCACGATGAAAATATGGCTCGTGGCCATGCCATGTTGGAAAAGGTGATGGGGAGAGACGGTTTAGACTCGCTGCTAAAATCTGCTCCGGCTCAAGACGCGGCCCAACGTAGCAACTATCCCTGTGTGGAAGATATGTTGGCGGCCCTGGGGTATGGCGAAATTACCTTGAACTCGGTGGTTAACCGCTTGCAGGAAGCTACTAAAGAACTGCAACCGATCGAGGAGATAGACGATGAGGCCCTGGCCGAACAGATAAATGAAGGGGCCGTGGTTCGGACGCGTTGGGGCGGAGATGCTGAGAATGACGATTCTGGCAGTTCGATTATCGGTGTTGAGGGTCTGTTGCACCACATTGCTGGCTGCTGCAATCCGCTTCCAGGTGAATCTATCCTGGGTGCAGTTTCCCTGGGCGCTCGTGGGATTGCCATCCATCGTCAGGGATGTCCCAACGTGGCGTCGGTGCCGGGAGATCGCCTGATTCCCGTCCGTTGGAACTCGACGGATGCTCTGGCGGGGCGCGCCCCCACCTATCCGGTAATGCTCAAGCTGGAGGTGATTGACCGTGTGGGGGTATTAAAAGATATTTTGAGTCACCTATCAGATCTGAAAATTAATGTGCATCGGGCAACGGTGACGACATTTCCAGATCAGATTGCTGAGATTGATTTGGGGATTGATGTCAAAGACCATTCCCATTTTGATCGTACCGTTAAAAAATTACGGAAGATGACCGATTTGCTCAAGCTCAAGCGCATTAGCCAGATGGATTAGACGGGAATATACGTACGGGAATATACGCAGGAACGTTCCACGGAACGTCCCTACGTGGGTTGGCGCAACGCCCCTACACGGATTGATGCAAAATTA